>OMLO01002803.1_pt1 | contig 14242 bp, 14 predicted proteins | sample 1674811 | NCBI WGS metagenome assembly OMLO01 (sample SAMN06265003, study PRJEB25207) | coral metagenome | isolation source: Coral host | place: Mexico:La Bocana,Puerto Morelos, Mexico | collected 2008-11-13
ATGAGTTCAAGTCTTGCCGTTTCACTGGTCATTGATTATAATAATATTTAGATTTAAATTATTATAATCAATGAATTTTTTTTTATACCATCTTTCCATAAAGCTTTTTAAATGGATTTGTCATTTTTTCTTGTCTATTGGCCATATGCTCCTTTGTAGGATATGGTAAATTATCCCGTCTGATCTGATTTTCTAGTCTTTCCTTTTCATTCTGATAATTTGCTCGCTTGTTGCTTTCTATCATATCACTTCTTAAACTTAACATTGCTTCACGGGCATTTCTTAACTTTAATTCTTTGTGTAAGTGTTCTAAATACGAACTATCGCGCAAATCAAACGGGCTATAGTTTAACAATGACTTCTGAAGATGTGCTCTGTTTCCTGTTTTCTTGTTCTTCTTGTGATACTTGAACATTGTCTATATTATTATTTAGATAATTTTGATGAGTTTTTGATTTGAAATGACGCAATCTATTTCCATAAGAATAAACTACTCCACATTCACAAGTACATTTGACATTCATTTTTTCTCTTATTGTTTCTTTATTCTTGAAATAGTTTTCACTGCTTTTTTGTTTGTAATGTTCTTTTTTATTTTGATATTTTGCTTTATGTTGTTCGCTTAACTCTTCTCTTTTTTCTTCTCGTCGTTGTTTGTCATATTCTCTTTTGTGTTCTTTATGATTGTCATTATATTCTTTTTGTTGCTTAAGTCTTTCATCCCTGTTATTGAAATAGTTTTCTTGATTTTGTTTGTTGATGCGCTCCTTATTGTCTAAATAGTATTGTTGATTAGTCCTTCCATCAATCCTGATGTTTAAATTACCAAGTTCTCGTATATGATTTGCCTCCTCTGCTCTTAACTCCTCAATGTCATTACATGGAAACTTTTTAACAAGTTGTATATAGAAATGTTCAACTCCTATTTCAATCATTTTTTGATATAACGGTGCTTTATTTTTCTTTTCAATTTTCACTGCCGTTCTATGTCTGTCCATTCTTTTACTTAAGGGCTGTGTAGTTGAACCAATGTAGATGTCATCTGTCAAGTAATTCCTTATACAATATATTTTTCCATTTGAAAAATCTTTTTTAGAGATTTCTCCCATTAATTACTATAATAATCTATTCTTTAAGTATATATTATAGTAATTAATTTATGTAAAATGAAGAAGACTCATCATACACAATGGAGCCCGATTCTCTTATTTCCAAAACTGTCTCCGATATTAGGTGGCAAAAGATTTCTTGGACTTCTTCACCAGCAGGTAAAGCGCCTTCCGTCCCTTTCAATTTAAAAGTGATTAAGCTTCCCATTTTTGTATTTATTCCAGTAAAATTAACATCAGCCATCTTCTCAAAACTCATTCCAATAATAAATTTGTTTTCACGATACTGACGATAAGAAAAGCAAAGAGCATCTTGGTCAGGGTTCATATAATGAATAGCACGACGTAAGTAATAAAATGTTTCAGCCATTGATTGACTTTCAAATTCTGGATATTTTTTATTCCCCAACTGGATTTGCCAAGAAAGATTTCTTCCATAATCTTGAAAACCTTTTCCTTGTAAAGCATCAGTATTCGCTGGGTTCATATCATTAATACGAGCATTGATTTGATTGTTGTAAAAGTAATTCCATCGTTTATATACATAATTATCAAGTAAATATTGATTTTCTGGGGTAATTTCTCCTTGTCTTGGAGTTCGGTATAGTGTAATGAATGCTCCAGTAAGTTTAGATGAAGACTTTACTATATTCATATTGATTTCACCTCCGCCGTTGTTGAAAGTTTGAGTGATAGTGTGATACATTGGAAATACTAATTTTAAAGAACTTCCACCTAACAAGTGTGAAACGATATTGTTATTTACTGTGTTGTCCAAAGTGATTACTTCAGCACGGATAATAACATTGTTCAGTTCCCATTTTGTAGTTGTATCTCCTTCAGTATCGTCTGCTTCATTGTTTCGGAAATAATATCCATTAGCATCAGTTCCAGCATTATATGCGGATGGAACTACAACAGGGTCTGTTTCGTTTGGCACTATTGTGAATTCTAACTCTAAAGGCGCATATCTCAATGGGAGGTAATAATTACTTTCTAATAAACCGCAACAAGGTTTATGACTAAACCGTGCTTTACCACCACCACCCGGAATACCAGTTAATGAATGGCGAGTGTATCTTTTATCAATTCTACCCCATTCATTTCTGTCTCCTGCTGTATTAACCGTCACGACACCAGTGTCATTTGTTGCTCCAGTAGTAGTTGCTTGTAATAAGAAATCCAATCCATTAGCATAATCGTGATAGTCAGCATCCCATCGTGGATTAGCACTATTTTCTATGTCGTCCATGTCTCTTACATCTTTAGGTTTGAAGGAGTTATACAACTCACAATGTCTGTTATACTCTATAATATCTTGAACTAACTGACCACCTACTGTAGCCCTATATCTACTAAAGAAGCCGTGTAATCCAGCCAGTGGACGAAGAAACTTTGTCCTTGCTGTGTCAGTGTTTTGAAGAGTAGCAAACACTCGGATTGAAGACAAATCTAAATAAGTATTATCGTCCCCTGATAGATAAAATCTAATGTTTTTGTTTCCAGCATTTGGAGCATACACATTAGAACCTCATGGAAAATAATTTACGAAGCGTCGGTCGGTTATATACTGGCTTGTTTCTGGCAGTCCAAAATTTAAACTATTTATCATAGTATCGTTTGCTTCTGCGACTACATTATCCATAACTTATATATTTTAAATTAGATTTTATTTTTTATTTTTTTCTTTTTTATGTGATAATATATTTACATGTTTATTCTTATTTTCTATACTTTTTAAATTTGTTATAGTATTATTTTCAGTTTCTACCAGTTCTTTGATAGAATTATAATCTCTCGCGGGTTCATTCAATTCTTTTATTACTTTGTCATATCCTTGTTTGATTTTTGTCAGTGGTTTGTGCCATTCTGGTTGTTTGTTATATGTGATTTTGTGATGAAACATTATTAATATAAGTTAGATATTTATTGATTAGGATTTATCCCATTGCTTATTTTGGTTGATGGGTTGATACGGATTAAACCATTACCAGCAAAATTAGCAAACCCGTGAGCAACAAGAGGATTTGTGTCGTTGAAGTCTGATGTTATAGCATAACCATCTAACATCGAAACAGGGTCGTTAGGGTTTCTCCAATCTCTATGTTTGGGGTCTTGCTTTCCTTTTCTTTTAGGTTTAACCGCCGGAGTAGCATATGTTGTTGTTTGATATTTGTTTGGAAAGTTTTGGTCAAGTGTATTCGTTACAGCACTACCAAGCGAGTGCCCAACCAGTCTCGATATTTCAGGTGATTGCTCTAACATTTTTATAGCATCTTTGTATTTCTCCGTATTTTCAGCGTTTCTTGTTGGTAGATGGATTAAATCATCAAGTATGTCTCGTGTTATGCTTCCATCCTTTCCGGTAGTCCCGCTTATATACAAAGTCTTACCCGTTTTGTAAAGCCCACTCGGACTATCGTACGCATGTTTTAAACCTTGACGGTCTTCTAAAACTTCTTTGTTTCCTAAATGTTTTACTTCCGAATAAAGTGTAGTGTTTCTTCTGTAATGATTGCCTAAATTCCTCGCGAAGTTGTCCATTCTTTTGTTCATATTATTTTCTTTTTCTTTAGCATCATTCATCATTCTTTCATTTTTCATATCATCAAATTTTTTAACTAAAGCATCAAAACTCGCTTTGCCTATCCTTCTGGCTATTTCCTCTCTGGCAAACAAATCTTCTGTTGTCCTACCTGCTATTATCCTTCCTAAAGCCTCTTCTGCTATTTCTCTTCCTGCTATTCTTCCTATTCCTCCTAAAACGCCAATCATTTATATATAAATAGATTATAAAATATTTTCTATCATTTAATATATTTTCATGAACAGTAGATTAACATATAAAAAATGTTTCATTGACAGCTCGTATAGATTGCCACAGTCTCGGTCATCATCCGACTTCATCATTGAACTAAATGAAAATATGGAATGCCCACAGGGGACAAGATTGTTTATCACGGAAGTTAGTATTCCAGCAGTTTGGAAAACAACAGAGGTAGGCTTTTATGAATATTTGTATGTAATGATTTTTGATAATACCGATACATTTGTAAAAAACTTTAGGATATATTTAGGAAATAAGATTTATTTTGCTGAACAGTTGTGTTTTGACATCCACGCGGGTCTTAATAGCAATACGGAAGATTTGAATGCTGGTGGTATATTCAATTATGCCTATAGTAGTGCTACAAGAACGGTTGAATTTAGCATCAAAGATGGTTTAAATTATAAAATAAAAATCCCCACAGATGCTGAATTAGCAAACTATGTGAATGATACTTGGAACACCACTCAAGCAAACTATGACAACAGAAGCCCAAAATCAATCAACTATCTATTGAGCAATTATGTTGCTACAACTCCTTTGACTACTTGGACATCGTCTTATCTTAATTTAGTGCCATTTCGTGCTGTTTTTATCAACTCTCCTGATTTAACAGACCACCACTATAACAGTCCGGCAAGTTATTCAAGTTCAATCATCAGAAAGGTATTGGTTGATAGTCAGTTAGGTGGCATCATTAATGATACTTCTACTCCACTACACAGTGACTATATAGACTGCTCTAATAAAAATCTAAAGCGCATTCAATTCAGAATTACCGACGATAAAAGCAACACGCTAAACCTATATGACATCCCCGTTCAATTTAGTTTGGTATTCGAACATCCAAGCTATTAAAAGGTATAAAAATATTCTACAAACTTTCTATTAAAGAATATTTTTCTCACATAATAATATGACAAGCAATATTACAGTTGTTGATGTTGAAGAAGGCGAGAAAGAAGTAAATGAAGCAGTTGAAACAATCCAAGATGAAACAACTAATGAAGCAGTCGTTGAACCTGATGAACAGCAACCGGACGAGATTGTTAGTGCTCCACCCGAAACAAAACCAGAACCAAAAAAGAAACAACCACCAATACCATTAGACCAAACCGTCAAACAAAACGCCAAACAACAAGACAAACTCGTCAAATGTCCCCAGTGCGATAAACAGATGAAGTTAAAAAGTTATAGATACAAACACGAGGCTACTTGTAGAGGCAAGTTAGAAGACATCCCCAAGAAACCCAAAGCTATGCCTAAACCAAAGGCTCAACCAATACAACAACCAATTCAAGTGATTGAACCTAAACCAACCCAGCCAGTTCAAAATCAAATACTCGCACCTCAACCCAGTAATCCTTTAGCAGATATAACTAATCACTACCAACTACTACAACAGCAATTTATTCAACAGAAGAAGGAAAAATACAATGTTTTATGTCAGAATATGTTTTCTACGCGAAGCAAAGCGAAACGATAGTGAGATTTCAAAAAGTAAAAAAAGATAAATAAAATATAATCTATAATATATAATGGCATTAAGTTTAGATGGACATACCAGTTTTATAGGCACTGAATTCATCAAGTTATTGAATACAGGCACGTCAGATTTAGCAACAGTTGCTTATGTTGATGAACAAGTGGCACAAGGTGGAGGTGGTGGAGGAGGAAATGTAGATTTATCAAATTACTATACTCAAACGGAAACTGATAATCTACTAAATAATAAACTGAATGTCAGTAATCCGCAAGATATTATTGGAAATTTAAGGTTAGACCCTACCAATGGAAATAGTAAAATAATATTAAACGCAGTTAGTCCCCCTAATGCTTCTGATGATTTTTATTGTAATGGAAATGCCCATATTAATGGAACAATGAGAGTATCAGTATTAACAAGTGATGGCGATGTTAATTGTGATGGAGTTAATGCTGATGTATTCAATTCAAATGTTATTACTAATGATATTATCTTTAATCATAATGATGTTGAATATATGAGATTTAACGCTACAGATGATGAAATCCAACTGTCTAAAAATATTGAATTGAATGAAGATTTAATAATGAAACAAACAAAGGTATTATATTTAGATGCTACATCAAACCTTTTACGATACATAACAACAAGAAATGATAATGGACAAGATATTTTAGAATTAGTGAATAACAAAGCAACTAATAACCAAATAAGATTTACAAACAATGGGAGCACATCTTTGATTGTTGATAATTCGTTTCTTTTTTCTGAAAGGCAAATACAAGGTAATAACGGTTTAAAAGTTGATTTTATAGATACACGAACGGCAAGTGCTAATTTTGATTTTAGAAGGAACAATGTTTCTTATATTACTTTTAACAGTGATAGAATTAATATAAATCAAGCATTACATCTATCAAATTCACTTACTATTGATACAGCAAATAAACTAACATTGAAACCATCTTTAGAAAGTGGTGTTAATATTTTTGATATTAGAAATTTACATCCAGTTGCCGATAATCCAATGATACGATTTAGAACAGGAGAAGGCGGAGGTGAAACAATAGTATGTGAAATGACAAATAATGGAGTTTCTTTACAAAGAAATCTTATAGTAGGAACAGCATATGAATTACAAACTAATGCGATAGATACAGTCAATGACAGCGATTTAGTAATTAGTAGAAATAATGTTCAATTTATGGCATTAGATAAATTTACAGAAGACACGATAGAAAAGGAAGCAATTATATGTAGCAAACAATTACGAGCAAACGCCCAATTAAGGGTTAATAATTTACAAACAATCAATTTTCAAGTGGTGTTCAATACGCTGATTTTAGATTGGAAGACGTTGATAGTATAATGAGATTTTATGTTGGTAATTCAACCAGTGCTAATTTACAAATGACAAATGCCGGTATTGATTTACGTAGAGAGACGACAATTAGTAGTGTAAAGACAAATATAGTTGATACAAATGGCGATAATGATTTAGTTGTAAGAAGAAATGGAACAGAGTTTTTTAAATTAGAAGCATCGGTAGGTGTTGATAACAATGATATTATAAATATAACACCCATAGGAGGAGGAATGTCGGCTTCAAATGTATATTGTAATTCTTTTAAAAATAGAACTTTAACATCAGATACAGTGTTTTATGGAGCAAATTCGGCAGGAGATAATAGAGTTGAATATATGAAATGGAACAGGACAGACCAATCTTTAGACTTCAACGCTCCCATTGATAATACAAATATATCTGTTATCGGAAACATAATCGACACAACCGTTTCAGACGAAAGACTTAAAACTAATATTCAAGATGTCGAAAGTAATTATTGCGATTGTATCAAGAATGTTAAGATCAAAACATTTGAATACACAGATGAAAAATATAAAGACAGTGATAAATACGGAATGATTGCTCAAGACCTTCTTGCTCATTTACCAAAAGAATTAAAGAACATAGTTAGAGAAACTAAACCTAAAAAGGACGAAGGAGAAGCATACTTAAGCATCAACTATATGAAACTCTCGGTAGTGTTATGGGGTGCTCTTCAAGAGACGCTCAACAAGGTGGAACATCTGGAGGCATCCGTGTATGAACTTCAGAACGGTGTCAAAAAACCCAAAGCGAAGGCGAAAGCAAAGGTTAAAAATTGATATTATTAATGATTTTAATAATATCAATTTCGTATGGAATGATGTGGCGAAGCACATCATTTCCGAAGGGAATAATATCGCGAAGCATATTATTGCATACTTCGTATGGAATAATATCCATAGGGAACACTGTCAGTATCATTAGTCCAGTATCTCTTGTTGTCATATGATGTCAACCCCACTTTGGTCTGTGTTATGGAATAGATCTGATGGTTCTTACTCCTGATGGCATTGAACTTGACATTCTTTGATGTTTGCTCGTGAAGGGCTTCTTCATAGTCCTTCATCGACAGTTCTTTCATCACTTTGTTTCGGGGAACACCCTTAGCCTTTTTGTTCTTTTGCTCTTCCTTACTGGTTTGTTCATAGACAGTTAAACTATACATCTTGGGTCTTAAGGCTATGAACTTTGTGATGATCTTCCCGTTCATCTCATCCTTGAACTTTCCCAACACCTTCTTATTGGTGGCATCATACAAAAAGTGGTCTTTGGGGTAATCGCTGAAATCCATATGTTCCATCTTAAACCTTGAGTTGCTATCCCAATCCTTATAAACATCCTCGGTATGAATGTGCATCACGTGGCTGTCAGTGTCGGTATACAAGAGTTTTACATCCTTCCCGTATCTCTTCTTAGCTACATCATAGAAGAAACTGTACATGTGATGTTTGGATATGTCCAAGATGGCTTGTCCTATGTAAATGGGCTTGTTGAGTTTCAAAATTGTTTTGGTCTTCTGCACTCCAGTGAGGCTTTCGTTGATGATGTGTGATCCCTGATAGTTGGGGTTATTGATGCACTTCTGCATCCTCTCGGGGGTCTTGACCAGTTCGAACTCTATGTGGTTCCTGACATTCTCCATAGTCTTCCCATAAACAGCATTACTCATAAGTTTAAAGAGGTCTTTTTCGAAGTCGCTCTTGGCTTCTTTTCTTTTCTGAGTGTTAAAGTCTACCCAAGGCTTCAACCAACACCGCTGTTGAAACTTGACCGTCCTATGAACATTCTTGAGTTTCATCCCCTTGTTAAGGTAGAACTTAAGAGTGCGAATGTGCACAACATAGTTTTCCTTATCGTTGAGGTTGAGTATCAACTTGGGGGTCTTCTCATCTTTGGGGTCTTTATCGTTGTAGAAGTGTCTGTACAATCCCCTCTGATACTCACTCAACATATTCTCCCTCACAATCACATTTTCCGGAGCTAATGGATAATCCAAGTGTTCATCGTGGAGCTCGACGGGATACTCCAAGTCCACGTCCAAGATGTAGCCAAAGTTGTCGTCGTCATCCCACTCCTTAATGCGGTCTTCGGTCAACATCTTCTTACACCACTTGAGTTCTCCCATCGGAAGTTTTTGGGTCATAGCCAAACCGTAGAGACTGTTTGCATCCAGATAGGTTATGTAAGATGAGGGTTTAGTCTCATCATATTCTTCTCCCATATACTTGTTGTTGGCTATGGCTTCTTTGTGGGATACCTGACACATACCTCCTCTCAAACCCTTTTCAACAAACTCATACATCTCCTGATCCGTTATTGGATATATGATGTGGTTTGTTTTCAGAAGCATCGCATCCCAAGCGAAGTTAGGTAAGGTCAGGTAATGGGCGGGATCCAAACCGTAGTATTCCAAACACAGATCTCTGAAGTTTTCGAAGACATCAGTCAGGAGCAGAACATCGGTTCTAAGATACAGATCGTGATACATCCCCAAGGATCTTATCCCGAAGTGTTTCCACACCTTTTTGGCTCTCTCATAATCCTCATCGCTTATATCACCCTCGGAAAGTTTGCTATAGAAGGCTTCTTTTGGAGGAAGTTCCCTTTCCCTAAACCTATCAAAGCTGTCAAAGTAATCATAGGGGTAAACACCCTTCTCGGTCAACAAGTCTAAATCCTCTTTACTGCTGACGAACTTGTTCCTGTTGGAATACTTGAACCTCCTATCCCACTCCCTTCTCTTCTTACCATCTTCATATTTAGTCAGTTTAACCAACTTGTCCAAAGAAGAAGACAAGAAACTGAAACTGTCCTTGAAAGCCATATTCTTGAAAGCGAAGGTTATGAACTTCTCGGTGTTTTGTGCTATCACATCTATCCTAGCCTTTTCCGACAACTCCACAGCCTTCTCTATAATCAGATGAGCATCGTAGTTCTTCAAGTTGTGGAGGAACACGGGGATCTTGTAATACCTCATAGCGAATTGCAAGTTGCAATCGTCGTGTGCACATCCCCGATATTTACCCGTGAAACGACAGTGATCCCTAACCTTCTTATCTCCCGACTTAAAACACTCGCCACAGATAAAACAGTGAGTAGCATTGTTGAAGTCCCTCTGATCCTGTTCGGTCATTATGATGTCCTTCTCATCCCTCATCTTACCCATTATCTCATTCTTGACCTTTATCATCTTATCGGTGAAGACTTCCATACAATCCTCTCCCCTGTGAAGAAACTGATAACTAGAATTATCAATGGCTGAAACAACATTGATCATAAAACCGCAGGGTCTGTGATGTTGATATTTTTGAGTGTTATCGTCGGGATTAACCTCTTTGGGAACAGTTAAACATTCAAAGTCGGCGTAGATAACAAAGGGGGCTTTCAACTTCTTGTAGTGGTTCTTGAACTTCATAACCTCCTCCTTATCGGGCATCTCTATCTGCTGACCCTCCACAGCCAAACACCCAGTTTCAACATGTTTCTCCAAAGTCTCTTTCATTTTAAAACCCTTCATACAGGAATGACAGTGATATTTGGTATTAGCCCTCTTATTGGTCTGACTGCTCATCATCCTATCATAGTTCTTAATAAAAACATAGTGGGATTGATCGCCCTTTTCGTGAAACTCACGATGTTCGTTCACGAACTTCGTGTCCAACTTGAGGAGATTGACGTGATGGGTAGCTTTGGGTACTTTGGAAGCCCTGTACAACAGAATGCTCTTGTTATTCTCATCTTCTTTCAGAAAATAGACATTGACTGAAAGAAGCCCTTGGTTGTTCTCTTCTAGATTATCTATGTCCATCATAGAAGAGGGAAAGATAACATTATCCCAGTTCAAACCGTCGTCGAGGTTTCTGTAATGACTAACTCTTTCAGGGTGTGCCTTATCGTAAACCTTGCAGACACCGCATTGGACAGCATACTTCAAACACATATGATCGGTGTTGAGGATGTTGATGCAGGCTTTCTTATCAGCCACCCATTTGGGTAAGTCTATGTAAGAACCCCCTCGAGTGGGATTGTACTTGTCATAGTTGATGATGAGTTTCTTGATCTGTTTGATGACCAAACCGCTTTCAGAGAGTTCCATCCTATCCATCTGTATCTCTATGTCGGTGGCTATCTGCGATATGGTTTTGGGGATGTCCTCGACATTGGTGAGATCATACCTCCTACTCATAACAGTGTGGGTTATCGCCTCTCTAGTTTTCTTGCTGATGAACTCGCTCTCGGCTTGAACCTTTATCTTCATCCCGTTATGTCTTTGGAGGTACTGTCTCAAACGAGGCTCTTGATCCTTGAGGTATTGAAGACCCTTAAGACCCTGATGTTGAATGTTGGTAATGGTGTACGAATTGACATAACCGCCAAAAGCAGAGGCTTGGACATTCCCAATCTCCAAGTTAGTCCTTCCTCTCTGTCTATCTCTCTGAAGGGGCTTGTTCTTGTCCAATTTAGTCCACTTCACATTTTTGGTCTTTTCAAGTTCATACTTCTTAAAGTCCATAGTCTTCCTAACTTTGTTCAACTTCGTCTTCAACCTTTGGGTTATGGGTAAGTTCCTATTGTACCTGTATGATACTCCCCCTATTTTTACGAAGTTAGTGTTGCGACCGTTTCGTCTAACAACCTCGGCGTTATTGCTTGAAAAAAGGTAATCTAAAGTCATCTGCTCTTGAGTACTAGTCATATTTACTAAATTAGATATATTATATTAAGGTGATATCTCTTTAAGTAGTTTTTCTGAGACTGCTGGAAAAATGGGGAAAATTTGAGGAAAAATTTGAGATATGGATGCTAAAAATGCATATCTCAAAATTTTCAGATTTCTTTGGTGGTTAGTCTCTGGCATCTTATGGTTTTCTGATGCTTCGAGAGGTTGGACTTGCTTGACAACTGTCTCCCACATTTTGGACATTCGTATTGAGAACAGAGATTTTTCTTATAATACTTTTTGAAATAATCAGGATCGCTCGGTCTGTTGTCGTAAGAACCGTCTATCCCCCATCGCGAACCACGAGGAATAACAGGAGTGGGATTGTGAAGTTCCTCAACCATCGCGTCGAACAACTCGTCGGGATATTCAATTAACTTTCTATCATAACTATCTCCTCCTACTATATAACAAGGCATAAATTTCCTAATATAGTAGTGCGTCATATCTTTAAGTATCTTTACCCCTTTTCCCTCGCCCTTTTCGGTTTAAATCGTTGGCAAGTTGCATTGTGAGCTTCTTCGTGAATTGAAGCCTCAGGATCGGTTGCGATGCAGTGTGTCACGAAGTTCGTGAACGAACATCGTGAGTTTCACGTCAGTGCTCTAGGTGATGCTATCTATATTCTCCTAAATCGAATGATACAAGCGACACGAAGTTCGTGAACGAACTTGTGAGTTTCACGACAACTCTTTTTTCAAAAACCTTCACGATCGATCAATGGTGTGAAACTCAAATCACGAGGATATGCTCCGACTTCGATGTCGCCTTTGACGTTGTTGAACACGGCGAATTGAATCTTCCAAGCGATCGACCTTCATCTCCAATTGATTCACTTTGGATTTCAACTTGTCCACTTCCTCTTGTGATTTCTCTAAAGATGCGTTCAAGACCCTGTACTGTGAAGACCCGCATAGAGATACCCAAATGCTCAAAGCAACGCTTCCGTTCTGGTCAGCGAACAAGACCAGTTCCTCTCGGTCTTCCCACGTGTCAGTTGCAAAATGATCGAGAACTGCTTGGTAGACTGTGTAGTCAAAGACTAAGAGACTCACACTCTTGTGGCTCCGAATTGTCGTGTCCCAAGCTAACCAAAGTGATTCATTCGGAACCACACAAAAGTCAGTATCATAGAATTCGACCAATTCGCTGACTTGGCAATCCAGACTCGGTAGATTCTGGAAGATATCGTCAATGATCGAGTTGAGTGAAGCAGCCATTTGAAATAGGACGTGAAAACAGGGCATTGTTGCGATATGTAGAATCTTTGGGCGATTTGAGCACTGAAATGTCTCTAGAAGAAAGAATCAACATTAGCGAACAATACCCACCAAAATGATCAACCAATCCAAAGCATCACAACTTCCACACTTATGTTTTCGATGTTTTGACACGATGTTTTTCAAGAAAAAACATCAGTTCCCCAGCAGAATTAGGGTTTTTTCACACGATGTCGGGCGACGAAAAACATCAAGTCGGGCGACGAAAAACATCAAGTCGGGCGACGAAAAACATGAAGTCGGACGAGAAAAAACATCGATTTTTGATCCCACCTTGAGTTCGGCGTACTCTTTGATCCTGTTCAGCGTCAACTCAATGTGTTGAGGCACGCTTCTGGTGGATTTCAACTCCTTGTTGTAAGCCTCGAGATCTTCCTCGTTGAGAGAATTCAGCCAAGCCTTGCTCATAAAAGAGGTAATGGTGAAGATCTTCTTGATGTTCGGTGGATCATTTGGCTGTTCACGCATGTCCGAGATAGCAACAGCCTTTCTTTTGACACCGCCTCCACCACCACGTCCGCAAACTTGAAGTTCAAAGTTGTAGAAGGGCTTGTTTTTCTCGTGATCGATGATATCGTAGATTGAATACCAAGGCTTGTCGTTCAACAAATTGCTCTGGTAGTAGATCTTCAAATCATCAAACTTCAAGCCCGTCAATTCTGGACTGATGCGGTTAAGATGCCACAGAGCATCGATGATGCTATCCGTGATCTCCACGACAACGACCCTTGTCTTTTTGACGTCTGCAAAGTTGAATTTGAAATGGAGTTCAACCTTTTTGAAGATCGGCACAAGTGTCAAAGTATCACCGCCATAGACACCGTTTCGTGTCCACGATTGAAGAGGGTTCAAAGGTGGATCATCGTGTCGACCACGAGGATTGTAAAGGTTGATCCTTTCAACAAATTGCACCTCATCATCATCAAAAAAGTTGTTGACCAACACAAAGTTCATCAGATCAAAGTTTTGCAATGGATCATTCGCAATCACATCATCAACGATTGCATGTTGATCATCGCTGTAAAAGATCAAGAATGAAAAATGTTGTTGCTGGTTGTCATCGAACCACATCGGAGGAAGACCGCTCTGCGTCGGTGCAGATGACGCCTGACTAAAAAAAGTCAAAGCACTGTCATCTGAAGAAGCCGAAGAGGTCGACCAAGAAGATGGTGAAGCCATCGTTTGGAGGTTGAACGAAAATAAAAAGATTGCAAGAGAAAACTCAAACGAATTGTTTCAAGCACAAACGGCTATCGGATACATTCGATCAACCGGATTTCACAAAATGATCGTGATCAGTGAAATGAGAAGACTGACTGAAAGAAAAAATGCAACAATGACGATCCCAAACACCCCATCGGACGACAATGCTCCTTCAAATCGATGGTGTCGATGATATCGAGATAAGTGGACTTGCTCTTGATGTTCTG
>OMLO01002804.1_pt1 | contig 14240 bp, 7 predicted proteins | sample 1674811 | NCBI WGS metagenome assembly OMLO01 (sample SAMN06265003, study PRJEB25207) | coral metagenome | isolation source: Coral host | place: Mexico:La Bocana,Puerto Morelos, Mexico | collected 2008-11-13
CGTGAAAAATTAGACAATTCATTTTATTTCAAAATTCTTGGTATAGTTTGATAGCCAGCTCTATAAGCTTTAATTTGCTATAGGGGTTTAGGTATCTCCAGTTTAAACCGGACGCTCTACATCGCTTGCACGCGAGACACCCCTGAAGGTATACGGTAACCTTAATTCAGAAAATCTCGTACTACGCTGGCCATTGGGGAAACGATTTCGATAAGCATGAGGCTCTCCGCTATGTGAAGAGTTGGTGTCGTGTCTTTTGTGTAAAACAATTCTAATAATGTAATGATTATGTCATCCTAGTGATATTGCATGCACGTGGGATTTTTCCTTTTGTATAGGTATTTTTAAACTAAATCGTTTTTCACGGAGCAAATTAGTTAGTTCGCATAGTACGCGAAGTAAGATTGTTAGTTCAGAGTGTTTCTAACCGTACTTAGGACTTCGAAACTCTGAAGGAAAAATAAAAGAATTGAACGTTGGAGTTTACATTCTTAGAAACACTATGGATTCGTTGGACTTCTGTGGATGAAGTGATAATTTCTACATGTGGAGTCGCACAGTTTGGTCCAAAGCGGCGATGTTCGAGAGCGAAGAGAGCCGCAGGAAAGGATTACGATTAGTTCAGAGTGTTTCTAACCGTACTTAGGACTTCGAAACTCTGAAGGGAAAATAAAAGAATTGAACGTTGGAGTTTACAGTTGGCTTCTGTTGCTAATTCCTCTGGTGATCCTAAGGCTGCCAACTACGATATTATTGCTTCCACCCTTAGAGAGAAGCTTCGCGTACCAGCAAGAACAATTCAAGGTGTATTGCCTAACCTTGTCGGCTGATGAAGACTTTAAGCTTGAGAAAGGGCCAACGGACAAAGCAAAGGAACCGGATCCTGGTTGATCTGATCAGCAAAATTTGGGATACAAACAATTGAAAAACAGAAAAACTGACCGTACGGTTGGATTGAACTATTGTATTTCCTTGTGGGCTAACAAGGATTTCTCTCGTGTAATCAAGTTTCAAAGGTCGGGTGGTGTTCTAAAGGGAAACTAACGTTCCCTCTCGGACTACCGGAGCTGCGTTTGCCATTCCCTGGCCTTATTAACCGTTTTTATTTTTTTTCTCTTTTCTTCCGTTTTTCAGTTTTCAAAAATACTTTTTCATGGCTGGGAGAAGACCCCTAATTTTGTTTGACCATGATCAGTCTCCCTACTGTCCGCGTTGGGTGAATTGCGAGGTGTTCCCCCTAGCTTAACCTCAGTAAACGGCAAGCAATGCCCACTCTTTTGGCTTTCCGCGACCCGAGCTGCTTTAGGACAGGTGAACTACACCCACCATCATTCGGATCAGTGGAACAAGTTTTTCCAGTTGTTCCAGTTCGACTAACAATTTCACAGAGTTTCAAGACTGGATTGATCTCGTCAGCGTTGAAAAGTGTTTCACTCATTACAAAGGAAGCAACAAAGGATTTAATTATTATTGCGATAGGCCGCCAGCTCGAATTTTTATAATTTATTTCTCTTGTAAATCGTTTGCCCAGTTTATTTCTGACGCGCTTATTGAGAGACTGGCTTTCGGGGCCGAGGTTAGGTAGGAGAGTCCCCTCCCCCGCATATTGTCATGCCCCATACGGTACAGCCTCCCAAACCTCGCCTTTACCACGATAATAGGCTATTTAATCTTTGGATTCAAGATAGGCCTTTTCGTAGAATTGTATTATACACTTGTGAAAATATGCTCTAAGCAATTTCTTTCGAACTGTATGTGATGGCAAATGTGATGGCACCCTGGTGTCCCGAAGGCAAATTCCCTTCCTGGGTTTAATTTATGACTCTGAAAAGACTTTAATTTTATTACTTCGCAAAAAGGAAAAGTCTCTTATGCTTCTCAAAAAAGACGTTTAGTTTGAAACCCTAGACCTGGTTAGTCTCCAAAGGCTGGGTGGAAAAGTATCATGATCGATGGCTCTGGCGGTTCCCGGAGCGAGGCTTTATGCAAATGAAATCAATATGGTTCCTCGCGTCCACTCAATGTCCGGGACATCGCAAGACTTTTTATAGGCTTGGCATGGCTTTCTTCCCTGGCGATCAGGAAATCACTCCCAGATCCAGCTGTTTTCGGACTCTTCCTCGTTTGCTTGGGGAGGTGGTTTGAGTCCTGATGCCAATTAACATTAATATTTGCGATTAATAGGAGCCCCCTATTACTGGAGCTGAAATTGCCACCAAGGAAACTCTCGCCCGCAACAATGTTTCACAGTCCTTTGGGAATAATATAAGCAACGCTTGGGTGGACGCGTTTGTTGACAGTCAGGTTTTGCTTCGTTCTTGGAACAGGCGCGGCTCCCGTTTCCATTCCTTAGTTGCTGCACTTAAGTGTCTGTTTGAAACTACAATCAGCCTTAACATTGATCTGCACGTTAATTTTGTTCCTGGTCCTTATAACCCCACGGATGCTCCCTCTCGTCGTCTCAATCTTCAGGACTCAAAGTGGAGTTTGGTTCAAAGCTTGTACGGTGGATCCCTGGGACTAGGCACGATCGTCCAACGTAAAACCCGACTTGGCTGGCAATCATTTTCCCTGGGATTCCGATGGCAAATGCGTTGCGGGGGAGTGAATGTGTTTACTGTCCCCCGATATCTACGGTCCAAAGGTTTTCGCGAATCCTTATCTTTTCCCTCAAATTTGTCTTATTCGTCAAGTCTTTAAATATCTTAACTGTTTGAAATTGTCCTATACCCTGGTAGTTCCAGATGTCGTTCCACGGCGTTTTTGGTGGCCTTTGCTGCTGTCTGCTTGTTCTTCCAGTTGTATTTTGGTTGCCAAAGGGGCAACTGGTGTTCTTCTCACCCCCTCCAAGGATGCTTTCCCGGATAGCAAGTTGAACCTTTGGGTTTACCATATTTCCAATAAATAGGCTTATGGATACTTTATCTCAGTTGCACCGAGATTTCGGTAACCAGGCCTGCCCGGCTGCTCGTTTTTACGAAGAAAAGAGTGGCGAGGCAAGGCCTCAGAAACCAATAAAGATATTAAATGCCAAAAAAGACTGTCACAAAAGATTGAGTCTACAGAAATTTAAAATTCTACTTTTTATTGAAGAGAATTATTATTATTAACTTTAACGACATACACCTGTAGTCGTAAAATTACAAATTAAGAAACTAGGGCGCTCTTAATACATTGAATTTGAAAGGTATTTATTAGGTACTAATAAAAATTAAAACTAAAAAAAAAACTAAACTAAACAGATAACGACATTCTGAGACTTTGCATCAAAAAATTTATGCTATTCTACCTGGCATTCTCAAAGTCATTAAACTCAAACTCTTAATTTGTGGGAGGTGTGGTGGCCTCATGGTTAGTGAGCTCGACTCCGGATCGAGTGGTCCGTGTTCGAGCCCTGGCCGGGGACATTTAATGCTGGGGGTAACCCTGCGATGGACTAGCAACCCATCCAGAGGGGAGTAGCAATATTCCTAGTCGCTTATTCTTAGTCGCTTAATGCTAGAGTTTTATTCATTTTAAGAGCATTGGCTAAAGCAATAGCACCTTTGTCCCCAATCCGATTTTTGGACAAATTTAAACTCTTAAGAGTGGTATTTTTTTCTATAGCCTTTGCAATACAACAAGCACCATGGTCTCCTATTTCATTGTTACTTAAGTCCAAATGAGTTAGAGTCTTGTTTTCTTCCAAGACCTTAGCAAATGAAGCTTCACCATCGTCAACCACTTTTTTGCCAGAGAGGCTGCACGCAGTCAAAGGTTCATTGGAAAGTAGTGCTCCAGCAATGCTAGTGGCACAGTGATCATCTAGTAAAACAGAAACTGATTTCAGTACTATGACACTATTTACAATAATATATTGTTTATACTACTACTGATAATAATAATAATAATAATAATAATAATAATAATAATAATAATAATAATAATAATAATAATAATAATAACAGTTTAATGATGACTTTTCTACAATATAGCTCTACATTCATCATATCACTAAAGGACTAATAAAGTTACCGGTAGTAACCTTTGTGAAGATGCATGTTAGTATACAGTCAAACCTCTTCACAACTGCCATACTGGGCAGATGAAAGCCACGGCTATTATAAAGAGGTAGGGGTGTAATGTGACACCTGCTTTTCTTTTCAAATACAGCAATTTTATTTTCACAACATGCCTATTTTGGCATGTGTAAATCAAAATGTATCACTAAAACAGAAACTTAACTGAAACAGAGAGCAAGGGTATGCGCTACAGATCAACCTTGTGACCTTTCACACTTAACAATAAAAAACGAGGCTTGGGGTGCACCAATCGTCAGTCAATGATTACCTACTTTGCCATTCTCGAGCTTATTTTGTCAGGGGGGTGAGTTTAGCAATCCTTACCATTGTGGAGTGGTGGCTGTTATAGAGAGGTTAAAATAAGAGTGAAGTTATGGACTACCCGCTGGGACCAAAAAAGTTGCTGTTGTAAAGAGGTGGCCACAGTAGAGAGATGGCTGTTAGTAGAGGTTTGAATGCATATATAAAAAATGAACTTATACATAATTGAAATTAATCTATCCAGATTTGGCTTTAGTTTTTAAGGAGAACTTAAAACCTTCTCTCACAAATATAATGCAATGTGAGTTAATAAAATATATAATATATAATGGTAATAGGACTGAGTGTAGTCTAATTCAGTCTGTAATCACATAAGTGATTTAAAAAACTGGAAGACTGCAAAGCGGGAGTCCAATTTGTTAATCACAAGTATAATTATGGACTGAATTGAATGACATCATGTCCTGTTACCAATTAATCATGACCATTACCATTTTCAAAAGACTACTAGGACTAAATGTCCAAAATTTTAAAATGTCAGTCTCTTGAATTGGTTACTATTAATAGTGGTTGTAATCAATGTTGTGATTAGTCAATTTAGTGGAGTCAATTTAGTGGAGATTTAACACATGTAACTGTCCTATTACAGGTGTCTGATTACAACCAACAGATTCACTGTCCACCAATTACGACTTTGCAAATTAATTAGAGCAAAATACAGCAGTTTATATACCAAGTTAAGGAAATTGTAATAGTCCAATAAAGGTTTAGCCATCTGTGCACTATGTAAATCCTAGATTTTCTTACCTTAATTCCCCAAGTATATCACAAATGAAATATATTTGTTTGAGAAAAGCCTTATGATATCGTTATGGTATAGTTCTCTCTAGAACAAAATGCTTTGCTTTTAATGCAAACTTGATTGCTATCCTTAAATTCGGCCTGTCTTTGTTAATAGCGACTAACCTGTCTGTGGTTCTTGACCTTCTTCACCTTCACCCACTTTTTTGTCAGAGAGGCTGCACGCAGTCAAAGATTCATTGGAAAGTAGTGCTCCAGCAATGCTAGTGGCACAGTGATAATCTAGTAAAACAAAAACTGATTTCAGTACTATGACACTATTTACAATAATATATTGTTTGTCATTGTTTCAAATTGTATAAAACAAGGTCTGTAAACAGTTCTCACATTATATTTGTGCCTTCTTATTTCAAATAATTTAAGAAAATAAAAAGAAAAAGTTTGCCCGCCATGACGATGACTGCTACTGCTGCTGCTGCTGCTGCTGCTACTGCTAGTGCTGCTGCCACTGTTACATGTACTACTATGACTACTACTGATAATAATAATAACAGCAGAGAAAGATATGAATGTGTGGTTGATCATCGCAGTTATACACACAACTGAATTTTTTTCAGGTTTTAATTTCACAACTGCTTAAGTTACATGTGTATAACTGCGATGATCAACCACACATTCATAATTATAATAATAATAATAATAATAATAATAATAATAAAAATTACAGTTTAATGTTGACTTTTCTATAATATAGCTCTACATTCATCATATCACTAAAAGACTAATAAAGTTAAATAAAATTAGAAATAGTAACCTTTGTGAAGATGCATGTTAGTATACAGTCAAACCTCTTCATAACTGCCATACTGGGCAGATGAAAGCCACGGCTATTATAAAGAGGTAGGGGTGTAATGTGACACCTGCTTTTCTTTTCAAAATACATGTACAATTTTATTTTCACAAAATGCCTATTTTAACATACGTAAATCAAGATGTATCAATAAAACAGAAACTTAACTGAAACAGAGAGCAAGGGTATGCGCTACAGATCAACCTTGGTGACCTTTCAGGGCTGCAAATAATGACCGGTCAACGGACAATATCCTGTCAGAATTGGGTATTGACCAGACAAATCTTTCGATGGCCGGACACAGTTGTCCGGTAACTTACCAATTCGTTTATAATAGGAGAAATTTTAGTTTTTAACTATTTGATAATTATGAGGGGCAGCATTCATGTTTCCGAAAGAAAGAAAAACGAATATAAAACTAGACAAACTAGTGGTCGAGAAATTCCCGGTTGTCGCAATTTCCACGATGTCATCAAGTCCTGTCGCGACCGCAAATCATCGTGTCTTCCGTTATTTTATTTACTCCAAGTCTTCCCAATTAGCGAGGCTTTTACCTTTGGTTAAATACCATTGTCTCTTAAATTAAGTGATTGATTGATTGATTGGTCAGAAAACACCCTGACCTGACGAAGAATAATATTGCTGCAACAAGAATACTCCACATAGCCGCCATTTTGTTGCAACCATACGTCACTATGCTTGGTTACTAAGCTTTCTGGTGATTTCATCACTCGATGCAACTCAAAAATGGAGCGTATAAAACCAAAAGCAGAAGAATAAGGTTGTCGTTAAGGGATTCTAAGGGCGCATTCTTTTTGAAGTAATCTGGCTATTCTCATTCCGGTTTAGAGATAACAGAATACACGGAATATCTGGAAGCAGAATGAACGGAATAGCATTCCGTTCATTCCGAAAACGGAATATGTTCCAAAAGAACGCGATCACCGTCTATTCCGAGTATTCCTATTCCGGAATAGTCCCAAAAGAACGCGCCCTAAATAGAAGAAAGATAGCGAGTGCAACAATTGTATTTGGAATAAGAAGCCATGCATTTAATACATACTGTGTTGCTGAATTTTGAAACCTTGAGACGATCCATGTTTATGTTTACATTTTAGTTAGCTTCTTTTTTCAAATTAATTACGAGATCGTTTGAACACTTTTCCTTTCATTTATTCTGCATATTTTACCTTAACTTTAGTTGAAGAAACGATATGCCGATTGCCAAAATGTAATATTTAATTAAAAGTGATTTAATTTGCCATATGTAAAGTAAAACGAACAACTTGCGTAAAGAGTAGTAAAACTATTAACTTTTAATTTTTACTGACAAACCGACTTGGATTCAATTAATTTTTAGTTAAAAAAAGGTTTACTGTGCAATCTGGGTTTACTATCACAAGAGTTAAGATTTTTTTTAATTTGACCGGCCAAAAACAGGTCGTGTCCAAGCAAAAACATGTTTGACCGGACAATGTGACCAGCGGCTCTCCATTAGTTATTTGCAGCTCTGCCTTTCAAGTTTAACAATAAAAAAACCAGGTTTGGGGTGCTCCAATCATCAGTCAATGATTACCTACTTTGCCATTCTCGAGCTTATTTTGTCAGGGGGGTGAGATTAGCAACCCTTACCATTGTGGAGTGGTGGCTGTTATAGAGAGGTTAAAATAAGAGTGAAGTTATGGACTGCCCGCTGGGACCAAAAAAGTTGCTGTTGTAAAGAGGTGGCCACAGTAGAGAGATGGCTGTTAGTAGAGGTTTGACTGCATATATAAAAAATGAACTTATACATAATTGAAATAAATCTATCTGGATTTGGCTTTAGTTTTTAAGAAGAACTTAGAACCTTCTCTCACAAATATAATGCAATGTGACTTAATAATAAAATATATAAGATATAATGGTAATAGGACTGAGTGTAGTCTAATTCAGTCTGTAATCACACAAGTGATTAAAAAAACTGGAAGACTGCAAAGAGGGAGTCCAATTTGTTAATCACAAGTATAATTACGGACTGAATTGGATGACATCATGTCCTGTTACCAATTAATCATGACCATTACAATTTTCAAAAGACTACTAGGACTAAATGTCCACAATTTTAAAATGTCAGTCTCTTGAATTGGTTACTATTAATAGTGGTTGTAATCAATGTTGTGATTAGTCAATTTAGTGTTTAACACATGTAACTGTCCTATTACCGGTGTCTGATTACAACCAACGGATTCACTGTCCACCGATTAGAGCAAAATACAGCAGTTTATACACCAATCCAAGTTAAGGAATAATAGTTCAATAAAGGTTTAGCCATCTGTGCACTATGTAAATCCTAGATTTTCTTACCTTAATTCCCCAAGTATATCACAAACGAAATATACTTGTTTGAGAAAAGCCTTATGATATCGTTATGGTATAGTTCTCTCTAGAACAAAATGCTTTGCTTTTAATGCAAACTTGATTGCTATCCTTAAATTCAGCCTGTCTTTGTTAATAGCAACTAACCTGTCTGTGTTTCTTGACCTTCTTCACCTTTGTCTCCTCGAAGAAGAGATACATTATAGTCTGCCTCTGCCACTTTGGGTTCTAAGGGATCTTTCTTTAGATGGTTTATAACAGGTCTCTGGCTTTCCCCCAGAAGTCTCACAACTGCTTCACTGACAATTTTCCAATAGTTCTCAAAAGTTTCATTGTCAATTGAGCGCTTCACTAAATGGGCTAGTTCATTCCTATAATAGCTTATACGGACGATGTCAGCACTTAAGGTAGTGTCTTCTGATGAAGGCAGATTGTCCCAGCCTTTAGGAGGAGTTGGTAAACTGCATATGTTCCTTAACAGAACTGTCAGTAAGGATACATCAAAATTATCAGCTGAGACCCATTCAGGTACAGCAGGAAAAAGATTGCACCACTGACGGGCACTGATGCACTTATTCTCTTTAAGGGTCTTTAGTTCATCTAAAACTGTCTTGTATCCTAAAACGTAATGTAGCAACCCTGGAGTGAATATTTTGTTGAACTGCATCTTTAAGGCTTCCTGTCCTAATGAAACAGTAAGGGTAGTCAAGCGGTAATAGTTGGCTGACTCAGTTGTATAGTGTACTTCAATCCTCTGGCCATTCTGCACCATAAAAAGAAATAACAAAATAAGTTATAATATATTATTATTATTATTATTATAATTATTATTATTACAGCTATTATTATTAAACAAAGAAAGATTAATTATGTAATAAATCCTTTGGCATCTTCAGGCAAGTGATGTCTTTTCAGGTGTTAATTGTGACCGGGAAGAGGTCACACCAGAGTATACATTTGTAATAAACCAGTTATTAATAAATGCCTTATATTAAACCCATTCGTAAGTTCCCAGAAAACACTTACATTGTTAAAGAAAATGACCAGGAAGACTAAGAGGGCTGTAACTAAAACTAAGTAGCACCTCCATTATAATATCCTTTCATGAAGCCTTTGATAAAAAAACTTCCTTTAACCCAGGCATGTAAATCAATAAAAATGATGCTTGGAACTCCAATTGATCAATTAATTGATTTATCATCAATTATTAGATGAATCAATCAGTCAATCTGATCAATTAATCAATTACTGCAAATCTGTCAGTTATTAGTATCAATCAACAGTATTAGTCATTTTCTCAATTATTTTATTTTAATGTGAAAATGGGTCAGACTAAACACAAATTACTTAGCACCCAGGTTTTTCAGTTATTCTTCACTGTAGGTTTTTTCATTTAATGGCCAATTTCACAATAATTTATATTATTCAGTCACAAAGTCGGCACAAAAGACTTAATTGATTCTTCCTTGCAGTAAATATGAAGAGGAGTCGTACATTCCATAGGCAGTAATTAACCCATTGTCATGACCAGTTCTGACATCATCACTTTTGACAAAATTGGCATCATCTTTTCTCACATTCCATAGGAGGAAAAGATCTTACCAATGATATGAACATCAGAGTGATCAGCTCACTGGAGCCTGAGATATGCAGACAAAATGCTCAGAAGTTTGAGTGAAAACCTCGCAGCAAATTTCCTGCAACCGCACTTAGCTACTCCATGGTAAAAATTTAGTGTGACAAAGATGCTTTCACAGAAATTTTTGAACTGGAGTAAACCCCGGTAGAAGTTCAATCATTGCCACGAAAAGAGTAAATGGAAAGGTGACAAAAACATTTACAAAACCCCAAAAGCCTTAATTAAGCCACTTTCTACACCAAAGTTTGATTTCTGTGCATGTAGCAACATTTAATGGTGTAATATGTAGTGCAAGTGGAAAGAAAAACCTACTATCATGTTGCAAATTCCGTATTGAGTAGATTGGAGCTAGTTTGGCTCAAATCCAGGCACTCTGTCAACCTAAATAGTGCCCCTAGCTTCCCTTTCCTTCGCAGGGGTGATGGATATGTAAACTCTCTTTATAATACAAATAAATTTTCAAGCAGATATGTAGGTAATAAGAGTAAACAAAATCATCAGCCTTGAAAAATGTTGTTTTCAGTAAACTGTGAATTCTCAGCACTAATTGAAATCATAGCAGTTTTAAATCCATTTTATTTTTTCATCACTTAGTAGTGATTTTGAGCCCATCAGAAGCCATGAAATCAAAGTGCATAGGTCACCTTCACCAACGTCATCTATTGCATAACTTGGCTTTTACTTGGGGTAGAAGAGCACAGAATGCGTCATCAGAATGGAATGAGTAAAAACTCAAATTATTCAATGCATAACAAATTTCTGCATTAATATTACTGACTAAATAGGAGTGTGGAAGTCTGGAAATGTGGAAATATGTGTTGAACAGCTAAAAAGTTAACTAAAGGTTACTTCAAACCTTCGTGGGTGTCCTCCAGAAAAATATTCATGCGCACGCTGTTTTCAAGAAAACCCCCACAAACTATATATCGACGGAAAGGTTATAAAATGTAGCATTGAATAAAATTATGTTTTGTTTTGGATGTTGCTTTCCAAAGGCGGCAGAGGCCGTCAACTCCAAAATGACCGACTGACGTTCCAGCGAATTAATCGGGTATCAAATGCGCTTGTTCATGCAAAACAACTGTGCAGTGTTAATCACAAAGCATCAACCTCCAAAACCGTGTCAGCATTTTCTTTTATTTTTATCGGTTATCTTTTTATATATCTGTCAAGTTGGACTATCCAAAAATTTGCATAACCTGTTGTGTTAAAGGCCGCCACGAGGAAAATATTGAAAATAATGGAATTTGCCGACACGGTTTTTTTTCCACATCAATCAGTGAATGTTCTGACCAAATTTCACGGAAAACCGTCAAATCTGCATACCCTATTAATTCAGTTAAAGAGAAGAGACTCTCTCAAAAAACGAGTGCAAGTTTTTGCCTTCTAAAGATTTATAAACATATCATGCCTTCACAGAGGAATGTGTCAACTTGAAAAGCCGCGAGCCAATGAAATAACAGAACCCCTAGCGTTCACAGTATGTATGAGCTTCGCGGGAAAGTGATAGTGTTACAGTCACGTTCCAGGCGCACACGCTTTAACCGTAGTCAACTATGGGCATAACGAAACAAAAGCGACGTCCTCAGAACAAGAACAAACCAAGTGCCGCAGCGCGGGTTCAAGGAGGCACACATTTTAGCCGTGGTCAACAAAGGACAAAACGAAGGGGAAAAAAACATACTTCCACAAAACAAAAACAAACCGAGGAGAAAGTGCCGCAGCGTAGTTTCAAAAATGCAAGGAGGCATTCGTTTCGTACAATGAAGAATCTGAAAACGAAGAATAATCCGGACTCGTTTTTGGAAGTCGCTCTCTCGTAACATTGCTTTCTTCTGCTTTCCATTTGTTTTCTTACTAGCTGCTTCGTTTTCTGACAGTTGATTAGCTGTGATTGAACCAAGGGTCCTTGTCGCTTTCGGCGAGATTTTGCCTTCTATCGCTATGAAATTCATTGATTTTCTCCTGGCTTTGTTTTGCTTTTTATCCAAGGACTCCTCTCTGTTCCAGAGCGTTTCATGTTGAGGAAATGAATTGGTTTGGAAAGCGTGACCACAGTTATTGAGTGTAAACAAAAAAATGTGGTCGAGTTGAAATGGGGTCTTTGCCGCGAAAAGTCGCTGGGGAGTCAATGATTTATGAAGATTATGACACCTTGGCGGTTTATTAACTTTTATTAAAAAATCTCTTTTTGTCGATAACTCTCGCGCATTTTTATATTTTACCTAAATTGTTTTTGGAAATGATACCTTTAATGACTAACTTAAATTTTATTGAATAAAAAAAAAATTGACTTATATAGTCCCACGAAGGTTTGAAGTAACCTTAACGTCCTAAGCTTGGTAGTCTGGAAATCTGGAAATCTGGAAATGTGGAAATATGCGTTGAACGGTTTAATCGTTACCTTACTAAGCTTGGAAGTCTGGAAATGTGGAAATCTGGAAATGTGGAAATATGTGTTGAACGGTTTAATACTTAACATACTAAGCTTGGTAGTCTGGAAATCTGGAAATGTGTAAATCTGGAAATGTGTAAATCTGGAAATCTGGAAATGTGGAAATGTGGAAATATGCGTTGAACAGTTTAATCGTTAACGTACTAATCTTGGTAGTCTGGAAATGTGTAAATTTGGAAATGTGGAAATATGCGTTGAACGGTTTAATAGTTAACTTACTAAGCTTGGAAGCCTGTGGAAATGTGGAAATATGCGTTGAACAGTTTAATAGTTAACATACTAAGCTGACATATTAACTTGCAGTCGGTAATGTTATAGCTTTCGGCCGAAATAATTTGCAAGTGCATGAGTATTGATATTTCTTTCAGCTTTACAAAACAAATGGAATAATTTCACATGCATGAGTCTGTGCAATTCAAATTGTGTTTTCATACATCAATAAAATGTTTCGAAAAAAAATGTGAGTCTTTGAACATTATTTACAACACATCAGAGCTATGGACGGCTGTCACCACTATCAAATCGGCACTCTTAATCCCATAGGTATCAACAAGTGCTTTTCATTCTACTAATTTATTCATGTCTTTCTAATTGCTATGTTCCCATCAATAACATAACTCCACTTTCTCCATATAAACCCACACACAATCCACAATTCCTCCACTCACTCTGACAAAGGACTAACGCTCAAAACTTGTTACGTTGGTCAATTTACATTTGCAACTTAGTTGATATTTAACAATTAGACCCGCAGCCCGCAAGGGCTACAGGTCAATAGCCCATGAGGCGAGGCCGAATGGGCTATTGACCCGTGGCCCTTGAGGGTGAAGGGTCTAATTGTTTTAGTATCACCCATTCGTTCGATTGAGTTCGATTGATTTTTTGTTTGATTTTGTTCGATTGGATACCCCAAGCTAAAACCAAATAACCTGGCTACCCCCAGTGACGCAGCACCACAGTTTCTTTAGAAACTTTCACCCTTTACTTTATAATGACAAGACGTCAGATAGATGCTTGTATTTACTGTTTCTGTATCATTAAAAGGAAATCGATCTTTCTCGAAACAATAAGGGATTAACTGTACTTATGAACAGATCAGTCTCTTTCAAAATTCCACTCGCGGCTGCGGCAGCCACTTTCAATGCAGCCCAGCCCAGTCTTTAAAACCATGATAGGACTTTCAGCCCGGGATAGTACCGGTTATCAACGGAGCTATCACGCCAACTGGCAGCTGGTAACTTAGTGAATTCGCTAGATGGTGGTAGAATAAAGATTATCAACATTCTTAGGTTGTTTACCCATACGTTTACCATTAACTAAGCTTTAAAACACACCTTCGATAAAGACATGTTCTTTCCAAACCATAATCCACAAGAGCTATGGCTTGCCGTGGATTGCAGCTGACAGCTTTGTGGAAACACACATGATGTACATGTACAGTATCGTGCATAAGCGTGGCAATAGGATGAAGGAGTCGAAAGTAAACAACGACAGGACGACTCGGCGTACAGCGACCGCTGTTCGGGAATCCACGTTCCCCGTCGCCACGTTTACCAATCTCGTTCCCAGGGTCCTCTCTCTTCCTACCTCGAGGTAGGACTTGGATCTCGAGACCAAAATTATGAGGCGCTTTCCATTCAACAAAAATCACCGGTTCAAATTTTCGGAATTTTCGCCCGGTCGAATGGAACGCGTCCGACCGCTTTCCAGAACTCTAGGTCACGTGCTTTGCAACACAGGGCTTTGTTGTTTGAAAATGGCGGACTTTTTGAACATTTTCGCGGCTTTAGAGCAGGGTGATTGTCAAACAATAAGTTG
>OMLO01002805.1_pt1 | contig 14240 bp, 7 predicted proteins | sample 1674811 | NCBI WGS metagenome assembly OMLO01 (sample SAMN06265003, study PRJEB25207) | coral metagenome | isolation source: Coral host | place: Mexico:La Bocana,Puerto Morelos, Mexico | collected 2008-11-13
GGGGGGGGGGGGGGGGGGGGGGGGGGCTTTATAATTTAGTTCCCCACTTTTTTGCAAAAATCAAAATAAATTAAACAAAAAATAATTTTAAATAAATAGTGGAGCCAAAAATATCAAAAAATCGTTAATTTGAAAGTGACCAGAGGCAATGACAAATGCACAGATAAATAGACAAAATTAAGTATTAGTTGTTACAATTACGAAATGTTTTTTCACCTCTAACCTTGTGCTAGCAGAGGTAAGCAACTTTTAAATGGCTTCTTTTTCATGCGGACCTCTCAAGAAGATGCATAGTTTGGTAATTGGTCAATTTCGATCCAAACTAATAACTCTTAATTAGTTTCAACCTTGGAATTTGGAATATCATGATGTTATTGTTTCTCCTGTTATTGTATGTCCTGATTTCTTCTCAATCAGCTTGAAGAATGAATCAGGAACAATTTAAACATACACTAAGAAAGACCCGACAGGCTTTCCACCAATGACATCACAAACAATTTTACCGACCACAACACAAACAGAAAGCAAAAAGTACATTATGTACAGTAACTTTGATTTCATTCACTTAAATATTTTCAGTGACCATTTTGTTAAATTTCAGAGCCATGGAAATATTTCGAATGAATAATTAAACAATTATTGAACTCAGCTTTCGTATGATATGAAGATATGCAGATCTTGGAGGGTGTTATCAGCCTCAAGCCTTCGGCTTTGGGGGATAACACCCCCCTCGTTCTGCACAATTCTTCATATCATACTCAGCCTCGTCCAACAATGAAATTCACTAGTTAACTGTCACTTTAGAGAAATTAAATAAAATTACCAAGCATGCCTCCCCCCCAAATTTCATCCATACATTCTTTAACCCCCACCCCCACTTAAAAACTTGCTGCGTGGTCCCTGGTATTTGAAACTTGCTAACTTTGCCTGAACATTACTTTCAGTCACCATTAATTAGTGATTCAGAACTTTAAACAAAAATGTTTTCATTAGTGTGTGATTATATTACTGAGTACTACTAACATTACATTGTACATACGACTCCAGCTTTATTTTAAATTTGAGACATTGTTGGGACAAACTCTCATGAGTTGGATGGTGGCTCACAAAACGTAAAATCAATACATGTTACATGTATCTTATGTCTGTACATCTAGGGCATCACGAGCCAAACTATGTTGCAGTAATTAATCCCTACAGGAATTTCTCATCAGAAGTTAGAATGCAGTTTGATCAAATGGGCATACATAAGCACTTACAGTAACCCTTGATCGGCATGATCAGCCTAAATTTAGTTAATTTACATAAATATAATATATTCAATAACAATTGGCATAACATTAAATGATTATAATTAATATGCATGGTAAATAATAGGCATTAAAAATGACTTACCACCCACAACATCATTTGGAGGAGCCGCAGTGTATTTTGAGAACTGCTGATCAGCATCATGGAGCTAAAATTAACCAAAAATGAGAACATTGAAACAACATACAGGTTATGCTTGTGACGTCTAACTTACTAAATTTCAAAGTGAAACTTGATGACCAAGGATAGCAAAGAATGTGTGTCCAAAGCCTAACAAAGACAAAGAACACTACTAACTTCCTAATTTCTTATAAATAGTCCATGTACATAGTACTTGTAAACATTTGTTGTTTTATCAGATAGACATTCTGACTACAAAGTATTTAGTAGAATGTTGTATATAATTACAATGTGCACTTGTCTGCATCATAGTACTAGTAACAGTACTTAGCAAAATGTACAGTAATGAAGAAATACATGTATGTAAAAAATACTATGCAAGTTAAGAATCATTGGCATATCTAATCAATGCATCATCGATGCACAGGAAGAACTTTTCACATGCACATACAATGTTCTACAAATACACTGTATATACAATAACATTTATTCAAGATCATAACCAGACTGCTAATTAAAATAAACTTTTCTTACTGGAGCCTTGTGATGTTTGACAGGTGGTGGTTGAAGTGTAAGTTCAGCTGCTGGCTGTAAGAGAAATTTTCCCAATAAGATACACTATATATTAGCCAGCTAATATGAAAAATAGGATATGTCAAAGAGGCTAGAGTTAGTGCAGATTAATTTCTGGAGTATCAAGCAGATAGATAATTTTGAAATCTTTCACTTAGGAATCACGCCTAGCCCAGCAGATCAGAGTATACGTAGCTGACCAAGATCATAGCATAGGTTATATTTTCACCTAAAGTCAGTCACTTTTAGCAACCCTTATGTATAAGAACCATGCCTCTGGAACATTTCAGACATTTTACAGTTTTAGGTTTGACGTTGAAGTCAACAAAATTAAACCAAATTGTAAGCTTATAAGCGTCTAAAAGTTTTCCATCACCAAATTCATTCTTATATTATGTGCTAATTGTATGGTGTATATTTAAAATAAGTTAAAAGCATTCCGCTTACATGTCCATGTCCATGTTCATGAAAACTGTACAGTACTGTACAATGTGTATTTACAGGGTCAAAGGGGGAAAAAGAGCTATGTACTATACAAAGTCATGTATATATAAGCCATAAGTGATTAAGCCATCCTTACTGGTATGAGTCCACGCTCTACTAAGCTCAGAATTCCCTTCTGAGCATCTTCTTCTGTTATTGGAGGAGGAGTACGCTAAAAGAACATTAAATTTTTAATTGGTATATTATTACTAAAAAACAAATAGCACAGCTACACTAGTACTGTACATCTAAATAATTTAATTGGTCCTCATTTGTTTTTATTTTTTGTCACTGTTCTGTTAATGGGAATTCAGATTAGAAACAATATCTTGTGGATTTCCACATTAACTGCCTTTCCAAAACAGAATACCTGCATCATTCGTATAACAAAAGATTCTGCATTTTGGCAAGAAATCTTTGCTAACTCTCCCAGAACAACAAGGAGTCAGTCCTGAATACAGACCAAATCTCCTACACTCCAGTTTATCGGTCACCAAATCTACAGGACATTTACATGTATACAAACTTAAGGGGCATAAAAAAATTTTTTCTTAAGACAAATTTTAGTCAATTTTTGGTGCTGTTTGGTGCTGGAAAAAATGTTGGATATATATTTAACATATTTTTGGGGGTTAATAGGCAGAGCTCTACTTTGAACAATTTTCTTTAGGGTCAAGAAAGTAAAATTGGCAATCTCCAAGATTTCTGCCCGGGGGTACTCAAAAAAGTTTTATACAGGGAGGCTCCGCCCCGAGGTCCAACCCCTTACCCTTTTATATACCATTTTTTCAGAAAAGGCACCCCTTTCGTATACCTTTTATTGCAAAAAGGCATCCCTTTCATATACCTTCTTCAGATTACTTATGAATTAATCATTAAAACAGGAAGTCTTCTTGTCATTTGTTTTTTTCACGTAACGCATAACAAAATAAAATGAAACAGTCATAAGTTAATACATCTGTTTGATCTGTTTTAATTTAAGGCCCTTTTTAATAACCAAATGAAGATTTTCTTACCCTTTCATATACCTAAACTTGTGAAATCTCTACCCTTTTATATACCTAAAACCTGAAAAAGGTACCCCTTTCGGGCGGAGCCTCCCCGTAGAGGTTATTATAGGGAGTATCCCCCCAGATTTCTGCAAGATATATGTAGATCGATGGCAATACTTCTGAATAAGAAGCAGCAATTGGTCATAATTTAGTATGACTATGTCACTGAATGTTAATGTAAATAAGACTAATAATGCTAAATGTATAATTATTACTTTTAATCTTATCTAGTGAAAGTGTCAGTTAAGACTTACTGAAGGGTCTACTTTATTAGCTCTGGGTAGAGTGCTTAGTGGGTCAACAGTGGAACCCATAATAACTTTACCAGGAAGCTGAAATACAAAAGTAAAAGTCACTGAATTGTACTTCAAAACAGGTATACATAATATTGCAGGAAATAAATTGAATAACAGAAAAAGCAGAAAAGTACACAGACCTGTGCAGCTTGCTCATGTTTATCCACAATGTGTGGAAGAGCAACACCATATCTTTCACTCAGGATGTGTCTTGTTGTTGGATGGGCTGGATTACTAAGAATCTTTAAATTTCTGAGCTCTCTAGCCTAAAGGAACAAACAATAAATGATAAAGTTCTAACAGTTAAAAATGTTTTATGTAAAGGCATTAATTGAGACATTGTAATACGACATGTGAGTGATTAAGTATTATTTTTATACCTCCCTACTCAAATACAATTTCTGATAGGAGGAGAACATGTCATGTGGCATAGGTCAAAACTCACTAATAACTCCCTTGAAAAACAATAACTTGAACTTTCGACTTGTCTATGATCAGGTCATGCACCTTGAAACAGTGAGAAATCTGTGTGCCTGAGTCAGCCTGATGTACTGAAGTCAAGCAGCGTTTCTCAATAGAGGAGGCATTCACTGCTCAAGAAAAATATTTACAATTGCAAAAACATATCAGATTAACAAAGGGGAAAATTTGAACAATTTTTGTGTCTTCATGCTTTTAGTTCAGCACCAAATATGGGTCACCCATGTTTGGCAACTCGCTCTTCAGAATGAAGTCAAAAAATGAAGTCATGATTATTGAGAGGGGACCAGACTGTCAACTTTTAACATGTAACATTAACAAGACACTCCACAGCAGGTTCTAAACCCTTTCTGATATGAAATACAATTATTATAATAATTAGACTAAAGAGTCTGCATTAACCTGTTGTCCTGGAGCAGGAGCATTGGGTCCAGGCTTATTTCCTTCCTTTGCAATTGCCAGTGGCTCCAACAGACTCTTGAAACTATAATTTACAGACTGATTTATATGGAATGGTATGGTATGGAATTACATGTATACATATTATGTAGTAAATAAGCGAGGCTCCTTTTAGTTTTCAAGACCCATGAGTTACCTCCTCTTTGACGGACCATGCATCCCACCTTTCTTAAGTTTTATGCTGATTTTTCATGTACCTAATCAAGTGTATATGGACGTGTCAGTCCCCAAATTTTCCATGACCTTCACATAAAATTTTTTTACCTACTTGTTTTTCAGGATACCAACAGTACAGGTCTAGCCTCTGGAAACCACCAAATATATCCATTTTGTCTTTACTAATGTATGGGTTATTAATATTCTTGTTACAGAGAACTTCACAGAGTTATTCTCTTGTTCTTAAATGTTTGTTTTAATTAGTAACCCATGTCAGGTGGTTATTTCAGTCATCACATTAAGAGTTGTAAGTTATAAGTATTTGTAGCTACATTTATTTATTAATCTACCAACATAACTGACCTGGCTTTTTGTGCAACAGTACGTTTTTGGAATGCTCCTAAACTGTGGTCCCTGCAGAGAAAAAATATAATATGTACATGTACAATATTGTTCAACACAATTGGCACGATGATAAATTTCAGAATGTCCAAAGAGGTCTTTGGTTCATTGGCTCATAATTTCCTATTTTCTACTTGCAGGTGTTTTAAATTTATTTTAGGAGAACATGTTTAGGATTGCAAGTCACTTACAGTTTCTTAAGTCACTTATGGGAGGTCGAATTCTAAATAAATAAATACCGACTGTAACTAGAAACATTAAGATTGCCACAAATCAACATTCATACCCTTTTGTAACTTGATGTTTCTTCTTAGTTGAACTAGACACAGGTCCCTCAAGTGATGGCAAAGTCAGGACACTGTTATTGCTTGAGTGGATGATTTGTTCTGCTTTGTCCTAGAGTACATAAATGTCCGTGATTATAATACTAAGCATATTAAACACATAATTAACAATGAAAATAAACTGCAATTTATAACTTAACTTAAATTAATAATTTACTAACCCTAACACTTTGCTCTGTTCTCTCAATAGCACTTTCCAGCGTCCTTAGATCAATGACCTCAGTGGTCACCCCATGAGAAATAATTTGTTCTTTAAGATGACGCAGATCATCTTGAACCTTGAACAGAGTTTTAAGACAGTTATACAATTGTAACACTGAAAGCAATGTATAATACTACTTGTATAAATGTACCAAAGAAATTACAAACTGAATAGAGAAGAGGGCATTACAACTGAGGGGTGGGAAGACAAAGAGCACCAGAAATCAAAAAAAGCTACATGTATGTTACATGGTAAGTGAAGTGAAGTAGAGTCAAGACAAATCAGGGGTGTTCTCCATTTCTTTCATGACTTTTTCAGTAAAAATGAGTATGTGCCACGAATTCTACAGTGCAGATCAGGCATTGCGGTTATAGTTTCGTTTGTATGACATTTTATACCGTGCCATAGAAAATACAGGCAATCAGAATTCAGGAAAGCTGTTGTATATTCGACGGTATTCAACTCAACCTTCCCACAGTGTGTTACGTATCTTATTCCTGCCCAAATTTCGAAAAGCAGCCCACTGTATTTTCCAGGGCATGGTATAAAATAGTTATGCAACACTTTCTTGTGGCATACCATGGAATATCCCACTTGTCACTTGTATTTTCTCAGTATATATACGTGAGCCTTTAGATGAGTGTGTACAGTTGTATACAGAGAAAATACAAGTGACAAGTGTGATATTCCATGGTATACCACTTGAAAGCATTGTATAACTAGTATGTATAAGATACTAGTCTAGTATGTTCAGCTCCCAAAATACCATTGCCATCATTGAGCTTAAATAAGTACATGTACATACAAATTGTATCATTTTGACATTTTAGTGTGTAGTATTGTTGTGTATCTTTATGACCTTATAGTGTTTTCCCAATGCCATAGTAAGAGTCAAAATAAAAAAAAATTAAAATGCACAGTGACATTAGTACCACTAAAGAGTGTCTTAAGAGAAAATGTATTTTAAGTCTACCAGAGATATGAGTCTGGAAACAATAACTTATTAGCTAAGTACAACAAAATGTTATTTGTGCAAGTGCACAAGGTGAACTACATTGTCAGAAGATCAGGTGTTCAAATCTAGGTGAGTAGAGAAATAGAAAGAATTCTGGAGGGTAGGGTTAGGGGGATCCTGGCAGGATAGGGCAGGGTAAGAAACTGACAAGAGGAAGGGGGTGATGTGCATGATATTATTTTGTAGGAATACCCATAGCAGTACAAGCAATAAAATGAAAAAAAATCCTTTGTTGAAAACATTTCTGAACAACAGATAGACTGTAATATAATTTAGTTTTATGATTATTTCATTTCAAATTAATTAGCACTGTTAAGTAATAATTAAATTAACACGGATTAACAATATTGCAATTCTAATGTGTTTGAACACAAAACAAAATGCGACTAACAAGTTTTTTTTAACGGTGCAGTACATAAACAAATATAATTGGTTTGCCTTGTACAGGCTAGCAGCTGTTTTTCTCATCGGTCTCTTTTGTTTTCCATGCAAAATGTAGCTATGACCATCCATGAAATTTTAAAAATTTATACAACCGCCGTAGACTTTGGCATGAATTCCTTTCTCATGTTAAATTCGCTTTGCTCAAAACTTATTTTAATCTAAATGTGAAACAACTACAGAGTACTATTTTCGACTTGATCGCTCTAGAACTCCTGTCGACTTGAAAGGCACGTAAAAATCATTTGACCAGCCTATCATTAACATCAAGTTACCACCTGTGGTTGAATAATTCCCTTAATTAAACGTCCCTAAAAGGTGCAAAATATTATTTGTAGCGAAGTAAACCCAAACCTAACCAAAAAGTTAAAAGCCATAACTAGAAGTCAGCGACTTATCCAAACTCCTTACCTTCACAAGAATTTCGCCGATATCGGTGGGTCCCGGCTGAATATCTGTCAAAGAAAACATTCTAAACGCGACGGCCTGTTTAAGCAGATAAATTCGTAGTTTTGTATGTTGAAGAACTTTAAAAAGCCGCCATTTCCACGAAGATTGCTTTTCAGCGTCGAATTCTCCAAGCAACCATGTTGTAAATAATTCAAAGCAACAAAGAACACGCAATGTAGCGAACCAGCGGTTTACTCCCCTATCAGGTTTGTCGTCATGTAAATAGAAAACCCAATATGGCGGACAACATCAGTCGAGTGCTGGTGGTGAGCTGTAGTTCGTTTCTTTCCTCTATAGATGTTATTACTGGTAAGAAATTATATTTAATGTTAATTATAGAAATTTATATTTATTTGCCATGTAATGATAATAAGCTCGCGTCCGTTTTTTGGTATTTTTCTGTTCTTATTTGAGCTGAAGATTGTTGCAGTATGATTAGATTATAGAAACAATTTCGTTCAAGAATTTTTTATATATTATATTTTCTTTTCAAAGAAATGCTCAAACCAGGTTGCCCAGCGCCGAAAGAGCTGTCGGACACTAGCACTTTGAGTTCATACTTATGGAAAATTGAAAACAAGTATTATACAGCTGATGTTCATCTTTGTGCCTGTTCCGTGAGTTCTCTGCCGCACCAATGTGAATTTGCTTCAAATATGAACTTTCAAAGTGTCATTATTGTGTTTGATCAAAAAGAGGTAAGTTGCAAACCTTGTTTAACTTGGGGTTATTAGGTTTTTGAAGAAAGAGACTGTAGCCAAGTGTTACCATGGTAATGGCACAACGGATGTCATTCTAATTCTTTTGCAAAGCAGATTTCTGATGCCAAATTTGAAGAAGTAACACCGCTCTAATACTTCTAGAGATATTCTTGATTCTGTGTTCAATGTTTGAGTTGAACTACTTATAATGTCATCACTTTTTCATTTAAATAATGCAGAAACGAAAATATCTAAAACAAAAAAAATATGTTCCAAAAAGCAAAATTCCTTTCCATTTTGAAAAGCCTTTCAAATGAGCAGAATTTTTTTACTTCATAGGCAATTTAATTTAGCAATTTCATTTCAGTGCAGTACGAACATTATTTGCATCTGAAAGCTATGATTTAACCTTTAACACCAGAAAACAAGGGGTTGCCCATGTCACGACTGACCTGTCATAGCACTGGCACTAATGATAAGGGAAATCAATAAGTTGGCAATGAACTTTTCAGAAATCAAGTTTCAAAGAAGTAACATCATGGCTGCCATATATTGAAACACAGGATCCATCTGTTTTATTACTGCTCAACTCTGGCAAAGGAGGCAACAATGAAGGTACACATGTTAAACTGATATGTTTGTAGATTTTGCTGTGTTTTGGGGGCCTCTGTCATTTTTCTTGTTTTAAATGCTGATCATTATAAGTAAAGTTAGATTATGATGCTTCAAATCAACTAACAGCACTTCAAATGTCTTGTAGATTCAAGTTTGTCCATTTCTCTCTTACCTGTATGTACAGTACTATGCCACTCAAATAACCATGCTACTTAACACCCTGAAACAGATCCTCTTTAGCATTACATTTGTGCTACAAAACCAAAAAACTTTGTCTCGTTGCAATTGTAGGAATGTCTAAAGCAGAGTTGGTTAAATGGTGTTTGGATAACTCATTTGAGCTTATTGAAATGATATCTGAGGAGGAGGAAGAAGATGATGAAGAAGGTAATTGATTGTATTTAAGGTAGCTCCCTATAGTTTTTACAACTGCATGTGTGCTGAAGACAAAAGCTCATAAAATGTTAGTGTTTTACAGTATTTTATGATGTCAAAATCCACAAAAAGCAAAAGTAACAGTGAATTTTCTCCTGTTTCCTTTAGCGAAAGTTCATAACATTTGGTAGACTGGCTAGGTAAATATTTTACTTTAATCAGAGCTCATTTTTCAGGGAAATCTATATAAACAGGTTTTGTTACAGCAGAACATATATTTGCAAAAACTAAACAAAAAACTGTCACAAAAAACCAGTACTTTATTCGTGTTCAAACTTTGTATCCCATTGGATGTGATGTGCTGTGAAAATTTTGGAAGATTTCAATAAGGAAATTCATGAAAAAGTCATAAAAACAGTAAAATATATTTTTTTGGGGGGGGGCATTTATAATTCAAGGTTAAAACCCAAAATTTTAACGGAGACGACAGCAAAACACTATTTCATCATTGCTTATTACATGTAATAAGTTTGAGGGGACTGGGTACGAAAGCAAATGAAAAAAGGCATTCAAAACATACACTAGCTATATACAGTGCACACAACACCATAAATGATTTCCCTATGGAGCCAGGCCACCTTAATTATAAAATAAGAAATATTGTATAATAAGCAAAAAAATAAATATTTTGATGGATGGTAGTCCGCTTCCCACATTCAAGTAGGGCATTTACAATACAATCATTTGACTATCAACAGCAACCAGGTTTCATTTCATTTCTCGTTTGTTAGAACTATCTTAAAAAAAGACCACATAATTTGGGTTAACAGTGTAAATTATAACAACTGCCCTATTACCATAAGAAAAAGGAAAGCTGCATTCTCTTGGGGGGAATGAATAATAAAGAAGGCACTAAAATTCTAAAATATAGTGTGATTAGAAGAATACATTCAATAGAATAAAAATATGGATTAAAAAAGTAAACTGAAGAATTTTGCACACTGTAGATGATTTTCGTGAGAAGACTGGGATTGAAAGAGTAGTTGAAGCCCTTCAGTGTGCAGAGTGGCCAAACATGAAAATGAAGGGTATGTTGAAACTAAAAGAAATGATGTGTGTATTACTTACTTGATTAAACTGTTTCTTTGACTTGAACACAAATAAATATGATCATTATGGAAGTAATTCACCTCCAAATTATCTGCTCTCAGTTTATGCTTTACTGCGTAAATGCTCTCCAGTACAGGCCTAGGGTACAGCAGAAAATGGTAAACAGGAGCTAGGCCTCCCTTTGTTATTCTTCCTCGTCAATAATTATTGCACCCATGCAACCATGTCATCTCTGCATTAGTCAAAGCACACACAGATTCACAATTTTGCCTATAGTTATAAATTAACTAAATGCTGGAAACTTTTCCATGCTTGCAGACCATCGAAGTCATGCAGGTCCAAAAGGTTCTAAAGATGACCAAGGAGCTAGTGCTTCCCTTAACAATGAGGAGAAACAGAGCAGTGAACATAGTGCGTCAAAAAATACAGCAGGTGACTAACAAAGATTTTTTGCTCATGCGTTTCCACATGCATGCCTCTCTGCACATTTTTAGAAGTTGATAATTTACTTTATAATTCAATAATGAACTTGATAATTTACGCTGGATTAGGATTATTGAGAATTTTTGTGTTTATTTGAGACAACAATCTCTACTATTAAACCAAACATATTTCGGACATGACATGTTTCTTACTCAGTGTACCTAAGTTTCTTCATTTTTTCCCAGTCTTTCCTCTGCCAACTGACGATCTCGAATTACTTAGTAGCCTAGCAAGCGATGGAACAGAGAATGAATCATTTGAGGAATTGTTTCAAAAACTCGCGGTAATGAAAGGTTGGTATTTGTTAAAAGAATATATTTTAAAAAAATAGAAAAGGTGTACCGTTTTTCTATCGAGTTTGGTAAAAATCTGCTAGCGTTGTATCACGTTCTATATGATTGGCTACACCACTCACTATCTATTCTGTTTTAATAAAATTCTACCAGTATACTTATGAAAATACTGTAATCTGATTGGCTGAGCCTGCACACTATCAGCCATTAGTACGCAGTGGCTTCAAGGTTGTTGTTGACAAAAATTTCTACGTTTTTTTCGTTAATTTTAAAAGAACACTTAGAAAGAAATGAAGAATGACATTTCCGAGAAGACCAAAAGAAAGACGTCCGCGGTTTCTTGAATTCTCTTAAGCGTGAAGTTTAACAGTCGCTCCAGAAATAATTGGAATTGTTATTTAAAGCCAATTTCATTTAGAATTCTACTAAAACAATTACATTATTTGGTCTCGATTTGTATAGTTGATTCTGCCCGCGGCCTCATCAACTATCACCTCTTAGAAATCTCGAGCTCATAATCTAATTGTTTTGTAGATACTGAGTAGCGTAGCAGTGTTCACTTGTTAACAAAATGACGGCCGCTTCTTTGCGATTTTTGAGGTGTCTGTCAAGGGGATCTAGATGAAGTTTTGAACGACGTGTAGATTTATACTATAACTTCGGCCTCATCAACTCTCACCTCATAGAAATCGAGAGCGAATTATCTAATTGTTTAATAGTAATTTTGGGGAACGAGAAATGCATGGTGAAAACAAAAACCGAGAGGGGATTGTTTCCACAGCATTTTCCGGCTTTTCTCATGTTCCCTCAAATTCCCGCGTGGTTTATTGCGCCAATAAACCCATAGAAAGAGTGGTCTATTGCTTAAATAGAAACACGATTTTAGACCAATCAACGCGCGTATTTTATTTAGGCTATTTTCTAACAAATAATAAAAAACACGAGGGTTCCTTTTCAGAACGCGCATCATCTCTTCCAGCCAGCGAAAGAAAAGATTACGCAGAAAAGGTAGTTTGATTAACTGAAATGGAACGTTATTTTCAACATTTTTATTCTAGGACTTATTAGTGCTGCTGCTATTCTTGTTGTTTTTCGTTGTACAGACGTTTTTACTGTGATTTTTGTCGTTGAACGTCTTCGTCATGGTCCGTCTTTACCACTTTTGCTCTGTTTTTCTTTTGTTTGTTTGTGTGTTATTGTTGTTGTAATTGAGTTTTTTTCCAAGTTGAAATATTTCTCCTTTTTCACATTTTTTAAAAAAGTTTGTTGAGTTTCTTTCGTCAGCCTTTTTTTGATTTCATTAACTGCAGGTTGCAATTGCATTTTGGCGCGCTATGGGAGGAAGTGAAGAAGAAATTGCTGGTTTAGGCGAGGACGATGAAACCTAATTAACAAGCCTACTTTTCGAAAGTGCAACATAAACAAGTGGATGGGCTCACACTCATTGATGGCACATAACGGCATGGTTATAGCAGACCTACTGCTTATCACCTTGTCCTGGTTGAAGAGTCTAGAGGTTGTTGTGCAATATCAACTTTTGCACTGTTCTTTCCAGAGGCTATATGACTCTCTTTTGGCTAATTGATAATAACAAGACTTCTATTCATCGCTATTCGTAAATTAAGGAATAGACCACTCTTGCCGTGTTTACATAGGCTCATCTGAGCACGAGGAGGGTTGGAGACAGTTATGCAAACCCGAAACACGGTCGAAGGTTTGCATAGCCTTCGAGAATCCTCCCAGATCCCGAGTGTTTAGATGAGGCTGTGTCAACACAGAAAAAGTGCTCTATTTCTTTTATAATATAATTCTCAAAAATACGCGAATCTAAAACGTCACACCTGTGTGTCAGGAGGAGGAATATGAAACAGTAGTAACTTGTTGAACCAAAGACTTGTGATATATATAATATTCGTCAAAAGTCACACACAAATTCTGTTCGATGATAACTCCAGAGACAACATCCTTCGACACAAGATGTTTCTCTGCAATTTTAACTTTTACACGATTCCTTCCTAGCGCTGCCTGTACTGCTATCGGTTTTACTGTGACTAATGGACTGTGATTTCAATTAGCTCCGGGATGTTACATTCTCTTATTGTAGGTTCTTTCTTGTACAGTTTTTTTCCTTCTTTAGAGGCTTGTTTAGTATTCGCTTGCAAGTTAAAGCGGCTCTTATTTGCTGTAGAAGACACAGTTGACGTAAAACGATAGAGAACAAAAGGACAAAAGAACGAGGAATACACTGAAAACAATAGGGGCGCTTTCCATTCGACCAACAATTGCCGTGTGAAATTTCCTGGGGCGAATGGAACAGAATTTTCCATAGTGGAAAACAACAATGACCCGCACAGTTTGGTTTCCTTGGAATTTTTCAATGACTTCGTTTATTAAAATCGCAAATATAGAGGCAAACAGAACCCTGATATGTCGACATTGTAGCATTTTACAGACCCCTTGCACAAACCACATCGGAACGAAAACATCGCATAACTAAGGGTTTAAGGAGTGGTACAGTCGCCCTGTATGCGTTATAAATCTTTGTACATTTCTAGCCAACTTATTCAAAACAAGAGGCCTAGAGGCCTTAACGCGGATGCTTTTTTTAAGTTTGCACTGTTTGCAATGATCATCATTGGTCTCTGCACGGAGAGTGAGGTCCGTAAACGAAATTAAGTGAAAATGGTGAATGTGTATTTTTCTACAGGAAAGATTTAACCTTAGTTGTTATGATTGTTTTTCCGGATTAGGTTGAGTTCAATAGTTAAGCTGAAAACTTTCATTGTGGACAGCGCATTAACATTTAAGCAATAGAGAACTTTTTTGCGTGTTTACATAGCCTCATCTAAACACGAGGGGGGTTGGGAGAATTCGAGACA
>OMLO01002806.1_pt1 | contig 14239 bp, 11 predicted proteins | sample 1674811 | NCBI WGS metagenome assembly OMLO01 (sample SAMN06265003, study PRJEB25207) | coral metagenome | isolation source: Coral host | place: Mexico:La Bocana,Puerto Morelos, Mexico | collected 2008-11-13
AGCAATGCAGGCAACGTCACAAAACTTCAAAGAAACGTGGCAATGGTAGCAGTGCTGTGCCAAAACCAAAGGGAAAACCCAAAGCTGCAGCGTCCAAGAGGCCGTTCCAGAGCGAGACTGGAAGATCAACACCCCAGACTTCGCAGTCCAAGGAGACAAAACTGTTGATGAAGATCCGTGATTTGTTGCAAAAGTTGCCACGAGAGGTTAGGAATGATGTGATCACCAAGCAATTCTCACAGAAACAGCGTTTGATTTTGGAGAGATGGATGGTGGATGTCTCGTCTGAAACTCCAGCTGGTTCAGAAGTGCAGCCATCGGCAGTTGTTTTGCAGAGGGATTTTGCAAGTATTTCACCCCAGGCAATGGAGATTCAGACATTGCAGAACCCTTCTAACGTAAAAAATCAGACATCTTCGCAGTGTAAGAACAGTCATGGTGGCCTTGCTTCACTTGCGACATGTGTTGAAGATGCAACCAAAGAGATAGCTAGGCCTAGAGCCAGGCATTTTGGTAGAAATAAGATTTTGAACAAGGAAAGTTGCAAGAGATCAAGACGCTTCGCTGGTTCTGGTTCGTTGCACAAAATCCACTCAGGGAAAGTGTCCTCTTACAGGGCTCGGATTTGTTTTGACTCCATTGAGCTTTGCACACACTACGGCGATTTGCAAACTGCTTTGGAGTACTTGGTGATCCTCACTGCTGCAAAGCAGAAGATAGAGGAAAAAAACTCAGCAGCCTTTGAAGAACGTTTGCAAGCAGCATTGATTTCTGCTGCACAGGAGCACGGAAGAAACATTGCAGATTTGCATATTCGCTTTGCAATCTCTCAACGAGCTAGTTTTTTCATTGGCAAGCACTTCATGTTGAATTCCCCTTGCGTACGAAGTACCGATGCACTCCGGAAGCTTCGTGGTTTCTTGAATCCTTTCCGGGCATATGCAACGAGGCATACCAGGGGATCGCGGATATATTCCTGGTACAGCCCAACTCACTTGGAAGATGCTTGGGAAAGATTCCAAAATGCAGTAGCCAATGCTTGGAAAGCTGCAGGGGCAGACAGCACCAAATTTATTCAAAAGATCCGTGCCTCTTACAACGCAAGGGCGGCTGCAAGGCTGAGGCAGTTGCAAAACTGGGAAAGGCAACAGATGGGCAGGGAGGATAAAAATAGGTACAGGCCAAGGTCAGCCCGAGAAAGGAGCACAAAGAACTTTGAATATTGGGAGCGGCAAAATATGGCACTGGAAGATCAAAGCAAGCACCGGCCAAAGGTTTTGAGAGAAAGGGATGATTCGAAACGCATGGCAACTTGGGAGCGGCAGCAGATGGCCATGCAGGATAAGAATTGCCATCGGCCACGCCGGCTGCGATGGTCTTTGCACCGGCGTGCTCCTTCTGACAGTTTGACCAGGAACTTATTCTTGCTCAAGAGACTCTTGACCACCTGGAAACGAAGGCTGGAAAGAGATGCGCAGCAGGTGGACAAGGAGCGTCCTAAACTTTTGCGACAAAAAAAGTTGGAGGTGAAGAGACGCAGGGCGGAACAACGGCGCTTGGAAGCTTCGAATCGAAAGCGGCTTCGGGAAGAACGGTTGCAGAAGGAGAAGCAGCGCAAGCGGATGAAGCCCTTCACCATGAGCGATATTCCATGGATTTGATCGTTTTGTCAAAGTATGCTGAAAAATAAGGGTTCACATGTGTGAAAGTTACAAAGTATATCAAACCTTCAGAGGATGGTGTTTTGTGATGGGAATGCAGCAAACATCAGACCACCAATCTGCCTCTGGCAGCTATGCATGGGGAACCTTTCGTCGCTGTGTCAAGGGTTACCCACTTTGCCATTGCAATCCACCATAGGGCCGACATAGGCATCATTGACAGAAATGTTCAGCTACGTGCAGGTTGCAGAATGCTATACAGTGGTATTGCGGTATGTCACATTATGTCACATTCATTTGTACGTGCATGTGGGGTGAAACTGGGTACCGCCAGTCCTCATGAGAACCTATAGTGCTTTGGCAACCTTTTCGTGCTGCAGATGGCTTTAGACATATTTGTTACTTGACGTGTTTCTTTGTCATACACAATTATACTGCAATACTTTGCTGCTGTTCATTGTACAACTGCTGTTTGTATACATTTGCATCCGAAAGTGTGGCACGGTGGCAAGTGGCACTTGATATAATTTTGCAATTGGCCCGGAGGTTTGGGCCCCAATGGGCACAATTCTCCGGAGAGCTTGAAGGCTTGGCCGAGGGTTGAAGGTTTTTTGGAATGGGATTAGCAATTGTCAATCCAACACGGATCCATTGAAGTCTTCTATTAATAGTTCTCAACCTTTAGCTTTTCCGTGAATATTTTGATTTTTTTCCTTCCTTGGAGGGTTCTTCTTGTTTTGCTGTGATTTTTTGTCTTGTGGCCATGGGGGGAGGCTGGGCAGCAAGTGGCATGAATAGCACGTCGAAAACAGCAAGAACGTATCGATGACCCTTTTTAAGCTTCGTCCTTTGGCGTGCATGTCAAATCGCCCCTGCTAATGTGTACTGCAAGTGTACCAACTTACCACATCTACGAAAACCATTGAAATTGAACAATTGAAAGCCCCAATTTTCTTTCAAGAACGGACATCATGATCATCATGATGTACAATCATCATCAAATTCCATTCCTGAGACACTGAATGAGCTGTCAATGTGGGTTTGCTTCAATCTGTCGTTAACATCCGGTTCCTGTAAAATACCTCGAGAAAAACACACAAGCTCACAAGCTTATCTATTGAAAACACATCATTTGAAGCGGACCAGCATGAGCAAGCCTGAAAACATCAAAATATCATGAGCAAATATCAACAATTAGATGCCAGAAGTCAAAAACAAAAGTTTCGCTGCAGCACAGGATTTGCAGCACATTGCAGCAGTTTCATGATGTTTCGTCCTTTTTTCCGCGGAGGTGTGTTTGCGTATGCAATTTGCACAGAATGAATGACCCAGAAGGCGTTCTATAACGTGCTCCAGGTGGATCAAAATGCCACTTTGGGTGACATTAAGTTGGCTTTCAAACGACGAGCTTTGCAAGTTCATCCTGACAAAGGTGGTAGCAAGGAGGAGTTTCAGCTGGTTTACCAAGCATTTGAGACATTAGCTGACCCAAAGGCCCGGCAGAAGTATGACAATGCGCCCTGGCCGCCAGTTGGAATGTCGAAGCCTGGGGGAAAGATGTCCAAGGCAACTGCAAAAGCTGCTGCTAAACCGAAAGCTGCCAAACCTGCAGGTTCACAGCCGGGTGACCGGGCTAAACGTCAAGGATGTGAAGGTGCTGGGGATCCCCCTGATGGTCAACAGGCAACATCAAAAAGCTGGTCCCGGCAAACAAAGCTGCTGATTCGAATCCATGCTTTGTTGAAGCAGTTGCCTCGAGATGTGCGAAATGATGTCATCATTGAGCAATCCTCACAGAAGCAGCGATTGATTTTAGAGAAATGGATGGTGGATACACCCTCGAAAACTCCAGCTTGCACAGAGCAAAACCCAGTTGTAGCTACGAATGTTGGCCCTTGTTCAACTTCCAAAGATCAGTCGCATGAGCCTAGCCAAACCTTAGCCTTGCTTCCCCTCAATCATGGTCAAGCAAAGTCCAAGTCTAGACCTAAGAAGATGAATGGCAACAAGAAGGTGAGAGCCACTGGCAACATTAAAAAAGGTTTTAGCTTGTCAGATGGTAATGATGGCTACAGTGCTCGCATTTGTTTTGATGCCCTTGAACTTAGCACCCGATACTCCAATTTGCAGACAGCTTTGGAGTTTTTGGTAATTCTGACATCCGTGAAACAGAAGATGCAGGATCGCACAAACACCAAAGATACCCGTTTTGAAGAACTTTTGCAAGGAGCTTTGATGCAACTTCGCTCTCCCATTGTTCATAATATTGCAGACTTTGCAAAGCTTCGCAACTGCTTTGAGCCATTCCGCCAATATGTGAAAAACCTCGGGTCAACAAGTATGTACTGCTATTGTAGCCCAGCCCATCTCCAAGATGCATGGGAAGAATTTCTAGGTGCTGTGGCTTTTGCATGGAAAATCGCAGGGGTGGACAGCTCAAGATATATCCAGAAGCTTCGCACTTATCATCAAGCCACTGCAAGTGTGCGCAGCAGACACTTTTACAAGCTTGGGAGGGGCAACACATGCCCAAGCATGATAAGAAGTATAATAAGCAGCACTGCCGGAAGGGTTTGCGAGAAGAGCAGAGTAACAGTCCGGAGCAAAGAGAGCGGCAGCAAATGGCCCTGCATGATAAGAACAAGCATTGTCAGAAGGGATTCCGAGTGCCCTTGAACAAGAAAATGCTTCGAAGATTCTCAACCTTAAGCACCCTTTTATCAAGATGGCAGCTCATGCTAAATCAAGAGGCGCAACGTATGGCCAAAGAGCGTCTCAAACGTTTGCGACAGAAAAAAGTGCAGCTGAGAAAACAAAGGGCAGAGCAACGACGCTCGGAAGCATTGAATCAAAAGAGGCTTCGAGAAGAAGAACGGGCGAGGAGAGAATCTTTGCGCAAAAGAATGAGATCATTTTCATTCATGGATTCATGAATGACATTCATTGTTTGAAGACACTTGAGCTTGCCAAGAGATGCGCCATCTCCTGTTTTTTCCTGCCAGCAAAAAGCAGATCGGGATCTCTAGTGTGACCACTTGCAGAGATGTGTGTTTTTCTTGCCTGATGATTGGTTGGAATACAAGCCGCAGGTCAAATTTTGTATAGTTAATTCTTGTGAATTCCAAGCTCCGATAATCCTTGATTCAGTTAGATTAGAAGGATTTTCAACCAACCTTGCAGCAAGTAGCCTGCTGGAAACTTGGGAGAAAGTCTTCTTATAGCATCGTCACCTTCTTGCACACCAGCCCTCACTTCTCGGGCTTCCTGTTTGACTCGGATAGAAAGTACAATGACAATGTTTGGCAGGTTCAGGTTCATGCTTGATTGGGATTATGGTTGGTTTGATGCTGGTTCGACTTGTGACAGGGATTCGATCCTGTGCTTTGGGCCAACCTGCTTGTTGCTCCATGTTCGACTGAGTTGATGGTTGCTTTTTGTGTTTGCTAATAATTGCAGGTGATGCCTTGTCAGCTGCTAGTAATCAACGCACATCAAGAATTGAATGCCACCAGGTGCAACAACTGGGGAGTCGGAGGTGAATGTGTTGATTGGAATTCATATTATTTGATGATACATAATTATTTGGTTGTTACATAATGAAATGTATATGTGGACAGTGGCTTTGCAAATGGGTTGATTCTGAATACTTATCAGTACTTGCTTTTTAGGGACACCTACTTTTTGAAATCTTTTTGAAGTATGGGGGCAACACATTCACGTGTGGAAAACCTTTGGTATTAAATCTGTGGTGTTCATCGTTGTTTGACTATTGCTGCAGAGAACGCCTTTGAGCTGGAAGTGCTTTGAATGGTATCACGTTCAGGCTTGCTCGTGATGGACAGCAAAGAGATGGAGCCGGATGCCCCGGCACCTGTTCATCAAGAGATGGCAATGATATGCAATGATCATAGTTGGCGTGTCGGCCTTTTTGAGAATTAAGCACAGTGAAGTGAATACTTCTTCATTTTTGTGATTTGTGTGTGTGCCTTTTCGAATGCACGGTGGTGACAGACAAGTCAAACATAGTGGAACAGGATGCATGCAAAACCAAAGTACATATGTTATACGAGTATAATTTAGATAGAATGATATATGATACATATATATTTTATATATTATATTTGCATGTATCAGCAAAGCAAGATGTTAACCTTTGACTGAGCATGGCTTGGAACTTTGAATTGGGATGCTGTGGGCCGGTGAATGTTCCCTTGCTTCAGTGTGGAACCAGTTTCATTGCCTGAACTGGAAGATGACTTGAAACACATCACATTCACAGACAATAGTAGGACAACAGCCCTTTGGTTTGTCAGACTCCTGGTTATCCTTCAACCCAGCAATTTCACTACACTACATTTAAATGTATTTTTGTGGATGTTCCATGTTGCAGCACACTTCGCTTGACTCTATCGCATGGGCTGCTTCCAATCCCACCGCATGGAGAATGTGTGCGAATGGCTCAGAAGGCGTTCTATAACGTGCTCCAGCTAGATCAAAATGCCACATTGGATGAGATCAAGTTGGCTTTCAAACGACGAGCTTTGCAAGTTCATCCTGACAAAGGTGGTAGCAAGGAGGAGTTTCAGCTGGTTTATCAAGCATTTGAGACGTTAGCTGACCCAAAGGCCCGGCAGAAGTATGACGTTAATTTGGCTGCAAATAAATCAGCACCACAAAATATACCCAGGCACCAGAAAAAGACTTCAAGACGTAGCAATCCTTCAGCATCCAAGGATGTGCCCCCGATGCCTCGGCAACATCAGAGGTGTGAAAGTTCAAAAAGGACATCAGATGATGGCGCTGCAAGCCATCCGCCTGCACCCCAAACATCACAGTCCAAGCAGACCAAGCTGTTGATGAAGATCCGTCATTTGCTGAAGCAGTTGCCTCGAGACAAGCGAAATGATGCCATTGCCAACCAATTCTCACAGAAACAGCGTATTATCCTTGAGAAATGGATGATAGATAATGCTGACACTTCATCAGAAACTCAAAGTCATTCAGTTGCCAAGGCACTTGCTCCAGCTGCTGGACAGAGTACTCGAAATCAGCCAGTCTTTGAGACTTCCTCAACAAGCAACATGTTACAAAACATGGCGAATTTGCCGCAAGGAAGCAGCTCGCTGGCATTGTGCGCCACCCCACGGAGGCGATTGGCCAAGTCCAGGAAGAAGAGACAACCCAAGAAAAGGGAGAGAAGTAGTTGTGGTGCAGTTTGCAAGGAACCGGGGTTTTCTGCCACTGCATGCTACAGAGCTCGAATACGTTTTGATTCTTTGGAAATATACACTGGAAGATGCGATCTTCAAACTGCTTTGGAGTACCTCGTGGTTTTGACTTCTATCAAGCAAAGGATGCAGAATTCCATGCACAGTTGTACTTCCTTTGAGGAACGAATACAAGAAGCATTGGCTGAGCAAGGAAGGGAGTTGAACCTTCGCTTTGCAGTTCAACAATCCGCTGGTTTTTTTCTGGGCCAAGGCCATCCAATACGAACGCCCAAGGTATGCAGTGTTGCACAACTATGTCAATTGCGGAGACTTTTGGATCCTTTCCGACAATATGTGAAGACAAAAGGGCGGCAAAATTTGTTTGTAAAGTACAGCCCAGCACATCTCCAGGATGCTTGGGAACGATTTCAATCTGCAGTGGCTCATGCTATCGAAATTACAGGGGTGGACAGTGGACCTTTCGTGCAAAAGATCCGTGATGTTTATGAGTCCAGGTTGGAATTGCGGGAGAAAGATTTACAAAGGTGGGAGCAGCTGCACATGGGCATGCAAGACCAGAACAAATACAGGGAAAAGCGCTTGCGAGAAAAGGTTGAAATTTGCACATGGGAACAGCGCCAGATGGCCATGCAAGACAAAAACTGCCATCGGCCAAGAAAGTTCCAAGTGCCCTTGCGCCTGCGCATTCCAGAGGACATTGTGGCCAGCCACCTGTTTAATTTGAGGAAACAGCTTGTACGATGGGAGCATTTGCTCAAGAGGCAGGAGAGAATCGAAGTGGCAAAACAGAAGCGCCACAGGTTGCAGCAGCAGAAGCGAAATCGAGAAGAGCAGCGGAAACGTGACATTGCGAAGCGGAAACGCCTTCGAGAAGAAGAAAGATTAAGGAGAGAGGCTCTTCGGAAGAAAATGAGATGTGATCTCACCATGGATGAAATCCTTGGACCTCGTGCTGGCCCCACAGAAGGAGGAAAAAAATGTACGGGTGATTCACTTTGTGTCGGCCAGTTTTACTTTTGCATGGGGTGCAGTATTTATCACTATCTTTTGCCGCCGGGAAAAATGCCATGGCGTGGTCAGGACAGACTACGCAGAGGAACCTCGAGGTCAAGACAATTTTCAAAGACATGCAATTTCGGTCATTGCACGCACCTTGAGACATCTCATTTTTCAGGCTTCTTATCAGTACTGCGGTTGATAAGAGAGCTGGTGCATCCAGATTCCTAGATTCTCATATTACGATTTCTAAGGTCCTGAGATGTCCTGAGCAGCCAGTGAGCAGATGCGGGGGAGTTTGTAGAAAAAACACGCTTCACTTATTGATTGGACCTTCCATAAAAAAACCTTGAATTAAGAAAAAGATCATTTAAAAGAATGCCTTTATAATCCTTAACATTGACCTCGCATTGTGCGATATAGTTCGTGGGGTTGTCACTGAAGCTGAAAGCAAAACCCAAGGTCCGGCAGACAAGTTGTCAACTCTTCAGTGGATCCAAATAGTACCTTCATATTGGAGTTTTTTGCGCATGGTTTTAACATGTTTTTACGGTTTTAAGATGTTATAAGGTTATCAGGATGATTGAGGTTTGAAGCTGCGGCACCTTAGGTACCGTGGCTGCCAGGGGCACGGTAGATTCGTTGGGTCCGTTAGTTTGTACTGATTCATATATGATATGTCAAAGGTTGTTGATCTCGGCAAGGAGAGTGGAAAAGTCAGTCCAACAGACGGCACTACACCCATCTTTGTGAATTTGCAGAGAAAAAGTGGAATGGAACGGAATATATAGAATTGGAATAAGTGTATGGAATGTATGTTTGTGCCAAATCTGCCCTCCACATAGTGCAAACTTGGTAGAACGACATCGCGTTGGAATCGGAGATGGATGACACTCGCGCTCAAAAAGGATGCAAAAAGGACCCAAGCCAAGAGTGACAGTCCGCTCGATAGTCCAACTTGATAGACCTTCTCACATTTGCAGAATATTGCAAGCCATATTTTTCCAGCAAGAACACCTTGTGCAGACTTGGATGTCATTTGAAGGCTAGATTCTTGAGTCTCGTTATTCTTCCAGTCTTGCAAAGTGCATCAAAGTGTCCAGTTGTTTGTCATTACGCAATATAGCAGTATGCAGATGATTTGCGTCGTCCCATCTTATGGAGGCAAGATTTTCCATTGCGCAAACAAAGACTTGGAACAGGAGGTACCATGTTCAAATGAGATCTTGCGTATTTGTTGCAATTTGTTGCTTCACATCACAACGCCTTTTTTGCGCAGCTGGAGATGTCAAACCCTTCTTATCCATACATCATCAATCATAAATCCGAAAAGCGCTGTGGGTGATAGATCTGAGGGCAAGATTGCTGTCAAGTATTCTTGCGAAATTAAATCAATCATGGTTTCCCAAAGGGGCTGGTTTCATATTGTTTCAGATGTGATTTAACTGTTCTCCTGTATAAAAGTATTCCGTCTGCAACTGATGGATGCTTTTGGCGTGCCATATGTAGCGCCCAGTTGGTATCACCGGTTGCTGCTGGCTACTCCTGAGACTTTTGTCTCCCGAGCGGAGAAGACTTTGAAAGAAGGACAGCGGATAGCATCCGGATAGCTAATATTGCTGGCAACGCATATACTGCTTGTTGCAAGTACTTTTAGCTTGTGGTCAATATGATGTCAGCATGACAATGTATCTAAGGTTTCATTGTTCTAATATTTTTCTCATAAACTGATTGCATAATATGTTTTTAGGCTTCCTAAGAGAAAGGGCTCCCAGTAAAGGGGGGAACTAGGAATCCTACATATCCTCATGGCCTTTGGGAAGCATAGGAAACAGGGAAGATTGGGGAATCCGTAAAAGACACGGCCCTTCTGCAAAGAAACTCATAGATTTCAAGGCCACTTTCATTGGAAGTGGTTTTCCGTTTGAGCCCACCCTCGCAGGACATGCCATTCGTGTTGAGAATGTGAGTCATTTCGATTTCTATTTGTTAAACGAGTATTCCACGCGCCGTCTCTTTCGGGCTTTTGATCGATTCTGCGGAAGCATGCAAGTGTGCGTGGATCGCTTCGGGTTGGTGAAGGAGAGATTGCGAATCTCCAGGAGGCCAAAGGCCTGGTCCGATCGATCAGTTGGTACCCAAATCCACTCCGGATGAAGACAGCTGTTACACTGCTACACATATGCACGATCAAAAGCACACAGATACAGTTATATCCAATGTTTTTTTGGCAGGAAGGGTGAGTCACAGGACACTTGAACATGGGGTCACAGCAATTGTAATGTCCACTTAATATCATGATCATGTTGCAGGCTGCTAGGCAATGAACCATCGATATGATTGAATAGGCTACACAATTGGTAAATGCATCTAAATTCTATACGTATATATGTCTATACTTGAGGAATTGAAAATAGCGCGCTTTCTTTTTTCCTCATTCCCCTTACACCATCGGCCATTTGGAGGGCAAGATCATGGTTGATGCGGCGACACGCTTTTGCTACAAGACCATTGCTGGAAGTTTACAGGAACACGATGGCTGGATCACGGCGGAAGCAGGCAAGCATGCAATGAAACTCCTGCGGCTTTTGAAACCCATCTTTGTAGGCTACATTGAGAAGTGCATCGAACTACTTGACCACAAAGTTGACAAGCAGAGGCAGGAAGACTTGTATGTTTCAATTTTGATGCTTGGATGCGAACTCAAACGTAAATCCAACAAAGCGTTGAAACAATGGTATAGTTCTAGTGACTAGTGTTTCAAGCTGAAGGTTCCTTCCCTGGAAAATGCACTGAATATAATATGATGACACCGCATCAATGGGTCATGATTGGTCACTGTTCCCATTTGACAAGATCAACTCAATTCATTTCAACTGTTGTTCTTTGTGGATGTGTGGCAAGGATCGCAAGCACCAGTTCGGTGAGCATGGCACTACGTGACTATGGTTCCAAGGTTTGTGAGGCAGCTGACATACAGGTGCGGACGAATCTTGAACCATGGCCATGGGTCTTCCATGCAGGCCCTGACAAGATGCGTTGGCATGTGCTTAAGGGCCTTATCAAGGACTACCAGCTGCAACAACCTCGACTTGTTGAGATTGGTGTGGAACGTGGCAATCTGAGTGAACAGCTTTTGGAGGTGTGGCTGGAAGTGTGACAAGATTTTCCATATCTCAAACGTTTCAAGTTTTTTCAATTTTGCTGATTGAGCAACCTTTGATCAGAGTATATCATCAACTTGAAAGCCTTGCAGGTGCCAATGGTGCGTTTATTGGGCGTTGATCCCTATATTATCAATAATGGGGAGTATTACTCCATGGCACAACCTCGCTATGATGTCGCAACCAGATCCCGGCTTTATGTGGGTACTTCCCGAGAGGCACTAGAGGACCCTGAACTGAAAGACCCATGGGCATCAATCGATCTGCTATTTGTTGATGCTGACCACTCCTTCGCAGCCGTGCTTGAGGACAGGTAGCAAAATAGAAATGGTAGTAAATCCGGTTTTTCTGCCACGTTTCCATGATTGGATCTATCTTTTATACTTTTATTTACATTTACGGAAGCGCAGGGCAGCCAAATCACATGCCATGTAGCAAGGGGAATTCCAACGATGAACTGCATTCAAACAAGCTTCAGTGACTCAGTGCATGTCCTACGCTACTAAAGATGGTAGCAGGACACTCCTTCTTTTTTCAACTCTCGGGGGGAACGTAGAGTTTTGATCGGGTTTGCTTTAATGTTATTTATGCGTGCTATTTATGATTTTTAATTTACGATGTATATGGTCAAATTAATTCAAAGTTATTTGAGCAATATTTGAGAAACGAAAATAACCCCCCACATTTACTTTTATATGAGGGTTGATCTGGAGTGCTTGCGCGAAAGGAAAATGCTGCTTCGCGAAAGATTGCGAAAGCAAACGTGCTCCGCGAAAGTCGCGAAAGATGATAATATGCAAAGATGTGTGATTTCAAATTGGGGATTTGGTACGCAAACTCTGCGAAAGGTTCGCGAAAGGTCCGCGAAAGTGGCGCGAAAGCTGAGGTGTCCAAAGTCCAGGGGGTCTCTCTTACAGGAAGTACATATAAAAGCACAAAAGGCAAATCTCAAAATAATGAAGCTGGCAATGTCCATGCTAAAAATGAAATGTGTAGCTGCAAGTATGTAACCTCCGTGTTTTGGCATCATTTGCGTCTGACTAACCAACACTCCTCCAGCTTGAAATCAAAAGTGAATCCTGTGCCCATGAGAGTACCTCGCCGCCCTATCTAAAACGATACCCTTCAGGTCCTAGATATGCTTCACCCCTTTCCCCGCGAAAGGTTCGCGAAAGAGTTTGTTTAACAAGATGTCCTGCGAAAGCCAACACTGTGTCCGCGAAAGCTTTCGCGAAAGCATATAGCGAGATCAACCAATTGTAAAAGGAGTTTTTTTCAACGCTCATTTGTACAATGATCGATTTTTTATTGCAGGTGGTTTGTCATTTGTGTTTCCTTTTTTTGTGTTCTTCCGGTCCTTCGCTCGATTCCTTTCCATCCCCTTTCCAGCATGTCGCCGACCTCAAGCCTACAACATCCCCTCGTGAACAAGAGTTCGTCGTGTGGAACAATCTTATGTGCGTTTGATAATTCAGGGTACAAGATTTCAGATGAGGTGTTATATAATTAAGTAAGGTGGAGAGGGTGGCATGGTTCAAGTGGCTGCCTCAAGCGCTGGCGTGTTTGAGGGCTTTGCAGTTGTGTGTATGTGTATGTTTGATGATTTTTTGACGCTTTCTGATCCCTTCATTTCCCAAAATTTTGCAGAATGCTGACTGTTGACCTCTGACAAATTCAATTTTTGCCAAACTGCCCCTCACCCGAACAGCTCACCAAACTGCTTCCATAGGACTTGAAACTCTGGTCTCCACGCGTACGTTTGGGCGGCGTGGTGGCGGGACACGACTTTGGTGTTGACCACAAAGGGGTGCAACTGGCAGTACTTCTAGGACTTCCACGTGGTCGTGTGCTCCATTTGAGCCGCGACAGCGTGTGGTGGTGGGAAAAGCTCGAAGGCATCCACAACAACATTTCAAATAAACATAATGTTTATCTTCAATTTGGCAACTGACAGTTTACCATGGACACTTGTTAAACGAACAAAGAGTCCTAGTAAGGAAAAAGCGGAGCGGGCAGCAGAATGTCAGTACTCTGTTTGCAAATTATATTTCAGGCAGACTGCCTCAACCATGTTCAAACATATCATTGTTGGTTTGGTTTCGGGACGTCTTAATGAACTCAATGAGTGGAGAGTCGCCACAATGGATCGCAATTTGAAGTGTGGGCGATGGGCCACTCATGAATTACTTTAAATCTAAAAAGTCAAATGAGACTACATGTCAAATGGCTGACACCGTTACTAACAGAACATGTATATTTTATGCAACATATATTTGCACGTACTGAAGCGTAAGCTATGTACTGAGCAGCAGACGCAAAGACGGTGCTGGAGTGCTGGAGCGACTTCTGTCAGGATCAGTGTGCTTGCAGAACTCAATGCCCCACCAGATACGTCACCGCAGAAGCTGTAGATAGAGTCTACTTTCTATCAATTCGACGTGTTTTTTTGGTGAGTGTTTTAGCTATAGCATTTGAAGTGTAACTGCATCTTTGTGGCCATTGCCATGGACTTTGTGCGCCATGGAAAGCATGCATGTGGTCGTCTCTACCCAAATAGCAACTCGCAATGGACGGTGGATGGGATGGAAAGTACCTCGGGGTCGCAAAACGTACGTTTTGCCACATGACCTCATGACCTCCCAAGTCTTTCAACACTGAGCTAGTACTTCAGTGGGCACCACCCAAATGTTATGGTCTATGGATTCTATGGTCAGTGCCAAAACCATTCAGCCCCTGAATCGTGAGTGACACTACCCAATCTAAATGATGCAAGGATCAGGAATGTCACGTACCCAACTCGACACCAACACTGGTTTTGTTTCACCCCAAACCTTCCAGGAATCATGTTGGACACTGTTTGTGCTAGGATGATCTAGAAGGGGGGGCGTTGCAAGCTGTATTGAAGCGGTTGCAAAAACATGAGCAAGACAGCGATCATCCTCATCATGATCGATTTGTTGGCTCACAAGGTATTGGAAGTGAAGATTACAACCTGCACAGTGAAACAACAAAAAACATGTGATACCAACAGTGACATTCTAGATTCATGCCATGCATGTCATTGTGTTTGGGTTTATGCGAAGCTGGACTGAAAGTGGCAAACAGAATTCTGATGATATTTTGCCTCGAGCTCAATCCGACATGATTCATATTCCAGAGCTTTCATGATGAAGTCCTTGTATGATGT
>OMLO01002807.1_pt1 | contig 14235 bp, 9 predicted proteins | sample 1674811 | NCBI WGS metagenome assembly OMLO01 (sample SAMN06265003, study PRJEB25207) | coral metagenome | isolation source: Coral host | place: Mexico:La Bocana,Puerto Morelos, Mexico | collected 2008-11-13
ATTTTCATCTTTTCTGCTTATACTGATGCATGTATTTCATCATGCAAAATAGTCGTAGCCTCAAAGAGGCCTTTGATAATGTTAACAGGAGAACATTACTCTCTTCTTTCTCTTCAACGTTAACGGCCCCGTTAGCTAGAATCCTTTTCTTTTTTTAAAAACTTAAAAGTTTGTTCCATGGCCAATCTATAGCCTTCGAAAAACGGAGTGTTTACATCGTGCCTTCGCAGAAAATTTCTGGTAACAGAAGTTGCAAACAAGGAAATTGTCAACAACAGCAGCAAAATAATCATGCACCATATATTTAGTTTCTAACCAGACGTCTTGCGTAGACATTATGACACAGAACTTGGTAATGACGGGCATGTGGGTAATTCGAGTACACGTGCAAAGGGGTATATTATTTACAACGAAAAGACTGGGTCGGAATTTGTGTTACCAATTTCGTCCCCAGGGCCTCCTAAAAATGGCGGATGATCGAACAGGTAGCGTGCGCGAAGTCTGTTCGAGGTTGCTGAGCCAATCGATAGTAATCGATGAACGGTTTTTGTGTGGTTATCGATGGGTCATCGATTGGCCGATACCAATCGATACCAATTAACTAATCTCATCGACTGATATCGATTGATCGATTGAATTTCCGATCATCGGTTTCCATCGATTGGATACCCCGGGAAAACCGAAGATGGCTTAAGCATGTCGAAACATGTCTTTGAGAACAGTTCTACGTTTCATGCAATAAACATATTTTTAATGGAGATGATTCATTGTAAATCTATCAACTAATTTAACAACGCCATTTTTGTAGAACAAAACACTGGAACCAAAGTTCTCACCTTTGCAAGTTTCGTTAATCCAGTAAAGTCCATCTTCGCATTCACATTTGTAAGAACCTTGAGTGTTCTGGCAGCGCTGTGAGGGATCCGGACATTGAAATGTCCATTCGAGGCACTCATCGATGTCTAAACCAAAGAGAAGCGTTCAAACAAAGTTTACAACATCATTCACAATTTCATTATTACAGGTATTTAGGAAATTTAATATGCAAGCATATCATTAGGCCCTTTTTCAGCCAAACGTTTACGACTTAGTACGGCTTCGGTTAATTCTTACATCCCTTTTCAGTGACAACGTAATCGATCATTAGCAAAAATGGCTATTTCTCACCGTTTTATTGTCAGCAGTATCTTTTTCCTTGCCTTTAAACTAATTCCTACCTATGCATGTTACGTTGTCAGTGTCCAGTCTAAAGCCGTCTATACATGAACACAAGTAGCTTCCCTCTGTGTTGTTGCATTTCTGATTACACCTGTTTTCATCCGTTGCACATTCATCGTTATCTGAAGGAAAAAAAGAAGTAGAAGTACAAAACAACAAACAAAACAATTACTTGCCATTACTTGTTTATGGATTGTTACTCATTAACATTAACAACGCAAGTCGTCAAAAATGTCTTCCATTGTTAAGGCTTGGTAGTTTGAATTAGACTACCGATAAAATTTAACAGTCGGGCAAGTCGATTAAATAACATTAAAGTATTTAAGGCAAAGAGAAACGCCTCTTACGTACCTTTACATGTTTTCCCATCATCGCCAAGAAGATATCCTCGTCTGCAAGCGCACTTTTGAATATTGTTTGAGCTGAGAAAGCAGATGTGCTGACAGTCATGTGTCCCGTCCTGACATGGAGAGTCCGCTGTAATAATAGAATTTATTTCTTATGTTGATTAATTAAAGATTGTTCCCGGCCTGTAAGGTTCATGTACAAATCTGTTTTTAGGACTGTCGGCTGTTTAGCCATATGGCGGGAATAAACTTAGTTTTCTATTAACTTGGTTAATAGAGGTAAATCAATCGCCGTAACGAGTTAGTGGGGCTGACGTTTCGAATGTTAGCCCTTGGTCAGAGCAGAGTGGAGGATTGTGGGTTACATGTGTGTATGGAGTTATGCTATGGGAGAACGCATGGAAACAGAAAATGTATGAATGAAATATGTTACTATTTCATTTTGTTCACGTCGAAGAAACGTTGGTATAATGAAAGTTCTTTGCACCTCTCTTTGATTCTTTTTTCCGCTTAACGTTTCTAAGGCATCTGTCTATTACTTTGCTGAAGTAGGGCGCGAATGGGGTAAATTTCCTATCCAAAAAATATACATATTATTATTTTTTTATTATTTGCAAAACAAGGTTAATAAATTCATGAGATAATGTTAGCCCGAAATATACGTACGTATGCAGTTCTTGGAGTTTACAGGATCCACCTTGAAGAAATCATTACAACTGCAGCTGTATCCACCGTCGTAATTTTTACACTTGTGCATACAGTCACTAACAGGAACGCACTCGTTTACATCTAAAAATTGAGGAACAGACGTAACTATTAATGCCGTGACTGTTCCCTGTTGAGATGGAAAGGTGACATGGTTTTTACTACGGCGAAGCCGTTCTTTCCCTGCAATAGATACTCACATTCTGGGAAAGCTAGGGAAAACAAATCCTGTGACAAGGGAAAACTAAGCGAACAAAGAAAAAAAGTAATGAGCGTCTTCTTGTTTGTTTTCCTTTCTTCTTCTCGAGTTCACAATCGCGTTTTAAAAGTAAAAACCACACTGGACATGATAATGAAAAATGCGGACACAGCCAAAAAAATCGATTTTGCTCATTCTTGATGGACTCATGTGCCAGAGTGAATAAAGCAAGGTAAGTTTCAAACGAGCGAGAATTTCAATTAAACAACCATCCTATCCATATGTACATGTAAGGGGACTTAAGCCTACCAATGTAAAAAGTATAGGCGAAAATGAATTTTAAGCTGTTACATTTACACAGAGATAAGCAATATGACTGACGATAAACTACTTCCAATGGCAAAATAGCAAAGATATTGGCCAAAGACATACCATCGCAAGTGCGTTGGTCGATATTCAGCCGATACCCTTTGTAACAATCACAGGTGAACGAGCCAGGTGTGTTGATGCAGAGCTGTTTGCATCCAGTAAAACCACCGTTTAAACACTCATCAAAATCTACAAGTAAAAAATGTATAGCACAATAAGGATATACTTCTTTAATTCATGAAATACTGGGCACAGGGACAACGTTAAAATGCCCAAATCTCCGTGCCAGTACATGTAGTGGCAACAAAGATTGACTTATAGCGATAAACTAAAGGAACACACTCCCAGTGTCTACAAAAAAATATAAATAGGTGAGGTTATCTCCTAGCTGAAGTCATATTCATCGTCATTATCATCATCACAGTTGTCACAATACACAAACTTGCTGTGAAATGCACGCGATTAGGGGCCGTCGGTAAAATCAGGAACATGGGACATTCCGGAACATTCCGGAACAACAAAATATGTAACATTGAGCAAAATATGTAACATTGAATACAGAAATGACCAAATAAGGAAATAAAAGAAAAACAATAATTAAAAAATAAATAAACTTGTGTTCCCGGCGATAAGTTGTCGTTCAGCATATGTAAAGTGATGGTTTGAATGAGAGAAAATAAGCTTTCTCGAAACTCATCATCATCATCATCATCATCACATCACGTACCAATACCAAAATGTCAATCTCTTCGTCTACCACATATAAAATTAACGGTAAACTGTCTGTCACGAACCTGAGTTAGCGGGACGCTTAAAATAAACAACAAAATGTAAGAAAACATTGATTTATCGTGAAAAACTCGGCTCCCATTGCGTGATCGAATCACACGTCCACTGGACGTCTTCTGGTCACCTTTAAGTGGTTCCGACTTCAACAATTTGGGTGAATGACCAGTATAGGGGAAAAGAAAGCTGGCTTACCAAGCTATCAACTTATAGGTTACTCTGACAGGATATGGAAACAGAGATATACAATAAAGATTAACAAGAGCACAACCTATATAAGTCGTTAAAGTTATGTTCTTTTTCTAACACAAGAACTATGCATTACATGCCAGCTCGTTATTTGCCTCATAAAATCGATGCTTTGGGTGATGTTTAGATAAAATACGACCATGCTAAAGATCCTGGTTATCCGCAATGATAATGCAATGTTCAATGCATCATACCTTGACATTTGGATCCGTCGCCTGTGAAGCCGCTCGGGCAAGGACCACATTTGTAGCCAGATATGTTTGCCGGAGGGGGAAGATCAACACATGACACGCCGGGGTAGCACGGATTAAGATTTGCCACACACGCGTCAAGATCACTTTCACAGAATTTTCCTGTATACCCATTTAAACATTCACATTGAAGTACGTTCATCTTGTTATTGTCTCGACTGGAATTTTTGTTTTCGGTAGACTGATAGCACAGACCATCGTTATGGCAAGCACATAAGTTAATAATTGGCCTCAAAAATGCTGCTGCTCCCTTGCTGTCTTTTGCGACAAATTCCATATGAATCTGCAAAAATATATATGTATCTTTGCTAAGGTTTAAAAAATAAAAATATTTGTTTTATCCTTAAGTTTTATGTAGATTAATCCCAAGTTTCACAAACATCATATGTTGCAGTGAAAAACATTTATTACGAGAGAAATTATGTAACCATGATCACCTTTTAATGTTGTGTTTGCATCATGGTCCTGGACACCCTTACCTTAACGAGGATTTAATTCAATTTTTCGTACCTGCTCCATAGTTCCATTCCACGTTATTGTTATGGAGTTGGAATTGTTTAGCAAAATGGCGTCAGTCGGCAGGACACCGATGATGGAGAAGCTCAGGGTGTCGTTATTAGGATCTTCTGCAACCACAGTTACAGTAACGCTCTGATTCACGGTGACGTTGATTTGCGACAGAAGTGTCATTATCTTTGGGGGATAATTTTCTGTGAATATAAAAACAGAGCAAGATGAATGAATTGTTCTAAACTACATAGCACTAGAATCCGGACGCAGGCCGGCAGGCAAGTAAATAGGTAGATAGGCAGGTAGTTATATAGGCAGGCAAGCAGGAAGGAGGCAGGCAAAAAGACAGGTAGAAAGACAATGGGCAAGCAGACACAGGCATATAGGTAGGGAAATAAGCAGATAGGTAGGTCAGTAGGTAGCTTCGAGGAAAGTTGGTTGATAGGTAAGTAATCAAGTACGCAAGGAATGCAAAACCCAGACGAACAGTTACACTAAAGGAATATGACCAGTATAAGGTCAAGTCTCCAATACATCAGTTGGATTCGTTCGGCCACTGGCAGCAATGGTAAACATATAAAGTAAGTATGACTTAAGTCTTAGTGTGATAAATACTGAATGTAACTCAAAGTCATAGTGTGAGTTGGCAAAAGAGGTTCAAAAGTAAATACTTACTAAGAGAAGACGATTCCTTTTCCAATGTGGCAGATACAGCCTTGGTGCTTGCTCCTATGAAAACATCCCTTGTTGAGGCGGAGTCGAAGAGGCAATTTATGTCTCCTTGACAGACTTCCTCTGCCTGTTTGCGCAATGTGTCATTTGCAAAGTATAGGTCCTCCAGGAACATAGGGACAAACGATGCATTTTTAAATGTGTCAACGCTTTCCCCTGGTTTGTACGTGAAAAGTGTGCTTGTGTTGTCCACTTGCCCTTAAATATGATAAAGCGTGGTTTAATGACTAATCATAATCTAATTCTTCTTCTTGTTTCGAATCACACTGTAACCAAGGATTCAGTCTACAAAAGCAGCTTAACATTCCCTAACGCTGCAAGTGAATATATAAAAAAGTCATATATTTGTACTACAAACCCGCATTGTGACCAGTTCCCAGTTAGCTTGATAGCTCTGTTGGTAAAGCATCGCACGCGATATCCCAGAGGTCATGAGTTCGAATCCCCTTTAGGCCTGAATATTTTTCACGCCTTAATCTCACAACTGCTTAAGTTTTTCTATAACCTGTTTGATCAAACATGTCTTCATGTCTTTCTCCGCTGTTCAAATATATGACCTTTCATATATTCACTCGCAACGTGACCTGCTGTCAGTTGGCTTCATAGCTCAGTTGGTAGAGCGCTGCATTGGTATCGCAAGGGTCATGGGTTCGAATTCCGTTTAGGCCTGAATTTCACACTTAAGTTTCACAACTGCTTAAGCTGTTGATCAATCACGTCTTCATACTCCCTGACACTATAAATTATAAAGAGCGAGCTTATTTGGATCATTTACTCTGAGTCGCGTTGGAGAAAAATACATAGCAAGAACTGCGTGGACATCATCGTTCAAAAGCAACAAATTAATATATGTTGAATGACGACTACACATCTGTAAAGGATACTGAGCTTTCCACGTGGCGTTTTTTGATGTGCGGCTACTGGACTGGCGAAATTACGCCCGGCAAGAATGCGTGATGTAATACTATGGAGTTAACTCAAAGCATTGAATAAATATTACTTTACATATTACTGAAAATTACTGAAAGGTATGATGCGTACGAATGATCGTGTATGATGGACCGGTCTTAAACAGCTGGTATAACTAGAGCATAGATCGTTTACTGGGTAAGAAAAATTGTAAGCAAAAACAGATGGCTTACAGGAGAGACCAAAATTATTGTGGATGTCTTTGCTGCTTGCGTTTGAAGGTAATGTAGTGCCATTAGGCGTCAAGAAGTCATCCTCAGGATCGCCATTCCATGTTCCCAAGAGACCTTTCGTCACGTTTTTGAAACTTCTTGGTGCCGCGAACACAATCGAAAGTGCTCCTGTTACAACCTTCACTGTAACTGATATTCCGGATGGGAAAACCATTAAAAAGGAATCGTTCTCTGGTCTGGAAACAGCAACTGAACCGTTAAGTGTAACAGATTCATTTGTAAGACTCGTGTAATTAAAGGTGTCTCCGTCAATCAACACGTTTAACCCTGGTAACAAAATAAACAATCATAAACCAGTAAGTTTCTCTTTGAAATTTTCTCATTGTTTTCATGTTCCGTTAGTAGTCTTTAGTTTCATTTTAAGTAGCAATTAATGAAATATGCATTTTTTTTAATTTGCGTGTTCTTAATGAATATTGTTAAACGCCTTTGTGGGGGCCTAAAGCAAATGAGTATATGAGTTATTAGCCATGAGCGAGTGAGTGAATGGGTCAATTTACCTACCAAGTATACATCATGTTTTAAAACATTACCACTATTTAGAGCTCAGTAACCACTGCTAGCTAACCTGTACATTGTTTATTCTATCCTGAACGTCATTAAAGCTCAGCTACCCGGAGAAGTGTTCAGACAGGTGGTAAGACAGGCTAAACCGGCCGTGCTATATAGGCTAATGAGTTTGTGTCTGGCTTTCTGTGATTTTAGTCTTCTCTAACCAAGATGGTATTTAGTCTACCAGAAATGCTTATTGCATGTCTACCCAACTTTCGATAGATTTACCTTCTTAATTGGCACCGAAGCTGAAGGGAATAAAACAAAATAAATCGCCTCGAGGTTGGAGGATGAATAATCAGTTGTTTCTTCTTCTTCTTTTTTCAATTCCTCTAACCCTCGGCCCCTTAGAAGTTTTATATATTGTATTCATAAGTAATACAATATGGGTATAGAGAAATACTTATCGCAGAGCACTATAAGATTTTAGAAAGATTTTTAAGGTCTGACTACAATAGTAAACTGTTCTTTAGGGACAATTTGAAGGAACATAAAAAAAGCACTGACCTTCATCTTCCAAATCCACCTGGACAACGCTGGTATTGTTTTCCTTTGCAGCTGCAGCAGAAAATACCGTTGCTGTTCCATCACCTTTTGCTAGTTTCGTCCGAGCCTGTAACTTAAAAAACCCGTTCCGAGCATCTACCATGATGTATTCACCAAGGCCATTAAAGGTGTAGTTCTTGCCATCAAGAGTGACAAAATGAGGATCGCCCCACAGCCAACCTATAAATAAAATTATAGAACAGAAAAGAACTTACAAATGGTCATTTACAGATTATTTAATGGGAATATAGGAAAGCGAGTGCAAGAGACAAATACTTCAGTCATACGATAAGCCAGTTCTTAATCAATTCTAGGTAACCTATCACCCATTCATAATGTTTCTGGAAAACCAAACTAACCATCGGCCGAGCTTTAGAACGTAACGTTTGGATGTTCATAAAAATATACTACAAAAAACTTGAGAATAAAGATTTAGATTTTCTGATTATGACAATTTTTGTGTTGGGGTTAAAAAGTGACATTTCAATATGTCATGGAGTTGCCTATTACGTTTCAAGAAGTCGCTGGAATCACTCTATTGCCTTAAAATATATTATTCAGCTGAAAAAAAAAACTAGATAATCTTACTCCATTCTGGCACTACATAGTTTCCGCAGTCATCAGAGGGACGTCGTTTGTAATACAAATCACACATGTCTGTGTTGACGCAACACTTTTGATAACCCAGAACATCGCTCGTCTCGTGTTTGGCCCTCCACTTCTGCGTTAGCTTGTGATATCTGTGCGCAGAACCTCCCCCCGGACGTCCTACAAGCAGTGCACCCCAGCTGTTCCAGTCAGAAGAATAGCAACATTCTTGACCCCACCCGTCTGCTGAAGGAAACTGAGCGTAGCCACACAATCTTGGCCAATCTCTCCAGTTTACGGTAAACCTCTCGTCCCACCAGGCTTGTCGAAAGCTACAAGGACAAGGCTCAAGGAATTCAGTGAAAAAACGAGGATCTGGTTGCGCTTTAAACCACTTTATACATTCCTGCCTTTCGTTATGTTTCCCAAGAGAGTCTTCTAGTCTAAAGAACCATTTTCCAACCATATCAGTGTTGCCTCTTATACCATCGATGCTATCTATGTTGACAGTGCCAGACCTTTAGTTGAGAAAACAGCACGAAAAATATTTAAAATAAATTGGCAAGAGGTTTTTAATAATATATAAAAATACAGGCTAGGTGAATCTCTGTCATTGGGCCACTACATCAAGCCGAACCGACATTCTACGACCTTCTACTTCCCACCTTCTACTTCCACGTTATCAAGAAGTAACGCTGTATATATCGTTCGAAATAGGCTTACCGTTGTACATTTTGTTTGTTTTCTTGCTTGTCACCAGCATTCCAGCCAACCACAGGTAAACCACGCGAGTTGTAGTAATATCTATAGTACGATCTGCAAGAGATTTGAAATATTAAAACAGCTTGAACGACATGTGCGTGATACATACTTTCCGACTATTAATTTACTGGTACTTAGTAGCTAGTACCCGTGTTTTGACTGCTTAATAGTAGAGGCTTTATTACGCGTATTGTATGTCTCGTTTACTGTGCACTAGTCATAAAAAGCGAGCTTCCACTTTAATACATTTGATTTTGTATTTGTTTTCACTGTCCACATATTGCCCGCGCGCACCAGTTTGCGGGAACAATGATAATAAAAAACGGTGATCCTAATATCTAATATCCTTATCTAATATCCTTATCTAATAGTTTGGTTTAAAGAACAAAGCTTTTGTTTAGTAACATTAGTTAATATATATTTTATTTTGTCCTGTTTTAGTCTCATCCACGGTTGTCCAACAGTCAAGGTGAGCCCGCACAAATCATGTCTTAGTTTTGTAATTCTTTTCGTCTAGCTTCTATAGCTGTTTCAATATTCGGCTATCCCCTCGTGGGACTCTTCTTTCGAGCTTAACAACCTCTCGCATGCATCCATAACTCACCGATAGTTGCTCGCTGCACGCTTACCATTACGCGAATAACAGACACATACCTTTGTGTGGGAGCCGACCACTGCAAGCCATCGCTAGGGTAATTAAACATCGCAAAGGAATAAACACCGTCTGTTATCAAAACCAGCTGAAATGTGTTTCCCTGAAATAAAACGACATTTTTTATGCCTACAACCATCCTAGTAAACAGACGTATATTGCAACGTATTGCCTCCACTGCCTGAAAATCAACACGATAATGTTACCATGAAATGAAAGCCCATGAAATGGGTCCACAGCGACTCCTGTAGTCTTTGAAATTGCTTGGTGCTCGATACTTAAAATTCATTTGCAGACAACGGCCAATCTACCACATAATTTTGTAATGAGCATTAGGCCAAACCTTAGAAGTCTATTCAAAAAAGCAGACTTGACAATACCTTTTTTTCTAAAATTCTAAAGACTAATTAACAATAGAGGAAGTTAAAAGAAACGATTAAAAAATAAACACCATAAACGCTCTAACGAATGTCGTTACAAATGGCTCAGACTATAAATAAAACTATATTTTGTTGTTTGAGAATGAGATCCTGTCCTTTCAGTCTTACAGTATTTGCCATGCTTGCTGGATAGTTGTAGGGCCGCAACTTTTCCCACGTTGTCACCAGTACCCAAGATGCTTTGAAATCTGTCGGCAAAGGTTTCATTACGAGCCTTTTGACATCGGAAGTAGCTGTATTCAACATATGAAAGGAACCCGGATCAGAATCTGAATATTCATGATAGTAGATTCTGGACACACCATTTCTCGTGAAAGAGTCATATGTATCAGTCAAACTCCAATAAGGTGCAAGCATGGCCCTTTTTTTCAGCCACCAGCGTTCTCCAAAGTTATATGGCCACCAAGGAAGCCATTTAGAATCGAAGAGCAACAATCCATTGCGGCAGATCTAAAAAAGAGAAGGTGGTTTGATTAGTTCGTGCTCAATATTTGAAACCTATGCTGTAACAGGTGTCTTAAATCAGTTTGGATTGACTAAAAAGGATATAAAGCAAACGTTATTTCTTGTTTTGCCCGTCAAATTCATTTCGTAAGCCGCTGAAGAAAAATGTTTGGAAAAGTATAAAACAGTAATACATGGTTTAGGCTCGTTAATTAACCTTGCTTGAAAGGCAACCTAAAAACTATATGCCAACATGCCAAGCCTATGAAACAGGTAAATCAATTTAAGAAACTGACAGGACTCTAATCACTTCTTTATTTACACGTCAATGCCAAGAGGTAAAATTTGGAATTTTCGGCCGGCTACCTGGTGTCTGTTCATGTCATGCAGGTACGTTTTAATCGGTGTCAATTCCAGTCAGTTAAACCATATATCTGTATACATACGTAGGCATGATAGTGACGTTTTCCGAAGAACTGCATCCCGTCGTCCGGTATGTCGATCTGAAAACATCGCCACGAATATTCATCAGTGTTCGGAACTACAGAATCCCCAGACGCAGGACCGTAGGGATACATCCGTTTTATTGGAGCTGTGTGTTGCAAGAAAGAAAAGGTTAGCTACTAAGGCTATTGATCTCGACAATGATCTCGTTTCGCAATGGTTTCACTGAAAAAATTTGCGAATTAACTGATTTTGTAGAAATGGTCTGAGATGAAAGCTACCTACATATGAATGCACTGTAACTGAGGCTACGTACAAATTTGCTTGCGAACGGAGATGAGCTTAACCGAAATTTGCTCGTCCTCTTTACTTTCGTTTGTCACCAGGCCTTTTGGCACTTCCATAAATATAAAAGAAAATGGTGAACATTTTTGTATTTTAGTTTGCTACTTTTTCAACGCAAAATGAAATCGTTCTAGATGCCGGTCTAGATTGGGAAATCTAAACCACGGTCAATATCGATTTCAGCCAATCAAATTTGTCAATTCGGTAGTTCCTAGTCCTTGTGAGACAGAGCCATATAACAACTTACTGTAAAAGTAAGCGACAAACGGTTCGGTTACCTGCAGTAGTAGTGCTTGATGTATTTGTTGGCTCTCCGGTGGGTTCTGTGATGAAATGGAAACATATTGCTACATCAATATAAAACAGGAAATAAAAAAAAAAATAATCACGATTGTTTTATCGTTGAAAACCACAAGAAGCGCGACACAAAGGGAGAAAGTCCTTATTTTAGTTTGTTGTAAAGCAAACATGGAGCCCCTTGGTTCATCATTGAATAATTTAAAGGTGTAATTAGCCTTGGGTAATTATAAGTGAAACTGTATCTAACCGGCTGAGGAAATTAGTGATTAAAGTACTTCATTTTAAAGGGAACCTCCAGTATTTTAACAAGTATCGCCTAAAATGTTTAAAATGTACTTATTAGAAGATCTGAAATAAAAAAAAAAATGTCTCACCTAGCGAAATAATTTATTTATCGGCCTCCAAAGATCAGCCCTATAGCCCGTTTAAAATTCCCGCGGCCGCCATCTTCAATGGCGCGCAATGCACTACGGGCTGATGACGTATCGTGGTTGCTTCGTACAGTCAAAATGCCGCAATGTGTAGCCTTTGGTTGCAGCAACCAAGCAAAAACCAGAAAAGATAAGAGTATAAGTTTCAATAAACCTTTGCTGCAACCAAAGGCTACACATTGCGGTATTTTGACTGTACGAAGTAACCCCGATACGTCATCAGCCCATAGTGCATTGCGCGCCATTCAAGATGGCGGCCGCGGGAATTTTAAACGGGCTATAGAGCCGATCTTGGGAAGCCGATAAAAAAATTATTTCGCTAGGAGAGACATTGTTTTTAATTCAGATCGTTTTTAATTCAGATCTTCTAATAAGTACATTTTAAACATTTTAGGCCATACTTGTTAAAATAGTGGAGGTTCCCTTTAAGTTTCATGTGTGGTCTTTCCAGTCTTAAATGGACAGTGTCACGGGCTGCGCATTTGCAAGCATGCTTTTCTAAATTATTAGCTTAAAAATGTCTTTTTAGAGGAAATACTAAATCGTAATGTGTAATTTTATAGCTAAGATAAAGTAGGTTTCTCAAAACCGCGTTATTTTATTGTCAATTTCGTTAAATAAACCGAGTGTGATCAACACTATCAGGTAGTGCTCTTTTTCTCGTGTAAATAATGTTCTTTCTCTAATAGTTCCCCACAGATTTCTAGGCTAAACCTCTGACTGACAGCTACATAAATGCAAATCCTGCGGAACACAACGTACAAATATTGCTTTGTAGGCTTTGCCGGGAATAATTTAGGCGAAAAGGGTTCATGCTACCTCTCTTATTAAAATAAATGATAAAATATAGTTCGTTTGAGGTATTTTTATTTCGTATTGTACGGGTCTAGGAGCGAGAAACCGAACTGTTGGTGTTAACTACTTAGTACTGGTTAAAAGAGGTCAAGGGCTAAATTATAATGACAAAACCAAGCAAATATTAATGGTTTTGTAAAAAAATAGAAATAAAAAATACGCGCTCATCTTTCGTCACAGTGTATGGTTAAATTTCATTCGATATCTTCGAAAAGTTCAACAAGCGTTCAAAGCAGTTTGCAGATGATTCACATTCATGAGAACCATATTTCACAATTAACAAAGTTTAGACTAAAGATCGATTATTGTTTTCTAGCAAGTGAATTACAATGAATGACTTTGCTAGATGGAAGCGCTGTTATTCTGAAAACACGATAGCTTCCTGATCTGTTAGGTAGCCAGCGATTAACGCGAAACGCACGCGAGCTCTCGGAGAAAACACAGAACCAAGTGGCGTTTATGGCGTTTTGGGCTGAAAATAGATTACGTGTTTCGAACAGTGTTTATCTAGTTAGTATCGAAGCGAGCTTGCTCAGGCCCCAGTTGTTCGAAGGGTGGATAACACTATCCACCGGATAAATCGCTATCCAGTGCATAAGTTTCAACAAAACAAACGGCGCTATCCACTGGATAGTGATTTATCCGGTGGACAGCGTTATCCACCTTTCGGACAACCAAGGCCAGATATGTCCCGCATAAATTAAGATGTTTCCCGCGCGCTACCTTATCATGCTTTGTGGCGTCATCGTGCTCTGGCTTTCAACTAGATGTAAATGGCTCCCCTTCAAAGGGGTGCCTATCATGCGCTCCAATATCGAAATCCTCTTAGGGGTTTCTTAGGAAAGATAACAGTATGCATTGACGTACCTATGCCAGTTTCTAAGGTAAATGTTTGGCTCTCGTAGGAGATATTAGAGGTGGTGAGGACTAGCACTCTAACGGTATACTCTGTCTTGGGTTGAATGTTCCTCAGGGATACTTGGGTATTGTTGGTTCTTGCAACATTCCAATAGTTTGAAGGTTGAGACAGCTTGTACAACACAATGTAATTCTTCGCTTTACCAGTGTTAAGCGATGGCTTTTGCCACTCTAATGTAACTGTCGATAAAACGGAGCTTTCTTCTTTCATTGCAATATCTGAGGTAAAATAATAATCAGTAATGATGAAAATTAGTGTCCACAGAAAGATCTTCACAATTTTTCTTTGTAAATGGTTTGAACACAGGAGTAGCAGTAGTTCGTATAGTGTGATCGTCCGGGTGAAGGTAGTTCTGAAAAGAACTGTTGTTGGTGACTGACGTTTCGACA
>OMLO01002808.1_pt1 | contig 14232 bp, 7 predicted proteins | sample 1674811 | NCBI WGS metagenome assembly OMLO01 (sample SAMN06265003, study PRJEB25207) | coral metagenome | isolation source: Coral host | place: Mexico:La Bocana,Puerto Morelos, Mexico | collected 2008-11-13
CACAATCTCACTTCCCACTTCACACTTCGCACAATCTCACTTCCCACTTCACACTTCGCACAATCTCACTTCCCACTCCACACTTCTGATCACACTTTTCTTGGAGCGCTGAAGTTTGGCCTTTATTTTGACACATAGATATGTTATCATTCCTTCTCCAGGCTACCGGTACCTTCAAGTTTCCCGATTTATTTCCAAATCAAGACGTAAAAGAAGGGGAATCTGCCCAGAAACAGGCAGATGCCACTCCAGAAGAACCCGAGCCACTTCGATGGTTTTGACGACAAGAGGCACTTCAAGAACCCACTTACGAGGTATCTTATCAGTCCTTGGCCAGCCCTGAATGGCATTGATCAGAAGAGAACGGAACTGTGATCGTCGGCGGCCCAGTCTCTGCTCTACTATTTGGATCTAAAGAAGCTGGACTAGATGAACATTGGTCAGTGGAGTTTGGGGCTGGTCACTGACTTCGACTGACTGAGATTGCAGACAAGAAACAAAAAGGAAGCATTTTTTTTGGACGGGAACATTCTCCTCGCATGTATATAAAGACTACAGGGTGTATTTTATCGTCGTAAAACAATTTACGTATGAAAGGTTTTCACTTTGGAATAGATGTAGCAAAACAGCGTCAACTTTACGAGCCAGACATATGAACGTATTTTTCAGCTCAGCTTTTAGTTTACTGTGTAGGTCGTAATACCATCACTGACTATTCCATCAACTAACAGGTATGACTTAAGTTTGTACGCCCAGTTCGTAAAAACTCTTGGCTTCGTCATAAATATATGGATTTTTACCTGGGAAACGCTTTGTGTAAATAAGCTGCAACAGTGTTCTCAAATTTTTCTGTCGTTAATGGGTGGTGTCCCTTTCTCATTCTAACTTGCTTACACAATCATCCACGAAATACGTCTCATAATGTATAAGAACAAAATTACCTTGCTTTTTAGAACAGTTGTATTTTGATTGGAATCGAACTAAAAGGCGTTAAAAGAAATGCTGTTGTGTGTTCTGTATTAGACCATTTGGATCGGCAATTGAGCAATCTGATTGGTTTATATTAATTAATGGCCCTCTGAACTAACCTAGTCGCGTATTTAAGCAAAGTGCGACTGCTAAAATATCAAGTTTGATATGTGGTCTGAAGAAGAGTAGTTTTAAACTATTTTAACGGCCATTGGAGTATAACCCTGCATTTAACGGTTTATCTTGGTTTTCGGAAGAGAATTAGTGCTTCTTTGTAGAAGTCAGTAGCGCGATTCTCTTGCTTTGTTTTCCCGGAATATCATTTCTCTTTTGGAAATTTCCTTCATGGATTTCTACACAAGTGTACTGCAAATACAGAAAAAAACGGTTTTGAATAATCTGATGACTAGTGCAACCCAAGTTGTGCCCTTGGTTGCTGTTGTTTTTTCTACCCGCCCCTATAAACGCAAGGGTCTACTCTGATCGCGTGCAATACTTGCTTACTTGTTTTGAAAACATGCAAATATGAATGGCGATTTCGTGTTTTGATTCAATCCATTATGGATATTTATTCAGAAAAAAATTGGTTACTCCAAGCAGTTATTAATTCTTATAGTATCCATAATAACAAACTAACCTTCATCTATAGATTTGTTTCACTGAAAATTTGACCATTTAACTACAAGGAATGCAAGTTAGATCTTTCGTGTTGTTTTAACATAGCATTCCATATCATTTATCTATTATTCGTGTAATGGTGTATCATTCAAGTGGTTTTAATGAATCTTTCCCCGGGGCGCAGTGTTCCAAATGACGTTCTCTTAAAGTAATTAACCTGTTCGACATTTAAGTTGCCGAGTGACGGCGCTATTAGTCGGGTCGTTATCTTCTTTGGTGCCACTTGTCTGTTCCGACATCCTCATATAATTTTTTCATTCCTCGATCATGTAGAGCTTTTCCGACTGAGGATACACTCGCTCTCTGCAGCCACAGTTCGGTTATGAGTTTTCCGTCCTGCTGTAATAACCGACTGGATAACGACAGTGACAGAAACAAAGCTGTTTTGTGAAGCGATTCGCCATTGGTAGTGGTATCCAACTGCGAAAAAACACAAAAACTTCGTTTCTTTGTTCACCTAGAGTCTTCTTTTTAGTTGTTTTCATTTGGCACCATATCAAGTAAAGAACCATCGCGCTCTCTGAATACGGACTAAGTCGGGTATATTAGTGTTATCGTTACTGAGAAAATGCTTTCTAGCTGAAATAAATTCCTGGCAAGGATGAATTGTAATATAGACACAAACTTAGAACAAAACTGTTTTGCATTGTGTTCTTAAAATAGTCGTCCTTGTTTGAACTCACGAAGAGAGAGAAAAAAAAAACAGAATAACACTGAAATATCTCTAGACATCAAATTACGATCATAAAGTCTGCGACTCTTGTGGTTTCAGTTTAATTTCACACATATGCACTTGTCGGCCAAGAAAGTCGTCGTCTTATTTTACACGTTTTTTAAGTTAATTAAGTGAGTAAATATTTGAAGGGAGCTTCTTGCGGCTCGTGGCTTTGTTTAATATTTGGTTTTCTTACATTGGTCCACGGTGGTCTGTTTGACTCGTAAAAAAGTGTTCTTGCTAGCAATGGGGACGGGTTCCTAATTAAAAGAAATGCAATCAGGATACAAGAAAGTTGGTTGTTATGTGAAACACGGAGAGTGTCCTTTACTAGAGCTTTTCCTGCGTGGAAATATCAGATGTTTAGCAGGCATCGACCACATATTGGGCGGGTAAATTGGTCGCGAAGCGTGCCGCACGGACGGTAGAAGTTTCCACTACCTGTATTCACAATTGTTAAACGATTCGCTCGCGATAGGAAACTATTCCAGTGTATATCGCAGACAATGACTGACAGATGTCGATCCCCGGATCACTCAAGTTTGTAATGGGCCCTTACATCAACTTTCATTATCAATTACGCCCGAAAGCCTAGCGCTTAGCACCGCGAAACCTTAGACAATGCTTCTCTCTTCGATTCCTTAATTTGAAGGTCTTGTTTACACCTCGTGATTAACGCGACCAATCACGGCAGTGAAGAACAGAATCGTTGAATACAAGGATTAACATATGTTTTAATTGTTGTGTTTGACTTGTAACACGTGTGTTACGCTCGAGCTTTGTTCGAATCATGTTCAAGTATAGTTGGGTTTTGTCGCTTATGTATTTGTTATTGTTTTGAACGTGTTAAGGTCACGTGTGTGGTACTGTTTTAGGCTTTTTCTTAGAGCGCGTGGCACAAAAGCAAACTTGTTTCGCGGTTCCGCTGAGGAAATTATGTCGTTGAATTAGTAACGAAGAGAGATGTTGAACTAAGGATACTCGAGAGAACCATTTGCGCACCCTGAAAGATTCGAAATCAAATAGGCCATGCACGAGTTTCAGAATGATCTAATTTTCGTCTACCTTAGTTTTGCGCTGAAGGAAAAGTGATCTAATACAAAAATATAATTTCTGGTGGAGTTGTGCCATTGGTTTCATGTTGGTTTTGGTATGTCAGTGAGTTTGGAAGGAATTTTTCCTCTTCATTGAAAGGCTTTGCTATGCATAATACATAGCATTGGAGAGCGCAAAACCGACTTTTTTTTCATGAGTGTAGTTTGTTTTTTTTTTCGAAATGAAGTTCTTAGTGGAATTTGATACACTGCATCATATTGATGGGGCGTTTGCGATAGTTGTTTTTAAAACTTACAACTCTGCATAGGAAAATAACAAAAGATAAAACATAACTTTCTTTTTTTATATGGACATTTTTTGTGCCTTTCTATACGTCTGTTACAGAAAAAAAAGTCTAATTATTGAAACCCAAAATAATAAAGTAAAGAGTACAACGAGATCTGACTTGATCTGTTTTGGAAAAAGAGACAAAAAAGGTATTGAAATCTCTAAGCTACGCTAGGAAGGAATCTCTTGTTCAAAAAAATTATCTACCTGTGCCGTTAATTAGAGACCTTTAAACAATAGTTCGGAACACGCGCGCCTAACTTTTTTTTTTTTTTGTCAATGTCTTTACGTTACGAGTAAAAGAAGAAAGCTCGTAAAACACTAAATTCTGTTCTGGTAATAGGGGCAATAAAAAATTATGAGTGCGTCTGAAGTGTACTGTCTTATTTTTGCTTTCGCTTGCTTTCTTATATTATTATTCATCATGCAGAAGAGTTTTTTAAGCTACATCATAGCACGTATCTATTGGCATAGGAGAATCCCATCTTTAAGAAGGCAGTTAAAAACAAAAAATAATTGACCAGTGTTGTGAGCATTGTTTGCTCTCATAGAAAGGACATTGGTTGCCACACCAAACTGTAGTTGGCAAACTTTTAATTTGAGCTTTTCTTTTTTGTATTTGAGGCTTTGAAATAGTGTGTTTTTTCGATTGTTTCCATCCATTCTGTCACCGCTATCACCTCTCGCTTCCTTCCTTTTGTGTGTAAATCCTTAGCTTTAGCAATCGTCTTCTGACCGGTGCTGTGCCTGTTAAATCCTTTTGTGCAGATCTTATGTTCTCTTGTTTCTTTAATCTAATCATTGATCTCCAATTCTTGTGTTCATTCTTGTTGGGCTTTGTTGTTTGACCTCATATTGTGCCCCTTCGATCATTGACACCATAAACATCCTGGTCGCTCGGAAATCAATTCTTTTAACACAGGTCTTAGTCTCGGTCGCGACGCGTTAACTCTCATCGCTAATTCTGCGAAGAATTGTCAGTGAATTACTTCAAAAAGCCGACAAAATACGCGAGGTAAATAAGTGAATTATCCACCCATAGGGAAGTGAATTATTCGCGTAAAGTGCGGTATTGTGTCAAGTGATGATGACACGTGCGAGTGAACACAATGAAAGTCCGAGCAAATTCTTTTTGAGGCCAGTTTACTTTACACATTTTCGAACAAAATAAAATCTGTTCACTAGAACACTCCCAAAACAAACACAGGGACATATGGCTATATTTTGTAATAAAACGTTCATGTTCAAATGTCTAACCCGGGAAAATTAACTTATAGTCAAACACAACTATTGACTGAGAATTACGAACAAACACTTCATTTTTCTCAGTCTTTCTTTTTGGTGATGAATAAAACATGTTTGAGGAAGTGTAGATTTCTTTAGTACTGTATTTTTACTGTTCCCTGCATGAAACGAAACAAAGGCGGGAAAGTAGCGAAAGCGAAAACATAAACTGTGACATTCGCACATAGAGGATATGCGATGTCGATATTCCGCACGCGTAGTGTTAAATTCTTGGAACTCAATTTATAAAACAAGCTTGCAAATGAAACAACGCAGTAATTAATTTTGGCGATAGGCAGAGGTTAGTTTAGTTGGGTAAATAGCAGGCTGCGTTTTATTTAAATCTGAAAGTAAATATCTTGGTAAAAATGAAACGAAAAAGTCTCAATTGAGGTAAACGCAATTCTCAGTTTTTGAGTGCATAACCGCAAAATGATAAATTTATTGCGTTGAAAGAACGTGAATCAACTGTAGTTGCACTAATTTTATTCTTCATGTTTTATGCTGTACTTTTTTCAGTATCCTGCGTTTTTCAGCCATTCATAGAGAAAGTTGACCTTTTTTATGTCTCAGATCTTTCGTACAAAGGAAAGCTTTACGTTTTGAAGATGACGACTGGTGGCGCAAGTTAATAATTTAGAGCGGCAATTTCTTGCGAAGTGAAGTATTTCATCACTGCATTTCATGAGCTTTCAATTTCTTCAAGTCGACTTTTGATTTGCAATCACTCAAACAAACCGCTACTTAATTGACATCTGTCACTCTACAAACGCTTTATGTTTTTACGAACATTCGTTCTTGTAAATTACGAGAGCTAACAATGCTAGGACTCAGTTTTTATTTTTATAATTGCCACATTTTTACGATCCTGTTTGGAGTATTTTCTCACGAGATAAGACGCAAAAAGACAAATTATTTAAGTGCATATCTTGTAATTTTACGGGGTAAGTGATTGTGTCAAGACGTAGTTTTGTGGGAGGCGATTTTTGCCAACGCCTCATTAACTAAATTTCTAGACCTCGACGATTGCGGAAATCTTAATCCATTCGATGTGGAATTACAGAATCACGTTCAATTTATTTCTTGCTCTCATTGAACAGAATACCTCAGCTTGCCTAATATTTTATTACTATTTCATGATAGGATGAGTGATATCATACCCCGCAAGTCCCGCCCGAGGAAGCGTATTTAGTTTTGACTGTAAACCGACCTTGATCTACCAAGTGACAACACAGTGTCGAGGTCTATGTTTTTATACCAAAATATCGAAAACGAAGTCGGCTTTCATCGCTTGCTCTTTGCATTCTGTTTCGTGCAGTTTTTTAAATTATTCATATTTCACTTGGTTGAATAGAATTAAAGGAAATCGCTAAATCTTTTGTACCTCATACTTATTTTATACTCCTGTAAATATATGCATTTGAAGATTACGCATATTTTTATGTTTGAATTCTTATTTTTTTAAAATATTGTCTACCTATATTTAAAGGACTGAGAAGTTGAACAGAAAAAGAAAGGAAAAACGAAAATGCGTTCTGAACAACGAGGCAGTGAGTTTACTCGAATCAATCTTTTCTTTTCATTTAATGATCAAACCGCAGGTCGTGTTTAATCGCGAGATCTTTCCGAGAGATTGATCTACGAACACTTTCGAAATTGTGTCTTTAACGCTTCACGCATTAGCTTGAGAACAAAGAGCTCGTCCTTATCTCAGTTTCCTGTGTTAAGCTTTGGAAGACGGTAGTTAACATCTTTCCAAAGGGATTTTCATTTTAAACCATTTCCAAGTGAAATGCTTTATTTTTAACATTTTTTTTTGCTCCAGTAAAATCAATTGGCGCGGGTTCTCAAAACAACTCACATAGCTATAAATTTTTATAGAATTCTGTGCGGTTACGTGCAATTAATTTATTTAACTATTGATGCCCGGTCTCCTGATGTTCAGGGGCTCTCGTTCTAGCGTCGCTTTTGAATTTTTCACACTTGATTTTTGATCGTTTAAATACAAATTGCTGGAAGCCCCTTTTAAATTTTCGACGCTTTTGCGGGGTGTGTCGCCGTTTAACTGAATCAACAACAAAAAGATCCCCAATCTGACATAAATGAAAATGTAGCGAATTCGCGTTTTTTATGTCCTTATGGAGCCCAGCCATGTTTATTTGGTCAAATTTCAAGTCAATATGTTTTTACACTCAAAACGTATGTTATTGAGTTTTGTTTTCTCGCAGACGTTCCTAATTAAGTTTGCCTGTCTTCTCTGGCTAAATTGTGTAGTTTTCATAACGCACTTAATGTTTTCTACCAGAGACCCATTTCTGGCGCTTCTTTTCATCTGTGTCCGAAAACCGCGCGCCGTAATCTCGTCTCAAATGGGCGAGGATTATTGAATCGGCAACGAAATGGACTCAATTGGAATAAATCGGAAGGGAGGAATTCCCCATTCTCTTGACTAATGCGTGTGAGATTCTTCTCTTTCAAAAAACCGAAAAACACCTGCCACCTCATTAGCATTGAGAAAACTTTCCGAAGCAATTAATTTTCCCCAAACAGAGGCGCGAAACTCTTCTGATGTACTTCCTGAATATGAAAAAAATACTTCACACCGCTTGTTCTAGGAAGGAGTTAATGGCGCAACGAATGAAGCAGCGCAATAGAGAAACGCACTTTCTACGTCGGCCTCGTACATGTTGACGGACGCGCTAAAAAAAAACGGTGGATCATTCTCGAGAGACTGACGCATGCGTGACAGCTTCGACTAGCAGGTTGAAAATATAAAGCTCTGTGATAGGAGGAGATAAGATCTCATATTTTTAACTGCTTGTCTAAATAGTCCATGGAAGCACATCCGTTTCTATATTGAAACTTGCGGCGATGGTGAAATGGATTATTTGCATGAGTGGCACAGGACATACAAACGTGTACACAATGAAATTGTATTAGTGAGCCAATGGTATTGTTTGCCAAAGCGTAATTAGAGCCAGTGATAATTGTGACAGTGGTTTTGTGTGTGGCACGTGTCTCTTTCGATCGGAACACTCGGAAATTGACAACCCACGAGACCAAAACAAATTCTATGCGTTAAGGCTAAGTTGAAAGGGCAGCGGGAAATTATGTACAAACTTCTCGCTGCGCAAAACACTCAAAAAAAATTCACTTTCTCGACAATCAGGACAACAGCGAAAATTTTAAACTGAAGAATCAAGGGTTTTATTGCGCCGTCTTGTAAAACTAGCGGTAACATCCAATCTTGATATAGGGATGGCTTATTGCTTCCGACGTTTAAGTGAAGTATTTTAACCTCTCTTTTGACGAATTTTCAATTTGCATGAATGCTTAATTTTTGTTCCGCAGATCGAGTACTGCTTAGAAATGTAAATGACCTGTTTCCTTTTGAGCGACTCAGTCGTTTTCAATAAATAATTAATTCTTTGTGGCAATAGTTTCTTCGACCCATGGAGAATATTTTCCCTGAGAAAAATAGAACGAAAACTATTCTTGTTTTAATAGATATTTTTATTCACATTTTGCTGGCCCGTCAACGACATTAATTTCTTTCAGTGTCTTCTTATTTCGTTGAAGGAAAATTTTTCTAAGAAGAAAAATAATTTACAGGCAGAATATAAGAGAATAGGATCAATTTGATTTATTTTACATATATATGTCTCTCTTTCTCTGTTTTTTTTTTTTCTACAAAATTCGCTGTCTTTTCAAAAGGAAATAATTTATTCGGCAATCCAACAAGAAGCGAAGATAAGCGGGAAGTGTTTGACAGCTCATCTTGTCTGTAGATGTTAAATTGCGCTTGAAGGCCGCGTATAAATAATTATATTTTGAATTTTCGTCTTGACCATTTTGGGCTGTCTGTTCTGTTTATTGAAGACCCAAATTTCTCCCTGGCGGCTGTTAGATCAAGTCCGCGTCGCAGAAATGAAATTATTTTCGGATCCTTTTGCTGAAAACGTCTTTCCCCACTTTTGGTTGCGTGCAATTTGGCTTCATCGCGCTTGTTCCCACTAGCTTGTGGCACATTCATTGAGTTTCTACCAGTTGTTTATGCTCATCGAGCGAAGCGCCTTTCGTCGCAAAATTTCGATGACGTTTGAGCGCTTTCCCATCAGAACGATGTAGGCACGTTCGACGTCGGCCGCACTCTTGGCTGACCACAGGCGAAAACCGTCTTGCCAAACTCATTTTTGTACTCCTCTTCGGTTTTCTAAAGGACATAAGACAGACAACAAGATGGAGTTAGAACTTGTGCGAAAATTATTTAAAACGAATCCAGTCAAAATGACTGGACGCGCTGTTATCATAAAATAAATTTTCATATACTGCATGGGCGTCACCCAAGGAAAAGACATCTTCTCCAACACGATCAGATATATGTGCTTATTCGCTGTTATTTTACGTTGCTTGCTTGTACGGAATTGAAAAATATGCCGAACACAGCCATAACAGACTAAAAACCCATCTGGTTTGGGGCGGAAGAAAGCTCTCCCTGCCTGAACTTCCTGAGTAGATATGTCGCTCGTTTGTCAAGGAAAAAATAGTTTAAAATACTGAATACACTCTGCAGTCCCCAAAGAACTCGCGGTAAATATTCACAATATGCTTAACATATTACAGGTGTAAATATAAAAAGTACAAGATTTTAAAACTCTACCTATGGATTGACTGATACGGAAACAAATGCTTGGTGATTCGGTGCGATACCAAATTATTTTAACGATGCTGAATCGAGGCGAATTACACCAGGCAACGGCTAAGTTAAAACTAACGCCGAATCAACTGCGGACGGAATCTACGGTATCGTAGACACAAGATCGCGCCTGAAAAGAAGCCACTGTCTGAAAATATGCGCTAAAGAAGCTGTTGTATCCATTTTAACAACAGATCGTCGGCAAGCAAGCTTTTCAGACGCGATTCAAGCGGCGCATTTGGCCGAGTTGTAGTACGCGTACGTAGAGTTGATCATTGACTGGCCTCACTGATGCACTGATTGTAGTACTTACAAAGTCAGACGCGGTTATCCAACTCTGGGTTTGTGGACCAGCTGCTTCATGTTCAGCTTCCATTTGATGTTTATTGGCCATCGCTAGAACGTGTTGCAGGTGCCGAATGTAGTCGATTGCGCTACGCAGCGTTTTAACTTTGGACAATTTCTTGTTTTTAGGGTCCGTAGGCACGTGTTTTCGCAGCCGCATGAAACCGTCGTTGACCAGTTTAACGCGCTTTCGCTCCCTCGCGTTCCGTCGCGCTACCACGGCCGGTTCTTTTTGCTTGGCACTTGTAGCTGCTCTTCGTCGGCGGGTTTGGCCCAGTACAGGTGACAACAGCGATAGTTTAGCTTGGGGCCGCAAAACATCTGAACCACCTTCCTCAGTTATTTGATGCGGATAGCAAATAGTCGTTGTTGGGATTGTAAAAGCTGAACTTTTTGGCATATCCTTCACAGACATTGTTTATGCCGGCTTCTCGCCCAATACAATACAGTGTTGAATCGAGCTAGCACCGTGTGCACTTCAATTTATACTCGGGGATATTCTGACCTTGTGCCAGGCTCGCGCCGTATGTTTGTTGTGCTAATTCAGTCAAGCGCCTTGACACGCGCCATGTCAAACTTATTACTTTAATACTATTGGCCGGTGGCGCAAGACAATGACCAATGGCAGCGCGCGAAATTCACTCGAATGGTTTTCCGCGCGCCAAAGGCCGATTATGTTGTTATCTTTAGCGCACAGGGCCGGTTGGATATCATTTCCTTGATTATCGACCGTGGCCATATTCAATACATTGAATTTACAGCGGGGTATTACCACCTTGTTTTAACACCTCGGTGAAAATATTACCGACATTTGGACATGACCTGTATTCTCCCAGAATCAATTCGGCAAGGCGCAATTTTCTCCGATAATGGGTCTCCTATTATGTTCGTTATTAATTAATGCTTTTCAGAAATGACAAAGATATGACAGGACAAATAAAAATTGCTAGTACCAGAAGAAAAAACACAAAAAACTTTTTTTAGAACTTGATGTGAAAATTGGACAGTGGGTCATGTAAATTATAGTCACCGAGGGTTATTTTGCCTCAAGGCGCCTCTAATTTTTCTCAGTTTAAGGCGAAAATTATCTGAAGGGGTTTTAACCCGAGATATCGGCGCCAATATTCGACGTTTCGAATCTTTGCCATTAAGATTTTGATTCAGTGTTTTTATTAACGAGCGAAGGAAAACACTCATTGATGAGAAGCAGTTTTCATTTACAGACCTTAGTTGAGAGATCAATTTCGCTCTGTATGAGTTTTCTAATTGTTGGCACCATCTGCTGCCAAAGAAGCCAAGACACGTGCCCTCAATAATTCATACTAACTGGGTTCTGTTGGCCAAGAAGCTGTACTGCGCACGCGCCGTGCATAGGTGAGCTACACCTGGCACACTAAGCAACGATTCTGGTGAAGTTATTGAGATCAAGGTCGTTTCTATCCAGCTACGCTTGAATTTCAATAAACTGAAACTGTGCCGCACAGGGCAAGCTCTTAAGTTCTCGGTAAATGTTAACGGGCATTCTGAAACTACGTTTCTTCTCTTTTTGTTGCCGGGCTCTGTCATTGACAATGACCATTGATCGAGGAAAAAACAAAACAATCTGCGTCTTTTATCGAGAATAATAGATAAATTCGCCATGCTTAGTCATCAATAGACCGATTAATTATTGGTTTTGTTTCGCGCCTGTTTCGCTCTCATCCAGACAAGTGAATGTTTGGGTTTTCGTTCTGTGTTTTTCGTTTAAAGCTAAACAGAAAAACCCCGCCCAGGACTTAAATGTAAGGTAACTCAGAACACCACGTGACCTAGCTTGAATTTAAACACTGCTTGGAGATCAAAATAGCTTGGGAAGGAAATAAAGAGAAAAGTGTGTGATAAGGATGTTTGGTTTAGGATTTAACGCCCGATGTTTCACATTCGGGAATTAACCTCTTTTCAGGTGTCACTACGATTCACCAGAAGAGTCCCAGACCGCTATATTGAGTGTTATGTTGATGTAAATGCTCTAAAGATACCGGTTGAACACGATTGATCTCATGCGATATTGGACGAGTTATTCGAAGAACCGGTTTTCCAAACCCCTTAAACTCCTCTCTGGACGAGTCCATTACTGAAGATCCTATCGCGGAGTTAATTAGATAAGTACACAAATAAGACAAGACGCCTATTTTGTCCTGGTCTTAAATGTGCGCCAAATGGGGAATAGCGTTTTCAATTGTACCTTATTTATATAAAGGGAAAATTTAAGCTGCTTTTGAATAATTCAAGGTAATTTCAAACATTTAATATAGGAACACAGACCTGTGAACAATAATTTCGATGATGGACGCGTCAGTTTTACCAGTTCTTTAATAACACGAGACCATAAAAACTCGTAAGGACCTGTCGGGCGGTTTAGCTCAATAAAGGCTTCATTTTGACAATTTACGTAACCTGACCACCGGTCGTTGTTGACGTTTACCTGCGTGGCAACGTGTGTTAATGGTTATCATTGTGTTTAAATATGTATCTCGAGAGTTTTCCATATTTATTTAATCGGCAACAACAAGATCTACACAAGACGAAACAAAAATGGTTATGTTCACTAACTTATTCTATTTTGCCATATATTTGGTTTAATTTACATTACTTGTTTGCGAGTAAATGTCGGTTGTCTTTTTCGCCCACGCTTGAGCGTGTTTTTTGTTTTGTTTTTTTATCATTGAATGGCATTATTTTGTGTTTCCTTTTACCTACTATGTTGAAATATTGGTCATTTGCTCTTTATAGTCTTTTACGCACGCGCTTGTGTCAACATAACTCACTTCATGTGCTACGCAGTCGTTAAGTGTGAAAGGAAGACTTCCTATTTTTCAGCTGTCAATTAACAAGATGCATCCAGAAGAAAATGAATGATATGGACATATATAGTGAACTTATTGCGGCAAAAACAGCCTGTATTTTCTCCATTTTTAAGCTTTGGTAGTTGTCAACGTGTAACACAGTTCAAACTTGGTGATTATTTTGAAAAACCCGAAGGGAAATATACTGGTTAGCAAAGGAAAATTAAACCAAAAACTACTTGCATAGAAGAATATTAAAATTTTCGCAATAGTAGAATGTGGCTTCAATATTATTATTTGCTTTTCTTCGCACCTGCTTAGAACCCTCCAGAGTTTTTAGAGTGATCTATATGTATTTTCTCATTACTGAGTAACGCATTTTCATGAAGGCAAGTGATAGGAATATAGAAGATCATCAGTTGTAAAAATACTGACTTGGTATTCTGCCACATTCTCAGAACTGATCAAAAATGTTCGGCAGTAAGTAAAAGAAAACTGAGCCTATGTTTCGTTCTTGGCTTTGAAAAAAATGCATTTTCTTCTATGATTGATTGTCTTAAAAGTGGAAGGTAAGTGTTAGCAAACCAGCTACACCAGCCGCTGAATGCATTTAGTGGATATCATTTTCTACCTATTCAGCTAGCCATGGTCGATGTCTGGCTGCATAATTCTTTCACCTTACACCTTGAAGATTTGCATCCAAACTCCCTTCACTGTATTCATACTTTCCCTACAATTTAGCTGAACCTGTTTCTAAAACCGAAACATTTTTGGAGATATCTTCAGAGTGTACCATATGGTGCATTATGCCAATCATTGTGTTTGGCATCAAAATGGTCTTGAAAAGATCTTCTAAATGGAAGTATGAAATTGTACCAAGCACCACCAATCACTTACTCACTTATCAATTTCGCTGCTGCGAGTGCAGCATAAGGCTTCAACCTCGCAGCACTATCTGATTAGAATTATACCCGAATTGAGCCGGACTAAGAGCTGGACAGTGTTAGGTACAGTTAAAGGAATATAATTTACACTGCAGCCTTGATGAGGGTGGAAAAAAGCCACCGAGATCTCGAAAACCTGAAAATCACTGATGGCAGCACTGGAAGTCAAATCTTGTAAGATAAGCAGTTTATTTCTTTTAAATGCGTTTGATAGCTGTAACTTTGTTTAGTTTTGATGATCAAGAGGGATAATCTTATATATCAGAAGTGGATACCGGATTATATTTTTTGTAATTTACGAAAACAGTGAAATGGTATGTGCCTTCTTTTCTTTAGTTTTAAGCAGCCTGGAGGGAGTCAACAGGCTTTCTTATCGGTGTCTTGATGATCAGT
>OMLO01002809.1_pt1 | contig 14231 bp, 4 predicted proteins | sample 1674811 | NCBI WGS metagenome assembly OMLO01 (sample SAMN06265003, study PRJEB25207) | coral metagenome | isolation source: Coral host | place: Mexico:La Bocana,Puerto Morelos, Mexico | collected 2008-11-13
ATTTACATATGTGTATAAATTGTAAGTATCGCGGGACATCGATTATTATTAAGAGTGCGTGTGTGAGAATAAAAACGGTTTTTACGAACCGGAGTAGTTAACAAAGATGACAGCATATGGATTCTTTCGCTACACTGTAAGTGTTAGGTGTCTTTTAGGTAGTCATTTACAAGCCTTGTTGGCCTGGGCTTCATTGGCTTATCCATTGATATTTTTGTAAATAAAAAAAAAACAACCAAACAAACAAATTGTAAAGGAGAATTAGCGAGGCTTACCGTTACAAAGAGATCTTCACTTGTGGGTCCAAATATCTGAATAGTCTCCCCAATGTTATTTGACTGTCTTTTGTACTGTAGCTCAATGTCACGCACTTTGTAGATACCAGACCAGTTAACAATACGATTACCATTGACAACATACGCGCCGTTTTGTCTCCTTAGAGCTGAAATTTATCAAAAGGCATGATATATTTACATTTTGTAACAAGTGTACTTTGCTGATCGTTTTAAAAGTTATCAGTTATTAGTTAGAAGAGAAAAATACAACATTACTTCTATTTACCTAAATAGTTCCAAGTCGAATCTGACAGAAAGACACTCGTGGACCCTTTTGGTATAACCATCAATTCTGCATACCCTGTTTAGATTAAATGCAAAAAGTTGTTAAATTTAATGAGATAAAATATGAATTATAAAAATATGTATAGAAAAACAGTTAATACATTAACACACTTCATTATTACCAGTAAGCCGTTCAAACTGAGTCGGTGACCGTTCAACTCTTCCTCTGATTGGCTGACATGTAGTCGAGTTCCCGCCACAGACACGACATTTGTCTAAGTAGATTCCCGACTCAAGTTTGTTGTCGCATCCAACTGGCTAAACCAGGTAAAAATATATGAAGAAGTAAATTATAATATGCGACAAAAAAGGGGAAAATATAATGGTGTGGAAAAGTCAGACTGAAGAGGAATCATACATTGATACTCAAAGTAAACTATGTCTCTTTTCTTGCATTGCATCTTAAAAAAACGCTTTAAGTAGGCTTCGCAGCTTAATCTAATAAGCCATATTCGTATTCTCGGTAGTGGACTGGAACTAGCTTGCAATGGAGGCTCTTGCGGGGAATATCATTAAGACAGATTAATTTAATTTGCATTTGAAAAGACTCCGAGCATTAGCCTCAGTTGCAAGCTAGTTCCAGTCCAATACCGATAATATGAGAATGGTCTATTTTAAGAAGCATTTCAACAACTTGCGATACTCTGCATCTGCTGCCAATTTTAGGACTACATAGAGTTTCCTCTCTGCAATAAAGTTATGCGATGGACAATTTGGACATCATAAGACTGATGTTACGTTATGATCAACGAAGGGTAAAATCATTACCTTGCATCTTCCGAAAACACAAACGCCGTGAGGTTCCTTGGAGCACTGGGTCCCATCCCTTGCTCTTCCAAAGTAGTAGAATAAGTCTTCTCCGGGCGGATAGCAGAACAACAAGCACTGATTGTCACCTGGTAGTGTTCAACAAATCGGAAAATAGAGGGGTTTCACGATTAAACGCCGGTTCCCGAGTAAACGCCGTGTTGAAATGTATGCCGCGTCCCGGCGTTAATTTAAGTTACCGACGTTCACTGGAGTTCTGGCGTTTTTAGGCCTATCCTTGGTAACTGACTGTCATCGATCAGTGGGTAGTAATCATTCTACGATCTCCCAGATCATTGGGACAGACTCAACTTTATGGCTACTAGCAAAAGCCGGTGTGGTGCGCTTTTCAATGCACTCTTTGTGGAAAGACGGTGAAATTGGTTTTTTGCTTGGTTTACCATGGTAACATATTAGTTTTCCCGAATATCTTTAATCAGGTGAACTTTAGATGTTAATGGCTTACGCCTATCGGTCTTTGTTAGGGAATAATTTTAGTACAGAGCTATGTTTGACTTTGATACCTCGAACATATGACTTCCACGTTGCTCTTTCGCCATTGATAAAAATATTTCTGCCGTTAAACTGTCCACACTGCACATCACGGAAATTCTTGCTTCCTTGAGGACAAGCCTGTAGGAAAACAACAACACGAAATGAGTAAAACCAGCTTTGTTCTTGTTTCAAACCTTCTCATTTCTCTATCAATTGTTAATCAGAATGCTCCCAAAACATAGAAACCTAATAACCTAAAATAAAAGTAAAAAGCTTCCAAAAATTCTCGTGTACGCTTACCATATTTGTAGAACATGATATAATGGCTCATACCTCATGATGGCTAAGCCAATGAAAACTCTGGAATTGCATTATCCACTGATATTTTTACGCGGATGCGAAGCAATCCGCGTTATAAATTGGGACGAGTTTGTTTGGTTTTTTTTCCCTTCATGGTAGTCGCAAATTGTAACGCAAGCTGTTATTGGCCACAGCTATATTGTAGCCAATGGTAGCTCCTGATAGTTTTCTATCCAGATTCAAGGCTGGTTTTGTCGCAACATGGAAGGTTTCATGTGGTAAACTTTGAGACTGCTTCACGAGATGCACAAACCTTTAACCTGTCGCCAAATGTGAGCAAATTTTATGCGTGACAAGTTGGTAGTTGGATGAACGGCAGCCAAGTCCAAATTTGTTGCTTAAAGTCAACGTAGACCCGCTCTCTACTATTCGCAACAACAAGTTGAACACGCAAGGTGAGAAACTCGGTACATTTCGCTGACCCCCAGTCCATGGACCACCACAATGGACTACCAAAATGGACTACCCTAATGGACTGTCAAATGGACTACCAAGATGGACTACCTAAAAAACTACCCTGAAAAAAATAGAAAGAAATATTACCCCTTGGTTGTTTGTTTTGATCGATCGGCACTGTGATCCCCCATCTTGTTTTCATTTCGTGTTTATTACCGCTGCTCAAATTTTATGCAGGCGCAATTGTTTGTCATGGTGAGTGAATAATATTTGAATCCTTCACAAGTTAGTGCTTCTCCACACATTGTGCTTCAAAACTGAGACTTTTACTTGTGAATAGTAGTTACGTTACAACAGGAATGCGTCTGAAAATGTAGTTATTTTCAGCATGTTTTTATAACCTTGTGCATCAGAACTGAAACGTCTGCTTGTGAATACTGATAAGACAGAAATAAATGTATTTTGTTATGATGGAATGTGATTCCAATATTGATATATACTCGAACTGTTTTTCCTGGTTTTTTTTTTGAGTTATCAAAATCAAATTTCTCCATATTATTATGCTTTCTCAAGAGAAAAGTTTATGAGAATAAAGGAAATGATCGCCAAAGGAAAACTGGTTTCACTCATTTCTTTCTCCAAACCAAAATAATAAGGAAATGTATGAAGATCAGTCAGAAGAATTTGTATATTGATATGGGGATTAAAGGGCATACTAAACCATCGTTTTCGTTATCCTTACTTGTTAAGGAAACACTTCCTAATTGTTACAGTTCAAAAAAGTCATAGTTGTTTCCCTGGTGTTGTTTTACCCCTCCCCCTTCACCCCGCCCCACCCGACCCCAAACAATAATTTTTAACGAGGAAATCCAGCTCGTCAAGGCGGTTTTCAGTGGAGCCCTTAACTAACATTAATTCATGATAAATTCAATTCTTTTGACTTGGGGGAGTTTTGGGACATTGGATTGTTCTACAGTATGCGCCTGCATACCATTTGAGCAGCGGTAATAAACACGAAAATGAAAACAAGATGGCGGATTGCAATGAATCGATCAAAAGGGTAATATTTCTTTCTATTTTTTTCGGGGAAGTATTTAGGTAGTCCATATAAGTAGTCCATCTTGGTAGTCCATTTGACAGTCCATTAGGGTAGTCCATTTTAGTAGTCCATTGTGGTGGTCCATGGACTGGGGGTCAGCGAAATGTACCGACCCCAAGTTGAGGGTTTTTGTATAGAATTTATCGTCGCTGCCTTCAGTTAAATGGGCGATATACGAGATACAGCTTTTTGTTTCTCATTTCGGCGCGTGTTCGAAGCACAGCGCAAGATATTTATTTTGTTTTGTAGTGCACGTTATGTGGTATATCAATAAAGAACCATCAAAATAACCTCTTGCTTAGTTATGATAAACTTGGATTTCGGTCGTTTGAACTTAATTTATTTTCGCATTGCTTTAATTTGAAAGATTTGAACCTGAACAAGCATATCGAACGCTTGAGGAAAAGCTTATTGTTTGAATTACCCGTGCAACTTACTGATCTGACCAAATGTCCTAAATATACAGAAATGTATGTTGTTTACGCTTCGAGATCAGATAATAACGAGCAAAGCCCTGCATAGCAAGAGAACGAGAATTGTACGGCTCGTAGAAAATATGGGGTAACATCCGCCAGAAACTGTTCAGAATAATAGAAAATATTGATTCGAGAGATTGATTCAGCGAAACGTATGAAAATAGCGTTCGGAAAATTACTACATTGTATTGTTTTAATTTCTTTTCTCGCATGGAAAGACTGTGTTTGTTTGCTCGAGGTCGTTTTATCTACTTCTTAATGAAAAGGTGTTTGTTATCCAGTATAAGTGCTGTATTGAGACAAGATTTTCAAGGTGTTCATCCCAAGAATTTGCTCGATTTACGGTAATTGTTTGGTTAATACAACTCTGAATATGCTGGCATTACCTTTTAACACGTCAGGGAAATCTTTCAAGGGGAAATTTTTCTCGTTATGTTGCTCTTATCAAGCTAAGATTTCACAGGTTATCAGGAGTTTTTTTTATACGTGAGAAATTTCCTTCACTCTTGTATTTACTTGTCTTCATGTATCTTTATCTATCGACCACAAGTTCTGAACTCACAGGCAACGTGTCGCAGTCGTAGATGTTATCGTGACAAGGGAAAGGAACTGTCACAAGTCAAAAGCCAAATCTCTGTTTGTGGGGGACTTGGAAATTTTCCCCAAAAAATCTTCGCACAGAGAAAATTCCCTGGCAAATTATCTTTATATCAATAAAAGCCTTCGAAAGATATGTTGCTCGTTTTTTGAAGCGCTGTCCATAAATGAAAATTTTCAGCTGAACTTTTCACGATTCAAGTCATCGTAATCGAAAAACAATCATAACAACCGAGGTTTTATCTTTCCTTTCAGTAGAAAAAATCATTCACCATTTTCGTTTACGGGCCTCAATCGTCGCACAAAGGCCAATGATAATTATTGCAAACTTAAAAAAGCATCCACGTTAAGGCCTCTAGGCCTCTTGTTTAAAAATAAAATACGTTGGTGTCAGAGAAAATTTCAAAGCATGAAGTACGGCAGGTGATTTTGTTAGTTTACGTTATGTCCTAGAATATTTCATTTTTGTGTCTTATGTAGATTACGGAAGGAAGCTAAACATTTTCACCACAATTTCTTAGACAAACTCAAAATCTGTTTAATATCTTGCTTCTGATATTTCAACAATAGTTTTTGGAAAACTGTTTCCCTTTAATAACAGAACACATTGCAGAACACTGCGTCACGTGACACATCGTAATCAATCACGCTCGAGAGATGATGTAACTTTTCAATATTATCACCTTCGACGTGGATGATAGTGAGTAATAGTTAAATTAGTGTCAAAGAAGATGTCCACTTATTAGGCTCGATAACTAGCCGCAGTTCGGAAAAGGAGCCCGCGATCCTTCCCCGCTTTTCTTCTTGGGGAGGAACGTAGACAGGAGAGGGCCGTGGAAATTGAGGCCATCCAGATGTTTACATCAGCAGACGGTTTTATTGCATACAGAACTATTAACTTCAAACTACGCGCGGGTTCTCACCTGTGTATTACACGTTTCGTGTGTTCGGGATTTCTTTTCGCATAGTGCCTTGTTTTCTCTGTTCATTGAAAAAGAAGAAAAAGAATAACATTGCAGCTCATTAAAGAGTTGGGGTGCCCAGGGTTAATACCACATCAATACCGGAGGACTTAAATAATCTTCTTACCTAAGGCATAGTTGCCCTTTGAATTTGATTCCAATGCCACACGTTCTCGAGCATGGACTCCAGACCGACCATTCGTAAAATTGCTCGTAAAACTCTTCGCCGTCTGCCGTGGAATTCTGGCGAAGTTCCTGGCTGTCATTTATGCTGGGCTCGACTTCCGCCTCCTTAAAAAGGGTTCAGAATTTCCAAGAATGGTATATGTTTAAAAAAATGTACCATGAGACCACGCCTAAAATGCTTAGTTGTCGAACAGCCTACCAACCCTTCGCCCCCTAAAAAGTATAACTTCAAGGAATATCTCTACCCCGATTCTCGTCGGCATCACACTATATCTGTCGAGAATATATTTTAATAAAAAGGTATTAAAGAAACAACAAACGAAAAGACTGTTCTATTTTGCAAGAATCCTTGTGTATTTAGTGTTTTGATCATTGCTTCATTTTTGATTTGATTTGCCAGCAGGATGTCAAGAGATTATCAATGAAGTTTGATTAAAGTCGACTAACACAGACGCCTAGCGTGACAGTAATATAGTCGGATTTCGTAATCTGGGTTTCATCTAAGTTTACATCTGACACACTAACTGTTATTTCTACTTCGTTTATCCACTAACAAAACAAACCATAGAGCTATTAGAAGTGACAACTGGCCTCGTTCCATTCTTTGGAAAATGACCGACGATAAGACATTTTCAGGCGTGTGGAAATTTACCCCTTGAATTACATCATCTACATTATTCCCCCAGGGCAGGGTACTGCCTATCATAATCTAAATACCAGGGGGATACTCCCTTGTATGGGCCAAATAAATATGTGCGGCCCTAAAGGATATGGTTTTCAGCCGTTTTGATCAGAAATAATGCTGACTAAAGAGACTAAAAATGCATGGTTTTCAAACTATTTTGATCTGAAATTGTCTTTCTTCTGCACTCTGGTCTAAAATTGAATGCAATGTTTTACACAAAACTACGTACACTCTTTCTTTTTTATAAGAATATTGTTTTTGCGGTCTAGGCTGAATATTCCTATTTTCCTGCCGATTTTAGGCTGAAAATATTCTTGTCATATTCTCAATTATAGCCTATGACAATTCTGTTTAACGATGTATAGGGTTCTTTTGCAGTTTAGAGAAAGGAATAACTTTATATAGCTAAGTAAAAACATGTCATTGTGTTGTATTTACAGACTTTCAACGCACGATATTACATTCTTTTCACAATTTCAATCTCAGGTTTCTTCTTAAAATATTCTTAAAATTTCGCAAATTTCAGCCTCGATATTGTTATAAAATAATTATATTCTCACAAAAAAGAAAGAGTGTATCCTTCTTAAAATCGAGTCTTCACAATTCTCTACACAAAAGGCAGACATTTGTGGTAGTGGAGGTTATGGTCTTAGAGTCTTAAATATGGTGTCGATTTTTGAGACGTCAGGTTACAAATACAGCATGAATGTTTTGGGTCAGTTCTGAGATAAGGTATGGAAAACCATTTAATTTGGATTTGGGCGAATATTTCGAGTTTCGAGAAACGCGCCGCACTCTCCGTTCACCCTCAGACAACTTCGGGGCGTATCTCCTTTTTTCCCAGACTACATCTCAGTCTCGCTAGACGAAACTTTGAAAGATTCTTTTGAAGGGTTTTCTCAGCGTGAATCGAATATCATTAAGTTCTGTTAATGGCTGGTCTGCCTCAGACACAAATAATTCATCTCGCGTTGTTCGGAGATCTTCACGACAGCTATCGTCAAGATTAAAAGGTTAATATCAGCCACATGATAGGCAATTTTCAAGTGGATAACCAAAATTTAGTTGCATGACTAGTTGATCATTTTTGTGGAAGAGAAACTCCGGGAATGTTTGGCGTTTTGTAGATATGAATAGACCTAAGCCGGTAAAACAAAAACCAGACAGCGAAAATTGACCCGAGATCAGTTCACAGGTATGATGTACAGTAGTTACTTTCTTTTGTATACTCTGGGTGGGTTTTAGTTTTCAATGCCACCGGCTAAAATCTCAGTAGTGATGACAATTCTCGGTGGGTTATGAAAAATTACAATAAGGTTTGCATAAAACGCGTGCTGATTGGCTAAAACAGTGTACTTTATCAGAGAACAGAGCACGGGTTGATGACATAAAGCTGGCTTTCAAATTTTTGCATCGGAATTTTGACAAATTTTACCCAAATTAAACATCTCCTGTGCCTCAGACAAACACAGTGTAAACGAGCTATTGTCTGCAGAAAATGTGACCCACGGAAACCAATGTTAACAACAGTAGTGTGAAAACTGTACGAAAATAAAAAATTTTGCTAGATTCCGAGAATTCCGAAACACGTAACGAAATAAACAAATTCTAAACCTAGCGAATGCTTCGATGAAAGAAAGACGCTAAGTCACACAACGACAGGAAACAGCAATTGCGCTTTATAATGGGAAGCTTTATTTTTGGCTTTACCTGCCTTTAGATCCTCACGCGAACGTTCGAAAGCCACTCGATACTGAAAACTTAGTCCAGTATTTGACTGACTGCTGCCAGTCGCTCAGCCAATCAAGTTAGTTGAATAATTCTAACAAGAATTGCGATTGGCGTATTTTAGCGTGCTTTATCAAAGAACAGAGCACAGCTGACGTCACTTTTTCCTTTGCAAAAAAAAATTAAATTTGAAAGTTCAGCCAAAGGCGTGGGAGAATTATTAGATTCCTTATCATAAAATAAATAAAAAGTGCCTCAACAGGCCGGGCTCTGTTCTGTTGTAAAGCACTTAGAAGCGGTAGAGCACAGTAGACTACGTCTCATGTTTTCCTCTGCACTTCTTTCGTGTTCAACCGCTACCTGCGTGTTGTACAACAGAACAGAGCGCAGTCGAGGCTTCGTTATTTGTTAACTAGACCTTTTTGCAGTCAAGGAGGCTTCGACGGACAAGCTTTCCCTTTTGAAGCAAATTTGGGCTCTAGCTGAAGGTTACAGAACTACATTTCCCCACTCTTATCTTAAATATATCCTCATTGAATGAGGCGGCGAAATAGAAATGCTGTGGGATTAAAAGGTATGTGTGGTATTTTCACATCAATCTTGTGATTTTTCGATAATCCCTTGCAAGCTGATTCATCTTTTACTCAAGCTTTCTAAGTAAACATAGCTGAAATGCATTACGTCTGGGTTTTAAATCTGTTTGGATGGAAACGACAGCACCAGATAATTCGATTTGAATTTTTTTTTCTGATACCATACCTCTAGAGAAAAAAACTGCTTTTCTATTATTTTCACGTGCACCGGAAGAATAAGAAGGGATTGTCACTTACCGTGATTATTATGATTGGCCATAAAACGAGCGTAAAGGCAACAATAGAAAACCTAAAGAAACATAAATAATTTGAGAGGATAATGACAATCGTATGTGTTATGATATGAAACTTAAAGCACAGAACTCGGCAGGACAAACTTGCTGTATTCCCTTACCTTACAGTCTGTACGTCTTTGTACATGTTTGGGGAACGTACACGTCTGTGCGTGCTGGAGATATCACTTCATATCAAACGGGTCTTTGAGCTATTCCAGTCTCACTGGATCTAATGCTGACATGCACAATTGCCTTCATACAAACACTGATGAAATCATTTGGAGAGCTAGTGAACTTTGCGATCGCAATTTGATAAGGCCGACGATTGATATCACATGATAAAACTATTACATTCTGATCGTGGAGACAGTGGGGGAGAAGGATTACCATAATAAACGCAGCCAGCGATAACATCCTCTGATAGGTAGTCTGAGATTATGTTCCATTAGGGCTAGACTACAAAACACTCTCTTTGAAGCTCGAATCTTCGCCCCCCGTCCCCCCCCCCCAAATTTTTGTTCTCGGGGGGAGGGAGAAAGGACACTGCGTTTTCTCAACAAACATAAACATTTGATGGGGCGTCCTTACTTTAACCCCGAAATTGGGGCCATTTCATTGATTGCTGTGCCAATGTATCTATTTGGGTTATTAATTAGCTGTTTACATAAAAACCCAAAACAGTTTTAAAAATCTTCGCGGGCTTATATAGACCCACGCACAAAAAAGTACTGAAAACAAATGTCAAGTAGGTGAAGCGATACATGAGATAGACGATGTAAGTACTGGTAGCGCAGAACACAAATGAAGTTTACGATATCAAAAAAGAAGAAGCAATACTCAGCAATACTTTTAGCACGGCTAAAATAAAAGACCTCAATTTTTTTTATATATATATGTGCTTTTTATTCATGCAGTCCTGACTCGATCTAGCTGCACCTGCAGTGTGACCTCCTGGCAGGACAATACCCAGCAGCAGAGTTGGCTACACACCAAGCACCCATGACTGGGTATGTGTCAAAAGGCAGCACTGCTAAGCAACCAGAGGGCGGTTGAGGTGTTCCATTGGTGGAGGGCACCGGAAGCACTGTCATAACTGTACCTAGTCCATCAGTAGGCGGTTGAGGGCCATCGGTTGATGGCAGGTGTCCTTGAGTTGGGCGACTTTGGTGTTGTATAGCCACCTAAATACATCTTAAAGGCATTAATCAGGGGATATTTACCTTGGCCACGGAAATCATGAGAACATGAGAACTTTACCCTTAATTACCTCTGTATTCTTAACTGTTTTTATCATCATAGATAACCCAGATGGAACTCTTGTGGCCGTAAGGAGCCTTAACAGCGTTGTTTGTGACAACAGTTAACAGTCCAAGCTTGCAGATCTCGTAGCACGCCAAGAATCCGACCTCTCCTGTAAATGGCTACACGGGTGAGGATCGATGTTTTCAGACCAAAACTTGCCAGTACAAGGACGATATTGAGACCAGAGTGTGGTAATACACTGGTACATAGTTCATACCAATACGAATTATATAGCTACGTATGACCACAACAACCAAGTGCTCTCGAAATCTAATGACTAGCAAGTGACTAGCAAGTGTTTAGCCACTGAACATAAAAAATAAAAGTTACAGCAAATCAGAAGTTTAAACTAGCTACTATCAGAAGTATTTCCTAGTCAGACTGACATTAAAACCTCAAACTGATTCACCTAACTGATACTCACTGATGCCAAGCATGTGAAAACAGCTGCTGCAAGTCAATCCGTGCGCACGTTTTGTTAAAGCGTGAGGTTATTAATTGCGTGAGCTTTAAAGAACAGATAGTGCCCAAGGACAAATATCCGAGCATCTCTTCCTTCCAAATGGTGCCTATTGTGTTTATTATCCTTAATTAATATTTTTCGCAACACGCGCGGTTTTAAATATTGGGGAATGTCACTCATATTCACCACTTTTAGCTGGAGAATATTCAGTCACGAGACGCGTGTACACCAATCACGCGCGAGCGAAAATATGTGATGGATTATAACGGCTGATAGTTTCCCCGTGGAAATTCGATATTCTTAAAACAAATATTTGCCCAATAAGTGAAGTGTCGAAAGTTTTACGAACATCAAATTCCGCGGGGAAACTATAGTTCCACGACATAAAACACTCTATTGTAAAAAGAAAAAAAAGGGAAACAGACAAAACCCACTTAATGTAAATTAATTTATCTTTCAATTTGTTTTTCTTCAAGCCCGCTTGTTTACAACAAATTCACCGACCAGTATCTTCCTCGGACGAACACTTAGCACAAATTGGCTCCGTCGATGAACACTATTGCGTCACGTGATCAATTTTAATCAATCAAAATCGGAGTAAATTTAGTGAAAAACTATAGATAGTTATCATCTAACGTCATCAAGTTCCAAAATCCAAAACTAAAGAGCCACGAAAGTTTTTATCCTCCTCAGGCATAGAGGGATCCCAAATTTATATCTCTTAACTTTTTTCAGCTCAATAGCATGCTTGGTTTTGAAATCAGTGCAGTTTGAAGATCAGAGTTATGGCGGTGCGTGACATACCACGCCGATCGCGTTTGTGGAAAGATATATACACTTGTCTAGTGATTTGTAGCCTTTTTAGGAGTTAAAGTGTTAGCAAAAGTGCTTGAGAAAATGTTTGTTCGTTTAGTTCAGATAATCAGTCGCCTAGATAGCCAAAGTAAGTTCCAGATGTTGTCACTTTTTCAGGCTGCCATATTGGTGGAGCAAAGGGGTAGTTACCATTTGTAAGAAAAAACCGGATGGTGTGACCGTTTCATAACGCTAAAAGCCGTTTTTCCGGAGATAATGGAAACTACCAGCCGTTCCGTTCTCGTTCATCGACCTGACGCGTGTCGCGCGAAATTCAATATTACCGGCTGTTCTGTCAGAAAATGGCAGAGGAATACTTTATTGTGGTTAACGAGCTATCTGAAGATTTAGTAGTAGAAAGCGAACTTTTTGAAGAAAAAGATGACCTGATAGTGTTTAGCGCCGTCAGCTGTTTCATGAGACGCGATTTGAACAGAATTAAGGGTTATTTTGAGAAAACTGTTCCCGTATACGCACCGAGTGAATTTCGCAGTCATTTTCGAATGACAAGAGGCAGATCTGAGTTATTGCGCAGAGAAATTATCAACACAGGAATAATTCCACACCCATGGCTGAACATTTCTTCCAAAGTGGCTAAACTAAACATACACGTTCCACATTTGTATAAAGACAAGATATTGAAAGACAGCTAAACCCGCGCGAAGGCCCCTAAAAGGAAGCACCAGAGGATTTTTCGAGTTCCTGATTTTCGGACATTTAAAATTCTTATGAGCAGCAATACTTTGTTACCTTTCTTAAAGAGGCTATAGGAGAAACCTTTGTTGTCCATTATAATGGAAAACCGGCTGCTGCGGACGCTTCCTGTTGGCTACACCAGGCTTTGACAATAAGTGTTCAGCGAACTGAGCCACAAGGGAGAGTAAACTACTGATTTGTGATGCCAATAATCTATTCTATCACTTTAACTGCCTTGAGTGGAGTTAAAAATATGTGCGCAAGTAACATCGGCAACAATAGTGGTGGGGTATTCTGCTGGTTGCTCACTATTACCTCGGCAGAAAATACACCAAAATCTTCCCAACGAATAGAACTAGTTATTGAGTGGATCGCACCTCAGCGCACCTCTCACTATTTAATCAAAAAAGTGCGCTTGAAATTGACTGGTTTTTTTTTTTTTTATTAATTGCCAAGTTGGAAATGTTGTCTTTGTTTAACACAGAATCAGTAACATGTTTGCCTAAAATGTGTTTTACCTGCCTGTTTCAACCAAAAATGAGTAAGAGAAGACATTATGAAAGCACTGGGGACACCCCCGAAAAAAAGTGAGATTATTTACAAAACGGATAAGAAGAGCGAGCCCAGCGAATAACCTGCTAGACGGAATTTGTTTTCTGCAGGGACATTTCACATTTCACCTTTTAAAATTACATTCGGCGCAAAATTACGCATGTAAGGGAATGTGCTACATTCACTCTTCAAGGTTTCTCTTATTATTAGCTTACCTTTTGCGTTCTAGTTGTTCACTGAGCTTTGCAGGAAGGCGAAAACCATCAAACACCATTAAACGAAGGTTAACTCCGCAGCGAAGAAGTAGTTACAAATATCCCGTGCAAATACCAAGATAACTATGGCCATTGTACATCTCAAGTGAACAAAATAAATCACTCTTAAATACAAGTGGCAGGGTATTCTGCAGTTAAGCCTAGTAGGAAAACAAGGTAAAGATCTTACGTTAATGGAAATTGGAGACCCATTTCGCTTCTCAATGTCGACGCCAAAATAATTTCGGAAGTAATTGCTTCTAGGCTTAAAAATGTCTTTCCTTATGTCACTCATTACAATCAAATTGGTTACGTTAAGAAGATCGTCACATTGGTGAGACGGTAAGATCGATTCTCGACATTATGGATTTCACAGAAAAAGAAAATATACCTGGTCTGCTGACCTTATAGATTTTCGGAAACCTTTTGAAACTTTAGAATGGAAATTGTTGTTTCATTGTCTTGATGCCTTCAATTTCGGTCCTGAAATTGAAGGTTGTGTACATATCTTCTCTTTTAGCTACTCCAGAACATACAATCAAGGAACTAAACCACCTATTATACAACTTTTTATGTCAGGCAAAGACACAAAAATACCAGAGTATCCGCACAAAATGATTATGAGGGAGATATTGAAAGCACGATCAATTCTCCGCCTCTCCTGGCTGAAACGAATCAATAGACCTCTTTAGTTTCCTGGTCACGTGGTCTGAATGGGTAAACAAAACATTCGAGATGGCGGCGGATTCTGCTGAGCTTGACTCGCACTGGTTAAAATCCTTGGAAAAAGTCCCTAAAGTATCTTCCATTACCATTGCAAAACACTTGAC
>OMLO01002811.1_pt1 | contig 14229 bp, 9 predicted proteins | sample 1674811 | NCBI WGS metagenome assembly OMLO01 (sample SAMN06265003, study PRJEB25207) | coral metagenome | isolation source: Coral host | place: Mexico:La Bocana,Puerto Morelos, Mexico | collected 2008-11-13
ATTCACAACAACCAATCTCTCCTATACATTTCCTATTCTTGAAACTTCCGCCACCGCCTCGTGCGGCTCTACTGGTAATAAATATCATACATATTCATAAACGATTGTTCTTTGAATCTCAGTTTTTGTTTCATCCCTTCCAACCTCTTTCAACTTTTTATTTGGATGTTTCTTCAAGAAAAATGTTGGATTGATGCTCAGGCTGCCAGGCCGAAATGGGCTACACTCTTTGGTGTTGGGAGCCTCAATAACAATGGTGAAAATTAGGAGCAGAGCAACGGATGCATTAAAACCACGTGTCCTTGTAATTGACATCATATGGTCTTTGTTTGTCTTGACTTGCAAAATGGGAGTGATTGCATTGAGCATCGGTTTCTTTGAAAGGCCAACGTTGTGTATGAGAGAACTCCTTTTGAAGCTTTGTTGTTGTTGAACTGACAATTTTCCGTGTAGGCGTGCGTAGGAAACGGAGGCAGAGTTTAAGTGTTGTGGTTTCCTGTCTAAACTTCAGTTGAAGGCCAACCCCATGATGCAGTCCTATCTGTCGACATGAAGTAATGATGAATAGAAATAATGCATATAAATGATTATATATGGATGTATTCACAATAAAACAAATAAGGACGTCAGTTCCCATGTCAAATTGCGGCTGCATGTCTTCGCATGTCTTCGCCCAAGAAACGAGGGCATCCGGAACGCGTTGACCCGCTTGCAAAGCAGAGCGAATGTCCTGCGTTCATTGAAATGGAGCTTCAACTCTTAGAAGAGCAAACTGGAAATCATGTCGATTTTCGAGCAATTGAGGTTGCGTGGACAAAGAATCATCGAAAGCATCTGCTACTCAAGAATCCGTATTGTTTGGTGGCATTTTGAAATTCGGTGAATCATCTGATTGTGTGTAAATAAATCATCCAGCAGTTCAGGATCTGGGATAGCTTGTTAAGGCTCACCCATGTTGATCTTGACGAGTGCTTGCAAGTTCGCATTCGATCTTTGCAACTACATCTTGCAGAATCAACCTGTGTGAGAGTAGTTGGCACATCATTCTAGTATATTTCTGTGGATCAAAAATACCTTATGAAAGCGAATACGGGTAGTTGAGTGAAGGAAAAAAATGCTTCATCAAACTAACTTGCTAAATCATTTTGGGAGGACTCCTTACAACAGTATATCTTTGTGGGGTATTGAATCTGTCAACTGGGATGATGTTGCATAGAGGTGGAAGGGATATAATACAAAGTTAAAGTGATATCTCAAAAAAGATGACACCCCAAAAATGCCAGGAAAAAATGATGAGTGGTGTCCAACTTTGGGATTTTTGAGTCATCTTTTGCAACACACTCTGATGTTTAGAACCCAGCTTTCCATGGGAGGCTTCATGTTTTCCTCCCTAGCTTGGCTGGTGAAAGGACCTGTGTGCTTTCTCAAACCTTTGCTAGATTTTCTTCAGGTCAATAAAACCTTCAAAATGCAATTTTCGTGACCACAGGTCAAAATGTTTCCCTCCCCGAGTTGTTCGACACGAAAAAACCACGGCTCCTTGGACAATTGACATGGCACCGCCTCGAACATGAGACTTGTCAAGGCCTCCGATACTGAGATATAGATGGCTCCTGTCCTGTCATTGGTCAGCCAAGGTAGGAGGAAATTGTTCAAGAAAAACATACCCCACATCTGAATCTAGAACACTGAATTTTGGTATGAAGCGGATTTCACACTCTTCTATCTGGACCAGAAAGGACATACATGTCAATGGCAATAAACCCAATTGTTAAAGAGGAAATAATTATATCTACACATTGTAGAGATTCCATTGCCAAGCAGGATTTCTCCGAAAGATCAAGCTGGTAGCTGTGAATGGCCCGAGAAAAAGTTTGCTTCATCGAGCTCTGTTGGTATTAGAGAAAACCAAGTGCAATGCAATTGCAACGCTGCACCTTTTCGACGGTGAGCGCCCCCTGAGCCAGTATTGGCTTATGTCGTCCATTGGTGAACCCTTGCTCAGCAAATGGTGAACGAACGGTCAAGTGAAAGCCATGATTGACAGACTCCCACAAATTTATGTTGACCGTTCGCTCCGGAAATCTAAAACACCAGTGTCCAAAAACTCATAGAGCGGGACTTTGTTGCCAAACCGTTTGGTTAGGCAATCCATGGTCATTCGACCGTGGGGAACCCACTTCACTACGGTTCCCGTCTCAGCCATGCTCTGCCTGATCACTTGCATCTCTATGGCTGTACGACGATCCTCCGTCGAGCCAATGGTCTCTTTGACCAGGTGATCAAACAAAAACTTCGCGTCCACCACACATAGCCCCTTCTTCAAAGTCTCATCGGCCTCCAGCTTAGTGAGTGCATGTAGCCTCCTGCTGCGCACTTCTTGCTGCCACTCCTTGAGCTCAAAGTGTGGGGTGATCATCTCGTTGAAGACTGTCACTGACCAGGCCAGTTCACTCAGTCCTTTGGATAGTGACTGAGCTTCTGCAGCCAGCGTGGAGTTCACCACACGGTGAATCTTGCTGCTCTTCCAATGCATGAGATTCGCCTTTCCGTAGCCTTGCTCACAAAGTTCTTGGTCGTAACAAACGACCCCAAAAGCTCCTTGCGATGCTCCATTGGCTGCGTTGGCATAGCTGGCATCTGTCACCACACCAAAGCATAGTCTCTCCAGTGGAATTGGTTGCACTGGGATGGACAGCTGGACGTTCTTCTTCATCTCCTTGATCGTCTTGTTCAGGTCTAAGATGTCCTGCACTCGAAGACGATTGAGGCAACTGGCTATCAAAGATGCAGCGGCAGCCGCATCAGGCCTCCCCTCCTTCGCTGCCCAAGTGAGAGCTCCTAGAGCCGCCCTCGTGTCTGCCTTCTCCTTCTCCGTGGCCTCTGACTCTTTCTCCAAGCTCCTGCCTTTCTCAAGAGCAACTTCATTCATCCTCTCACTCACAAACTTCTCCATGTCGACTCTGAAGCCACCATCCTTAGTAGCTTTGAGCCTCCTCCCATTGAAAGAAGCGCCCTCCTTTTCTTCATCCAGGAATTTGAACTTCCCGAACTTGAACCTCTCTTGCAACTGCGACATCCTCTGGTAGTGTGCTGGGCTTCCCAGAGATAGAAGATCATCCACTTCCACGATCACCAGCCCTTCCACCTTCTCATTCACCACCAAACGAAACACACATGGGTCCATCTCTGATTGAACATATCCGAGTTCAATCAGAACCTTCTTCAAAGATCTCCTCCAATGAGCTGGAGCATCGCCCAACCCATAAGCTCCTGCAAGAATCTCAATGAGCTGGTCGGGGATGCAGATTGGACAGCCCTCCTGATGGCTGTTTGCAATACAGCCTGCCACGTTGTCGGTAGAGTGGATCCGACTGCATGAAGGCATTCTTGAGATCTCCAAGGGCGCATCTGAACCCCTTTGTAGCTGCTACCTGCAAAGCCAGAGAGATCACTGCAGTTGTGACTGTAGGTGCATACCTCTCCAACAGCATCAAATCTGGGTCCTTGTCTCCTTTCACGCACCAACGGGACTTCCGGGCGGGCGCTTCTCCTGGAAGTTCAGCCGGTTTCCACCGCCTGACCATTCGAGACGGAAGCACTCGGTCTTGAAGTCCTCCTTCTCTCAACTGGTTCATGACGTCCTTGGACTCCTCCACAGACATGGCTCTGACTGCATTGGTGCTTGCTACCTTCTCCCACTCTTCTGCATCTGCGACCTTCCATCCAGGCCACTCCTCCGGAGTGATATCGCATTCTCGAACTTCATCAGAGCTCTTCTTGGCCATCATGTGCCACCTGATCTTGTCCACACAGTTGGCCTTAATGAAAAACTCTGTCTCTCCTACCCAGTGTCTCTGAGGGCCCACTTCTTTCTCTTCCCTCTTCCTCCAGTTCATCTTCTTGACTTCCATCTTCCCATCCAAGTAGTGCTTGACCACCCTGCATTGAGATTGCAGGAACTTGGGATCAATAGGCGACCCCCTCTTCTCCACCGGAATGAATCCTCCTTTGCGGTACTCTCCATGCCTTCGGATCAGACTCTTCCTTTCTTCGCAAAAGATCCACTCCTCCTCAGCTCCAATCTGGTCTGATGGATCCTCTTGCTTTTCCTCCTCGTTGATCACGAAGAAGTTATACGGCTTGAACCTCATCTGTTCCAGCCTTGCCCTTCTTGGTCCATATTGTGCTGCTGCGTCTTGAGGACGCATGGTTCCATCCAACACTTCGCTTCTCATCAGGGATTGAACTGCACTGTCCATCTGACCTTCATCGATCTTCTCTCCTTCTGGCTCCTCTTTGCTATCGCTCGAGCTTGAACTTGAACTCGAGCTTTCTCCTCCTGCAGTAGCCTCTGAGCCGGTTCCTCCAGCGGCTGAAGGCTCAGCTTCCACCTCCTGTTGGGTCTCAAAGGAGGTTCCATCTCCTCTTCTGTCATCTCCTCTTCACCTTCTGTTGGAAACTCAAGTTGACTGATGTCCTTGTATCCTCTCTTGCTACTCTTTCGCTGAATCTCCTCTCGCAACTCCTCCATCTCTTCACGAAGAAGTCCATAGGCCTCTTCTTCCTCCATGGTTGCTCCTCGGACTTGCTCCTTGGCACACTTCCACACTTCTCCTCGCATAGCACCCAGACATTGGCACCCTCGGTCACGATGATGATGCCAGGGCCCACCCATTGAGCCCTCTTGGTGTCACTTGGCGACCTTATACTTCTCCTCTTCCGATACACGTACACCACTTCTCCCTGAGCAAACTCCTTGCTCGTCCTTGTCTTGGACCTTGCCGCTCTCCTCACTGCATCCACTGTGGCCATGATGAATGCTTCCATGGCTGCCTCTCTCATCTGAAGCAGCCTCTGCACTTCAGCTCCAGCTCCTTGACGAACTAGAGTGCTCTCGAAAGGATCATCGCTTCCTAAGGATCCAGGAATGCGAATGTTCTGCCCAAGTTGTCTCTGGGCAGGTGAAAAGCCACTTCTATTGTACAGCCTGTTCTTGGCCTGCTCCACTGCATGCACCACCGACTCCCACTCTTGCGAAGAAACATGTTTTTAGCCAATCCTCCGTGCCTCTCCGTTCTTCCTTGTTGCCCTGGCCCCGATGGTCTTCACCACTGCTCCAGCCTCGTTGATCCTGGTGCTGAATGCTCCCAGAAATTCACGGCCTTGATCCATCACCACCATTTCGGGGATCCCGAAAATCCTTCCCCAGGCCTTCATAAACTTCCACCACACATGTTCGGCACTGACTCCATCTAAAGGCTCCAGCACCTGATAGCATGATGCCCAGTCGATCACATTGAGCACTGGCACGGTTTCATTCGGTGCAACTCCTGGAAAGTACACCACGTCGACTCCGACCGTCCTCCCTGGAGCATACGACCTGGGAATCACTGCAGGCCGATTGAGTTCAGGCTTCTTCTGGGATTTGCACAGCTCGCAGTTGAACTCCTTCTGCACATATACCTCCACACCTCTTCTCGGGCTCTTGACATCTTCAAAGCTCTGACGAAGTCTTCTTTGCTTGGGCATCCCAAGATTGATGTGCAGCTTGCGAATCAGACACTTGTCTTCTTCGGATACCCCTCTCTGAACATGAAGTGGGGCTTCGCCTTCATCCTCTTCTTCTACATCCTCCTCTTGGCCTTCTACCCTTCTTCTCCTCTCCTCTGGTCTTCGTCCTGCTTCCTCGATCTCTTCATCAAGTGCATCCTCTAGGTTTCTCTCATCCTCCTTAATCTCTTCAGCCTCATCCTCATCTTCTTCGGCCAGCACCCACTGCTGTGGACGCATGCTGACCATCATGACGTGGCTCTTCTCCTTGATGAGACCCTTCACAATGGCCTCGCACAGCTTAGGGGGATACTCCTCCGCCCCTTTTCCTCTACCTCCAACCAGAGGCTGATGCTCATGATCTCCTGGACATCGTTTGGCCAACTCCTCTGCGATGCCTTCTGAGTTTGTGAGAAACCCAGTTGCCTTCTTGTTGAGTTCTTCTTCTGGACGTACTCGAAGTGCGAACTGACATTGATCTCCAACCACTCGACGAACTCCTTCCAGACGAGAAGCTCTCTGCACAGAATCCTCCTGCCAAGCCTTCGAACCAGCAGGGTGTTCGAAGAGAGCCAGTCCTCCTCTACGCACCTGCCACTCGAACACCTTCATAGCGAACTCTAAGTGGGCCACTCCTTCCCCAAGGATGACCATTGCCTTACCCTTCTCCATCCTCTTGTAGTTCCAAGACTGAAGTTGGCTAAAAGGGCCACATGGCGGACACACTATCAAGAGGTCAGGCCTCTCCTTCTTCAGCTTCCTCCAAGCTCGGCATCGGTCAACATCCTTGTTGAAGTCATAGCCATTCTTCAGGTCAAAGGAGCTCCCCGCCTGAAGACCCATCTCAGCAGCCTTAGCTGAAACTCTAGGTTGAGAGTACAGCTCACTCACGATCACCTTGTTCAAGCCCTTCTCGAATCTCCTCCTGGAACTTCGGCTTAGGACGGCATAGACTTCATCCAGCTCATCCTCTGCGATGCCAGCCTCCTCGTTGACTGCCATCACCACTTGCATACCTTCCATTGAATTCTCCTCTGGAAGCGTCTCATTGTGGAACTTCCATGTTGCAGAGCCCTCCTCTTGGCTCCACCACACTGTGCTCACTCTCCTGCTTCCTGCAGGCTCATACTCATCCTCTAGCTGGCCACACCTCAGAACCCGTTCAGCCTTCCCTCCTCTGGAAAGCTTACAGGCCCAGGGGGCGACTCTTTTCATCTCATCCATCTCCTCAACCGTCAAGTCCTTGAAAAACTTCCCATTCCTCTGTCCTCCTCTGGCATTGGGCCCTGCGATTGCATCATGTTCTGCTTGATCTCCAACGCCTTCCTCATAGACTCTGCATGCTGATGTGGATCGTTCAGCACCTGGCTCACTCTGTCCTCTCCAACCACCGCCATCATCCACAGTAGTTCTGCATGGTCTCGATCTCCATCTGATGCTGGAATTGCTGCCCCTGCATCAGCTCGCCATGTTTTCGATCTGCATGAGCCATCACTGACTCCACCATGCCCTTTGCACTCTGGTTGAGCTCCTGCTGCGATGTTCGAAGTGCTTCCTCCTTCTCCTGAAGCTCCTCTCGCATCGTCTTCTCCTGTTCCTTCAACTTCTCCTCTCTCAATCTTACTTGTCTCATGGCTTCCGACATTTCTTCCTTCATCTTCTCCACCTCTGGACTGATCTCGGGATCCTGAGGCGAATGCGACATCTTCCTCCGAAGCTCCTCTTGCTCCATCGGATCCCAGGCAAAGAAGTCGCACAGTCTCCTTTCGCACTTGTTGGAATGACGACCCTTGGTCGGCCCGTCCTTCAGCACTCTGATCCTCTGAGCCGGAAGCTTGCACTGACACACCATTGCCACCGACTTCACTCCCACCAACGGAGATGGAACTCCGGTGCTTGCTGGAGATGCAGCCATCAGCCTCTGGGAAGTAGTGCTCGACTTGGAGGTTGGTGTCGTTGGTCCGCATGATGTAGTCTCCACCTTCCAGCGAGCATGGCATTCCTGGCACCACACCTCTCGTTGATATTGGTTCCCTGCTCCACATAGACTGATCATCGGGTGACTGCATCCATGTTCTTCTCGAGTTGGAGGCTTCGTCATCTTTCTGGGCCCAAGACGAATGCCAGTCTTGATCTGCTCGGCGTACATCTCTTGCTTGCCCATACGCCCGTGATATGCAGGCAATGGGGGCACAGTCTCCAGTGCCCCAGAAGCTGGAGCATAGCCACAACGCCAACCATCGCCTTGCAAGTGCCGAGCCTCGGCTGCTGGAACTCCTTGAGTGACTTCTTCGAAAGATCGAATGATCTGCAGCAGCTTCACCAGCAGCCCCTTCCACTTTTGCATGGCCCTGGCACGCTTTGCCACCTGCGGGTCCACCACACTGGACGAAGCACTTGCTCGTTCCATATCCTGAGAAATCTTGTTGAGTCGCTCGAACATCGACATGGTGCGGGTGCCCGGAGGTGGAATCGAATTGATTGCGAGTCTCTTGCTTGAAGATGCTCATGGCTGTGTCACATGAGAGAAGTTGAAAATCTTTCTCTTGAAGTCCATGTGCTCGTGCTTCTTGGGGCATTCTCCATCCTTCTACATCAAAGTCCATCACATCCACTGACACATGTCCAGACTTAAGGACCCTCATGGAAGCTTTCTTGTCATACTTTTCTAACTTCAATTCATTGTTCACCAAATCAACACATGCTCCAAGATCACGCAAGAGACTGACTGGAAGAAGGAGTGGCACTTCATCTTTGACTATGGTGACTTCCAAAACTCCATTCACCCCAGCAATTCCTAGAGGCAACTCGGCGACTCCAACAGAAATTGCTTCACCTCCTACTCCTCTAGCTTGACCCTGACGATTGGTCTTCCTAGGTTTCAAACCTCGTTCTTCTAAAGACTTCTCCAAACGATTGAAAGCCTCCTCTCCTATCAACCCAGACTGCGCCGCCGTGTCCACAATCCCCTGCTCAGCATGGGCGGTCAAGCCATTGAACTCCAGATTGGAATCTTTCTTGGGGAAACACTTGTAGAACTGCCCAAAAGTCAATGGAGGCTCCACCATACTCATAAGGGAAGTGCCACCAACCTCGCTTCCAATCTGGACGAACCCTGACTTACCTGCCATAGAGCTCGCACTGCTTTTTGCCGGACTTGAACCACCTGCACGCTGCCGGGCAAACTCATCCGGCTGGCTCGTGCATTCACGTGCCCAATGACCAATAACTCCACACTTTGCACACTTCGTCCTCAATTTGAGGGACTCTATGTGAACTCTGGAGCCCTTCCCAAAGTTGAGGTTCGCCTTCCCAAATCCTCCTTTTCCACGGCCTTTCGAAGGTGGTTGCCAACCTCGAGCATTGCGCTGATCTCGAATCGCTCGTCGAACTTCTTGGTAGGTGGCCAGCGCTTCATGTAGATCTGATTCTTCAAAGACCTGGTTGAGATCTCCCTCCTCCAGGTACACATAGTTCTCAAGGTCGGCATCGTCCTCGAAGTAGGCCGCTCCTCCATCATCTTCATCCGGGAAGTCTGCCACAAAACTCTTGGACTTTTCTTTCTGGACCTTCTCTAACTTTCTCAGCGCCTTGATCACCTTCTCTCTCTCAAAGTCTCCAGCTGTCCATGTGGTGATCTTCCTGGACTGAAGTAAGACTTGCCTGCCGGTAGATGATGTAGCCCTTCACAGTCTCTGGCAAGGTGATCGATTCGTCCTTCAGCTCCTTGAATGCCCGATCCATCCTGATCAGGTAATCCTGGATGCTCTCTCGCGATTTGCGGGCATCACCATAGATCGCCGCCTCAAAAGCCCGCGGCATTGCAGACTCCAGATGAGGAAGGTAATGTTCTCGAAGGCGAGTCATGATTGCCTTCACTCCTTCTTCGCTCTGAATGACCTCCAAAGGCACCTCGTCTGCAGCAGCTCTCGCAGACCCAGACAAGCCGCGTAGCAGCTTGGCAGCATGCTTCACCTTGGGAACATCTGATTCCCACTGCCACAAAGATACGTCACGTTCAAACTGCTTGAACAGATGTGGTTGTGACCCATCAAAGCTCGGTGGAGGATCACGATCCTTTGGCGCCGTAGAAGCCGGCTGTGGGGTGACCGATGAGGCCAACGTCCCACCACCATCTCCATCCGGCATGGCTCGAACCTGGAAGCTCCGCTACCACTGTTGGTATTGGAGAAAACCTAGTGCAATGCAATTGCAACGCTGCACCTTTTCGACGGTGAGCGCCCCCTGAGCCAGTATTGGCTTACGTCGTCCATTGGTGAACCCTTGCTCAGCAAATGGTGAACGAACGGTCAAGTGAAAGCCATGATTGACATATATACATATTAATGTATATATATATATATATGTATATATATAATATATATTAACTTTACAACAACTAATCAGGAAGCGCCACTCCAGGCATGTTTGGCTTTGACTGCCCTTTTGTCCATGTGTGCTCCCAAACAACCTTTGATGTTCCAGGAGTTCCCCACCCGATCCCCAAGCTTTGGAAACTCTCCATCACCCTCTCGGAGCACCTGGCACAAATGCAACGTTGGACAAGGAGGCAGTCAATTGCGCAATGATTATATACTGCTCCGAACCTCTCGGGGGGAAAGCTGTTCGAGACAAGTGCAACATACTGCGGGCTCCGCTGCATCACTTTCTGTCAGTCCGAGCGCCTTCTTCAGTACTTTACCATCACCCAGCAAGTCTACTGCATCCTGCATTGATTGCCCTGAAACAAACAAGCTGTGAATTCATCGAATACATCGTATAGGTCAACCACCTTCCACACCCTTTAGCTATCTAGCAATATGATTTCTTATGTCCGTGGATCTCAGGAGACATGACAACTCATGACGACTCTTCAAGCCCGTCCCTGAGATGGCGGAGGTTACAAGGACTCCTCACATTAACTCCGATTGTGTCAGCCATGTGTTTGCCAGAGTCGAATCGGCTGCGATGCTAGTCTGCTGCAAAGGCTCGCCTGTGTATAAATCACTTCAGAATCAAAGCATTTCCAATGCAATTTGATCGACATGGCCAGGTTTCAATGCTACGCGCCGACAAAGTTACACAAATGCGTGACAAACGTGTGTTGACAATGCCCTGTGCCAATCATTGCAGGTCCAAACTTGCGCAGCTTGGACCCTTCTGTGTCCCCAAAGTCCTAAACCGTTAAAGACTGACATAGCTGGACCTGTCTTTCCCCATGATAAAGAATCCTCAGCACCTTTTTTTGATCCAACAACATCCATTCAAAGCTATATACAAGGCCATCTTGGATGTGCCCAAACATGCTCAGCTTGACATTGGTGCATAAGCTCTTTGGCTCGAGTTAGAGGTTTCTGGCAGGTCCGGCTCGTTGGGGACAGATCAAAGAATCAAAATGAATTCAACATGTTTGAAAGAAGCTTCCTGCCGGATTTAAAAAAACCATGCTGCACGCAAGCGATTCAAGCCTCAAGTTCCTTCACCACCCATCGAAGAACTGCAGTGCAAGAGTCACAAGGCCAAAAAGGTTTGAAAGATAGAGGTGCAAAAATGCTGTAAAACACATAGTGTTGGTATACCCAACACCAGATGATTGTGGGAAGAACAAAGTCTGGCAACTCTTTGATCCCGGTGGGCGTGAATAATGGGTGTGACGGTGTGACTTTGACATTGACCAAATCTGGCTCTTAGATTCCAAGTCACAGATACCTTGCCTCACCCACAGGCCAGTCGCAGCGAGAGGCTGGCTGCGGATCTTCCCTAGCTCCTGCAGTCCAACAAATAACTGCACCCTGGTCTGGAAAGCGTCGATTCTGGTGTTCCGCAACATGGAAATATGCCAAGCCTTGCTACTGCCATAAAACTTCCAATACAGCACTCGGAGTACCTCTGGGTATTGGGGCTAAAAAGAATACATATCTCGATAATTGAAACCAAGGCTACAGAGAGTGTCAACACAGAAGTTCCACTTAAACAGTCCTCTGCAAGAACAGCCACCTCAGCGTGTGTTCTGTAAACAAAATGCTGCAAACCTGGATGGGCAGTCCACAGAATGTGGCTAGGGCATCGGCATCTTCTGCCAGGACTACGCAGCGTCGATTCTGCCTTTCAAGGACAGCTTGCAAGTGAACCTCGGCAGGGTCAAGTGCCAATCAAGAACTCTCCACTTCACGGCGAATCAGAAGCTAATGGGATCTTTATGGTTTTCAAATGCTTTTAAGCACCACACATTGCGCTGAGTCGGCACGCTGCATTGGCATGCCCCATCCGGGGACTCCACCAACATCTCTGTGGGCTCTGCAGGCGCTGGCCCTGGCAGCCCTGGCACTGGCGACGGAGAGATGGGCGAGGATGGTGCTGAAGGCGGCAGCTGTTCCTCACGTCACACGAGTCACGCGTAAAAAGAGTTTCTTGCAGTGCTCAAAGCCAACAGACCGGTGAAGGTGAAGGCCCAGCTTGACAGTTCCTATTATATGTGGTATCATGTGGTGTATCAGTATATCATCACTAAAATCTGTGGGTTTTCTGCCAGTGTCTCACTGGGAACAGCTGACTTGATCCAAAGAATGCAAATAATTAATGGGTTTATCTGAAGCGTCACTCCATAACATTGCATTCAAAAGAAGCCTTCTCCGCCAGTCTCCAACATGAGGGTCCTCCATGCACTGAACTGCTTGATCTCTCTTGCAAGTCCGGCTTTTGCCTCCGACTCCTGAAGCTGCGTCTGTTACCGAGACATCAGATCAGATCTTTTCCTTAAGTTTCAGCAAATGTGGAGACTGTGGCATTGATCCCCAACTGCGCTTCAATTAAACTTGGACAGGCCTTTCTCGGGCGGTGCTGCCTGCTTGACCTTGGGAGTCTCCCCCGCGCACCCTGTTGAGGAAATGTCCGAAAACAGTTTCATTCATGGTCATTCTGTAATATATAAATTCTATAAAAACATATATCCATGAATTTGGACAAACTCAAAGTCCCCATTTTCTTTGCGCCGTGCCTCTGTGAAAGTTCAACAAAAAGTGGTGAAGGATTACCCGATTACCCATGACAACTTGCTGCAGGTCCTTAGACAGGCTGCGTCCACCTGACTCCAAATCGTCCTGGTGGCCAAGAGCTTGGAGTTCTCGAATCACCCCCGCCTAATTGTCAATGCACACCCTCTCTGACAGGCGTGTCTTGTCCTGATTTCACTCACGAACTCCTACCCCTTGCAAAGTCCTTGCCAAAGTCTTTGCTTTCAAAGACTGCGCGCTCACTGATGTGTCATACCAGCCACCTCTGTATTGCTCTCGATGCGCACAGTGCAGGACCAAATCCAATCTTACACGCCAAAATCCAGTTACAAATCTCACAAACGTACAAAACAAACTAAAACCGAAAAACTACCTTCAGCTGATAAGGTGTCAGCCTCTCTCTGCACACCGACAGCCACGAAGCGTGACCTCGGTGAAGCTCGGTAGGGAAATGACTGAAGCTCTTTAGAAGACTGCACTGACTGCACCTGAGCACCCCGGCTGCGGCTTCGGACCGTTGCGATGAAATGGCTTCTTCAAGATAAGCTACTCTGGCCTGGGGAGATTCAAAAAATATTGACGGTTTTCAGTTTGCAAACATCCCTATCATAAATCTGTGTGTCTGTCAAAACTGCACTGTGTGGAATCGCAAATATTGAACACGAACTTCGAGGCATGAGTCTACTTGTCAAAGCAACCCTGGAGTGTCATTCAGGTCGCAGGTCATTCTCGTCGGAATAACGCGGAATGACTTGACTATCAGTCCTTTAAGGAGTGCAGCACGCAATCACGCAGGATCGGTGACCATCCGAGATCCTTCGCAAAAGTCAGCCGAAGGGACAGTGACGCTCAACAGAGTGAGCAGAAACAAGGACATGTATGGAAATGTTTGTGTGTGTGTGTGTGTTACCAACCAGCTTCAATGTGAACTTTTGATACAGCACCACTGAACACAAGGGCTCTTTCCGACAAGGAGACTTCTGTCATGCTCACGTCCTCTTGTGACGGCTCAGGATAGCTGCTGTAAATGCCACTCAGGGAACCTGTTGCGTTGATTGTATTCACAGTCCGACTTGTTGTAAGCTTCGTGGTAGAAATCCAAATCATTATTTATGAATGATACTCTTCAAAAAACATAGAAACATGTGCAACAGAATTCATCTACAGAAGATGTGCCCTTCAAAACAAAATACCTTGGAAACTAAACTCCTCTCAAGTGATTCGGTATGTGGTAAGGAGCGCTCATGATCTTCAAATTCAGAGCACTCAAAGGGCAACGGCCTTCCCGGCCCCGTCCCTTGCATGGCTCGTATGCCTTGAACCAAGCTCTTCGGCAAAGGCCTCCAGAGCAACAAGGTAAGGTGGACTAAGCGGCTGCGATTCATGGAGAGATGAAAGTGTCTGCGTGCATGCGCACATGGGCCCATGCCAGTCTATACTGGGGTATGGATTGCAAATAGTTGGACCAAAAAAGTGTCCTATTCTATGCATCTTAGATGTACGATCAGGTTTACGAACCTAAAAATGATGACAACAACAGTGCCGATAGTAGCAATTTTAGCAGCAGAGCAGCAAGCAGCAGCAGCAGCAGCAGCAGCAGCAGCAGCAGGAGTAGTAGTAGGAGTAGGGGTAGTAGGCGTAGTAGTGCTAGAAGAAGTAGCAG
>OMLO01002812.1_pt1 | contig 14225 bp, 6 predicted proteins | sample 1674811 | NCBI WGS metagenome assembly OMLO01 (sample SAMN06265003, study PRJEB25207) | coral metagenome | isolation source: Coral host | place: Mexico:La Bocana,Puerto Morelos, Mexico | collected 2008-11-13
ATTTAGAGCGATTTTCGTGTCTTAAATTTATAATTCGTTTCTTTATTCTGCTGGGCCTCACAGTAATGTAAGTACTTGAATTTTCTCCTGGGTTGTCCGGCGGTTTTCTTGTCAGGCAACCAGGCTTATATTTTCCTTAAAACTGATTGCCCGAACGCACTTTAAGTCGTCTCGGACGACCGGACAACCGCTAATTTCGAGCACTGTATTATGCTTAATCACGTACAAGGCCAGGTCTGAAAACGGGTGTGGGAAATGGCATTTTTTTGTCTGAAATTGGGTCTAGATTTGGAGATATGGGCGGCACACCCCCACCAAAAATTTCAACTGACCATAAGACCAGTGTACCTCCCAGATTACATGAAAATCTTATTACCCTGGAAACAGTGCTGAACCACAGCTTGGAGAAGGAGAAAGAAGTTTGTTCTGTGTTCAGGAAACTCTTCAAAGTTCTGGGGAAACAACAGCAAGGTCATGATTAGTACTAACAGTTTGTGTGATGGAAATAAGAGCACTGTGATATTTATCAACTTTCAAAATCATATAACAAAATTACTCCAGATTTTTTAAAAACAATAACACATACATGTATGTAAAGTAGCATTACAAAAACAAAGGAAGTATGCGAGATATTGAAAAAGCTTTCAAATTAACAGTTATTATGGAAGCTATGCTTCTACTAGTGCTTATGTGTTGTTTCAGAGATGATCTGAATCATGGTATGGTCACAAAGTTCAATCAATATCCTCGAATAGGAAATACTAGGATTTTACTAACCTTGTTGATCATTTCTAGGGTGCACTCAAAAACTGCATCAAATATCTTTGGAACATGTTCTGTCACATTTCTCTGAAGGTCAAATATTAATGAATGATTACAACACAGTTGTAATGTGTAACATTGATGTGCCACGTAAGAATCAGTACGGTTTTAAACAAGGTGCCAGTGAATCCAAGGCAAGGTATCTCCACAACTTATATTAGCCTTTGACCAAACACCAAGGAAATATTGTACTGGCTTGTTATGTGGTCATTACAACTCACACAGGTTGCCCAAGATGGCACACATGTCATTGTACCATCACACAAAACCACTGAAAAATGCCAGGCATAATACTGGTTGATGATGACAGCAAAAATCATAGCTTAACAAAATACCGGTAATCAGAAGCCAGACAGGAGTCGGAGCACATCGTGACATCAACTCTGTGTCTGTCTTGTGGAAGATCAGAAGGAAGTGTAATATGGAATATTCTTTTTGCCAATGGCACAAACCTCTAACTTGTTGACAAATGTTGCCATGGTGCTAAGGACTTCAGGCTCTCGAGCATTGGGTACATTTCTTTGGTAATCACCAAGCACAGCATCCAGTAAGGGAGGTATGAAGTTATCACAGACAAGTTTAGCATCATTTGACTTGCTAACCCATGTTGATATCAATCTTAGTGTTTCTGTTTTCACTGTTCTCATCGCTCTGATAAGCGGCTGTTTTGTGACTATCTCGCCATTTTCAGCTATTGCCACAGAAATGTTTTCACTGAGACAGCGGTATACATTGAGCATGTCCAGATATATTCTGCCGAGTTGTGTAACAAATGGGTGTCCAATAGATTTGCAGCCTTGGACGTTTGTTTTCAGTATGTTTCCAAGCTGTTTGACAACTTCAATGTCTCTTAGGTGATCAATATTCTGTACAAAAGAGAAAAGATATATTAAATCGATATCAAAGTACTAGCACTCTTTCTTGTAACCAGTAGGCTTATGGCTACTAAAATGGTAGTTCTCATATGCCAAAGAGGTCTTTTCAACCTACTTTAGGCAAAGAGTTTACAAACTAGTTCCATGGAAAATACCACAAGCGCAAAACAAATTGAACTAAAATGCTACCTTGGAAAAACTGCGTAAATGACCAAATACCACAAGATTAAGCATATGCCAAAGTTGGCAAAATAATGTGGGTCCTATTAAAGAGCTTAAATTGTGGCTACGACACTTTTTGTTTGGTACATTTGAAAGGTTTTATGAATTTTGTTAACTGTTGAAATTTTGCTCTTGATTTCTATGCGTGATAGTTGACTTGGGCTGTGCCCTTGTCAACTGTAGCTCAAAATCTAATTGTTTAATAGAAACACTCGTGGATATTTGGGAGATCTCAACTGCCTACCCTTGTTGCTTCTTTGACAATGTTGTCCCATGCCTGGTTTGGAAGTGACATGTACTTCTCAATCAATCTCTCCATGACCACTGAATCCTGCAAGCAACAAACCACATAGTAACAATTTACTGTTTTTGAAAGTCTTATAAATCCTGTAGCTTACAAAACACATGATGAAACTCTCAAAAACAAGTCACTTACAGTTTGTGCACTGATCATGTATCCAACTGCCTCATAAAAAGTGTGAACCTAGATGAAAACAAGATTAACAAAGTTCACTACTGATTAGTATATATCTAGTATTAGGACCTCTATGTAAACCACTTTTAGTGATGGAGCTTCCTAATAAAAGATTGTTACTACGATTAATATACTATTTTTGAGTAGTTTAGAAGGACACCTTTAGAGCAATTTGCGCGCTTTTTAGTTAAAAGCAGAGGGGTTTTTTAACTAGACACATGTTTTCAGTGAAAATGGTGTGGTATACAAAGTACACAATGGTCCAGCCCTCAAGGGGTTAAAGTACCTTCACTTATACACTAAGTGCCCCTAAAACCTTAACTGTGCGAGTTATTGAAGGAAGAGCATACTGCAGTTTTTAGTACTTTTTCCAAACATAATAAAATAATTTGAAAAAACCATACTTTTTCAATCCTCACAAGTGCGTAACTCACAATAGCACTAATTCTATAAAAGAATAAATAATACTTTCTTTTGGGCTTTTACTTTAAGACTGCATAACCAACAGCACATTTGGGGATATTATATATTCATCAAATGAAGTAAATATTTAAAATGAAACTTAATTCAAACCTCTAAACTGGGTACAAACTAAGTAATTTGCATCCCTGTGCAATGTACAATTATTTATAACAATTGAAAATCATTCTGCACCATTAATGATTTAAATGAATTAACTCAACAATGAGGATGTATGACATTAACACAGAGTCAAGGCTACCTGTTGTGGTTGAAGATCACAAATAATAGATTGTGTACTGTTCAAGATTTCCTCTATAAATGGCATAACCTCCCCCACTTGGACCTGAGAAAGGATTAAACACAGTAAGTTTAATTAATTAGTTAATTAAATTTGGTTAAATTTCGAGCTTAGTGGTCAAGTGGTACACAAGCTTAGCGGTCAAGGGGTTCATAAGCTTTATAGTGGTCAAGCAGTCCACAAGCTTAGCGGTCAAGGGGTTCATAAGCTTAGTGGTCAAGCAGTCCACAAGCTTAGCGGTCAAGGGGTTCATAAGCTTAGCGGTCAAGGGGTTCATAAGCTTAGCGGTCAAGCAGTCCACAAGCTTAGCGGTCAAGCGGTCCACAAGCTTAGTGGTCAAGCGGTTCATAAGCTTAGCAGTCAAGCGGCCCAAGAGCTTAGCTGGAATCCAGTGATCAATCCCATAAGTGCAGGCTCACATGGTACATGGTAGCTTTGTACACCACTCCAATCGTAGAGTTCCTTGTCGAGTGTGCAGTGGAGCAGTTCATTTAGCGTCTTCCCCCTCCCATCTCTTATTTTTCTCCCTTCCGCTGTTTCATCAGTGTGACAGGTGCCTGGAATGGGGGCTCATGGCTGGGTTGCAGGGATTTGCCAGCCATGGGGGGCAGTATTCTATCTAGGGGCTGGCGGGCCACAGTGGAAGCCCCTTGATATCCCAGGCACCCACCTTCCACTTAAGCGAGGTAGTTGGTTAATAATATTTATTAACTTCTAATGTGCCACTATCAATGTAAACCTTTTCATTGCTTCAAATCTGAAAAATATAATCTGAAATCCATGAAACTTATAGACGAGAACAAGAAAGGAAACATTCTTACCTGAACAAAATGTCTTCTGCATTTCTGAGCAATTTTGATGAATGTATCACAAGCCATGTCTTGGACACCATCATGAGTTTCTGACATAAAAGAAATTTTTATAATATTCTACATGAGCAATATTTGAAATCCATCTTAGGTACTTAATAGTATGCGCCACAGCTGCCCCTTGGCCTCAAAAGCAAAAAAATTGGATGTGACCAAGCTTTCAGTACCGGTAATTGAAAAACAGTGTGACAACTCATTACCAAAAATAAAGAGCAGAAGACAACCTACCATGCATGAACTCAAAGAGCTTGTTCACCACAGTCTTTAAAAACTTCCAATGTGCCCTAGGAAAAAATGCAATGTCATTAGAAACAAATGAAGACAGAGAACACATGAACACTGAGTTGAAAGTTTTCTTCATACGTGATACCTAAAAGGATACACAATTAGAGTGTATTGCTATGATACCTCAAGAATCTAGGATATTGTCCAACAATGTACATGATGTTTGAGGCAATGATTGCCTTGTTGTCCTTTCCACGTTTGATTTCACATAGACCAAGAAGATCCTGCAGAGCAGAATAATAATAAAATTATTAATCAAACAGGACATTCTACACAAACATTTAATTTAAACATTTTTAGGAAGCCACATTGACCATAGTGCTACCATCCCTCACGCAAGGGATCACCTGTATATAGATGAAAATGGAATTTGAAAATAACACTTTTGGAGAGGGAGAAAAACTGGAACATCTCCAGGACCTAACTAAGGCAAGATTCCTTGCAAAAAATGAATCTACATGTTCAGGCCACATCAGTGAGACATCTCACATTGGTGCGTTTCCTTTTTTTTACCAATATATACCTGTAAAAACTAATAAAATGGAATTTACCATACCTTGATGACTGTAACCAAGAATCTTTTCTCATCCTCTTCATGCATTGCTCCACTGATTGAGCCAACTGCCCAGCAAAGCTGTTAATAAAGTTACGTCACAGTTACGTATTATATCAATTCATATGGCTTGCATGATGTTGTATTGTCTGATTAGTGCTCTCGACCACTTTAGCAAATGACTTTTTAACCCAAGTAATGACAGTAAAATAAGAACTCACTGTGTTGAGATTCTTCCAGGACCATTCAGTGCCATTGACTTGATTCTGTAGTTTTTCTGTCATGATTCTCTCTGTGTCTTGGTAATCCAAATGTGTAAGATACACTATAATCCAAATTATGACACAGAATTACCATGCGTGCCAAATATTATTTCATGCTTAATAGCACTAAATAGCATTAAATTCATTACAAACATTTTAGTTACCTAACGTTTCTCTCATATTCTTGTAGAGATTGATGGCATCTGTATCCTTCATAAACTCCCTGACAACTTCACCTTGGTCATTCTCAACCACCAGCACCTGTGGACAGTAAAACAGGATTTAATGTGGTTGTTTCAAGATTCTTTATGAATACAAAGATGAAAGGGAACATTAATGTTTAGTAACTTTATTATTATCGTACCTCCTCCGGTTTCGCCATTCTTGCAATCATGGTCAATCGTACCTAAAAATAATATAGATATTAAAGGGTTAAAGAAAGTTAAGTAATCCAAAATGAATTCATTCAGTATCAATGCATTGGGGCACTTTATTTTCATAATGTCTCCATCCATCCAATAGGATACTGGGGAAAGCAGAACAGTTTATGACAGGCCAATCTGACAAATTCTAGGGGTGGATGTAAGTGGGTGGTAGGATGGGAGGGGAGGGGAGGGGTGCATAGGTTACATTCTTATTCAGGAGAAACTCCTAGCTCCTTCAGTGGGGCCCCTTGGCTCATGTGCAGACTTTATGGACATGTCAAGCATGGAACATAAAAGTAGTGTTAAGTTAACTCACTTTGGATAATACTGAAAGGTACATCTGTCTTCTAGGAGGGATCTGCTGAGACTGTGAAGTGCCAATCAGCAGTGGTGAACTTGAAGGGAATGGGTTCTCACGGTACAAATCTGATGCCAGTGCATTCCAGTACTCTAAACAGATCTTGAAGATCTCTGTCTCTTCTACCTCTGAGATGAGGACAAGGTAGTGAAGAGCCTGCACAGTGAAAAATTTTATATGTGATTGCATTGATGGTTGTAATGTTTTTCTTCTAATGGCAGGTTTTAGAACATGCCTGAACATTTTGCCCCAACTCTAGAAACTAGCCAAAGCAGCACTGAAGATAATATATTGCTGTGCTTTGAAAGCAAGTCAACAGTCACTCCTACAGAAAGAACTCTTAATCTCTCAAGGAATCACTAATGATACATTTGGCTTGTACTACTGTAGTTCTAACATCAACAACATCCTTACCTCCAATAGTGTGGTATGAAGCTCCTCCTAGATAAAGAAAAAAATAACAACATAATCATGTTAGACAGAGTAACAGAAAAAGATAATGATTCACATACTGTTTGAAAAATTATCACAAAGTATAAAACTTCAAAGTGTTGGTCTACAAACTTTTTAAGGTGCAAAGCCTCTGTTTCTTTATACGAACAAAGCATGGCTGCAAAATGATGAAATTTGCCTGACCACTTACAATTCCTTTGAGAACTTAGCGCTTGTCTTTTCGGTCAAAGGACAAATTTATAGCTCTTCAAAGTTTTGTCACAATTTTCACTTATTTCATGTTTGATGGCTACATGCTTTTTACTTGTATCTTGGACTCAAAGATTTTCTTGTCTGCATCAAATTTGTACTTGACTTAACAATTGCACAGAGGTTTTGGCATGTGTTGTCAAGGTGCATTGAAAGACAAGAGGGTCAGTGTTCAAAAAGATCATCCTGAAACTGTACTTCCTGTAATGCATACCTTCTTTTCCACCAACTGGCCATGTTCCTTTAGAAATGTACAAAGAAACAAGCTCAGATTCTGAATAAACTTCTGTTCATCATCTTTTCCATTTGCATAAGCATCTTTGATGTTGATTGTCAAAGGAAGCATCTGGAGGAAAAGAAAACCAGTTAATTTCAGTATCTATTCACCAATATTTTTACTGGCTAAACCCAGCACTAATTCCTTCCTAACTGCTGAAAATCCAGAACTCCTATAACTATATTGAATTTGTATTTATGGTCATGTGCAGTTTCCAAGATGAAGTGGAGGCAAGCAGCAAACAATGTTGTCTTTTCTTTCCAAGGTCGAGAGGTTACAAACAGGTAACAATATTAGGAATAAGAGTTAACAAATATTACGTGTTACAGTTCTGAAAGCAATGATAAAACAATCCGCTTAGGCTAAATTGTCAACAGGACTCATGGCTGCAGCCATGTTAGAAGGCAGTCTTCATGACACGTTACCCATTATGGTCGTGACTGCACCAAATAGTTAAGACAATAAAATCCTTCTACAATGAAAGTGTTCAGAATTTCAGACAAACAAAGCTGTGAATTGCAGAGAATCAATATAGAAACAAAACAAGACTGCTGACATTGTTATGATACTTCATGTATGTAAAAGGAATGATAACAGTGGAAGTGGCCTCATTTAGAGGTACAAGAAGTCAAATGATACTGCATTGTAATAATTTCAACTCATGGAAATGTAAAAGCAAACAGTACTATTTTGTAAAACTTTGAAAGCAGCTTAAGTTTTGCAACACTAACCCTTGTTAATAAGTGCATAGTGGCCTTTAACAAAATCAGTTATGGGTGCAAAAAAGGTGCTGGAACAAACTTCAAGGAATTGTAATTTTTGAAAATTTTCCCAGGGAGCAACCCATTCCCTTGTGCAGAAGAGAGGTACTTCTCTTCAGCACTTTACCCAACAAGGCCGCCATTATCATGACAAAATAGTGTTCCCACTACTTTACTACTTCCTCATGCTACTTTGTTCGATTTGAAAACCCTGCATCTCCAATGCCCTACGCTACTTCAGAGATCAGCATAAAACAAGAACACACATTAAAACAAGAACTAGGTAGAATTTGACTCACTTGTTTTAACTGGGCCATTGTTAAAGAAAACAGCACCACAAACTGTTCATCATACTGGTTTGCATCAATGCCAGCTGTTTTCATAAGGACAAATCAGTTGTTAGAGACTCACAGTACAATTCTATAATAACATGCTACTCCAGTGGTTAGAGAGACCTAGTCAACTACACCTTTGTTTTGTTCACATGCAAGAGTTAAGATAATTAAACATACTTTCTGGGACACAAAGAATAAGATTTCGCTCCACCATGAAATATCAATAATTTCAATGGCAGCAAAAATGGAAGAGGCGACTGGCAGTAGGGTCTTTTAATCCCCAATTTTTTTTTTTGTTAAATTATGGAAAACTTTTCTCCACTTACCTATCTCAGTCAAGCACTTCAATGTCACATTCCTGAACATGGGCACATTCAGAAACTATCAAAAATGAAAAAAAGTAACCAACTACAACTTCAATCTACACTCTGTAAAAAAGGAAGTCAAAACTGAATCAACTAGAGTTACCATACACAGAAAACACCCTGTAAGAAAGAACATGTACACGCTCATAGAAGCTGTACTTTTTTGACTTGAATGTAACACAACTAGCACAGGTTGTGACTTGTAGGAACACTCACCTGCAACATGCTCTATTTCTTAAATACAACAATATTATTGATGATTCTTTACATTACCTTGCATACTAGTGTGCTATTGAGCTGTGTCTCAAAGATGTAACCAAGAGGAATCCAGTTGAGAAATCTTAATAATGTCTGAAGAATAAAGATTTAGATCTTATTAAACCTTTTTTAAACCCATTCCCTACTTAAGTTTTCATTGCATGTACATGTAGCACATGACACTGGAAGCACATGGTTCATTAAAGTTATCAGCATGAACGCAATTGGTTTTCACAGGCAGCCAAAGATTTTTGAACTGAACTTCTTCATAAGAAAGCAGTTCCTCCAGGTGGACAAACCAGGCAGGCAGAATCAACCTTGAAGCTGGTCTATTTGCCCAGTTCTTGGCTCTTTATGAAACACCTGGGACAAGTAACAAACAACATGAACCACAATGCAAACAAACCTCTAGTGTTGCACCAATGAGAGTAACATTCTGAGAATTGCCCTACAAAAAATTGAAATGTTCGTTTGAAACACTTCCACAGACATTAGATAGCTATTGTAACTTCTAAGGTGAATAAAAGGTATTAGGTCTATTTTACAAAGCAGCACACACCAGCCACAAAATTTGTTTATAGAGCATAACAATTTTTTTTAAGAAAAAGCACAACTTCAAATAAAGACTAATTTAAATAAGGAACAACATTAAGATATTAACAAATTTTCTTCAGTGGCTAACACATTCATTGTTATAACTCACCAAAACATACTGGCAAAGAGTAAATATTTGTAGAAATTCACTGCACATGCTGTAAGGTAACAATAAATATTTGAATTATCAGTAAACTCATTAAAAAAAATAAGATGAACAAATCTCAAGTGATTCCAAAATAAAAAAAACTTGTTTGCACATTCATTATCCTTTCTACCTGTCTTTCAAATGTTTTGCCTTTGCTTGCGTCATCTGGCCACTGGAGAAATCAAAAACCTCCTCACTGAAAGAGACAGTCAAAAACATCAGTAACTAGTACTAACCTTCTTCAAATTATCATTCATTTAAAATGCCAAGGTTTAAGTTAGCCGAGACAAAACCAAATTACAGCCTGGCTCCAACAACTCTCTTTGAGTAACATGAAAATCCCATATTGAGGAACAGTGCGCAGACATTTGAAAATTATCCAATTCATTTTATTCTGTGATTGCACATCATGAACTTTTCAAGGCCATGCGAGGCCTGCACAATTTATCGAGTCAAATTTCTCACTGCAATGACAGGGCATTAGACTAACAGTAACCAACTTGACAATTTAGATTTGGGTCACAAGTAGGTTTGTATTTCAACTAGCTTCTTGATAAGTGAAAAGCAGCTACCGGTATTCTAATAGTGTCTACCAAAAATCAAACCATTTACCATTGCAAATGCAAAGTTCAAAACTGCAAGAATGATTTAAGGCAGCTATCTCAACTTAATATAATTTAGCCTCTCCTTCCCAGTTATTGTTTAGTGAGGCATGCAAAAAAGTGATGCTGTACCAAAATGTGCCAAGTGCAAAATCCTGTAGCCCAGTGTTAAAAAGTTGGTCTGGAGGCTCGGAGGGGAATATGTAATACAGAAAGAGACATCTATTCACTAAGTCAAAACAATTCAGCAACTACATAGAGCTAAATCAGCTGAATTTTAATCCACTTAAATTTACTTTAGACTGATAATTAACCAGTCAAATATGAATGGCATCTCTCTTACACATATTCTTATAAATATACAATTTTCTGTTCTAAGACTGAGTCAAATGTAGGAAAGATTGGTAAAAGTTTTGTGAAATACAGTATGGTAAATCTCAACAAAAAAGAAAAAATATTGATAACATTTAAATATATATTGAATATTATAACCAATATGTTGTTTGTCCACTATGTGAAGTACAAATGCTAGGATTCCTTTTTTTAGTGGGGCATAGCATATTAAAAAGAACAAGACTTTCATGGCTACATAAAACATAAGCCAGGAAGACTAAAAAAATCAAGGTATATAAGTTGACAGATGTCAAGAATCTTGTAGTATTTAATTAAGAGTGACGGACATGTTAAGCTATACAACATTCATTATATTAAATCTAATAGAGATCATTAAAAATTAAAATAAACCTCTACCTGAGCAGCTTGAGAATCACCATGTTGTTTTGGCAGAGAGACTCATTTGCTTTGCTGGCACCTACTATGTCGCTCACAAACGTTGGCCACTTTTTTGGCCACTCATGCTTCAAGATCTAACAAAAGTAAAAATAAAATAACTTCGATGTAGCAAACATGCTCCTTGCAGAATACAACAATCCAACAAGAATAAATAAACAACAACACTTTAATATTTTACATCAGTATTGAAAACAACTGGGAAGCTGCCAAATTAATTCATACTTATACCATTCTAAACATTAGTTCAAATCGCAGTGCTTAAAGAAGACCACATCCGGTCTGGACAAAGACAGGAAGGGTCAAAACACTCAAACTCTAATTAAAATAGGCACAATAATTCTGTATGGATCTTGAAAGTTTGACTAATTTGGCCAAAAGCCCATTTCTAATTTGTATACAGAAACACCTGTCAAAATTGGCTAAATAGTCCATGATATTTCAAACTTAGCTGAATTGGGACATCAATTAAGACAGGCACACACACAAACTTTGCTCTCCTAAATTTACGCAAATATTATCCAAGGCCACAGAAATTCAGTTACATCACATTCTAAGTATGAATATTTTGGCGGGAATCACCTTTCTACAACGAAACCGACTTTCATCTAACATACCTCCACCAAAATCATGTTCAGCTTTCCAATATACGTTTTCTCTTTCTGGGAAGAATCAAATAAAAGCAATTTTAATTTGCAAGCGACTTTAATCTGGTCAACGAAGACTATAAATCAGACAATAAGCTTAGATATTCGAAAACAAAACCAAACTTCGAAAAAACAATCACACCTCCAGCAACTCGGCGTCAGATGAAATTTTTATTATCAGTCCTACAATGTACTTCTTTATGCCTGAAAAACCAAACAAAATACACCTTTAAATTTGCTTCCTCAGCAGTTTTTTTTCATGATAAATTACCTTTCAGGGCACGAAAAATGCAAATTTCCATTGACAGACTCGTAGTAAAACCTTCAAGACTAACCTTCACATTGTTCTGGAGGAAGAACTTTCCATCGGGTCTTGATGACTACTTCGAGTATTTGGAGCGCGAAATACTGTAAAAAAAAAAAATTCAAAGCATGGCCTAAAAATACGACCTTTCGGAAAACTGCACATGTGGTAGCCCATAGTGTACCTTTGTCTGTTGGTTGTTTGAATACTCGAGTATAGTATCTACTCTCGTCCAGGCGTCAGGGTGCTGTTTGAGTTGAGTCAAGATCTGGTCTGCCATTCTTTGCTGAGGAAGTGAAAAAAGATCCTTCTGTCAGAGGGACCTTGGATTATATTTCCAAAACCTGCTCATTCAAAATTTGCAATATGAACAGAAAATAGGTATTAACCTGCGGTCCCTGGGCCATGTAAAAACAAGAGACGACCGAGTCTAGTAAAGTTATATCGAGTTTTTGAGAGAAATCCAGCAGCTGCGTGGCGTGCTCTATGGTTGCCATTGCCGTAGGCATTGGAGTAAAGAGACAGATCACGAGAAAATAAATATATTCTGGGTATAAACTGAAGAAATATTCGACGGAAATTAAAAACACGACCTTCTCTGAACACTGCACGAAGTTTTACAGCGAACACCGCGGCCAGTTTGCACCGCTTTTCCCGGTTTAAACCAGTCATATTGTTAGAGAGGCCCGGATGTAACAGGTTTGGGAGCCCTTTCTGCCTCTTTCCGTGATACTGGATGACGGAATGAATGACTATTGAAAATTCAGTTACTCATCGCTGTAATGAAATAAATTTCGCTTTAGAATCTTTTTTAGCCAGCCAACGCTAAAAGGAGCAATTTTGAAAGTTCACGAGTCGGAGGGCGCCCGACCACGTTCTGTTGTTTCTATGGCCCAAAATAGTAATTTGACAGTTCATTGACCCATTTCCGCTTTTATTGATAGTAAAATCCCATTCACGAACGCTGCACGTGTACATAGTTATTACAAATAAACTGCCTCGTCTTCACGCAGAGACGATCAGGTTGCGTGACCGTCAAAACAAACATTAGAGGCGCAGATAAATCGTTCTACAAATGTCACGTAAAATCGCCTAAAGGTCTTCCCAGAAATCCTCAAAAAGATTTCTAAGTATCTGAAAAAACCCTCTAAATATCTTTAACTTTGACTTAAGTTGAAATGTTACTAGTAAAATCTTTTGTAATCCAAGCTCTTCGCCGCGCTGTTCCACGGCATCAGGATAATGACGATGATTCCATGGATAGGCGAAAGCTTGGATTTTAAAAGATTTTAATATCAATTCCACAGCAGTTTCACCCCTCATTTGAACTTATGTAAGTTTTTTTTAAAAATGCGACTGTATTTTGTTTTCAAAATAAACCGATTTTTGTTCGCTTAGGCCAAACTTTTTTCAGGCTTAAATGCTGATCGAGGCTAGAAAAATTAACGAGAGGAAAAAAAAGTGACTTTTCCCTCTAACTTTTTTCTTGCCTCTGATAACGATGTTCAACGTAGACTATTAAACTTTCTCGAATCGGCCTAAATTTATCCATCAATAAAAACTGAATCACAAACGTTTTTGAAAAAATTCTAATAGTTCGGCCGATTTATCGATCGGAGATTGGCCTGTGGAAATGCTCTTCACGGGGAAAGAAAGAAAAGCCTGGTCAGAAATAATTAACGTAGGCTATTTATAGTTGCACTTTATTTTGCAGAAGAGTGACGTCTGCAGGTCCAGGCGCGCGAAGATACCTGGGAAGGTAGTCGGTGAAGAAATGAAGGGATGGCGGATAAACCATGATAGTTTTTCACACGAAAAAGACCATAATATAACACAAAAAGAAGCGGGAAATACAACCAGCTGAGAGAGGTTTTACAGCAGGTATTATCCACACGGTATATTTCTCTTAAAGGTCGCAAACATGGCCGAGCAGTCGGACAATTGTAGATGTATAAAGCACGAGGTGTTGTAACCTACCGATCTAGCTTTTGAGTTCACCCGTCAATTTTCAATCGATTAGTTGACATGAAAATGTTGGGAAAAACCTTCGAGAGATGGTATGTTAAGCTTTATTTCCTCTATTGTGGCTACTTAACGTCCTAATTTTTATAAACTTTGCATAAAATACGTCAAACTACTCAGATTTACGTGTGGCTCAAATTGTTTTTGCGAAGGAGTGGGGCTTACGCTATAAACGAGGTTTTCTCTCAGGTAAACGTTCTTGTTGACCAACTTGCGAAATTGGCTTATTAGCACTAAAAAGATACGAAAGTACACATAGGGAAGGGTTCGAACTATGTGGCCCTTTGAAGGAAAAACTTATACATTTTATCCATTGAATTTGAAATTCATACAAACTCAGGAAATTTCGGCCGGGGACTGTCTCGACTGCATCTCAACGAAAATTAATGCTAGCCTCACTCCAGTGACTGATCTGGCAGGCAAAGCCAGATTATGAATTTAAGGTCATTCCACTGAAATAGAACCTACACTGAGATTTTTGTCAAACTTTGCCTATTGATTGTTTATGTTATAG
>OMLO01002813.1_pt1 | contig 14225 bp, 7 predicted proteins | sample 1674811 | NCBI WGS metagenome assembly OMLO01 (sample SAMN06265003, study PRJEB25207) | coral metagenome | isolation source: Coral host | place: Mexico:La Bocana,Puerto Morelos, Mexico | collected 2008-11-13
CACCTTTAAATCCACTTTGACACATTTGTATCTTTTTCGTGCCGTTCATTTAAGGAATTTGACCTCCACTAAAAAGCTATAAGGGAAGGTACATTTTTAATTGGGGGGGGGGTGGGTGGGTCGGGGTATTTTAGAATTTTTTTGTAAAAAAAGCTGTGGTCCTCCCACTTCCCAGAATGGATTAATGCATGGCCCTTCACAAATACCTACACGAAAACATCTGACCTTCCCCGCCGGCCCCTCCAAGACAAAAATAACCGGAAGTGAAAAGAACTAACCGGAAGTGTTACTCATATAACCACGTCTGCACACAAAGCAGTTAATTGCGTGGCAAGTGATTGCATGGTGAAAACTTGAAAATGGGGAAAGGATGTGCGAGGAATAGAAAGAGGGAAATGCGCTTGTGGTGAATGCTAGGATTTCATGAGGTCAGATGGAGCAACTTGTGGCTATTGTGGCTGTTTGCCGACTCGCCATTCTAAAAAGGACAGCCGCTACTCCTCTGACTCTGTTGCTCAGTGGCACATTGGGTGCGGGAACAAGTGAAAGTGCAAGTCCAGAGAGGTGGAAAGATGAAGGCCTGGGGTGGTTCCCGAACCCAAAGGGCGAATATACTGAATTCTCAAATGGTATAATAAAAATGCGCAAGGAGAAGAAGAAAGAGGAGACTGAAAGGGAGCGAAAGGAACGGCTGAAACGGGACTACAACGAAGGTGGATGAGCTATCCTTGTACTTTTCCCATCAAAAGATAACCTTCAAAGGTAAGAAAGCTATAAAGGTTGCAATGATCAAAGCACACAATAGCAGCTTGCTGTACGATTCAAGGGCGTGTCAACAACCTCAGCAGCCCCCGCTAAGAAATGTACAGCAACAAGTGACCTCATCACTTTCTGAGGACGGTTGAAACTGACTCCCAAAGTGATGTAGTAGATCGAGTTGTCGGGTCAAGCCCGAGTAGTGAATCGTCACCAGAGACAGATTTAATACCAGAAGCCCGTGTGGAAACATTGCCGCCATCAAAATATGGACAAAAGCAGGCACGGGTCGAGAGAGACAATTATGTTAGTTGGGACAAGATAGCTTTTTGATGTAAAATTTTGACACCTGTAAACAATTTAGATTAATCTCAACTAGTACCTTTGCTTGTACATACAATTCTTAGATTTCTATACACTTCGTGTGTTTCTTAAAAAATAAGAGTCAACTAAGTGATATGGGGTGGCCCCGTTGCACCCCCCCCCCAAATTAAAAACATACCTTCCCTAAGCTGTTACTTACCACAAAATTATAATTCTGTTTCAGTTGTTACAGCGGTGATTATATTAGCGTGAACACCTAAAATATGTCTGGAATGTGTGTTGTAACCAATCACAGGCAAGATCTTCACACCACAGAAACCACAGACAACGAACGGTTTTGTTTTAACATGCCTTTTTACAAGTGAACAATTGCTTTCCTTCCTATTTGTTTACAGTATGTGCTATAATAGCGCAGAATACAGGTTTGAGTGATTCTGAAATAAATTACAAAGCCGATGTGCTTGACACACGCAACATTCTGCCGCCATAGATGTTGAATTCTGTCGGTGGTCTTTCCAGATTGCGATCTTGCGATCAAGGAACTTCTGCCGGCACAGTAGTTTGATTGAAGGTTCAATCGTTAACCCACATTAAATCCCCTTGTTCAAAAAATTTTTTAGCAAGGATTATGCAGTGAGAAACGAAAACATCATGATTGTTCATTTCTTATTGTCTCCCTGTGCAAGTGATGTTCCCGGTACTCGTTACATGGAAATGTGGTTGTTGTCGCGTTTCATTGGTTTCTAAAATATTCCATTCTAAAATTGAATGACATACTGGATGCAGTCCTCAGCAAAGCGGTCTTTTAAATCCCCAATAAGACAGCTTGCATCCTTAAACGAAATGAAAATAATTTGTTCTATGACCGATAGGAAACCGTTCATTGCCTGTGGTTTCTGTGGTGTGAAGATCTTGCCTGTGATTGGTTACAACACAATAAACATTCCAGACATATTTTAGGTGTTCACGCTAATATAATCACCGCTGTAAAAAAAGGTGTACCGGTAAATTGAAAATCTCTCTAAGGAACAAGGCAATCAGTGAAAAAGAGGAATATAAAGAGAAAAGAACTTCTGCAACCAACCAACTTACCGGGGGAAGAGGCATAAGAGCGCCAGTAGCTAGCGCCATCTGTGCTTGATGAATGTGATTCTGGATATCAATGATGGTAGGGAAATATGACTTGTTATGTCTAGGTGGTGGCTCTAAATTAATGAAGAGTTCTTTCTCGACATACTCCTTCAAGCAGTGTTTAACAGTGTATATCCCAGTCACGCCTCTTGCCACAAGTTCGCGGATCTTATGCATGACTTCGGGATTGAGCCGCTGTCCTTGTGAGTCACCCTCTTCAGGGTCCATGGGAATGTCATCAACATCATGGTATTCATGAGCTAGAGGAAGTGGGAGTTGAACATAGTACCTGTAAAACAGAACACCTGGATCAGTTAACTTCTCCGACAATCTGCCTTCTCTTAGCTTTTCCTTTCCAATTTACCTCTCCTCTCCACCGTCATGCACCCCTGCTAGTCTCAGTGCTGTCAATGCTCTTTCCTGGGCCTGCCGGACATTCTTTCCCTCCAGATTCGGATCTATCCTGAACTCTGGAAATTTGCGCACTTTCTTGACATAAATCCTGGCAGGACATGTCGGCCGATGTCTTTTCATTGCACGGCCATGTTCATCATAGTCTAGCTGTTTCTTGTTAACTGCTCCTTTTCTTCTTGGTCCATACTGGCATTCCATAACCGTTGCTCGCCGACCTTAAAAATAAGCCAATGTTAGTATTAATATTTCTAACCTTTAAGGTGGTTTTCAATTGCGTATTGAAAGACCAAAACAAAAGTAATGCATTGGCCAATGAAAAAGAACAGACAATCCACTGGAGAAATCAACACTTTAACCAAACCCACGTAATTGACACAAAGCACAAGGGTGTCCTTGAGCATGTTGTTATTGGTTTAACTTCTGACTGAATGAGAAAGTGGTACACGATTTTTAAACCAATTCACAAAGTGAAATAATACAATAATAACCAAAGCAAAAGAAAAATACTATCAATGCTTTAGTGATGGGTGCTTTGTGATAAGGATGTCACAGGCAGCAATAACCCAGTTTTTAAGTGAACACTTCACCTGTGATCTGATTGCAGGTTAGTGAACAGCCTGTTTAACCACCCGAGTTAATGATATTGTGGTGTTAGGTTGGAATGGTTGATGAAGGACCTCAATCCAGTCATAGTTTCTTCAGGTGAGTTCAAAACTATAATTAGAAACATCCTCTGTTTCATCTTGGCCCATTAATTTCCCACAATGAGGATCTACAGTTTTAAACTTTTAATGTAACATAAGAAACAATACAGAAATTTACTTTTAAGTGTACTTTCAGTCATTCCTGTCATCAAATAGAGAAAAGATGTCTCTTGGTCTCTCAATTGTGAATTATATAACTGAAAAATGGGGTTAGGTGAGGTGAATTTCACGACGGTGGAAACTCAAATTTATACCCAAATTAAAAAGCTATGAAAATTTGATTAAAACAGTGAAATTTTAAGAGAAAAAATACATGTAGTAAGATGAATTAATCACCACACATACTGTATCACAAAAATATAATCAACTAGGACACATACCCTGAAATAAATAGAAAAACAAACAAATACAAACAAATGAATCAAATACCTGTATTGAGGAATGGTATACCATCATACGGTACATACTGTGATTTCCACATCAGACGAATTGACGGTTTCGCAGACGAAGGAGATTGCCTTGTTCCCCAACAGCTGTTGGTGTGCTGTTTGTGTAATGTGAGGATCAAGTCTAGTTCCACTTCACTTGCCACATATCCCCTGTAGGAATCCCCTATAAGTTCACAGTCATGAAGCCGCGCGGCCCATGGATAATTCGCTTGCACCGAACAGGATAAATTCGCTATTTGTTGAGAAGCATCAAGCGAAGCGCTTGTAGTAATAGCAACATTTTCAGTTGAAATGACCAGACTTTCTTGACTTCCAGCGACACTCACAATGGACTCGTGTTGCTGGACTTGGGGAATATTATCCACGATTTCTTGATCTTGTCCGCTCAACGTGGCCGAAGCCCCTTGTTGTGTACCAACTGAAATACTTTCCGTCGCTATCAGCGCTTCTGTAGTCGTCATTGTCTCGGGTAAAGTGGACGAGGAAATGGTGGTGATTCCCCCATTCTGCTGTGAAATAGTTTGAATAGTTGTTGAAATGTTCGCCGACATAGCATCTTGGAGAGCTTCGGCCGCTGAAACTTGCTCGGTAGCCATGATTTGTTGTTGAATGGCCTCGCTCGACAGCGCTTCGGCGGAATCCGCCGCCATTGCGTTCAAAATAGACCAGTTCTTGCGAAGCCAAGGGCTACAGTATGATCACTGATATGAATGAAATAGTTTCCCGTGTTTACGCTTGAAAGCGAGACAGGAAAGCTGCTAAAAATAAAAGCGCCAAACTTTCGAGGAGAGCCTCGCTTTACAACGAAGACGGCCTCGACCGCGTGGAAGAAAGAAGGCCTCCTTTTCATGCATGGCCATAGAGAGTTGTGGGATATATCAAGTATCCCGGATGTAAAACAAGGGCCAGTCTTCTGGTAACAAAAGCGAACGTAAAAAAACATACATTCTTCCACTTTCCAATCGTGCTTTTTATTAAACTCTTCCTCAATGTGACCATATTAGTACATTTTCAACATTCAACTTTACAACGTGCATTTTTATGATCAGAGGGAGGAAAATGAAACCTGTAACGATAAGGTGGAAAACTGGCAGCCAGCGACAATCAACATGAGTAAAGGCTGCACGTTTTCATGCAACTGTGCCCTTCAGCCCATGGACCCTCATGTAATTGTAATGTTGTAAGAAAAGCGTAATCAAATTTGGGATTGCTTAGTTCAAAGACTAAGATAAACAGCAAACACACTGAACAAACCTTATGCTAACGAGAATCGGCCATGGTACCCTGCGATCAGGCGTTCGTAGTTTTAGTACTACTCTAGAAAACTGCCGCCACCGCGAAAAATACAGACATCATGACGCCTTATAACAGGTTACGGCAGAAGTTATAGATTGCATGCGAGTTTGTCTCAGAATTTGTGGAGGAAAACTAAAAGCAATGTCGCGGGTCGAGGTCTGTTATCAACGAGTACCGGGACAAGTTTTTTGGCTGGGGCTCTCTGAGTCCGCTGGTAAAACTGTCTAGCGAGGCCTCTGATGGGCTAACATCCCATCTAGGAGACAGGAAAGGAACCAGTAGGTGAGGCAAAGGACCTGCTTTAGTGGCCGTAACGCAAATGTTTGCTACTTTTACACTGACCAACGTTTTTTGCTTCTATTTTCGAGTTTTCTTCATGTAACTGAGATGATTATAAGGTTAAAGGCCCAGGTCGCCCAGGCTCAATAGTTTGGGACGTCTCAGCACGCTGCTTTTGGTTGCGATCCAGTTGTCTGGTTAAGATACAGTGATGAAATTCCCAGCTACACATACCATATGAATGATCTTCAAGGCCGATCCTGACCGGACCAAGTCCGCAATTTTCTGGTGGCTAAAAAATGCCCCTTATGTAGAGCGGGCAAATTCGGATGAATGCACTTCAGACGACCGGAATCCGTGTGTATGTCGATCGTATAAATTAATATTCCTCATAATTAAACTAATAAATAGCCCAGTCATATCATGGAAAACAAGCTCTAGACGTAGTCTAAAAACTGACGCGACAAATTTTGCTATTACTTCCATCACAAGTAGAGTGTAATTGTACGCTTTTTCGTTATACAGTTGTTGACAGAATCTTAAATAAGGTGGTTTTTATGAATCTCAGTTGCATTTTAAGATTACTTTGTTTTTCTTTGCATCGCATTTTGCGGTAAAAGTGATTATAACTTCAGACGTAAAGGAGTGAAAAACACCTCCTGTGGCCTCCTATGTTGTTTTCGACCTTTTTCTGGAAATTAATTAACGTTGTTTACTAAAGTCGGGTCTTTCAATGTTTACCTGTCACAAATACTAACTGCTGTAGAAATCAAAAGTTTTTTTTTTCTGACAACGGCTATTGTTGGCACAATTTTATCTTCTGTATGTAATTAAATATATAAATACATAGATCATATTAGGTCGAGTCCACATTTTTCTTTAAACGGCAAATTATTTCTTTTGTTTCTGTAAACAAAAGAGGGAGAATTTTAATGGGTTTAAAAAGGCCGACAATAAAATTAAATATTTTAGTGTTACGCCAGACAAATGAAAACATTGTAGTTTTCAGTGTTTTGAAATTTCGAGTTGTTTTGTCGGAAGTCTTCCCAAATTGTCCGATTGTCTCCGCGGATTTGAAAATTACTTTTGTACACTGCCGTTTTTTATGCATCGATGAAAAACTACAAATTGGACTTGTGTATGTTACGCCGGATTGTGGGGATAAAGAAGCCTTTGTGACCGAAAACAGATTTCGTTATTCAAATGTCTGAGAATTGTTCCCCTCGTATTGAGAAAAACAAAGATTGCATGTGCTCCAGGTGTAAATGGTACGTTCGTTATATTTTCATAGATTGGCGAATTGAAATCCTTAATTGCACGTCCGTATAAGTTGTAATTTTCCTTTTCTATGGTAAATGACTACAAAACAGACTGCAGTTTGTCGCAGTTAAAAATGTGAATTAACATTCACCCCGACCTATTTTGCATTTTAGGAAAAAAAATTATCATGGTAATTTCGAGCCATTTTCGCGGCCTTTCATTATTATGCTCTATTTTGATGAGCGATTTGCGTAACACAGCGCTTAATTTAGGTAAAAAGGAAGATCAATTGCGTAGGAAACGGCCTTTTTAGCTTTGCTTCATTTTGAGAGAGAAATTGTCAAATCTTCAAAGGGATTTCGCGTGACAGGAATGACGTCAACCCCTCAAATGATCAACAATAAGAGATAAAATGCTGTCATTTGATTGGCCCAGTTTCTTCCCAGGATACTTGGCGCTTCTAGCCCGAACTGAAAGAGACGTTTCGCTGGCGAAACAAAGTAAGCGAGTGAAGTATGGAATAGCGGAGCGCAATTCGAATATTTGAATTTCTCCGCTTTTTTGGCAGTTTTCCGAATGGGATAAATTAACATGGCTCCTCCAGGAGAACTTCATCTTCTAAAAGAACCCCAACTTAAAGACAAAGACAAGGAATCTTACAACGGATATATAACAACGGCGGTCGCTTCGCTTGACAGGCCCCAGTTTACGTCTTGGACATTGTTAAATGGTAAGGTGAGAATTGGTCCCGTGGAATCGGGTAGTGGATTTATTTTGTTATGCCTACTTTGGCTTGTCTTCGCTTCGGTTCCAGAGGGAGTTCTTCATGGATTTTGCACGGTGGTGCAGCGTATCTTTACAATATTTTTACCGCTTGTTTGCTTGGTTTGTGTGTTCTATTGGGCTGAACTTCTCATTCACAAATACTGCAAGAGCCAGATCTCGTATGTTGTGTTCCCCGTTTGTCTGTTAGGAGAGCTTTGTACACAAGTTATCCTCGGTGGATCGGATTTCCTACGAACTACGTTTCTTTTTACCCTTGTAATGGCGGGCCTTGTAACAGTTGTATTTTCAAAACTAAAAATTCTTCCCACAAGTATAGCGCTGTTGTTACTTACATCAGCTCGAATGTCATGCTGGATTACACTTCGTGATATTCCGTCGTTTTTGCGGCCATTTCTAGCCTATTTTTCAGCATTTAGTGGGCTGATATTATCAAGAAATATTCAAGCATGGTTTTCTCCAAGTCCGGGCGAGGTTATTCAAAGCAAAGCTCCTATAATTCGAAGACGAACTTCAAGTGTATCGTCAACTAGCAGTTTAAATAGTAGAAGAAGAACTTCGCTTCCAGCGCTGGGAATCCAAACCAAGGTAAGTAAACCTATATGAAAGCCTCGTTCATTTCCTTAGCTATAGATTACGATCTTTATATTAATGGGTTGGAAGAGCAGTTTATAACTACCCAGGATCTTTGACCTGTCAAGCGAGCTTTCAGACAGGAATGGTTTCTGCATCAAGGTTCGACTAATGTAACAGAACGTGGTCGAGTAGCAAGGCGTTCGTTTAACATTTTCCCTGTATTTATTGTAATGCTGTTTACTGTGGGCCTTCTGTTTGTGTTTCTACACCCGCGCTGGTGTCCGTATTCGAAAAAGCCAGTTCGGGAGCCAGCGGCGTCTTTGATTTATTTCAATGTTGTTCTTTTCCGTGCGATGGAGTGTTCGACTAGCGGCGGGGAGAAAATCCAATGTACGCGATGTACATTCGAACAGCCATTAAACTTTCATGAGTGTGATTATTAAAAATCTTACAAAATATCATGTTGTAGATTCTGTGAACTTGAATAGCACGTGCCTATCGTAGATTCTTCGGCTTGGTGATGTTCGAGGTAGAGGATGATGCGATTTGAAATTTTTGCAAGTGGTACCGCACGATTTATAAACCTCCAAGCATCGCTCTCTAATCTTAGCAACGCCGGTTATCTAGAATCACCTGCAATCCTCGCCAATTTCTCGGTGTGCAATATATTATCATTTCTTTGTTAGTTCTTCAGCATTTGTTATGGAAATTATTCCTAATCTGGCAAAGCTTGGCTAAATGCGAAAAGGCCAGGATTTGTTTCGTCGCGATGTTTTTCTTAAAAGCTAAATGGAAAAAGCCAGGCTATTATTATTGTTATTGTTATTATCAATTTCAAAGCGACCTTCTTCGGGGTTTCCTTGATCCCTTCACAGACTGGCTCAATAAAGCTCGGTACTTTTCGTCTAAATCTTATTGTACGACTCGAGATGTAATTGTAGATCTTGCAAATGAGATAAACAACAACTGTCCGCTTCCCACAAGTCAAAATCGTCCTTCGGTTTGGCAAATTAAGGCTAATAACTTACTGCTCAAAATTGCAATACCGAGCTAATTTTGATAAAAAATTCATACGCTCGGCGTTGAGAGTTTTGCGGTCGTGATAAAATTGCGAATTCCCTTCTCGTCGTTTTCAGATGTTACAACAATGCAAGGAGATTCTGCGTTTGTTTAGATCTCGCAGACTCATTCTTGAAGTAATTTTTTCTGTTTAGCTTTCCAAATGATTACTTCTTCGTTCATTCAATATGGAATACTGTTTTCGCCCACACTGTTTGTTAAAAGGATAAACATCCGAGACTCTCCGGTATTTTATGGTCAGGGGTAGCGGTTAATTTATAAATTTACCCCTATCCAAATAACTATTTTCTTCAAGGGTATGCTTACTGCCTGAGTAAATAAATAAATACCAAAAATCATCAAATCGGATTTTAGTTGTCAATCACACTTAACCATCGAAGAATATGGAAATACGGTTTACATGTGCGATTAAATTATCCAGAGTTGTATGATTTCTACTCCTGTGTTGTCATTTAGAAGTGGCTAAAGTTTGAGTGTTGTTGAAAAAGATATACAGCAATTGCAGCCAGTGTCAAGTTGCTGTTGTAAAGTCGCTCTGGTTGTTTACTTAGAAAACTAGGTTATGTAAATTTGTCTTGATGTTGGTATAACTTGAGTTTTGGATGGCTTAAACTTTCTTAATATATGACAATGAAGCCATTAAAACCTTCTTGCGAGAAAACATACGTTTTGACTCTTAATGTCCTGATCATCAATCAGGTCAGAAGTGAGGGCACATGCCTAACAAATTATCAAGGATTGTTTACATGCATAGCATTTTCCACTCTGCTTACTGCAAGGAATGCACATTTAAATGAAAACAGCTTTTGGATGCCGTGAAAATTACTCTGAATTTATTTTTGTGCTTGCCAAGAAAGGAATAATCGGTGGTTCATGATGCAATGCCAAAACTTATAAACAAGGTTACTGAAGGCCATACTGTTTTTTTTTTGCACATTTTGTACAGGATGATAATGGTAATTTTCAATCCCTTTACAGAGACATCATAATTTCCATCTGGGAAATATTTGAACTTGATTGGTATATTTACTCGTCAAAATAGCCGATAGCCTTGTCAGACAAAACACCTAGGAAACATCCTTACTCTCTTTAATGTCTGGTGAATATATAGATCTAGTCACTTTTAGCATGTATAATTGTTTCTCATTCAAGAATCAAGCATTTGCTATAATCTACCACTCTTAAATTGCTCTTTTGTTCCACCTTCTTTAACAGATGAATTGGTTTCTTCAGACTATTATTTGTCAAGAGAGTGTATTTAGCCTGCTTTTTTCTGAAGAGTTTTAAAGAATTTTACTCAGTGCATGGTGTAAACGTTTAACCCACAACCTATGAAATATTCATCAAGTGACCAAATTGTCATTTTTATTCAGTGCATTCACAGTGTGTTAGCTGAAATGTTCCTTTTAAATGTAGACTTTTTGTAATTGTGGATAAGCACTGTAGAAATTTGCTTTTCAAGTCTGTTTTTCTTTGCTGTATACTTGGCCTAACAGTTTGAAGTGTATTTTACATCTGTAACTTCAACTATGATTTAAATGGAATTGAAAATTAACAATCTTAGAAAGTGCAACATTAATAATTTATTTTGCACAGAAGACAAAAGTTAGTAGAATAATTTGTGAGAAAATGGTGGAAAGAGATTTTTCAAAAGGTCACTTCTTTGTAATTTTAAATTGTGTTTTAGGTGAAAACAGCTACCATTGCATATATGAAAAAAATACTTTTCTATGGATATCTTACACTGGAAAATCAAAAGTCCTAACAATATGTCCAAGGTGATATATATTAGTGGTCAAATTGGTTCTAGAGCTTTTGCAGTGTGACTAGTGAATAGTTCTACATGCAATTCTGGTTAACTTTGTGTTCCTGCAAATCCTAACTACCGTTCAAGTAGACTGAATGATTATGCTGCTGAATTTCACTTCAGTCAACGAAGCCAGATTATTGTTTTAAAACCAGTTAACACAGATGTGCCTTCCCCTCTAAGTATTATAGACTTTAAAGTGCTCATACTTCTCTACTGCTGTGAAGACCAGTGTTAGCTAGTGTCACAGGTAATGACATCAGTTCGGAAACCCAGGAACAATGCAAAGGATTGTTCCTAGTACATTTATACAGTAAACAGAAATGGCTTGGAAAAGAAAACAAGCTACAGGAAATGGCTTGTTTTCTATAAAAGAGAGATAGTATGTTTTCAATTTAGGCCAACATGTAAATGTTATTTGTCTTGGTGTCCTCTTGGCTGCTCTGACAATAAAGTACTGTTTACTTTAAGATAAGCAACAAGTCAGAAATATTAATTTGTGTTTTCAAAAATGTAAAGTGAAAGTTCTTTTTCCCGTGTACTCTTACATTCTCTGTGACCTTGCAATAAACTATCATTGCATTGATCAGCAATATGCAGGACCTGTGTAGCCAGATGTTTCTGCCGTGAATTCATTAGTGGTATTTGTGATTTCTGTTTTGTCACTGTTTCCAGAACAATTGTTGCTTCAGACTAATGCATGGAGTGTTTTCAGCACTTTTCCTTTCACCTGTAAAACTGCACTTAAAGGATTCCTCAAATTTGTGTAATTATTGTGATATTTATAGTTGCATGAAATGTAATAAGGTTTATTTCAGATTAAAGAAAGCAGTTCAGAATTAGGAGAGGTTTGTGCTGGATAGAAAAAATGCTGCTGCTGCTGCATACTCTTTCACACAATAATAAAGCAACTGTGTCTATATCGTACTAATGAAAAAAATCCTGGCCTACGAAAATGCTGGTTTTAACCTTCTAGAAGCAGAGTTACTACTTTTTTTAAGCCTAAAATTATACTGTGGCCTTGGAGATGAAATATTACTGTACATTTCATTGAGAATTATCCATTCCAGTTCCAGCTGTGTTATATCATGTGTTTGAACATTAACCAGATTTTTAAAACCAGTTGATTTGTTTTAATAGAAAATATTTTCCCAGAAGTAATCTTTTTTCTACCAAGGCTTTCCTGTTTTCTTGTTTATTGGAATGTTTGTTACAAAATGGAATGTACACATAAGCCGTCTTGTTTGTGGGAATTAGCAATGTGTGACCAGAGTATCTTGTGTTGTCGTTTTTGTTACAAAAAAACTGCGTTGCTGTCTTACCATTAAATCAAAGTACATTTAGTCCTTGCACATATAGGTGATTACTATAAAATTAATGTAGTAATTTTCTATGACTGGCTAATAATTCACATCCTCCATAGTTCCCCTGAAAATTTGAAAAAGATAGAGAATGCTTTGTAGAATGCGGCAATGGGCATTTTTAGAGACTTCTATCCAAAAATAAAAGAAAACTGACCTCCTGTTGTGGTTTTTATCAGATGCCTGTGAAATATTCATTTAATGCCAAAAGGATCATATTCTCAAAAAACACTATAAGCAGAAGTTTATCATGAAATTTTGTTACCACAATAAGAAAGGCATTTTTAGTGATATGCATATGATATAATATTACATTGGGCCTAAACTGCTGGTCATTAGTGAACTTAGAGTGGTTTGGCTATTAGAAATTTTGATCATTTCCAACTTTTCAGCTTATTTTAAAATTATTTTCAGTCTGGGAAAGTAATTATAAGGGTGGTGAATACTTACTAAACTATCAGATTGTCACAAATTGAAATTTTGTTATCTTGGAAAATCCCTTGTATCTAAAGAACAGCTGGCTGCCTGAGTACCAGAAGTCTTTCCAAAACATTTCAGACATTTTATCCACTTCCATTGACCTAAGATATGATTAATGCTACTTTACGTTTGTTAAGTGAAGTGCTGTGTACATGTTGTGTAGTCAAAACAGGAAACAAACACAATTCAAAAAATCCATGGCACTAGCTATTAAACAGAATGATGTCAAAACACTGAATGTCACCATGATTTTTTTTTTTTTTTAAATGAATTATTCCACAGTTTTGACACATTTTGGTGCATCTTTTGGTTTCATTTTGTAGGAATTATTTTGCATATTTATCTCTGGGGTATTGACACATTAGCTGTGTCTTGAATTTGGGTTAGAAGTTAGAATAATTCTCCGTCAGTGTTGATGTATGTTTCATAACAGGTCTGATTGCAGGTTTTAACTTTCAAAGAGGTAGAGTTCAAATTTCTTGTTTTTTTAGAAAGACTCAAATTTAAGGTTGAGTTAGGAAAATATACCCATAGAATATCTTGACTTGTAATAACCTACCTGTATTTCTAAGTGAAGTATTGTGCTAATAAATTTCTTGTTTACTGCATAACCATTATGAAAACTGTGTTAATGAAAATTTCACTTGTCTTTCTGGAACTTGCAACTTGATATTTGTGTTCAAAGGAATGTTAGTCTATTTTTTCTCCACTCTCTTATCTTCCTTTTTGTGTTCATGTTTGGTTGGCATGATATTCAGGCCGTAAATCGTCTCAACATTAGGTTTTGCAGCTCAATTGGAGCAAAATAAACAACTTGTCATTAGTGCAAGATAATAATGAGTAGTGTAAGTGTGTTACGAGACTCATATACATGTAGAATTAGTGATATGGTGAAGACAATTATCTGGTCTCTGACTGACTCTATCTCAGAGTATTTTCTAAATCCATGGGAGATTGTGATTATGTGTTATGTCTCAAATCAGTCACAACATGTGTGTGGCTTTTACAATCTGATCTATGGATGAGATCGGACATCAGCATATATAGGCGCCACTGGCAGCCGCTATCCTTCCATTTGCAATCTCACCCAGCACATTAATGAGAGATTCTTGCTGATTTTCTTAAGCCTGTACAAACTGGAAACTGGTCTGGATGTATTTTGAAGCAAACAATGGGAAGTGTCATGAAAAGCAAAGGAAAAAAGTACTTTTCACTGTTCAAGTAATAATAGCAATAACAGGTTCCTAACTTTAAAGGAATTCTGTGGTAAGTTCAAAGTAAATTAAACAAATATCTTAAACTACAACGGTCTATGCCATGCAGTCTCTCAAAAATAGATCAATATTCTCAAAGGAAATGTTACTGAACATTTGGAGAAACTTTCTGAGTAGGATAAGATATCTTCTTGTAAATCTGAAAGTGAATTCTTTGTTAAAAGTAAATTTATTACTCCTACATCTGAATGAAGGATGAAAGATGCAAGTCTAAAAAAAGATATTAGTATCACCCAACTAGTGGACTAATG
>OMLO01002814.1_pt1 | contig 14223 bp, 6 predicted proteins | sample 1674811 | NCBI WGS metagenome assembly OMLO01 (sample SAMN06265003, study PRJEB25207) | coral metagenome | isolation source: Coral host | place: Mexico:La Bocana,Puerto Morelos, Mexico | collected 2008-11-13
GTTAAAGGGTTTCGCCAACAGGATCAGAGATTTTAAACGATTTAAAATTAACTGTTAATTCTGGGTGTAACAGGCTATAAATTATAAAAGTGGGTTTATAGAAAGGTCCTCATGAGATTTAAGTGTTTAACTAACAACCAAACTAAGAGCTATGTACTTGCAAACTAAAAACATCTAAACGTCTAAAAAGAAGTCTAACTGAAAGGACAATGAATCAATTTTAGACTAGAGAAGCTTTAGATGGTGTGATCTAGTGAGTTCCAGTCGTTAGTAGCCGTAAGGTCCCATCAGCATCTTCTATTGGCTGCAACGTTCTTAAAGTTATTTCTGGATCTACTGTTACAATCCTGAAAAAACATAGCTAAAGTTACGCTGAATAGTATGGGAAATATAATTGGTAATTGACTTGTAGACAAAGGGCTACGATGCTCAGCCCTCCGCTCCATGCACGGGCGTCGCCAGCAGTTGCTTAGGGACTACACATGCAGCATTGTTTTTAAGCACTTGCAGATCAGCCATCAAAGAGGTGTTACCGCAGTCACCTCCGGATAATATAAAAAAATGTTGAAACAAAGGTATAGTGTCAGTAGCAGTTCATAGTCAAAATGTGGAACGATGTCACCACCTAACTAAGTAATTTAAAGTTGAACAGGAACCGTTTTAGACGAAACTCGATTTTGACTTGCATGTTGATTTTCATTTTGAAACTCATGTGACTCTCTGGCGGGAAGCTTAATTAGTTTCGTGAAATGGCCAATAATTGTTGACCACTCCATGGTCATATTAATTTCACTTTCGGTAATTGTTCCATCAAATGTGTAAGGTAGAAAGTCAGCTAAAAGAACCCAGCTTGGACAGTGGCTTCTTTGAGCGAAAATTTGATGTTCGCATTATGCCAAGCCTTTAGGAACAACATCTCGCAGTAATGAAGCTTGCCTATTAGCCTGGGTAACTCCTCTGGTCAGCTCACAATTCCGTGTCCGTCGCATGAAGCGTTGAGGAAGCTATTCGCCCTGGATGATGCAGGCTGAACTCGAATAAGCTGGCATTTACGGTACTATGAGTTCAACGTCTTTACAAAGCAAACTTCGTTCTAAACGGGCTCTTACTGATAGCATGTTTTCTTTTATTTTTGACTCAGCTCCCGGGGGTGGGGGACTCCCATATGGAATGGACGGGGATGGTCGTCGTCTCGTTTAGGGGTGTAAATTTTGAATTTTGGTCCCGCATTAGCCGTCAAGGTCTCGTTAAGGGTTGCAGGCGAAAAAACAACAAAACAGAAAGAATTTTGATTCTTTACATTTACTCAATTCATATAAACGAAGTTTTCCATACCATTAATATCTAAAGTCCATTGTAACAAAATGTCTTTTTCTATTGTTCAGTTTACAAGACTGTAATACGAAACTTCACGAAACTGGTCTCTTTTAGTGGTCTGCATAAGCTTCGGCCCCTCCCAGATTGGTCTCTTTTAGCGGTTAAATTCAAAATTTCCGACGAGCATCCCCGTCCACTCCATGTGGGAGTCCCCACCCCCCGGACTCAGCTGCTTTTCTAAGTTTTGGTGCTTTTTTACCTTCTAGTAATTATTGACCATTGGAACACTGTAAGGTGAGCAGAAGAAGTTATTTTCACATATTTTACCTTACGCCAACAAGATTTGACTAAGAACCCATCTATTATTATTAGAAAATACGCTATATGTTTGGTCACGAACAGGCCGTTTATTAAGCATACGCGGTTTTTCTTCCAGCAGGGCAAAGTTTATAATCAAATAAACCTCATATGAATAAATGTCGCCGGCAATTCTTCTCCATCTCAGTCCATCTTGCAATTCTGCGCCACTGCAAAGGTGTCCCGTATGTTGAAGCTTTGTTTATTTCAGCCGTTACTACTTTTCAATTCACGGCCCTGTCAGTGCAGTTTTCTTAGTTCGGAACATGGCTCTTGTGTTCCATATGGCAATTTCAATTGACACTGTAGATCCCAGACTACAATGTGAGCGGTATAACGCTTCTCTATCCCACCTGAAGAACATCGGGACAGGAGATTGATATAGTAAATATCATGGTTTGGTTTGATTGCGGTAATCTGTTAAAATTTTACTCTGATTTCAAAGCTTTATGAGATCCTTTCCGTCTCCCCCGATACGAGGGGCGGTTTAATAATCAGCATCGGATGCTGCTGCTAGCATTGTAATTTCGCTTCATTTTTCCTGAAGTTTCTATCGGGTTTGATAATCAGCTACGCCGCTCAAAAAGAAAACTGTTAGCCGAGAGCTCGAGCTCAACAAGCCAATCACATGTATTCATGGATTTACAAGAGCCCTTGGCAAAATTCGACTAAGGAAATCGGTTTTCATAATTAACTGCTAAACTTGGTGCACAATTACCGGATAACCTTAGTTAATAGTTTCCAATCAGCGTGAGTTTGCACAGCACATCATCTCATTTCAAGATAGTGTTTACGAAACGTTTGCTGATGAAAACAGGTGTATATTACCACGCATTGCCTTGATTTGACAAAACATCGTTATGCAATCGAAAATAACCTACCAAGAAAAGATCTTTTTTTCAACCACAAATGAGGTGGACGACCGTTAAAATAAGTGTATCGAGACGATTTTAAATCCGAGTGTTTTTGCTGCCTACATTGGTTTATATTCTCTAATTTATTTTAAAGCTAGGAGAATGTTTATCTTCTGTTGTGTGGACCTCGTGCGAGTGACCTCTGAATGCCCTCGCTTACTCTTTTCGCCAGTATCGCATCAACGGTCTGGAGAAATCCAAACAAGAACGTTTGCTCGCAGGCTATGGAGCAACTTGAAAAGATACGAGGGCGTTAAACTGATATCAAAAAAATATGCGTGACTAACTAGATAGCAAAAAGATAAACTTGCCTCCTAGAAATGCAGATGTTCTTTCAGTGAAGCGAGAGAAGAGGATAGTGATAACTCAAATTTAACTCAAAAAAATGTGCAGGAAATTATTGAAAGCAATTTGATTTTTAATCTTTTTGCATACGACAAGAATGTTATTACTTTTACAAAGAGGCGTCACTAAGTCTACCATTTATGAAACTTCAAAACAACAATGAATAATGATAATAATGAGCGATAGAAAACAAAATACACAAGCAGGCGGCGTCCAGTCCGTCGAGTTTCTTTTCTGTTAGAAAAGGAAGTTCAATCGATTTTGGTTATAGCAAGCGTGTAAGTAACCTCTCGTGACGGTACTGAGATCCGGTTGCAAGAGCGGTTTTCAAATATTGCTCTTTCGCGAATTTGTTCGGCAGAAGCCTGCACTGGAAAATTTGTCTGCATAGAAAGAAGGATGAAAAAAAGGATGAGCTGCTTTGATGTAAGTTCTGCAACTTTAAAGGTGAGTTAATCGCATAGCATTTCAAGTAATTTCAAATAAAGACTGAACTGAATAACTATAACAACCTTGATCAAGAAGCGAATAGATGGTTAGAACTTGTTTGCACCGAAAAGTGAAAGGAGCAACTCTAGTGAAATCAGAAACAATTCAATACTATGTCGAACCTTTGTGTGCGTATGTGGCATCGGCTCTATAAACATACAGTCACGGTTTTGTTAGTCAAAGATGGATTCGACACTCATAAGGGCATCTCACCTTTTGACATTATTTTTCCATTATAGTCATGTTTAAAACATTATAAAGTAGATCAGTGTGACCACACATGTTTAATTCCGAGAATTCATTCAAGACGAATTGTTTGGCCGTGTTGCGTCGATTTATAGTGGAAGCAATAAATTGGTCTTTTACCTCTAAGATCAGTTTTTTCTTTAGTGAACTGTAGGAGAGAAATGTAAGTTTAAATCAACAATCCTATAATTTCATTTGTTACGTCGTGTTTTCTTATTGCTCTTTACCTTTTATTATTTTCTCAACGAAATAAATCACGATAAAACGGAGAGTCTGATAGCCTCATTGTTTGATCAGTTTTAAGTTAAAAGTTATAAAATATTGATCACACTATTTGAAAAAAAAGTTATGCAGATACGCCCGTGGTTGAGTTAGCACTGAGTTTATTTTCCCTTGACTTATGCCGTATAAAACCAAGATTATTTTTTGCTCCAGGGTTTTTTTTGTTATCAGTTTTGCTTTTAAAGTTAGGAATTGAAACCTATCAGTTTTGTTTTCAAAGTTGGAAATTTATAACATGATTACAAAGCCACAACAGTTGTATGGTTTTTCAATTTGTTTGCGTAAGCAGCTGCTACAAGGTTTTGCAAAAAGTAAACAGTCCGCATAATAATAATAGTTTATGTTTGAAAAGAGGTTTTGGAAATAAATAATAAACGTGTTTGACAAAGCGACTATTTCTCCTTTTTGCCACAATGATCTGGTCATTTGTGGTTAGACTCTAGTTGCCAATATCTATGTTAGGCCAATTGTTAGTGTGGAAACAAAGTGGTATGTCTTATTAGGCATTTGCGTATGTATATTGCGTATATTTACTTAAATGAGTCCCACTGGGGAGTGAAAGCGAATAATACTACTATAAGAACGTAAGAAACCTGTCATCTTCTCGGCTTGTCGCTACGATTCCATGGGGAAAATGGGCCGGGAAGGCAATGATACATAGTAAGAAATAGTCCAAAAGCAAACTTATAACAGCCGTTTATACTCCTTTTTAGGGATGCTCAATAAAGTGTGTGTATGTTTGTACGTATGCATATATGTATGTGCCTCGAGACCGCACCGTATCACCCTTTTTGTTCTTTCCTTAAGAGAACTTTTCGCTCACTGCCAGAAAATACCGCGGACGATATTACCGTAGGTGAGGAAATAGATTTGTCAGCGCTAACTGACAGGACGCTGGAAATTTACTTCTGCTGTTCTGCTGTCATCTCAGCTGTTTTTGTATAATTTGGGATACATAACTAACATAAGGCCCAGGGGCACTCCCATATAAAAAAAGTACGGGGGTGCTTATCGTACATTTCAGGGGTTAAAAAACCGGTTTGGGTACCTCTTAGGGTTTTCAGCCTCAAAAGGTCCATATTGGGAGCTTAAATTGCGGTACCTCATAGAGTATTGTGCCGTAATGAGATAATGCTGTGTTTTAGAATTGGTACCTTTAAGAGGTGAAAAAAATTTTAGTTCCTCTTAGGGGCTGTTTTCAAAAATTTCCGACGCACACCCCCGTCCTCAACCTCGTTCCCAAGGCTTTTCCCTTGAAGGTGGCCCCTCCCATCTTCAAGGGAAAAGCCCTGGGAACGAGGTTGCCACGTCCTTTTTTATATGGGAATCTCCCCCCGGGACTGCTATGTGATACACCAATTTTAAGTTGTGTGATTTATACTAGAGTAAATGAAGGTAAACTGACAAAGATCGTGATCAGGTCGATCTTTCTGTTTTTGTACTATAACTGTAATCAGAAATTGATTATTTTGAAAATCACATTGTTAAAATTTTGCCTAAAAACCCCGCCAGACATAAGCGGGAACGTCCCCGTCTAAAGTCCCTTATAACGAAACTCCGATAGAAGGAGCTTTCTCACGATGGAACCCCAACTGATTAGAGATTCAGTATAACGAATACCACATCCTCAAAACTTGTTAGCAATTGCCACGACCTTTGGGCATGTGAGCAACATAAGGCCTGCAACACGAAATCGTCACTAATTCCCAGGTACAAAGACCCTTGTAATGAGAATTGCATGAATGGACATTCCTATCCATTTTCCATGCAAACCCTTCAAAGTGTTTACAGGCCAATTCTCGCACGGCAACTTAAATTTAGAAGTAGAAGAAATGCTTAAATTCAGTTTACTTGCTGTAAGATGGAAAGCTGTTTGACTCTTTGAGTTTAAATTGCCATGATAAATGGAATGTTATGAAATGATACGTATGCCCAAGATGCCCCACGCATCGCCAAAAGCCGAACACATGTAAAAAATATACAACAGCTGGATATTGAAAATGAAAAATACGTCCACGACTTTGAAACGAAACCATAGTTAAGGCACGTAATGGCTTTCTACCACTTGAATTAAAAAAATAAATTGCTCATCAAGACGACAAACGGACGCGCTGATATCGGTCTCTTTCAACTCTTATATTGCTTCTAGAAAGCGTTAGTGATGTTTTTAATTATTTTTAGAGAGCTTGCATTTCGCGTCACTGAGTTGCTTATCAGTTTAAGTAGTAATCGTTTTTTTATATATTTTCTTCAACTACTTGACGCGGGACGCGATATGAAACGGGAATCCTAAGGCGAAATATACCGAGAAACAAAAGATATCAAAAGCGTTACGGTGAAATTTCCTTATGTACAAATTATCTCTTTCTTTTCTGCTTCTCTTCAAACAAAATAAATCGAGGTACAAAATATTTCTAATGCCGCTCGGCGAAATGTCGTTATTATACAAATAAACTCTCTCTACACTTGGTACATTTACTCCTTTAATCGAGGGTCTTGAGCTCGTTAAAAGCGTGGTCTCCTTTTTCTCGTAACATTCTTCTAAATTTACGCTGTTAACATAAGTTAGTATTGAGTTGCGGTATTTGCATGCATACGTGATAGTTATTTAGAAAACAACCTGTAAGAAAGCGCACGTTCACTTCTAGTAAACGATCAGATTATGAGCTCGAGATTTATATCGCGTAACAGTTCACGAGGGCGCAGCCCGAGTGCTAGAAATCCAGAGGAAAACACAGAACCTACATTAGCAGGAACTAAAAGAAAGAAAGAAAGAAAGAAAGAAAGAGAGAGAGAGAGAGAAAGAAAAAAAAGAAAGGGAGAGAGAGAGAAAGAAAGAAAGAAATAAAGAAAGAATAAAAGAAAGAAAAAAGAGAAAGGACATTTTCCAGGCGTTCCTATCGAGTTTTAGTATGAATGTACTATCGTTCTGTCACAAATGCCGTTCTCTTATTCACTGTCTATGTATTTTGATATTCTGCTGTAGAAAGAGTACAGTCAAGCATTGTGTCGTTGTTAACAAATAGAGGCACTTATTTGCGTTTTCAGAGTCTCTGTTAAAAGGATTTAGGTAATATTTTGAACGACTGGTAGATTTATAGAAATCTTGGGCTCGTATAATTGTCAAACAGAAACTCCTTGAACTCGAATAGTGGGAACACTGTCCTGTGATTCGTGTTACCATAGCATTTTTTTGTTCTCCCAGTTTTCTACTAGTGTTACCATACGATTCAAAAACCAAGGAGAATTTATTTATTATTTTTGTAAACAAAGTAAACCGCTATTGGCTGGTTGGCTAAGGTGCTGAATAAGTTCTCTTTTTCCTATTGTTATTAAAAATACTATGTTAAATTATTTTCCAGTCTGCAGTGTGGGCACAAATATATCCAACGTTTTTTAATACCTTTTTTTAACACGAGCCTTTAAGTGGTTTATTTAAAGGTAAACCGAAAGGGGCTACCACAAAATATAAATAAAGAAATTTAAAATGTAAAATAGTTTCTTTTAGGCAAAAAGAAACATTAGCCGCGTTCTTTCGGCGTGTTTATGTCAATTTAAATTCATAGAGAGAGAGGCACACCGCTACCAATGAAAATTTCTCTAATGTGACAGAAAAACAATAGTTGAATTATGGTTAGCTTTGTTTTGATCTGATTCTCAAATATTTGCATCTGATACTGACAGAACATGGCTTAAAATTTTTAAAGTCTAAAAGATCTTGAAACGCACTCTAAAAACTATTACACCATAAAAGGAAGGTAATATCTTATCTTAATTCGAAATAAAATGCGATATTGATAAGGGCATTGTTTTTTTCTAATTAAATGTCAAGGTTCTGTTTGTCAGTCGTAATTATTAAGTACTCCCGTTGGGATGTTTGATGCAATTAAAATCGCTCATTACGTGTTTTGTCATAAAATTGAAAACTTTCAGACTCTAATCCCTAATAAGACAAGCTGTAATCACGCAAGCGAAACTCAGGCGGAGACTAACTCAGCTGAACGTACAGGTGAGCGAAATCTTTCATGAAATCGCAATGTTTATCAATGTTTAAGATTTTGCTTATCAAAGGAAAGCCTCTGGCTCTGTTTCCATCGACTAACCAGGAGAGTGTTGTGATGGCTTCTTTCATGATATCGACTGCCTCTCGTGAGTTTACAGTGCTTTATTCGAAACGTTACTAGCATATTTCGATTCTTGTATAAACAGTTTGTGAGTTGTTTAAAAACAATCGCCAATCGAATTCATTTAATTATGGGGAAAGAACGAACAGCCGCGTTTCATCAGTGATAATGAATGTTGGAGACGACGTGTTTTATTTTCTTCTAAGTGCGTTGTCTTTTGGCTGGATAATCCGTCAGCTAAATAAAGGTGCACCTTTAATTCGAGACTTGATAGAAGAAGCTTAATTAAAAAAACTAGCTACTGGCACACATAACATCCTGTTCTTTGCATTTTAATTGCGGTTTACTTTCACATATTTTGAAACCTAAAAGCTGCAGGTTTATTCTTAGTTACGTAATGACACCAAATCCGTTTAACGCATTTCCCAGTCTACTCTACAGAAATTGTCCTGAAGTAAGAGGTAATTTCCTTCTTAACAAGCTGGTATTCTTTTAATATTGGAGCAATCTTCGATGATGTTTTTTTAATTTTACATCGCGTGTTCTTTGCGGTTTACTCAACCATATAAATGGTTTTGAAGATAGGATCAAGTCATTTTGCATGTTGGGAGTTTGTTCAAGTGGCAATTTACTCCTCTTATAATTATTATTATAAACAGTTGTCACTAATTGTAAATGCGCCGTGGAAGAACATATGGAGCTTAGCATCAGTTTACTGGCTATGCTTAGTAGGTTTTGAAGGTTATCAAGGATGTTTATTTAGATACAAAGCCATCGAAGCGAGGGAACTTGTCACACTAGAGGAGCATCATCTTGACGGCAACTTTTGTTTGAAAACGGTACTTTGAGCCAAAAGCTACAAGCGCCAGTTCCGAGCTATACATAATGATCAAATCTTTCTTGATACGAGACTACAAAGTCAGTTCACATCGGCGGCACCTGATCGCAAGTTCTACACTAATGACCAGAGTTATCGGCACCGACTTTGATGCTCCGTGTCGCTGTCGAGACACGCACGACGTCGCTACGATCGTTAGAGATACTACAACAAGGTACACCCTCATTGAGAGATATTTCAGCATTACGGAATCTGTTCCATTAATAGGGGCAGCAATCTTTTTGCTTGTCTTGAAGTTTGTCGTTTTCATACGAGAGCTCTTTGTTTCAGTGCAAGAAAAAATACAAATGCAAATGTTACAGCAATAGAAGAACAATCGTTTCCAGTGTTTTTTTTTATTAGTGAGTGGATAGGGGAACACATGAATGGATGTATTGTGTTTTGACAAAAACTCAAACAAAGCAATCTATACTGTTACAAAGCCACCGCAACATCCACTGAAACGAGGGTCTGTGAGCGATCCATACTAGTGAAAGGACAGAACAATTCAGATGGATTGCATCCGATTAAAAATACAACAACAACAATAATAACAATAATAATGAAGTCTTTATTTTCTCTTAGTTAATAATAATGATAATAATAATACTAATAATAATAATAACAATAATGATAATAATAATAATAATAATAATAATAATAATAATAATAATAATAATAATAAGGACAAAATCAGTACATACGATCGAAGTGTTTTGTCCAAGTTCTGTTGAACTTTTCTTTATTTCATACATTAATGCAACATGTTCAAATTGATTGTGTCCCTGCTGTGTTGTGTTCTTGGTTTAAGGCTGCGTGCTGAGATATTTTAAATTCTGGATAAACGCGAGTGTCTTCGAGCACGTTCCATATTGAACATTTTTTCACGTCCAGTTTTTTGTCATTTTTTTTTGAGCACATAAGGAGTTTACCTCATAATTTTTGTAGCACCCAAAACCTTACTTTTACTCTTTAGTGGTTGATCCAAGTTATTGAATTTGTTTCCCCATAAACACCAGACAACTTGGACAGAAATTCATTACCTTAAGCTTGTGACGGGAAGATTTGTTTTTCTCTGTCAGTTAATATGAAAAGCAAGGTTATTAAAATATTTCGAGAGTCTTGGCAGACAATTATCTAACGCGATTATCCGCATAAATATATATTTTTTTAAAAAAGGTTGCGATTAAAGCATTAATACTAAGAATCTTAATCATTAAAGGTACACGTTTGAACTATTCTCTATTCGCTAGCCCAAGATCCTTAACGACAGTGAAATAGATCAATTGACACTTTCGCGTCAAAAATGAACCCGTCCAGCTTAACAAGATTCACTGGGGGCGGGGAAATCTCTACTAAAGCAGTTTTCGAGACAGAAACAAAGCGTTAATTCAGAAACCTGACTTTGGTTTTAGAAAGTGATTAAAATTCACGAAAAAACATAGATTTTTTCGTCTGTTGATAAGTGTTTTATTCTAAATGGAGAGTATTCAAGGACGTTACTGACTTTGGACGCAGTTGATACCAAATAATGTCATGTTAAGTAACCGTCAAAGTGGCAGATAAAAATAAACAAGGAAGCAAATTACAAATGAAATTATTTTGCGTTTTTTATCGTTGCAACAATTCTGTTTTTTGTATCTGAAGAATTGAATATCTCAAAGCATCAACTTAAAAACGCTCGGTGAAGGCGCTCTAGTTATGCATCGTTGCCAGTAATCATCACGTCCACATCGCCAGACTGTCGCTGATTTAACGGTGAATGTTTATGTTTTCTGCGGCTAACCGCAATATTCTGCACTGTTTGAGTTAGCTTTGTATGTACGTGAGGTGAATGAAATTAATCTCATTTGTTACCCAGAGCTACAAACATAAAGGTGAACTAATATTTGAATTTAGGTCAAGAGGGGATTTCTTTATATCCATATGCAGGAGTCAAACATAATTTTAACTTTTTGATAATCTGAAAATCAAAAGGAAGAAAAATGTTTGAATCGTTCAAAGGTTTTTGAATCACGAACAAAATATTTGCAATAGAATACGTCTTGAAACTGAAAGGTTCTCAGTGGTTAGTACAGGAAGTAATAGATATGAAGATTCGCAGTTAGCTATCTTAAAGCATTTTCTTGAAAGAAGGCAGCCGCATTGAGATCAAATTTTATACTTTCGACATGAAAAAAAGAAACAAAAATCCCACAACATTGAATCTTTTTGCAACAGTCAAACGAAAACGATATTTAAAACTCTGTGTTAGTTAGTTTCCAGTCTCTCTTCTCCGTCTCCACAAAAATAATATTTTCTTGTCATATATAACGCAAGCATTCGTCTACAACGATTTTGGGTCTATTCTCCTATTAGGTGATAGCAATGTTATTTTGTAGTCTCAATCTGAAAAAAAAACACGGCTGTTTTGAGAAAGGTTGTCGACAAAACTATCGCGGATACTACATCAATATTTTGGTGTTGCTTGATTGATGTTTCGACGGTGTTTCAGCAAGAAGGAAGGTGACAGTATGAATGCATCTGTTCGTGCTGTTTCCTTCTATCACCTTAAAACACCTTGAGCTTCAATCTTTAGCTTCAATCAAGTAACCTTAAACCCATAATACCTTACGCCACTGTCCGCCTACGCTCTCACGCTCTTGTCGGACAACCTTTCTCGATATCGATTTATTCACAAAATACCCGCAGAAAGTGCTGAACCTTAGCATGAAACATTGTGCTGAGTTGTCCATAGTTCTCGCTCATACTCGCGAGTATTTTTTCTCAGGTGGGGATGCACAGTGCTGTACAGTTGCCAGAATCATTGAATTTTGATGTTTTTATATTGTTAAACGAAATGAACTTGGTTATAGCGCCATATTGTTTCAGGTTAACCATGTACAAATTATAAATAATGTTAAAATGGAACGACAGTTTGCACAAGGAGCACAACACAGGCTGACATCGGATATCTTTCTCGGTGAGCGAAATTAAACTTTGTGATTCAGGTGCTTTTCAGAGTGATGGAATATTTGCCATTCGCACGATGGATTTTGTTGCCATTGTTTCATAAGTTTATGCAAGAGCATTTACGATCGGTTTTATTTTGTTCTTTTCTATTTAGTAGCCAGACGGATCGATATCAACTGGGAAAAATAACTTTTTTCATCTACTTATATTAGAGGCAAAGCAATTTTCACGCAGGGTTGTGTTAAAGCCTGAAGCCCGCGGGGCTATAGGTTTACATGTTTGAAACGAATATGAAAAAGACACGATACAGCTATGACCAGTTGGTCAGGTACATAATCCATTCAGTGGTAGGGAGGAGAATTTGAACCTTTGCCCTTACTGCTACGTCGCTTTTTTCTTGAAATTCTCCCTGGGAATTTGAGATAAGATATAATTGAGACGACGTTTGATGAAAATACGTGTTCATTAAGATAGTTTTGTGGTTTTTAATGGATTCTTTGCAGTGTGCAGCATTAACGTTGTTATGAGCATGGTGCTGAGCCAAGAACTTTGTACTCGCAGGTGTTGCACGTGGGATAGCTTGAAGTAATATATCAAATACGCAACATCGTGTTTGACCACATTCACAAACACCAGAAAGAGAGTTGAAAACACGACGCGCAGCTGAACATATTTGTGAGGAACTTCGAGGTAGGTAGGAATGTAGTCGTAAACGGTCTTGAGTGTTTGATGTACCCTCTCAATCGAAACGAAAAGTAAGGAGAAATCTGAAGAATAAAATTGTAAAAATCTATGCTAATTCAGTTCACATATCCAAACACCGTCGCGGTCATGATTTTCTTTGTTTAAGCTTGATGAATTATTAATGAGTTTGAGAAAATCTAATAAAGCACGATGTCGAGTTTGTTATCTTCCAGGCTTAGGTCATTTTCACAAAGCAAATTCGCTACACAAAAGTTTAGAACTTTCAAGGCCTTTTTCTTATAAACCGGGCATCTTCTAAAACTGTCCTCTCCTCTTTTGCACAAGGTTGCAAAAACCTGTATAAGAAAATAATTCAGAGTCGCCCCATTAATCTTGGGCAAATTTTAATATCAACTCAGTCTGCCTCGTTTTGTTATTAATATTGCCTTTTCTGCATTTTCAATGTTGATTTTGTGGGTGAATTTGCTAATAACGTTCTGTCTCTTTGTCTAATCTGTCTCTTTGCATAATTGGTTATTTCGCACTTGCCTATTGTGATTGTTACTTCTATATTATCATTTTAGAAGTCGTGTATCGACAATTAAACAGACCTGTCAGCCAAATGGTTAAAACATGTACGAATAGAAATGCGCCAGATAAAGAAGGATAAATCATCGCAAATTTTCTGTGATTAATCATTTAGTTTTACGTTTAGATCGCATGCATCAAAGGATTTCATTTAGAAAATTTTTCGTCCTTGTAACTAGCGTAGGAGGTCTGATGGATTAACATGAATTAACAATCCGGTAGAAATCACCCTTTGTACAATTAATCACGTCGTGCTTGCTACCCTCAGTGAGGACTCAACTTTAATGCAAACACAGGAGAATCTCGGCCGTATGATTTGACAGCTTTTTCTATAGGTACAACTTGTACATTTCCAACAAATATGGCTTGGATTTTGGTCAATGGCTTTGTTTAGTATTTGTCGACGGCATTTGCCAATTTTTGTCACTCTGGTGCGTTCCTCTGTAGATGTTAATCGCAAGGCTTTAAAAAGGTGTGTGTTTACTAAGTAAGATTGGCATTTTCCCCCTCGATGTTGTTGTCGCGTTACTAACTTCAAATGTAAGAAAACGGAAAATAGAAGATGAAAACTGAATTTGAGAGAATTCTGCTTTACATATTCAGTCTTTTCTAGTTTAATTATAAGGAACATCAGGGCGTGAGACAACTTGAGCTGATAGATAAATCTATTTCTTATACGGAAGCATACACTTTAATTTGCATATTTTATTAAGTACGTGATCGGCTCAAAAATGCAGATGTAAAATATACAAAACGTTAAAACATAGATGGAAGTTTACTGAGTCTTAAAAATTGAAGCAATTCAAAATTAATGAGATTTCTTGTTTGGCGATAATATAATAAAAGAAATAATTAGCTCATCAAATTCAATTATTGAGTTGCGAAGGGAAAGCTCCAACATTTTCCACCCCTTGGTAAGTAGCTATTTTATTGAAAAGGTTTTGGTATATTTATTTCTTCATGAACTTGATTTCTGGCTAGAACTGAACAAGTTTTGATGAAATCAAGAGACATTGCCGCTCTGTACGTGAACGTTTGGCCTACCTTT
>OMLO01002815.1_pt1 | contig 14213 bp, 7 predicted proteins | sample 1674811 | NCBI WGS metagenome assembly OMLO01 (sample SAMN06265003, study PRJEB25207) | coral metagenome | isolation source: Coral host | place: Mexico:La Bocana,Puerto Morelos, Mexico | collected 2008-11-13
TTAAAACAGTAAAGATGAAAAGAATACTATTTGAAAACAACACAAAGGTGCCAGAGATTTGAAAAATGTCACCCAAATGAGGCTTGGTATTGAATTTTGAGTATGTGATGTAAACATGCGAGACCTTTTTACAATAACTGCAGATATTCTTGCACACTTAATAGCAAATTTTCATTATCAATACATGGATAGACACATGAATTTGTACTTAATGCGATGCTGACACAACAAGAAAGAGTGGAAAATTGGACAATTTATCATAGTAAAAAATAAAACAAAAACAAATTGATGTCAGTTTCTCGTGTCTGTCTTGTTATTGACAATGAATTTTGTCATAACAGTATCAAAGTAGTCTATCACCTTGTGGATCCCAAGCTACTTTGACAGCGTTATGATGGTATTCATGATCAGTAGCAAGACGGATGCATGAAAACCTGACATCAGTTTGTTAAAAAGAACAGAGCTGCAAGCTTTATGCATTTTTAACTGGGGTTACATAATAATCGCTGTAATATGTAATCCACTACAACTTACCCATAGTTTGGGTTGTTGATGTTGTTCTGCATGGCAACATGTTCTACTTTATCACCTCCTCGCACCACTCTAGCGGCCAGAACTTCAATGCTGTCAAGTACTTCTTTATCCTCTGGTGGGGGAACTTAATTATACCGCTCATCAGAACATTTTCATGCATTTACCGAGATCAAATAGACCAAACTTATAAGGCGTTTGGCAATAATCGGACCTCTAGCTAAGATCAGAAGCTTCGAATTCAAAATGAAATTACCATTTTCCTCCATATCTTCTGGAGCCTCAAAAACGTCCGGTCTGACCGACACTGGTTTAACAGGCGTTGATCTTTTAACTGTTGTCAACTTCATGCTCACCGTTGGACGGGAATCTGCACTAGTGGAGGTTGACGTCGAAGGAACTGATGTTCTCTGTTGTTGCATAGCTTGAAAACGAGCTAAGAAATTGCCATCATTTACGAACATTGTACCACTTCTTGAAGCCTTTTCTGCATTTCCTTCGCCAGAAGAAGGTAAAGGTGGCATTTTACTCTGCTCGTTTTTCTTTTTCTCCGCAATACGACGAAGAAGTTCCTGTTTTTTATCCTCCACTGATTTCTGGCGGTCATCCATGGACGCCATCTTGTGTTGAAACATTTTCTACCCATAAAGCACTGCAGACTTATCGATTTCACACCACGGGATTCCCAAGAATGTGAAAAACTAAGCGTCACTGTGTTGAAAAGAAAAAAAAAGTTGCTAGAAAAAAATAATAGCAAAGAACAGATAGAAAGCATGTTTTTTTCTCATTGATTTTACAATTGGTGTATTTTCCAGTAAAACACTCTTGTCTATACCGCAAATGTCTTCGTTGATCAAGGTAACCTAAATTGTTAGTGTAACCGTCCCTCGATCAGTTACTGGTCCTGGCGTCAATATTTCGATCCGTTTTGGATCACGTGGTCCGAGCTTTGTCGACAAATTGACCTACAAGAACCGGGAGAAAGAACCTTTCTCTTATTTTAATTAAAATCAAGGGTGAAAACCAAATTGCCTGATTGTTGAAGAAATTGTTTTCTGCATTATTCTGACATGAAGACGGATTACTAAGGAATCGCAGATTTGGAAGTCTCCGACACTATCTTGGCAATGATTCTCCTTAGAGTGATCGTGTTGCATGTAGTATCTCTTTTACATCATGCCACAGTAAATACAGCCAATCACTGAGAAGGTAGGGAAGCTGTTGTATATTCGACGGTATTACATCCAACCTTCTCATCATGCGCCGCGGTATGTTGCATTAATTGTGCAGAAAACTGCATTTTCTATGGCAGGTTATTAAATAGTTATGCGACCGTTCTCTTGTGATATACCCTGGAATATTCCACTAGTCACTTGTGTTTCCCTGGCATACACACTCGCGTACATAGACAAGCCGTGTGTGTACTAAGAAAATACAAGTGATTCGTGGGATTTTCCATGGTTGCTGGGGTCTGTCTTGGGAGACAATGGAATCTGCGCCATGATTCAGTTTGTCGTTGAATTGCAGCGCCTGCTGTGGCGGTACAGGCCCCATTCTAGATCAGCAGGCCCTGATGCAGTTGCCGCAAGTGGAAGTTGCGCTTGGCTCTGCCCTCTGCCCTCTTCCTATTGCTGTTCTCTCGACTTCTCGCTTCTCTGAGCGCATGCCTTCACGGTCCTTCAGTCACTTCCTCCGACTGCTGGAACAATGTTCCTCACCTCCTGTCTTGTTTGCAGACGTCCTTGTATACTACTCAAAAACGTTGCAGAACGACTAGTATATCTTTCGGTCTTCATTCACAGTTTTATTCACTGATAGTCATGCCCTTCGTGCAAGAGAGGGGTTTCCAAGATCAGTTTCTAGCTACATGTTATTATCGGCCCTTCGCTTCATGTTACACAACAAGTTTACATGCTATGTTTCGACAATCGTTACAAATGGCATAGAAGTACGTACTCTCTACTCTGCAGGCTAAGAAATCTTTGATCAATGTGTGACACGAATTGCTGCACACGGCTCAAGGTGTCAGTACAGTATTGTATCAGCCCCGATTGCTGGGAAACTGCGAGAAGTACCAAAGGGTTCAGGTGCGCCCTTCTTAGATGTCACGCTGTATCAACATGCATGACCCTGATAATATCGCCCTCCGTGGGATCTCGATTATTAACTTGGTTAGACGCTATAGAGAGGTTTTTGATGAGTGTCGCAAAACCGAAACCAAACTACTTACTTACCAATTAAACTACTCGGCCAACCTCGAACCGTAGTAAAACCAAAACCAAAACCAATTGAAAGTAATTGCCTGGTTACTTTCGACACTCAATTGAAAACCGCTCTAACAAAGAACTGGTGTCTTATTAAGCCAAGTCAGAAGCATATCACCTCTTCTAGGTGATATGCTTCTGGCCAAGTATATCTCTCTAAGGCAACCCTCAACGACAGTTGCATTTTAAGTTTATTCATTGACCTTGAACGCGCACAAGATCTTTAAAGTGGGAAAAACTGAATCCTGCTTTTCTAATACTTCGTTGGGTGAGGCCATCTCGGATTCTCAGTGTTTCATTACATCATCAAGTAATAGAAAATAACGATTATCTTCACACAAATAACGAATTTTTCCTAAGTTTTTGAGCTCCTTTAATATTCACCTTGAGGTTAAATGCTTTCTTGTTAAAACTATTTTCTTTTTTGACGAAACTCATTATTACACATTTCTATTTATCTCAAATTTTCAGCAGTATTCCTTCAATGTGGTCCAAAATAATTGTTCTGATGGATTCACGTGTACACATCTCTCCATTAAACGCTTCTTAGCTGTCTTGGACAGATCTGCATTATTTGCAACTCGATGATAAAACAGATCCAGTCTGCTCTTACCATCAAACACGGCTTTAGACAGAAGAGCCTGTAAATGGCAAAACATAGCGATACAGTCAGTCAAAAGCTCAACTAGCAGCAGTAGTTCCAAATTAGACTGAAAAGCATTCTCTATTTTTCATTTTTCAACGCCTTTACTCGATACCACTCAAAAGGTTCACGCTCGTCTCAGATCGTTTGTCCCGGACGGCTTTTTGTCTTGCATTTTTAACTAGCATATAAACGACATCTGAAGGAAACCAGCAACTACTTGCAGTCTTCTGCGGAAAAGTAGTTGCGTGACACGACTGATTCCAACATAAAGTCACGCCAACGACGGCAATCGTTACCTACCATGGCGGCGGGCAGATCGTTTTTCTTCAAATAAATAAAGAGTAGCCAGTACTGAGCTATGTACGAGCTTCCTGTGTCTGAGTCAACCACCTGTTGGAATGCACGCCTCGCTGCCCTGGAAAATACATTAAACAGTTAATTCAGTGCTTTCATTTAGCCTTTACATCCGTAATAAAATTGTCACTTCATAGCTGAATTGATTCAACGACAAGTAATCTCACTCATTGCATCAAGGGCCCATCAAGCATACTCACCCGTAACAGGTGCTATGGATTACGGCCCTTGTTAACAGCCCTAAAATTATCTACTTAACTCGAAAGAAAAATACACCGACATTCTGGGCTTATGGGCTGCCACGTTTGCGAGATGAGGAGAACCTTAAATCAGAGGATCCAGAGGAATTGGTTAGGTGACAAATTGAAGACAAAGCCGGGGCGTCCACAGATGTTTATATTCCCCTGCGGTTAATAACTTTGCTTGCGATCTTGACAAACTCGAGAGGTCCTTGAGAGAGGTCCTTGTTGCTCGATAAAAGAGGGAAGGGGAGTAATTGATACCCATCTCACCGACCAGGCACCTCTCTTGCGCGTGATAAAGACTGATAAATCAAAGGGAAGGGTATACTGTCGTTTGTAAAAGTACTTACGCAATGGTTCATGAGACTCACCTCGCATTATCTTGAAGAAAATATGCGATTCCTTGAATAAGGTAAGCAGCTGATAAACCAGATTTAAACTTGAGAACCTGCGATTATATTACAGAGGACACCTTGAAATGATGAAAACAAAAAATGTACAGACAGGTACAAAGGTATGAAATAGGCCACCAAGTGCCTCTGTCTCAAATGGAGTCCTCCTGGAAAACCTCCAAATAAAAACGCATTTTCATATGGGTGGTTTCGCACGCCCAAGACTCGTTTTGACTCAGAGGCAGAAAGGCAACTCGGTAATGGCCTATTAATGCACTTTCTGCTGCGACAAACCTCATTAGATGCTTCAAGGGTAAGATTGATCCAGCGATCACGGTCAGCGGACTCTGACTGTGTGAGAGAGAGAGAGAATTGTACACCATGCTTAAAAATAACTCTGGTTTGTGGCTTATCTTTGAGGTTAGAATTTGGGACAGTGTGGTTAAAACTACATTGACATACCTGTGCCAAACGTACAGCTAACCTTGCCAGTCTTATGAGCGGAACAACTCGCCAGCCTTGGGCCCTAAAAACATCACAACAATTGAGTTTTGATAATGTATTAACAATGTGACTCATTCCCACTGTTTTCTCGGGAGAATCTGTTTGGAATCCCCAAAAAGAGTTATTTCTCACATGATCAGGTCATTATCTCAAAAAAAAGCATACATGAGTTTCTTTAACAAGATACAAACAAATGAAGAGTTCGTCGTTCCGACTACAAGCATATTAAAATTGCAGGGATTTTGAACTTTAGCAAATTCATGTCTTACTAAGCCAGTCTCAAGTGAAATACTGCTGCATTTTTTAATCCAAGTTTACATAAGAGCTGTTGAATTTTTCACCAGATTGAACACCAGCATTGCCGTTGTACTACAATTGGTCAATAGCTGGCGGTCAGCCCCTACACTCCGAATGTGCCGTTAAATTTTTCTGTTTATTGATCATAACCCAAAGTTATGACAACTTGACTCTCTCTTGTTTTTAAATTTTACTCACGTTCTTATTGCATTTTGCGTCAGCAAACATGGAGTTAAACCGGTAATTATTAACAGTGAGAAGTGGGGGTTCACAATCAATATAAATTAACGAGTTACGTCTTCTTACCTGTTGTTTATTCCCGCTTGCAGACACTGACGATAGCAAAGTTCTGCCGCCGTTGCTGAGCCCTGATTGGCTTGAACTTCCGCCAAAACCTGTCAAACCCGTCAAACCGTTTGAATAGCGACCTTCAGATCAGAGTTTGAGTACGAGATCGAGTACTAGGACGACTTTCAAAATTCAAATCAGTTAAATCCCTAGAACTGTCACTCCTTCCCGCTGTTTACCAGTATATAAGGAGACCCTAGAAACACGATCGGTGTCTAAGCCACACACAATAGATCTGAAAAGTCGCACTCGTACTCACAGTCAAATGTGAAGGTCGCTAGTGAGAACCCAACAAGACTAATACCCATAATAGGAGATGCATACTAGAGAGCGCTGATTGGTAAAACTACGAAGTGATACTTTAATATTACTACCTGCCAGGCATTCGGTGAGTGTACTGGACTTGACAGCAGAGATGTTTGCAGCATGTTTAGTCCAGTTTCGACAGGTCCTCCGTTGGCTAATAATATTTGGGCTTTCAGGAAGTGTAGCTGAGTGGAGATATGAGGAACCGAGCTGTACACCGACAAGGCCTGTGTGAGAGAAAACATTGAGCCAGGCAATAAATTTAGGAAAAATAGCAAAGGGATTGATGATCCATGTTTCAAAATGGCGAAATACTGAAAACTGGTTTATTCCTTCGTCCTTGTTAGTCCTTGCTAATTCTTTCTCTTCCTCGGTCTGAGAATCTACCGAGATAGATTAAATGCTGCACATAACCAAATTTATTATATCTCTCAGTTAGTAGGCGCGCTGTGATTGGTCAATTTAGCGGGCCGTACTCTACTGTAGGGCCTGCTAAATTTAGTCGCCATCTCTTTGAACCCAGAGATAAAATAAATATCTTACTAACCTCGTTTTCTCGGTCCGTACTGTAAGTTACGGATCTTCGTTTTTTCCGCTCGGATTTATGGCCCAAGCGCGAATCCGAGCGGAAAAAACTCGGTTAGTAAGAGGTATGTCTCAGTGTGGACAAACCTTGGACAGTTTTGTCATCACTAGTGCCAGTCAATTCAGCCCTTACACTTCAAAACGTTGAGTCAGATTATATTTTGGATTCCTTTAATCATTATGCTCTCACTGAATACGAGATTCACTCGGAATGAAATATATTGACTCTTGTCTTACCTGATCAACAAGTTTAGAAGCTTCCTGGCGGAAGTCTGAATACAGTAGGCAGTAGCCTCGGTGAATAATGGACCAGGGCTTGAGGGTCTCCAGATGACTGGTCCGTACTTTAACAAGGGCTGGCAGCTGATTCTCAGAAAGGGACTTAAGAGCACCTGTCTCCTGTGAAGCTGTAACAGGAGATGTTCAATTCAACATTCAGTGAAAGAGCATAAAAAACATGCTGTCGTTTATACAAAACGTCAATAAATAAGGAAGTAAGAACCCCAAGCTCTCTTTTTACATTTTCCACTCAACAAAACAGTCCAGATATTAGCAAGGTTCAGTCAGTAAGCCGGTTCTTATTTTTTTTAAACTTATTGAACTTATTATTCAAAAATTCATCAGTTTTAAGGAGGCGACCACATGTCCCAGTTGTCAAGTTAGCCTGACAGGTTACGCCAAAATGTAACTAGGCAACAACCCCGAGGAAAACTGCGGGATCATATGCACAGACTAAAAAAGGCTGCTTAATCTCTTACAGTGCACCTATTGGTTCTTCACTACTCGATGCTACCCTCGGTAAATAAAGTGTTTACTAACACATTATATTGACACGCAAGAACAAAAAATACCTGTCAGCTCCACAAATTGCGAGATCCCGGCGCCTAGGCCATTCTCTTTCTTTTCTGTTCTTAGTCCCTCTCGATCACACGCTATATTATGAGCTGTTACAGACGCTGCAAGAACTGCCCAGCTTGAAACGTGATCAGGATGGGCATGAACAGCCTTCTGGGATGCTATGAGACCCGTCCGTGTTCTGTTTGTTGCACTCTTAAGACTGGGTTTGCTGTTGTGATAACGTAAAGCTCCAGAGCCCACAAGACCGGCTGGGTGAAATGCGGGGTTGTGCTGTTGAAGAACAAATAGTATATTACGGAAATCTGTCTGTGTTTACAGGCAGGTTTCTACTTCACAGTGCAAGCTCCCCCGTTTTTTTGTATTTTAAAGTAGAGTCAAGTGACTTAAAAGTTATTTCCATTTTAGGCAGCAGTGTATCTGAAATTCTTATGTTAACTAACCTCAGACGAGTGACTTCCTCCAAGCCTAGAAGAAGACTCAGAACAGCAAGCAGCGGCCTATAGAAACAAAAACGTCCCACAGTAATTAAGATGCAAACATATTGGGAATAAGAAAGGAGAAAGGAGATATTGGTGAACCACCCGATTCTAAGAAGAATTATTAAAAGGAACATATGATATTTAAAAGAAGAAAATAAATATCTTAAGCTTTTGACAGACAGGATTCACTTATGGCTAGTTACAGGAAACACATGATCTAGAGCAAAGAGCATGTCCTGAACGTATCATCTGAGTAGTTTTCACTTGACGGTGTCGCCAGTAATTTGTAATTTGCTTTGGTTTTGAATTACTACGCTTACTGAGTGTTCAGAAAAATCGCGCTGCTTTCTTGACCAGTTAACAATGAAACCAGAACCAATAATGACTTGCTAACACATGCTGTCGCGCCTGTTAGAAGTTTTTGCTTGTAGTTTATGATGGATTCATTGGATTGCCATTGTGTCCTTTGTGACTGACCAGAGTGATAACTTGAGTTGTTGGTCTTTTGACACTCGGTTGAAGACTGTACTAAAGTGGTTTTCAATTATGTGTCGTAAAACCAAAATCCAAAGGACAAAGGACAAAGGCAATCTACTGAAACCATCAAAACTCGTAACAAATAATGTAGCGCTGGCGCGTGAAACGCGGGAAGACGTGTGCACAAGAGTCGCCGGTTTTGCTTTCACTTCTGATTGGTTAAAAAAACGAGGTGTGAGAGTTTTAAACCAAGCTAAACCAATCCCTAGTCGTACTTATTCAACACCAAAGTAACTGAGAATTACTTTCTAGAGTCAAGTGATAACAGCTTATACCACTGAGCCAAGTTGTAATTACCTCTTGTTCATCAGGACAGGCTTGTAACAGGTAGGAAGCTAACTGACTCCATAGTAAACTGCTTGATGGATTGCTGCAAAACGATCAACAAGATAAAGCAAATACCAAAATAAAGCAAAAAAAAACGTAGGTAAAAAAGTTCTCCTGTGGGAACTTTGCAAACTAATTGTACTGTGCTAAGTATAAAGGAAGATAAAAAACAATATCTTAAAATCCATCACCATCGAATAGTTTTGAATATAACAAACAAGACGAGTCCTAGGATTATTAACATCGTTGAAAACTAAGTATTGTTTATTATAATGAAGAAAGGTTTTTACAATATTTCGGCTCTATTTCAGAGTCACGTGGGTATATCAAAACAAGTCAACAGCTTATATATTAAGGCTAATTAGGCGTACACACAAAACAGTGACACAGCATGGTATGGCATGGTAAACAGATCAAAGAAAAAAGATCTGAAATTACGACCTAATTACCGTCAGTGACCTCAAAGTTAGCGTAAACAGAATTAACAATGTGCCGTTCTTTGAGATTGACAACTGTATATGGTAACTCATTGCGGCAATCAGCTAATTTGAATAAGCACACTACTTCATTAAAGCTAGTACAATAGCTAAGGTGATTCTATATTGGTCGTTCTTGTCTGGTCGCGTGTTCGCGAAGCCTAAGAACTAACGAGCGGTCTGTTTTACCGATATATTGTTGTAAACAACCAGGACAAGAAAGTTAACAAATTACACGAGATTTCAGGAGTGCAGGAAACTATATCTTAATGTTAGTAATTTGTGTAAGACCAAGAGATTACCAAGGTAAGAGAGTGAATCCCCCATATAGGCCTTATACCCAAGGTAATCAATTATTTTTAGACATAGTTCCCAATTCTTCTGCGTATGCAAATAAATATACGAAAGATCATATATTTGAATTGTTCGTCTTATGTTTCGTTCATAGGAATACGCAGTGTCTACGGCTGATCAAAATCTTCACAAATTCCGAGTGCCCAGCTGAACAAGACGACGTCTGGGAGTGCAGAAAACATCTGTAGTATGAAACGCCTTTGAGAATAATGGCGAGAAAGTCGCTCGGGCTGTCCATGCGTCGCGCGAGTATCATCCTCGGAAGAACTGGGTTCTAGGTCTAAAAAAAAACTTAAAAATAGATTACCTTGGGTATAAGGCCTATATGGGCGATTCAATCTCTTACCTTGATAATCTCTTGGTGAAACTTCTTCGATTTCTTCGTTTATTATACATTGAACTCACTATCTCTTTTCTGAATGGCCGAAAGCGTACCGCGAATTTTCGGAAATCAGCGCCTACGACGTCATCCAGCTGCCGATTATACAATAATCATGTTAAAGGTCACGAGTAGTCATGTCATATATGACAGAGGTGCATAATTTCTAAGGGTAATCGTGTCAAGTTTGCGCGCTTTGTGTTGCTTGTTATTGTTTTTTCCGTTTAATATATAATGAAACAATTATTAGATTCAGAATAATGAAGGTCTCGGAAGTGGTTATCAGCCGAAGCGGAATGCTGAGACTGATAATCCATAACGGTACCTCGACCTTGATTTTTCTGGATATCACGAAAACTTCATACAATAATTGTTAATATCATACCGGTGGATCTCTTTCATGATGTAACTTCGTCCAAGTTTCTGTTTTCCCTGCAACAGGATAATGTCAAAAACATTGGCCAGCGGATTGGCAAAATATGTTCACTCTAAGGAGGTTTTGCTGTATCGAGTAAAACTGAAATGTCGCTCGTTATACCGATGACTACGTTATGTATAGGTTCGTTAAATCGAGTTCCACTGTGGAAACACTGACTTGTTTACCTAACGACGATTAAGTAATATGGTACGTTGACGTGGACGCACTCGGTGTGCTCACGGTTAGTACAAATGAAATGTCTGACTGAATTCAACACAGATCTGCGAAAATCTGGACTTTTTAATTTATTAAGACTTTTTAATGACCCAGGCTCTAAGATTGTGCTGGAACGGATAAGATGAACATCGGAGGAGAAAAATAACACAGGAAAACAAAAATAACTTAGAACAAAGTAAGGTTGCGATAATGTATCCCATGGAGGTGTCCAGAAAAGTTCTATTTACACTTTAACATGCAAAGAAAGCACTTTTAAATATACCTGCAGAGCGTAAAACCTTGAGTACAGATAGCAGATATTTCCTGTTAAATCTTCACTCCCTGCAGAACGAATCACCTTATTAGGGAGATGACACACAATTCTGGTAAGTTATTGCTGTTTAAATTAAAATATTGCTTGAATCTATTATTTGCCACTTGTTGAGTCAATCTAAATTCCTAACCTAAACCTTCCTTCTGTTTTATAATCTAATTTCTCATTTCTCCTTCCCAGTCCATACTCTGTCTTATCTTACCATCTTTCTGTTTCATCAGTTCGCCAAGAGCTGCCCCAGCTAAGGTAGCATCACCGCTGACCAAACCGAGAGCACACAGCGCCATGAGCCCGCGCTGACAAGCAGGCTGCAACTGAGAACTGTAACAGAAGAAATTTTAAGTCAAATTCCTGAAATAGTTTTCTCCAGCTAAAAATCAAATAAATGACATAGCTTTACAGATAAAAAGTACAGTTTGTCTCCATCAAAAGTAATACTTTCGTGGAAAATGAAAGTTTCTTCTCACCTTTTGAAAAGCATCGCCTTTGCTCCTTGTTGGTCATTCAGTGTGTATCCCAGCATGCCCATGGCGGTGAAAACACATGACCTGTCCGCGTCTGTATCAGCCAACTGGAAAGCTTGTTCGTATGCTAAAGGCGAAAGAATAAATTTTGTTACTCAAAATTTTTGTCATTCTTAATGCTGACGAGGAGAGACAATTTTGTAACGTAATTGCATTTTCTAATCACCTTGATAGCTATCTTTCGATTGACCAGCCATGAACAATGACAGTGCAAGGCCGCACACATCGTGAAACACGGTCAGCGGCTTCACAGCTTGGTAACGCGCTACTGCATCCTTGTAACGACCCAGTGAACTGACGAAAAAAACATGGCAACAGAAACAACGGTTTTAATATATTTCCCGCTACGTGACATCTTTATGTGTGTTACTCTGAAACAGGCGTCTTAAAAAAGTATTTTGACTGTTCTGGACAACTTACCATAACACTCTGGCATGGTTAACAAGCACCGTATTTAAATGCTGTTGTTGGCTTTCGCTGTCATTTTCCTCAAGAAGCTTGATTGCACTTCAGAAATAAAACAAAGATTCAGTTGTAGAAACAAGCCTAATGCAAAACACTGATTCAAACAATAAAACAGGTATTTCCACGTCCGCAAAATCACTACCGTCATTATGGATATGAACAACTAGAATCAAAACAGAACTAACAAATTAGTTACTTCATAAAACTGATGCTCTTTTTAGATAACACCAACCGTTCAAATGCTTTCTCGGCCTGAAAGAAGAGTTTCTGATGTTCCAGTAACAATCCGTACATATTATAAGCACCAGCATTGTTCCTCAACCGATCTGGAGAAAAGCGCAAAAAGCAAGCAACAGAATACTTTCCGTGTTTACATAGCCTCATCTAAACAAATGGGTGGTTGGAAGAATTGGAGACAGTTAGCATATCAGAGACATAATCAAGGGTGTATCCGTGTTTAGATGAGGCTATGTAATCACGGAGAAAGTGCTCTATTGCTTTTATAAACTGAATTATATCCAAAAAAACATACACGCGAATATAAAACATCACAACCGTATACTGTCATCAAAACACACCGATCCACCAATGCACGCGCGCGTAGTATCTCAGTTATTTTATAAATTGAAATTAAAAAGTTCAGTGCTCTTCTAGTGTGTTTTAAACCTTTTTCTTTCCAGTTGTACTCTTCCCTTAATTTTCACTGCACTTCATAAAGCAAAGAATGTATACTTTCCAGTAATGTGCACTTATTGGTTCCAGAATCCTACAATATTTTGTTATGCAGTTAATTCTCAACAAAATCGTTTCCATTAACAAAGATCGTCATGCATTTAAAAACCATTCACTAGTAACAGGAGTAACGTTCTCAGCATTTCTTTTAAACTTATCCAGTGCAGGCGAACAGCAAATGTCACCCCGTGTACAATAAAAAACACGGTACCTGTGTATTTACTGAGGGCAGTTGCTGACTGTAAAACAGCTTTTCTGTATTCAGGATGAAGATGAGAAAGAGTGGGAACTGGTTTTCCTTTGAGTATCACGTGATTTTCATTTGACGTGTTAGGGGCAAGACTCGAGCACACCCAGTGAGCATAACCAATGCCTCCTTCAACCTGTTACGAGAAGGGTTATTTTAGAAAACAAATTCAGTAAGCTCTCTGACTTAAATTCGCTTAAATGGCAAAAGAGGTCATGATTATAATTTTAAACCATTTGTTTGCAAGGAGGTCAAAGTTGTAACTTACAAAACTCAACCGTGTAGTTGATTTTTTTCAGTTTCAAATACAATTTGCAACACTGATTTGGTGTTCAGAAGGCGCAGTATTAAATGCAATCAAAAGGTACAGTAGACGTCTGATGTCCTTTAGATGGCCAAATACTCCGACAAGTTTCCACAACCAGCCCATAAAACTGCTTAACGTTCACGAGGAGCCACAATTTGTGACGGATTATACAATACTTGAAAAAATTATTTCGCAAGTTCAATTTGCGGGCAATTGTTATCTCATTTTGGAATAAAAAACTTCGGGCAATGTGATAAAACACAGTTAAGGCAACATATGTGAAAATAATGGTTTTACTTTCAAGGTTTAAGAGATATTACCGAGGAGAAAATAACACAAATTCTATCACGCCTTAACAACCTCAACAAGGGTCGCAACTCGAATTCGCCTAATATAGAGGAAACCAAGAACTGTAAATATTTCGGCCGCTTTTAAACTACTGACGGTTTTATATTCGGACACTTTTTTTTGTCTTAAATTAAAATGGTCCGAAATTTTTACAAGCAATGTCATGTAGTCTTGTAGTCACATCGTGACTACTCCAACCAAGCCACCCAACAAAATTGTCCACAAATTTAAACGAATAAAAATAGTTTTTCAACATATTATCTATGTAATCAAGCTGTACATTACCAAGGCAACAGATTTGTGTTCATTCTGGATGATTTGCTGGAAAACTATTGCTAATGTCCACCATTTTCATTCGTTAAATTTGTAGAACATTTTGTGGTGTGGCCTTGGTTGCAGCAGTCACACAGTAAATATACATGTATTCTTACGTGCGAACCCAACTCTGTGGTGTGTCTAAACAAGTCCATAGCTTCTTCACTCCCAATAATCTCAGCAATGGTTGCCTTTAGATTGAACCAAACAAAAAAGGAATTTAATACGATACAGAAACAGCGTCAATACAAAACACAATTGAAAACCACTTGATGATGCTCGTGGTATAATTAACTTACTCTAGGCTCTTATTTTCGCTACATTGCCGGGGACGTTAACAAGACCTTGGCATTAAAGTGTATATGACATGAAATTTTTTTTCTGCTTATTTGAAAGGCCTTTTGAAATACAGAAGAATGGCGTTTTTC
>OMLO01002817.1_pt1 | contig 14211 bp, 3 predicted proteins | sample 1674811 | NCBI WGS metagenome assembly OMLO01 (sample SAMN06265003, study PRJEB25207) | coral metagenome | isolation source: Coral host | place: Mexico:La Bocana,Puerto Morelos, Mexico | collected 2008-11-13
GAATCTTCCCCAATCAAAGCCCATCTGACCCCAGTCCAGACAGGCGGCAAAACCCCTAAAGCCCTGGCGCAAAGTACAAAAAGCTCAATCCACGAAGTATCGACCAACCTACCGCCGCCCGAAGTTGGCGACCACCTCACTTCTGCGAAGAACCTTTCAAGTCTTGACAGATACTCGAGGTGCCCGAAGGACCCGACCCGCCCAAGCAACGAAATCCCCACAGGGTGATCCAACTGGAAATCCGCAGCCGACCAAGGAGGTGAATCAACCTGTGGAGAACTGTTCAAACCCGCAACCGCCCTGTAGGCAATAGCGCTGTGCAGCGACGCAAGCTTCCTAGCACAGACCTCCCTAACTTGGAACTTTTCCACATATGTACGGTATGCCTCTGACCGTTGCACAAATGCAGCGAGAACCGACTTTGCCTCAGCATCAGCAACCGCGTTGAGTTGCGCTTCAAAGGCTTCCCTGCCCACAAGCTGTCCCAGCGCCCGGTGGGCCGGGACCCAAGAAAATTCAACCTGGCCCTGGTGACACCTCGAAAGGTGACGCCAAAAGTACTGCCAAAGATCACGGTGCTTGGTTGGCATACGTGGCCGACGACCCTCATGCCAGTCCCATGCCAACCGCTTGGCAATACGGACAAAACTCAAGCAATCACTGAAGACGTGAACCCTGGAGAAGGATCCAACAGCAACTGCCCCAGCAAGGATTTCTGCTCGAAAGATAGACTGTTGGCCTCCTAACAGACCTTTCCAAACCGTAGTAGGTTGACCAAGGTGAGAAACCACAACAGCCCCTGCTGCGATACGAAGAGCTTTATCCTTTGGATGAATGCACGAACCATCCGTGAAAGCTTCAACAATTTGCTCGACCGCGACCTGTCCGACTGTAGGAAAAGAAATAGAGTCACAGGCCGCCTGAAAGGGTCTGGCCTCATCAATTTCAGGCCATAGGCCAAACTCCAACGCCGAGGTCGGCAAATGATTCAAGGGAATGGGCGCGTCCCATTTAACCCGCAGGCACTCAAAGTGTTGACACTGCAAGACACGATGCCTTCTTGTATCCGGTCCACCACAAAATGGACATACCAAAGGCCCATCCTGGTAATGGGACCTTGACTCCGCCGTGAATGCAACACCCGCCGCCTGGGTCCGCAACAGCCCACGTGCCGAAGAATCAAGGTGCCGCCAATGTCTCAAGCCCATGGTGTCAATAGTGCACAAGTCTTGCAATCCTTTCCGGTGCGACACGTTATCAGCAACTTTCTCAAGCCAACTAGTCTGAAGCAGGTGCACGATATGGTCAAGCGTGGTGAGGACCAAATGGAACCTACGACCCGAGCAGTCCTCAAAGGACAAAGGTGCGTGGGGAAACCATCCCAATGAAGCCAGAGTGCGGAAGAGCCTTCGCGTCACCCCACAATACCCTGGGCTATCTCCACCAAAAACTTGGAAAACGAGACGACCCCACTGAGATCCCAGGAACTTGGCCTGCTGCCTCACTAAACGAACCCTGTTAACTAGAACTTCGAACTGAGGATCCAGTGGCGTGCTAGTCAACACGTTGCAAACCAACCAAGGTGAACGACCGGCCTTGTCAATGTGCAGTGCCCGACAAACTTTCGTTCGCAAACGTTTTGCCGCACATTTCGGGAAGACAGTGGTCTCAGCCCCATGCAAAGTATGTTTCCACACGCTTTTGCGAATGATACCCACTTTACGATCAAAGCCCCCAGGCATACCTGCCAACCTAATCAGGCGTTTTGTTCCCGAGCGCACTCTACCATTACGGGTAGCCGCGGCAACTCCATAACAGTATGCCATATCTGCCCCCAAGTCCTTTTGCCGGAGGACAACCGGTAATGGTTCATCACCAAATGTCGTGCGTTTCAATTCCTTGCGATCATCTGGCCTTAAAGCCCAAGCCCAACACTTTTTTGGAGCGATCGGTAGCCTACAGGCCTCCAAAAAGGATGCCAAAACCGGGTAAAGTGCAACTACTTCCCTGCAACTGCCTGACAATACCTCCCAATTGTCGGCATAAGTGACTGGAGTAGTAACAGCCGGCGTACTGTGAGCATGAACGACGAAGGCGAACAATCTAGAGAAAGACCACATCGCCACCACACTCAACGGGTCGCCTTCCGGCACTCCGGTACAACCAGTACAAGCACCAAAGTGATGACCTTGAATATTGACTCGCCTGGTCATTTGGTCAAGCCCATGAATCCAAGCATCAATGAAACCAATTGGAACGCCAGCTTTGCGCAACAATTCACGCAGAATTGCACGGTTCAGCGTATTAAAAGCCTTCACGATGTCAAGCACGATACCGGAAGGATGTGACCCTGCTTCTTGGTGATCGTGGAAGTCCAAGAAGTCAGAGACAAATCCCCAAATGGTCGTTGTAGGCAAGTTGACCCGAACCAACCCCGAACCTCGCTCACGAAGAACAGAGAGGATACGACGGGCACGAACCCTTGCCCAAAGGCGGTAAAGAGATGAAGCGACAGTAATCGGTCTAACGTCCGACCACGAAGGTGTATCCGCTTCCGACTTTCTCAAAAGGATAATGAACCACTGGGCCAAGGTTACCGGCCACCGGCCCTTAGATTCGATCCACCCAAATATTGCAGCCAGTGAAGCGAATGCCACTTCTGGAATCATCTTCAACTCTCCATAAGACCATCCATCCGCGCCTCTCATAGATTTGGCTTTCAACTCACCAACGGTCTCAAAGAGATCCTTGGCATCCAAAGGGGCCAACTCAATACCAGGAGAATCTGGCACAAGATCAAGATACGGCTGGGCCTCAACAGGCACCCCATGCTCTCCGGCGTCTCTATTCCAAAAGGCACTCCATTCTTTGAAAAAAGACGGCACCCACTTCGATGGGTTGCACTCAACCCAAGTCTTTTCTAGACCAGCGGCCTGTCCCCTGGATACCAACCGATCCAGTCGGAGGGCGTCGCCAGTGACTTCACAAACCTGAATCGCATGACCATCTTTGTCCAACAACGTATCGCCTGCCGCAAATTCCGCAGAATTGGCAACCTTAATCCACGATTTCCCGACCGGTAGCCACGGCTGTGGTACCAACTTGACCCGAGCAGTCAACTCAAGTTCTGAAACTGCTGGCGGGGCTTCCTCCCGAATGAGCCTACAAGGCAAAGACCCACCTTTGCGATCACATGACAATTCCACTTCCTCCTGGAAGTGCCTACGTTTGAGCGACCAAACATAACCGGTGAAAGATTCAGTCTGATCTCGCACAAAATGATACATTTCACGGACAAAATCCACAGTGGGGAACGACACCGGGAACCACCCGAAGGATGCCAACATCCAACGCGAAAACGAAGGCGCAAAGCCAGTAGCCTGCAAAATGCTATCCCATAGTCCAGGGGCGTCCACGTGAACATGTGGGTGACTTTTCTCCAAAAGACAGACCATGCGTTGCAATCGCCTAGTTTGCCGAACCATACGTCTTGACTGCAGGTCAGACGTCAAGTACTTTGGACAAAAGTCACCTGGTCGACCAGACCTAGGTCTCGGCTGGGCCAGGTGAACCCATTTGACTTCACGTTGAGCACACCGACCGAAATATTTCGAACCAAGTGGTATATGCTGTCCTTCAACGTCACAACTTGCCTGAGCAAAACCGGCTTCCATAACCTCAGACCAATGAGACAACGCCTGATCAACATCATCACTTGCCAAATGCTCTCGAATGGCACAGTCCAGCTGCTCCGCATTCTCCTCTGTAACCTGCTTCAGGACCTGCCTATCAATAAGAGCTGTCTCAAAGCAACGTGGAAGTGTCCACTTAGGGACTTTCTCGATAGATTTCGGAAATGTAAAATCAGACCACAGCAGGTCATGTTTGTCCAAGTCAGGGCAATGTTGGACCTCAGTCCACTGCCAATACCTCACCAAGGCTGGGTTCACCAACTGGAAGGAATGCCGAGCCGCAGCAGCACATGTTGGCTGGGGGGCCTCCCCCGTCCGCCTAGACTGCAACAGCCCTAGGTCCGACCAGGAATTATCCAACAGCTGTCTGGTAACTTCCCATTGCACAAGAGACTGATTAAAGTCTCCTGTCAACATTGCAGGCCCAGTTATACCCTGTAGTATAAACCGAGCCCATTCAAGAACCTCACAATTTGTCAAATATTTATCCGACCCAGCAGGCGCACAAGGATAAAGATACACTATCACAATATGCACCGGAACCAATCCACATTGGACACATGCGCAATGAATTCGACCACTTTCCCACACTTGTGATGGAACCGACCGTGGCAAAACATTGTAACAAGGAAGACGTGACAAAAGGGCAACTCCTTTGGAGAGCCCCCGTAAACTAGGCACCCCACCCCGGGTGCGAAACTTGTCCCTCACCGGACTACCCAACAAGGCCTTCCAACCAAAACCCCGACAGGATGATCGAATAGCACGGCTGGAAGCGACCGTATGCGACGTTTCAGCAAGTGCAACCGCATCAACCTGCCACTCCACTATGGAAGGCACTTTGCCGTGCAGTGCGGTAGGGTTGGTACACGCCAACCTAACCAAGGCTACAAACTACCCTCGGCAACTTTCCGCGTCTTAGCGGTGTTAGCCGAGTCAATGCTTTCTCGCAAGTCCTGAATCTGGGAAGCAACTGCGGAGTCACGCTCACGTAACCCGGACTTCAACTCCAATGCGATTTTCTCAAGTTTGCTGTCGGAATCTTGTTGAAGCTGCTTACAAAGCACAGTCAGCTGAGAAGACAACTGATTTGTTACCTGGTCCGGCAAGTTTACCACCTGAGTCTGTAATTTGCCAACGTCTTCTTGGACCACCTTAAGGCCATCCTTCAAGTCTGAACTTTTGTCCTGCAGCTCAGCAACTGATGCCTCAAGAGCAGACAGACGCATGTCACAATCGGCCACCAATTCTTCGCGTATCTGCTCCAATTTTTCGGGAGCTGGCCCTCCAACTGGCGCAGAACTGTTCCTTTGCCCAATGTCAACTGTGGTCTTCTTAACGCCTTGTGTCTTCAAATTGGAAGCAGTTGATGCCACCACCAAGGGTGTTTGAGACTGCTGACCATCCTGCAATACCACCACAGGGGAACCATCAACCGTAAAGGCCCTGGACGGTGGTTCTACACTTGTGGACACTTTCCAGGTTTTCCAGCCTACTGCCCGACCAACCTTGGCAGACCAGCCAACCTTACTCAACAGAGATTTGACCGCTCGACGATCATAGCTCTCTGGAATGCCAAGCAGCCGGAACACCTGATCTCCCTCTGTGCCGGAATCGGAGGAAACCTCAATTTCGGGGAAGAGTTCCTTCCGAGCTTCCTTTTGGCGTTCCACCTTAACTCTCAAGCCAAAACCTCGCGAGGTACGAACAAGTCCAAGCTGGAAGGAAAGCTTGTGTTGCGCTTTCACAGCCTCCTCCCTTGAGAAACCATGAAGACGTACCACTGCAAACCGTGGGTCGAGTCCTTTCGCTGCATTTCGTGGCTGCAGGTACAATCCATGCAACCCACAAACCCGGAGGCTCGCCTCCAGGTGCTTTTCGGAAAAGCGAGCAACGGCGTGGAAATGTTGTGCTTTAGACGAGTCGACCTTCTTACGACGGTCAAAAAAGCCTGTTCCCCACACATCGACCAAAGCCTCGCCAGCCTTTGGGTACAACAACCGAAAAAACCTGTCAAAGCCACCATCCAGTGCTTTCCACTTGTCTCCTGCCTCTTCAGGATACACATACACAAGGCAAACTGTAGTAGACTGTGCCACTTCAACTTTCACTGGCGCTGCAACATCCCATTCAAGGTTCACGTCACCAGTTTGGAGGACGGCAACCTGAATCGCAACTGCTTTACCATCAACCCATCCTGGAACAACCAGGGAGACGAAATCTTGACCCAGTACCTGTGTGTTACCCCCCATAACCAAAAGTGCGGATGGCTCAACCGTGAGTTTCTTGTGCAGGAAAGACGGTAACCACGCCTCAGCGTCTCCCTCGTGCACTACCGCAACCCCAGGTGTTCCTTGCAACAATTCTTCTGGCGTAACTGCAACGGTTGCTCCACCTTTTGATCGGAAAAAACCAATGTCGAGTCTGAATGATGAGGGCAGCACTTCTTGAGTCTTGGTCCTATCCCTAGTCTTAAGACCTTTCTTCTTATCCAAGAACTCTTGCCATGCGTCATGCGGTGCCTCAGCTTGGAGCACGTTGGCATGAGTGACCTCTTTCGATGGTCTTTCAAGAATACCAACCAACGCAATACTTGCCCGTGTAGCCTCTTGCTTCAATGCGGCCCACGGGTCACGGTGTGCAAAAACTGCTCGCAGCGTTTTTGTGCCTAAGGCAGTGTAAACCTCGTGGGCGCGTTCTCCAACTTTGGATGCAGGAACCCCCTTTTCACCAAGGATACCTTCCAACCGAGTCGAAATCTGCATGGGAGTGAGGTTATCGTGTTCACCAGCTTTACCTCTAGCACCTCCTCTGAGACCAAAAACTTTGACACGAAGCTGCCCACATTTATCTGCCAAGGCCAACGTTTCATCCCCACCAACTGTAGCTCCATTCGCTGTCATCATTAAGCTTGCAAGCCCACCATAATAGGCGTTGTTGAGATGGGACAAACACTCACCAACCGTCATAAGAGGGGGGAACATGAGATTTCCCAAAGGTTGCAAGTCAAAGCGAACCAAAGGCAAAGTAACATCCAAAGTTACACCCTTTCCACTCTCATTACATACACAAGATTCATGTCGGCACCACGCCCTAGCGTGAGGGTCCCAAGCCGCTGCCGTTTCAAAGTCAATTCGAAAGGGGAAGACTGCTCGCAAGACGTCTCCAAACCGCATGCCTATTGCAGGCCGCATCTTGCGCACGGTAGTACCAAGGACCACTTTGATGTCCACATTCCTTGGATCCTGACCAGCGGTGTGCAGTCGAGGTTCAACCTGTGTGCCCTTTGCTCTCAAGTCAAGGTACTGCAATACCGAGAGATCCTCGGAAGGAAGCTCGTCTTCAACCAAAATACTGACCCTGTTCCCTGAAGCGCATAAGGCACCAAGATGTTTGAAAGTAACCGAAGGGTTCACAAGACACCACATGTCATCAACTCGAAGTTCCACAGAATTCAACAGAACTTGACAACAAGGCAAATGTAAGTCCTCAGTAATGATGTTGAGAGACGCAGCAAATTTCGTTTCGATGCCTAAGACACCACACGCAAAGTCTAAGGTTGGGTTCCCACCAAAAACCCTAGCAAGTCCAACCAACTCTCCAGCCAAGAAAATCCAAATTGGGCCATCAGCTGATGGTTGTGGTGGAGCAACTGACGCAAGATTAAAGAATCTCCCTCTCCTGACCACATGGAGAGTCGTCAAAGCGTCACCCAAAGCCGCAACAGAGCGAAGCCACGGTTCAAAAGGCACTTTTTGAGGCCAACCAACGTGAGCAAGGACTGATGTAACAAACTGCGCAACCGTGAAAGGTGAGACTGAATTGCCTACCTGTAACATGGCCGCAGCCGAATCAACTGGGTGAGGACCAAACAGTGGAAATCCCATCATCCAGAGAGCTTCAAAAGGTTGCAAATAGCGCAGGGCCTGCAGTGGGGAGGAGAGAGCACCCCTCTCGTCATACACCAGCCATGTCAATAATCCATTCTCTGTAAGCAACCTCCGCGGAAGCAAATGCTGACGACCATAGTTGGCCATCAATGTAGGCAAACAGGTCCCTGGCCAAATAACCGCTCTTTTTGCCAGAGAAACTCCAAGCAAACCAATAAGTTGGTGTACAGGATCTCGATTAGTCTGCAAAAGGGGGTCTCTCAAGACCATCAGTTGTTGTTCATTAAGTTGAATCGCGTATCGTGCCTGAGACGCAGCCAATGGCGAGTCATGAACTCTCAGAGCAGGCTTTTCCATCACGACCTGTTCCGGTAAGTCAAATTCATTTGACCAGGCCATCATCAACCTTGGTCTCTGCATGTTGGCAAATGTCGAAAGATTTAACCTGGCAAGTGTTGGTCCTTTCAAGCCAATACTCTTTGCAAAATCGACAACCAAGGGCCAATGCGGATGATCTCTCAACCCCACAACGTTTTCTCCAAAGGTAAATTGGACCCCAAAGACGACAGCCAATGCGATGGCTCTCAACAGAGCTTTCCCTTCCACTGTAAGGATGCCTTTCTTCCACCCGGCCCCGGAAAAACAAACACAAGGGGATGAAAAGGTAGACCATGTGAACCAAGATCCGAAAAGGGTCGCAACCCACCAAGAAGGGTCAATGATGTCTGCCTGAAGAACTTCAAACCGCTGGTGTGTCGCATCAGCTAAAAACTGTTTTACAGTACGTCCAACAACCTTATGTCTGGCAGCTAAGGTCTCACAAGGGTCAATGGCGGCGTCAACCGCAAATACTTCATTAACCAACCCTAACTCAAGTAAAGCCGTGGACCAGCCTCCTATACCTGAAAAGAGCTCCAGCACCCGTCCCCCAGACACGAGTCCTCCACCAGTGGATGATTGTCTGGCAATGCCTGTGCCTAGGTGTGGTGGGTGGAGAAAATGAACCACCGACCCTTTCAAAGAACCCCACAGGGTGAGCCCAGCAATCCAAAACCTTTGGTGAGGGAAGAAATCAAAATGATCCCTGTACCAGTCGTCAAAAGCCAACACCCCTTTGCCCTCACCGGACGTATCAACTACCTCGAAAGCCAGGTATGACCCTAAATGGAAAGGACGCACAAGGTCCACACAAACATTGCTTCTAAGATTGCATGTACCAATGGATGATACCAAGAACTCATTCTTGACTTCTTGAATGACAACTTCTGGAGAGTCCACAGAATCTCCCCTGGGAGGGGAACTCATTCCCAGCCAAGGCACATGGTGAATTTCAGCTTCTTGAGCACCTCTGATTCTCCATGAAGCTTTGACCTCCGCAAGAGAAGGGTTGCCAAGCTGGCATACTTCACAACATGGCTTCTCATGACAAAGACCCATTTCATGGGAGACACCTCCGCAGAGAACACACATGTAGGGGAAACCAGCATGCCCTAACACTCCAGACCTGTTACCTGTAGAAGCAACCCCGTCAACAAAAACAGCAAAACGCTCCATGTATGCTCCAGGTCGCGACCAAGAGTCGTCGGTACGAACCACCTCACGTCCAGAAGTGTCCGGTGCCGTAGAAAACAAGGAGTGAGACTCTACTGCCGCCGATATGGTGAACCTTTGTGTCACCTCAGATCCTCTCAGTACTTCTTCAGCAGGAGAACTTCGTTCACGGGTGTGGGGCGGCACTTCATCACCCACAGGAGGACCGTCAGAACGACCAGCGGTGTTCTGGACAAGCTGGTCAACCATAGATCGCAAGGAGACTTCACCTCCTGATGTCTCATACAAAAGGGCCTTCAGAAGGGCCAGCCAATCACTTGTCAACTTTGGCCATCGAACTTCTCCATGACATACAACTCCATGCTGTGCCAACATGAGATGTGCCTGAAGAGGGACAATCTTGTCAGGCTCCACAACCTTTTTGGTCTCCAGCAACTTCATCAAGTCAGTCAGGAGCTCCACAAAGGCACCAACTTGCAAAGTAGGACCCTCAAATTGGTCCAAAATCTGCGAACATAACCTTCCAATCTTGTCCTGGACTTTCGGCTCCAAACAGACGGTCTCAGAGATGATCCGAAGCCTTGAAAACAAATGGCTCTTGAGGGCACCTGCCTCTAAAGTCACTTCACCTGTAGGAGGTGCCACCGGCGGCTTTTTCACAGGAAACTTCGGCTGCTGAGCCATGATATCCATCATGTCCGGGATCACCACGTCCTCATAGTCCACCGAAGATGCCACTGGAGCTACGCCATGGCTAGGAACACTCAGGGGACTAGTGCGAGCACCTTGGGGAGTGTGTGCACTGGATGTCTCAACACGAGGGATCCTCAGATCCGAAGGGTTAGCAACTGCAGCACCCCTCAGACTGCCCTCAGGCTCAACTGCTGGTCTTTCCAATCCTGCCAAAAGCAATTTGACACCCTCAGGTATCGGGTCACATGTCTTCAAACGGTTGTTAGAGTCTTTTCCTGGCGAAAAGAAAACCTCTAAAATAAGGGTTCTTCCTCCTCCATGAACCTGATGTCCCACATATCGAATACTCCAGCGGGCTCCCAAGTCATTGAAGTTCATACTCAAGCTAGAGGTCAAGTGAGAGACCAAATCTTCAACTCCCCACTTCATGTTCACCTTGAAGTCCACCGAATTTGCTCCAACCACTTGTGGAAAAGTACAGATGACGTTTCGGGATTCATCATCACTTCCCAAGTTGGCAACAATTTGCTGTGAGATTTCATCCACGAAAGGGACCCAGGCATCATCAGTCGCCAAGGGGTACTCAGCTCTGGCAATCTCTTCCTCCAACATCTGATCGAGATACCACTGCACACTGTGCTTGGCTGGTGCAACACGAGGCCTCTTTCCTGGTGGTAATGGAGGAGGAGGTACCCCCAAACTCTCCAAAGCAGCAAATCGTTCAGCCAAAGACTCATTCGTGACTGGAGCATCCGAACCATGTTGTCCGACCCGACGAGGATCTTCCTGACTGTGGGCAGGGTCAGAACGCACCAAGGCCTCAAATTGCTGGTCCCACATCTCATCATAATTCCACTGAGTGGTCACCGAACCATCAGGATGACTTCCAAGAGATTGCTTAACCAAGAGATGTTGCTTGAAAGCACTCGGCTTTCGAAACCACTTAGTACAAGCCTTGCATGTGATCCATGCATCACCCTTCTTAACCGTCATAGAGCATTTGATGAGATCTGCCCAAGATTGGTCCCACACCGAGGGCCTCGGCCTCTTCTCTCCAGGGATCGGCGGAGGTGGCAATGGACGACCCCCATGTCGTCGAACCGGGGAAACTGGTCTCATTGAGCCACGGCTCCTGGCACTTTCAACCTCATCTCGTGAATCTTGACGCCTTGCAACAGGACGCCCAACTTCCAAGGGACCACGTTGACGATCACCAACTCTTGCAGCATCATGAGGCTCCTCCCCATGACGACCCCGAGATGGGGACCTTTCCGGAGATTCTGACACGAAAAGCTCTCTTGAAGGAAGGCGTGGCGTCAACCTAGACGTTCCCCTCTCAGCCTCAACTGGGTCAGGGTCATGCATGCCCAACTCATTGAGCAATATCACAGCAAGTTGCTCCCGCTCCTCAGCATCACAGTTGCGGGAATACGTCAAGATATCTTGAACCGCTTGCGACTGCCGCATGCGTGCAAACAAAGACCTCTCCAAACCTCTCTCGAGAGCGGAGATGGCCATTCTCATCAATCCACGTCGGCATAGTCCACTGATGTCACGCAAGGCTTGTGCATGAGCCTGCAATGTCGTAGGGCCATGATCAAGCGACGCATCGCTTGCAGCCCGCAACTCTCTAGCAATTTGCTTCATGACGTCATGCACGTCACGCTCGTGCCTCCGCGGCATCGAGCCAACACTTTCAATCCAGTGCAACACAACACCCCAAGTGCTCAGCACGAATCGGCCCTACCGCTGGAAGGGACTTGGGCCAGGGCTGATAAAAATCACACCAATAATAATAATAATAATAATGATCATGAAACCTTCAAAAATGTTGAAACTCCAGCAGCGTCTACAAAATGGTTGAATTCCCAAAGACTTTCAATGGAGACACCCAGAACCCTGGCTGCAACTTGGGTGGGGAAAATCCAGCCCAAACCCTGGCTGTTTAATTGGGGGGGTTGCCCATTTCGGGCTTGCCGAAATGGCACCCCCGTAACACCCTGCGTTGATTATCACATGCATGGAAAATGATCCCAAAACTCAAAACTAAACAAATGATTTCACTTTTATTTAGCATGCAAGATGATTCAGGTCCTTTCCTTTCATGGTCCCTTGTAATGGGGGGACATGTTAGTTTTCCAGGGATTTTGTTTTACTTGTCTTACCAACTTACACCAAAAAGAAACATCTTCCGGAGGTAGGTGAATCCCTCAAGATCGCCTGCCAAGGTTGCGCCAAAGCCCTTGACCACCCAATCGGAGACCTGCCGGTCGTGACAGCGATGCGAAAAAAATGGAGGAAAATTCTGGGAGTTTGTTTTTCAAAAATGGGGCAAAATAAAAACCGAAAATTGGCAAAATTGGCAAATCCGCCAAAAATTGACCAAAAAGATCTGCAAAAATTGGCAATGGTTTTGCAAAACGGTAAAAGAGTAAGCCTCAAAAGCAATGTCTGTCAAAATCTGTGGTATTCCAAGGTTTTTTGCCTCGCCTGTGTCACGACCAAGAGAAGCTTCCCAGAGTTCACATCCCAAACACGCAAAGCCTCCCATTCCAAAAATGTGGAAGTGACACTTTGCGAAGGATCACTGCCAACATGGGATCTTAAATGAACCTCTATCGTATCATATATTTGTAGAGATATCTGCGAAAGAATCAGTATATGAACACAGGAGTTTCTATGATACTGTTGATAGTTCAGAAATCCCAAACAACCACCTGAGATGTACAAAACCCTGTAAAGAATAAGATTTTTACCGTATCAACTGGTGCAGGATTTCTTCCATCAACAGTATGTGTGTCAAAAATCTACAACCAAGTCTCCATGACTGGTTGAAACATCCACCAGCGCCTTGTCCCAGCTACATGTCACAGCACGTTGATCATCCGAGCTAAGAGAGATGCTGCAAGAAGTGCTAACGGTCAATTCCTGAGAACAGATTGGGAAAATCCATGAACTTTAGGGAGAAACCAAAGGCAATCATCAACTGGCTGGATTTGATGGTAAAAACATGTTGTAAAACCTGGAAGGTGATTTATAATGCACAAAGCACCTCCCAGTTTTGAGCGACAAAACCCAGACCTTATCATGAAGTAGTAAATTCTGAAATCTTTCAGTGGAAACCACAAGGCGTGGGAAGTCTAGGTGTTTTTCGGCTCAAACTCTTGCATTGAACTCCGACTCCTGTCGTAGAACCAAGCCTGTCGTATGATGTCCTTGTACTCCATGAGAAGGTAACCCTCTTCCCCTGCTGCGCCCAGATGCATGAGCCGCGGAGATTGATAATCTCCTGCAGGAACATGAAAAAATGCGCAATCTCATGACTGGATTTCTTGCATCCTGGTTGCCCTGACTCCCACAGGAAATGTTAACAAAAGCATACAGAACGGGTTGGATGAAATGGTCCCACAAAAAGGATGCTCCTCCACAAAGAACTCTCTGTCCATCCTGGGTCCAAGCAAAGCATCGAACACCAGAATCGTAAGGCCGTGCGGAGGCAATGCACTGACCAGTCAAAGACCAACAAGACACGCTGCCATCCTCACACCCAAGGCAACGGACTATCAGGGACTCTAGCAATCAACATGAAGAATTGGGTGACCGACAGATCTCAAAAGTTTATTGTGCATCAATTATCCTGTCCAATTTTGCCAAGCGAATCTTCTCTTGGTGACTTTTCGATTCTTTTGAAAATTTCTGGAAGAAAGTTCAAAATTCGAATCTCAGGAGCAAAGTCACTTAGTCACTTCAGCTTGTGCACAGTTATCTGATTGGCGACAAAAAACAACACTCTAGACCTGGAGGTGTAACTCAAGACATCGTGAATCCCACTCTTTGTTACACCCCCTGTCCTCGCTCCCAGTTGCGATACAATCTTCGTCCAGCCACTCACAACAAAAGATCCGTTCACTGTGGGCTTCGTTGATTTCACGCACTGTTTTGCCTCAACAGATTGCCAGAAAACATGCAAAAACGTCATAGTCCTTGTTCCAACTGATGATTGCAGTGTTCATCACCGTTCTCAGTGCAAAGTACTGTTTGAATCGTGTGTGGGGCATGGCAAAGGAAATCTAAACACCACTTTTGAGACACTTCCTTCGCAACATCCGAGCTGTACGCTGGATCACTCATGTTTGGCAATAGTTTGTGTGGGTTCCACAGCCTCTCGGAGAGAGTTTTGTGGTACGTGGGTGGGATACACTAAAACTTCAGCTCAGATTCCATCTTTGGTACTCAGAAACCACAATTTTCCGGTGTCACATCCAACAGCCGCTGTTGAACCATCTGGACTTAGACATATGCAGAGAGGACGGTCATCATCTTCCTTCCTTCGGCGGAGGATGCACACGAAAACTCCCAGACAGCAATGGTGAAACTCCTAGGTT
>OMLO01002818.1_pt1 | contig 14204 bp, 5 predicted proteins | sample 1674811 | NCBI WGS metagenome assembly OMLO01 (sample SAMN06265003, study PRJEB25207) | coral metagenome | isolation source: Coral host | place: Mexico:La Bocana,Puerto Morelos, Mexico | collected 2008-11-13
TGATGGTGGTGGTGATGGTGGTGGGGGTGATGATGATCCTGGTGGTGATGATGATGATGACGACAGTGTGCTACCACCTTTTGATCCGAAAGCACTGGAAAATGATTATTCTTGCAATTCAGGATGTACAAACAATATTGCCAAGAACTGTTAGATGGAGTGTGGGAACTCTGGCGTGACATCTTCAAGGCATGGGGCATCGGAGCATGGCTTAGCACCATGCTTTCCAGAGACTTGTGACGACTTGGAGCTTCAGGCGGAAAGGGCTGAGAAGGCACAAGAGGCTGCCAAGCTGAAGATGGAACAGGTGCCTTCCACTGGATGACGACTTGTGAAGATTTGGACCCTGAAGAATCCTGCAGATCGGATACAATTTTGAAAAGATTTCAATGCTTAGATACAGTATACCTTTGTTTCAGCTCTTGCAAAAAAGATCAAACATGTGCTTGGCAGTTCTTCAGCTCCAAAGAATCCAATTGCTGCATGTGTTGCAGGAGATGCATCGATTCAAACAGGCTGAGAACGATCGAGCCTTCAACACAGCGAAGCAGATCCTTGGAAAAGACTAAGGATTGACTCATTTCAGTACAGCTGTTGTGAAGCATCTCGCAACTAAGCGCAAAGATATGCAAAGATATCTATTTCAAATTACAAATAATCAGTATAAGCCTAAGCCTTAGAAGAATTTAAGCCATGAGATACACAGCCTTCAGAATGCGAACTGTCCAGATGGCAATCTCAGGATTGCAGAACAGATGTACATCAAGTGCCCAACATTGTTAATTCATTCCTTGGCTGTTTGGGGTTCGCCACAGGTGAAGCTTTCCCCCCATCGGTGAATTCAAAGATTTTCATAATTTGAGCACTGCTCACTGCTCTTTAAAGAATTCAGTTCTCAGATTCCGAAAAGCGAGAAAAGCATCGCATGGCCACATGGCAGGTACTGCAATGGTTTATTCGAAGAGATTGTCGACTCATGGAAGGCCAAGGGACCTGGAAAATCCTGTAAATTTGGGGATAGGTCGGATAGGCCAATTTTGGGAAAGACCCAGTCGCATGTTGACTCCAAATCGTCTGAGGGAAGACTGGGAAGTCCTGACTGTTGAAGATTGCTTTTGCAGGAAGAGGTGATGAGCAACAAGAAGGACCAGCTTTCCGAGCATCCGATCTGACCTCCCTGGGTTTTGCCGCTAAGCCTCCAATTTGTGTCATCAGGAGAAGCTCTTCAAGAAGCAGCAAGCCGAAGAAGAAGGTCAGCAAAAAGCTCAGCAGGACCAAGCCGCCGGGAGCGTGAAGTCTGGGAGTCTGGGAGTCTGGGAATGGAAATAGTGACATTTGAGGAAAGTATGACAAAGCTCCAGTTGTGCTCAGAGAAAAAGTCATTGATGCCAGCAGAATGCCGTGAGACGTCGTGATACCGTAGGCATGTGCTGTGAAGGTCAAGCTCGCATTGGATTTGAAGGTTCATCGAAATGACACCATGTAAATCTTGAAGAAATTGGATGCAAATTTCGCAGGAAAAAGATCTTCGAGAGGCAGAAGTCTTGGCGCAGAAGATGTACAAGACGCTTTGGCACTGCATTTTGAAATTGCAACGGATCCATCCGAAGTGAACAGTGACCATATATGCATGACATTGCATGACTCTATGTATATGACTATGTATACGTATGACTCAAGATTTGGATAAACTTGTGACATTCCAGCTGTGTTTTGAGTGTGAGTGGTCCAGTTGGACTGTCATGCCCCTGACGTTGTGGTTCGTAGATTCCGAAGCATAGGACACATTGCCAAGACGATGTGAAGTTTTGCCTGGACGTCTGGATTGCAGAGCACAAAGCTGCGTCTCTTGGCAGGATCTGGAGACTTGAGACATTGAAATCGGACGAATATGATGAATCCAAGTGGAATATTATTTGGCCATTAGCGGCTAAGTGTGGCCATTAGAGGACACAAGCTGCAGAGGTTAAGTGGCACTTTGCATCAAAAGCACTCGTGTTCTGAAGTTTCATCAAGGCTAGATGCAAGAAAAGATGAAGAAGCCAAAAAGAAGCATGAGGTCGGGATCGACCCTTGAGAATCGACAATTGACACTTTTGCATTCAAACAACTGCATTGACACAATCAGTCCCTCGAAAGCATGTTCGAGAATGTGTCACAGGCTGAACTGGCAGCACTGCGGCGCTTGGAACAAGAAACTGGAGAACGCGCTGCACTTCAAATTGCACAAAAGACCGATCCGTGCTGAAAATACAAACGAAATGTTGCAGTGATTGTTGCATTGGTGGATTTTTGATGGTTTTTTATTCTTTGTATTTTTTTGCATGTTTTGCAGTTCGGCAGTTGCATGTTTTGGATTTTTGATGGTTTTTTATTCTAAGCTCGGGTTCAAGCCTCCCAGGGGCGAGTTTGTTCTAACTGATTGAACACGTTTGATCACCTCCAATTGCCATGGATACACGGATAGTTGACTATGACTACACGCCAGACCCCAGTCAATTTCAAGAGGGAAAGATTCTTTGCTTAGTGGCGGCACCAGTTAGCTTAGATACGGAGCATCAGATGCATCGTTTAGCTACCATCCCACATGGGCAACACTTCAGATTTGAAGGCAAACTGGACACAGGGAAGGCATCCCATACTTTGCTTCGTGTCAGGGTAAAACAATCAGGTAGCTTTCCTCTGCTCACATGCGATTCACACTCCCTTGTGTTAGGCTTTGACCATTGCACGTGGAGGCATGGAAGGGATGTCATAGAACTTTGTGCAGGCCTTGGGGCCCTTGGTCAAGGGGCAATTGCTTCCCAGTTTCGTCCATGCATTGCCGTAGAATGGAGGCCTAAATTAGCAGAACTTTATAAGAAGAACAGTGAAGCAGAAGTGATCGTTGGAGACATCTCAGACTTTGAGACAATTCGCAAGATTCATGAGAAGCATAGCACCAGTGCAACCATCACCTCAGGTATCTCGTGCCAACCATACTCCAAGCTTGGAGATGGAAAGTCAGGATTAGACCCAAGATCGCAAACGCTGCCAGCAACGCTGGCTATTGCTCATTACCTTCGAGCCACAGCCGTGGTCCTGGAATGTGTTGAGCCGGCAAGCAAGGATGCATATGTGCAATGGCATGTGTCACAGTTTTGCCAGAGAACTGGATTCAATCGTTCAGAGCAAGTGTTGCATTTGCATGAAGTGTGGCCCTGCCGGAGGTCTAGGTGGTGGTGTGTGTGTTGACAGCACCAGCCATTGGTGAAGTCAGCATCCCAGGGTTTCCAAAGTTGATGGACTTGCCAACAGTCCGTCATATCATGCCTGGGCAAATGAAATGGAAGCTTGAAGAAGAACGGCAACTGCATCTATCAGCCATTGAAATGGAAGCATTCAGCAATGCCACGGGGTCCCCAGACTCTTACATGTTGAACATGAGTGGTCAGATGCCGTGTGCCCTGCATGCGTGGGGATCGCAATTAGGAGCTTGTCCATGCGGCTGTAGGGAAGTTGCACTATCGTCCCACAGATTGGCAAGTCGTGGCCTGTATGGCGTGTTGACAGCAGAAGCACCATCAGAAGCAACACGAACAAAGCAGTACAGGCATATGCATCCGCAAGAGGTGTCAATGATATGTGGGATGGACCCAAAGCTGCATTGGGGCAAAGACGTTAGACTGGCGCTGGGAGGTGTAGGGCAGTTGGCCAGCCCAATCCAGGCTCTCTGGGTACTGACACATCTGAAAGCCAAGCTTCATGAAGCTCAATATGGAGTTCGCAATGCAGAATGTGTGCATACCCTGTGCTTGTACCGTGCGTGGTTGCTCGCAAGAGTTTCGTTGTTGTTTCCAGATGGCACAGAACATCTAGGGTCTGAGGCTAGGCACATGGCACAACAATGGGTTCCAGTAAGACACATCCCAATGGACCAACTGGTGAGGGAGGACAGGAGTCTGTGTGAATGTGCCCTTCGAGTTGAAGAAATCGCAGAGGAACATGCAAACAAGCTGCAAGTTCAAGAAAGCACCAAATTGAACGCACTGAGCCTCACAGCATCACAAGTTGTCATTCCATCGCCGACCACAGAAGTCCCAACGCAAGAAGACATGGGAGATGTTTCGCCAGCTGATCCGAGTGAGTCTGGTGAGCCACCATGTCCAACATACAGTGAAGCAGACACACATGTTGTTAGCAATGAAGCAGATGGACATCACACCATAACAGTGCAAATCATGTATGAAGATAGTCCGGAAGAGACACCAGTGACTGCCCAGGTCCCTTGGGGTGTCGCTATCAGGTACCTAATGGAAGCTGAAGCGGCACTGCAGGGGTTCCCTGCCCAGTCTGCAATGGTGAAAGATGGTGAGGGAACGGAGTTGAAGATGGATGACCCCATCACACAAGATGTCATCATTGCCATTTCGTTCACAGCAAGAGTTGCCGAAACACAAAAGTCGACTGAAAATGATAAGCAGCTTCAGGCGGAAGGTAACAGTGTCGATCCACAACCTGTGAATCCCTTGTGTCAGATGGTAGGGAAAGCATTTGTTCGCATTAATCCACCCAAAGTTCAGACTCTGCCACAGATGCAAGCACTTCGAGCCCAGAACATCTCAAGTCAAGACAGGTGCATTATGCTTAAGAAGCAGTCGTTCGTCTGGGGGGATGATGAAGTCAACTGGCACCTCCAGAGAATTGCACTAGCAGTTGATGAAGATGATGAACAGGTGAAAGTTCTTGACCCATTGTTGGCATACGGGTGGAGCCTCACTTACGCAAAGAGTGAAGCACAAGCATGGATGGAGGCAGTAGGACAAGATGGAGTGATCATCACAACCTTGTGGCATCAAGGACACTGGATTCCGATTGCATTTCGTTTCATTCATGACAAGTTATCAGTCACCTTTCACAAAACATCATCAGAAGATGAAGCAGCAGTGCGATCACTCGGCAAATGTTTGCAAGAAGCGGCCAATAAGTCGTCAGTCGTGTTGCATCCGATATGCCAAGAACCCATTTCCAAAAGTTGCGGTGCTGAAGCAATCAGGTTTTTTGAAGACACAGTGTTAGGTTGGCCATCGCCGCTTGAAGTTGTTGAAGACCCACATCACCAATATCAAGAAGAGTTTCGTGCAGACATTAGCCGGAATTTTTTAGCATCACACCCATGGATGTGGGGTGCAGGAAAGGAAGACGATGAGCAAGCAGCAGACCAATTAGTGCCCATTCTCAGGGAACATGGTGTGTCACCAGATGCAGTGAAGCAGAGAGCACAACAAGCAGTTGCAAAATTAGGAGCTGCAGAAATCGTCAAAGCATGCCGCAGCAAAACGCCTTGGAGAACCCTTAAAGCATTGGGAACAAACCAGCACTTCCAATTCGTGTTGCCTGCTGAACTTCAGATCCAGATTGAGGCAAGAGCAGGAAAAGGGGAAGCAGGGAGAACTGGAAAAAAGCCCAAGCAACCCAAGGGCCATAAAGGTGAAGATGAGATTGAACTTGACCCCCAGAGGCTATGCATTCCGGAACGCACATTTCAGAGTGATGGCACATTTGTTTCGCAAATCTCCATGGGGCAAATTGGCCCATTGGCATGTGGAGTGGCAATCGTAACCATGCTAGAAGCAGAACCATTCCTTCGTTCGGGGAAATACGTGTCGCATGAACCATTAGCCCTGTTGGTCCTCAATGCACCAAATGTGAAACAGTCCACCACGCTTCCTCATGTGCAGGTGACCATTCCTGTCAGGTGTGTAGTCAACAATGAACCAATTCTTCTCGAGGCCATGCTCGTGCAACTCGGGGGGGGAAAGGTTGAGAAAGTAGTGCATAAACCGGCCATGGATCTAGAAACAGTGGAAGTTGCCACCATCAAAATGGTTGTGTATAAGGATGAAATCGGCATTGAGTGGGAGTTGTTTGTTCAAGGACCGGTCAAATATGTCCTTCAGCATTACCCCATTCTTCGTCTTTGTAAAGAACCACATTGCAAGTGTGAAGCATGGCATAATGAAGAAAACCTGCAGATCCAAAGTGGGGTGGTTGATGTTTGGCGGAGACAGTTCCTCCGGCATGGCTTCAAACCAGAGTCTCCAAAAGCAGCAGTGATGTTTTCAGTGTGCATCCGGATTCCTGCATGTTTGAAATTGAAGGTGTTGGAGCAAAGTGGTAGTCATGGCATATACAATGAGCCCAGGAGCTTGGATGCCAAAGAACCTGACCGGATGTATGATGTGATATGGATCCCTAAAGCAGACAAAGCAAGTGTCATGCACCTCAAACAAACCAATCCAGCAGCCATTGGAATCGTTCGCAATGCAGACAGGTGGGGTCTACGAACATTGGTGGAACAAGCATCAGCATTGCACCAAGCAGTTAGGCCTGATGCGGTCTACTTGGCACAAGGACCAAGAATGCAATTTTCAGTGAGCCCGGTCCCTTATGGCACGGATCGTCGTGCATTGAGCAAGGCGTTCAGAGCATTAGGTTGGGAGGCGAAACCAATTCAGCCCACTGGGGCAGTTGATGGAGGACGAGGAAACGTTTGGGTTGTCCATGCCACAGACTCCCCTCCTTCGAACATCATGACGTTAGGGCATGGAGAAATGGTAATTTCCAAACTGAAGATGCCAAATGATGGAAAAGCAGAAATGAAGAAACCGATTGCAGCAACTGCCACTCTGAACCTTTGTGGAACAGTGGCAAAGAATGGTCCAGTCAAGGACCCATGGCTGGTCAAAGACCCTTGGCAGGCATTCCAGCCGACCAGCAATAGTAGTGTGAGCCATGGTGTAACGGAGGCATCAGCAAGCATGAAACAGTTGGAAAACAAGATTGAACAAGCAGTGTTGGCTAAGATCCCGACCCAGGCAGTTACATCAATGGAACAAGATGATGTCCCAGACCGGGTGGATGTGTTGGAAAGACAGGTCCAAACGTTGATACAAAAGCAACAGCAGTTGGAAACTACGGTTGTTGACAACCATGTGCAACAAAGTGCCCAGATGACACAGTTGCAAGGGCAACTGCAAGCCCAAGGACACCAGTTTGCCGGTCAGCTGGAAAGTCACCAGCAAAGCCTGCATCAGATGTTCGATGCACAGATGCAGCAAATCAGAAGCCTTCTTGCAAAGCGCCCCAGAGAAGATGGGGAATGACTATCAAACACCCTTGGCAAGGAGGCGATTTGGGATCCTGGATGTGGGGAAGGCACATGTCCGAGTGACCGCTGTTGTCCGACCTCACTGAAGGGTGATCAGGTTGCTTCCGACAGGTTATGGAAAAACAGGGGCTTTGGGCAGCATGGGGAAATGCTGCGAACAACACAGGGGAAAGACCCTGATCATCAGCACGCTTGGGGTATTTGGAGTGTGGAGATTGGTCAGGTAAAATTTCGTTCAGGGGAGAGTTGCAGCATCCACAATGGGATGCCAGCATTCGTTCAAAACAAACTTTGGGGATGGATCTCCCTTTTGATGAAGATCCGGTCATTTCTTTTCGTGTGTCTTGCAGTTTGCAGCTTCAGGCACAACAACCAATTGGGTAGACAGAAGCCCAGGCATAGACTGTGCGGGTCTCCATGCACCAAACAGGGGACATGCAGAAAGCGATGGATGTCAGCTTTGATCGTGCTGATGTATCTTCATTGTGGTGAAGCTAGTAACCCAGGCCCACAAGACAATTTGTGGACAATTGGAGCGTTCAATCCAAGCGGGTTGAATGGAAAGCAACAGGTCATCAATGAACACTTGGGCTTTGGAGATATTTGGGCGGTTTCGGAGACACATTTGTCAAGTAGGGCCTTCCACTCATTCAAAAAGGGGCTCTTTGCAACTGGAAGTGAATTTTCGTATTGTGTCAGTGGCTGTCATGCTCCACCAAGACCTCGTTCGGATCACGTAGGAGCATGGACAGGTGTAGCAATGTTGAGCAAGCATCCGACAAGAGCAATGCCAGTGAATTGGCCACAGGATGTTTATCAATCATCCAGAGTCCAGATAACGGCAACCTTGTGCAATGACTTGTGGATAATGGGAGGGGTAGTCTATGGAGAACCCCCAGGACAAATGCATCCCAATGCTAGGGAGAACACGGAGACCATCACGACTGCTTGCTTCGATGCAATCATGGCATATCCTGGCCTGAGGTTCCTGGCAGGAGACCTTAATTTCACAGACAACCAATTAGATGTGTTCCATTTGTTGCACCAGCAAGGATTTCGTGATTTGCAGGACATAGCCCATGAAAGGTGGGCACGTGATCCACAATTTACGTGCAAGGGGAAAACCAGAAAAGACTTTTGCTTCATATCACCAGAGTTGCAAGTCATGTTAGTTGATGTAATTCTCCAGCATGACGTGTGGTCAGACCACAGTGTGATAGCAGGCGTTTTCAGAGGTTCCCCGAAGCAGATCGTGCAACATTGGTGGAGACAACCAAGTCAATTGACATGGCCAGACCAATTTCAAGACTCGATAGTCTCACTTGACATCCAATGGGAGTCCGTTGACTTAACCGAAGGATACACTGCCATGTGGAACCAGATCGAGACAGTTGCTAGTGATGAGCACAAAAAGGCGGGTAAACCCCAGCCTCACAAAGCACAGATGGGGAGAGGGGCCACTATTGAGACTAAGCTTCGTCCTGGCCAGCGCAGTGTGAAGAAACTGAGGAAAGGCAGAATGGGAGACGTTCAACCACACTATCATGGTCAATCCGTGCAGCATGCACATTGGTTCAGACAACTGAGACGCTTCCAGTGTTATGTCAGGCACAGACAGCAGCATGAGACAGAAACTGCAGAAGCGCATGGCATCCAACTTTGGAGAAGCATTTTGTGTGCAAAGGGGTTTCCATCAGGTTTTCAATATTGGTGGACACATGATTGTAAAACCCACTTAGTAGGAACACCGACCGTGTGCCCAATTGTTGCCCCATCATCCCAAGTTGCTAGTGCAATGTACGAGTCGTTTGCATGTGAAGTCAGGAGCTTGGAAAGGTCACTGGCTGGTGAAGCCAAAGCAAGGTTGAAGAAAATGAGAGAAGACAATGCAATGCTCGTTTTCAAGGATGTCAAGAAGCAAGGTCCAGATCGAGTAGAACTGCTTCTGAACACAAAGGAGGCAATCATCGAATCGGTACAAGAAGACAGTCTAAGCCTGACCCTTGACAGAACGATCAACTTTGATGATCAGGTGCCTTGTTACATTGGTGGAAAGGCCTTCACAGTGATTGATGGAAAATCTGAAACCCTCTTTCTCGAAGATGTGGATGGAGTTGTGCCTGGTCAAAAAAGTTGTTCAATCCACTTTCCTTGGAACAGCGCCCGAACTCTTCAAAGCCTTTGAAACCGAATGGGCAGCACGTTGGAACAGACATGAACAGGTCCCCAGTACACAATGGGAACAAATCGTTGCATTTGCACGCACGACACTTCCACAGATGCAGTGTGAATGCCCCAAGTTTGATGTGAAGATGCTGCAAGACGAAATTAGAAGGAAAAAGAAGAAAAGTTCAACAGAGTTAGACGGAGTCTCCTTGGAAGACCTCAAACAGATGCCACCACAGGTCTTGCAATCTCACTGTGACTTGTTGAACGTTGTAGAACGTAAAGGTGAATGGCCAAAGCAACTTTTGGAGGGCAAAGTTGCCTCCCTGGCAAAGACAGAAACACCTCAATCAGTGCAAGAATTTAGGCCGATAACTGTTTTCCCTCACCTCTATAGGATTTGGGGTAGCATTAGATCACGGCTTCTACTACGGGCACTAGACAAGGTGTGTCCAGCCATGCTTCTTGGTAACCGGCCAGCATGCCACGCAATGCAGTTGTGGACATATGTGCAGTGGATTGTCGAGATGGCACACATCACCGGTAATGGCCTTGCAGGCATAAGTGCCGATATCCAAAAAGCATTTAACCATTTGCCACGTGAAGTTGTCTTATCAGCAGGTGTGATCATAGGAATCCCAATGCCGATATTGAAAGCTTGGGCAGCAGCACTCACATCCATGCATCGTAGGTTCCAAATCAGGTCTGATCTAGGACCGCCAGTGGGCAGCCATACGGGTTGCCCAGAAGGGTGCTCAATGTCATGCATTGGAATGATGTTGGTGAACTTCCTCTTTCACCACTGGATAGAACACCAATATCCATTAGCAAGAGCACTGTCCTATGTGGACGACTGGCAAATTGTGACAACAGAACATAGTGACTTGGTAGGACTAAATGACACCCTCAAAGAGTTCACTTGCCAGGTTGACCTTTTGTTGGACCCTCGTAAGACCTATTCGTGGGCCACTACCAATGAAGGTAGGAAAGCCTTGAAAGCAAATCGCATCAACCTCAAACATCATGGTAAAAGTCTTGGGGCACAAATGCAGTTCACTAAGAGTCATCGTGCAGCAGTGGTGCATGAAAGGCTAGCCGAATTGCCCCCTTTGTGGAAAAAACTCCAATTCTCGTTTAGCCCTTATGTGTTAAAAGTGAGAGTCCTTAGCCGAGCAGCATGGCCCAAAGGACTGTATGGATCTGCAGCAACCAACATTGGCCAAACAGCCTTCACATCCCTAAGAAGTGGTGCGATGAGGGGCATCAATGCAGAAGGAGCAGGCTGCAATTCGTGGGTTCAGTTAGGCCTAATTGAACCAACGGAATCTGACCCCCAATACTGGGTTATCCTGGATACCATTCGAAGTGTTAGAATGTGCCACTCTGAAGATAGCATTGCAACCCTCATCGATTTGGCAGTGCAGCAACCAGAGACGCTTCCAAAAGGTGGCCCAACACATGCACTTGTGAATAGACTGCAGTGGTTAGGATGGGAACTTCGTTCGGGGGCAAAAATCAGAGATCTGTGGAGTGAATTCTCCCTCTTTGAATCCTCTTTCCCTGAGATCAAACTGCGGGCGCAGAGAGCTTGGCAATTTGTTGTAGGATCCAAAGTTGCAGATAGGCCATTGTTTTGTGGCATTGAACAGGTTGATGTGTATAACACTCGTAAGTTCATGTCCCTGCTCACACCACCAGATCAAGCGTTGTATCGTAAGGCATTGAATGGGGCAAGCTTCACAAATGATGTTTGTTGCTACTTCAGTCAATCAGGCAGCACGGCATGCAAGTTTTGTGGAGAAACAGATTCCAGGCAACATAGATTCTGGAAATGCAAAATTTTCGCAAATGAACGCAGTAGCTGTGAGCCACATATTCAGTCGTGGCTTCAAGTGTTGCCAAAAAGTGTGACTGAAGCAGGTTGGTTTCCGAAAGCACCAACAACAGACGATTGGTGGAAATTTCTCCAAATGCAAGAAGTCCAACCTTGCAGAGCACCTCCTAGTGACATTGCAGGGAAAGACCAGTGGATTGATGTCTTCACTGATGGCAGTTGCATGTTTCCAACAGAACCTGCATACCGTTTTGCTTCATGGGCAGTTTGCATTGCAGGACTAGACATTAGTTGGGAACGCAGCGAAGTGATCGGGGCAGGCCCACTTCCGGGCATTCTTCAATCAGCATTCAGAGCAGAAATGTACGCAACACTGCAGGCAATCAAGTGGGCAGTGGCATACAAGCGAAAGTTAAGAATTTGGTGTGATTGCCTAGGGGTTGTCGACAAGGTCCAAAATCTTATCCAGAAAACTTGGAAGCCATCTGTCAATGCAGCCAATGCAGACCTATGGAACAGTATTGAGGAATCGATCGAACAGCTGGGGGTGCAAAACTTGTGCATCACGAAAGTTGCAGCACATCAACAGGAAGAGCAGGCGACTACCAGTTTCCAGAGCTGGGTATGCCTGCACAACGACTTGGTGGATAGGGCAGCAAGGTTGGCCAACATGTGTCGACCAAGTGATTTTTGGGACTTTTTCCATCTACACCGCGAGCAAGTTGAGAGACATTATGAAGTTGGTGTCAAGATTTCACAAACCATCCTTGCGATCAGCCGCTTGGCAGTCAGCAGGGAAGAGATTCAGCCGGGAGACCAGGCTGATGGAGACGGAGGAGAAGCAGAAACAGAAATGGTGACACCAGCAGGTGTTGATTGGACGTTTGCATCTCCACGAGCAAAAGTCCCTTCAGTGGTCGCAGAACGATATGGATATAGGATCGCTGCAATCACCAAAGCATGGCTTGATGAAGGACTTACAGACGGACATGGGGAAAACAACCCACCACAGTGGATTTCATGGCACCAACTCTACCTCGACTTTCAACTGAGAACCGGTGAGATCGGTCCCATCTATGAACGGAAGTGGCTTGATGCGGCAATCAGACCAAACTTACAGCTGCGGACGTTCCGATTTAGAAAGAGAAGTGCTTGGTTCGCTCAACTTGTCAAACAACTGATGCGCTATGAACCATACGAAATTTCTCATGCAAGGTGCAGACCCAATTCAGTTGCATTTGCTCTGCATACAGGATGTATCTGCATACAATGGCAATCTCGAAGACTTTTGGATGTTGAAAACTGGGTGAGTACACGTCTTGCACAAGCGGCAAAGAAGGACGGGGCTTGCTTGGATTCCCTTCCTAACGCAAAAAAGTTAGAGAAGTGGCAGTGTCTAGAAGTTTGTACTGGCCCGTTGGGCATGTGAGCCTCGCAAAGTCGGACTGGCTGCGAACCATCTCAGGCAGTGCGCAACCGAAAAGAGTGAAAAGAGTGGTTTTTTATTCTTTGTATTTTTTTGCATGTTTTGCAGTTCGGCAGGATGTTTCAGAAGATCGTGGATGACAACAAGAAGCTTGTTTCAAAAGCAGGTCTTGGCAGGTCAACTTTTGGCATGCTGTAGATGCTATATGGCTATGTGAAAAGATGTGAAAATTGGAGTCAAGTTAACCCCTGTTGAGCCATGAGTTTCAGTGGTGGCTTACGGACTTATGGTCGATACTGCTCTTCGGCTCCACGGATTCTCGAGGAAGTTCTTGTTGGACAGCTGGCAACGCATTGCCAAGCAGCAACGCTCAGAGAAGGCAGACGCAGAGACCAAACGAAAGCATCAGGCCGCCTGCACGACTCGAGGGATGAGATTTTGATTTAAATTTGAGATTCTGGGAGATGCTAGAGAAAGGCTGGAAAAAAAAGAAAATGACACGTTGGACTTCTGTACGAAACGATGAAGCGAACTTCAACATTTAGTGAACTTCTTTATGTCATCTTAATCCCTTGTTGCCATCCAGGAGGAGCTCGACCGCATCAAGAGAGAGGAGTTGGAAAAGAAGGACAATGCTGCTCAGGCAAAGAAGGAAAAGAACATGAACATTGACCGAAGAATCACCACAATTTAAAAGCAAAACAAAGATCGAAGAAAACTTGTGAAAAGCAATGAGTGCAATAAACATGCCATGCAATATTCGGGATAAGCAATATGGAAGGGCAGTCATGGGTACACATATCAAACCTCACGAAGATGCTGAACTTTGCAAGTTTAAAATCCAAGCCTCAAGTAAGAAAAACATAGAAAAGCCATGGTTCAGTTGGAAGTGCTACCCTTGTGGGCACCAGAGTGTGACTTGCATAGGCGTTAGCGGAGAAGATGCCAATGCCTCGGTTACATAGATTTTCCAGACACCTTTGGGGCAGCAAGAGAAGTTTTCCAGTCGAAGGGATCTCGCAATTTTCTGACCCAGGTTCCGGAAGTACTGGGATGTATCTTGCTTGCAGCAATTTCAATGCAAAATTTCAGCAATTTCTTGTTTGTGGCAATTGAATCGTTGAAGCATGTTGGATCCAAGGACAACATGAGCACCATTGTAGAGTACTGGCGCCGTTGTGCTGCTGCAACGAAGGCACATATAGATGCCTGTGGCATCACATGGCCCAATATGGCCCAATATGGCTCAGTATGGCTCAGTATGGCACGTGATGTCGTGTGATGTGTTTCTTCTTTGCTTATCTTTGCTTCGAGTTCCTGGATGTTGTGGTTGCATCAATTTTCCAAAAACATCTCTGCCAGGATGAGCAGGTCAGAAAGAAACATGAAGAGGACTTCCTGAGCATTGGAGCATCTCCATATCTTCCAGTGTTTTTTTCGCAAACCTGCTGTTTCAGTGATCTGAGGAGCTGGCTAAACTGAAGCGAAATCAGGAAGAAACTGGGACCAAGGTGCATGGCACATCATAGCACATCATGCATCATAGCACATAGCGGCATAGCGATTTCAGTGATGCTGCTGAGTTTGAGATGATAGCAAATGAAGCAAACGATGTCGATGATGTTGAC
>OMLO01002819.1_pt1 | contig 14203 bp, 8 predicted proteins | sample 1674811 | NCBI WGS metagenome assembly OMLO01 (sample SAMN06265003, study PRJEB25207) | coral metagenome | isolation source: Coral host | place: Mexico:La Bocana,Puerto Morelos, Mexico | collected 2008-11-13
AACAAAGCCAAAATATTTTCATCTTTTCTGCTTATACTGATGCATGTATTTCATCATGCAAAATAGTCGTAGCCTCAGAGAGGCCTTTGATTCTCTTCGTCGGAGAAAACCGCGCTAAGCCCGGTGAGCAAGGCGTCGTTGACCTCACTTGTAGGGTCTGTTGTTCCTTCCGATCCACCGCCGCGGAGAATATCATTTAGATCATCGTCCGAGGCCATGACACTGAGAGTATCTGTGTCATCTGTGTCCTTTGCAGATTTGTTTCGGCGGGTGGACTCTTCCTCAGAGCTTTCCGAGAACACGCTATGGCGTCGTTTGCGGCCCTGATCGTTTGAGCCCGGTGGGCCTCTAGTTTCCCGCGCATCGGCGCTGTTGGGGAGATTTTCGCAAATTCGACCCAATAATGTAGGCATCTGACTGAAGTCAGAAGTCAGCTTCAAAACCGCAGTCTCGATCCTAGAAGGTTGACCCGGTGGGTCGGTTCTATGAGCAGATAGCTCAGGCGTTTCGCCCGGTGGGCTTTCAGATAAGTTTGTGTAGATGTGTTTGCCGGCGGGAGTGGGTACCCGCGCGAATTTCGGTCCCGAACGCGAGTGCAAAAAGCCGCGCAGGTCGCGTGAAGAATGGGGAAGAGTCTAGTTGGGAATTTGCCGCTCGCTCAGGAATTAGCGACTTCGCCGCAAAACGTTTCACGCGCGCACCCACTCCCGCCAGCTACGCAGGTTAGTGTTTGTGCGATTGCTTTGATCCGCGCCCTCCATGGCGCGAGAAGGCATCAAGATTCTCTAGACAGGCTAAGAACGTTAGAGTTGCGATACACAGGTAAAAAGAAACCCAGAAATTAGTACTTACGTACTGTGTTAACCCTTTTCTGAGGGCAAAGTCTGCGACAGAAAGAGTAAAAATTTTTGTAGTACAGATAACGCGTCTCGATTGACTCGCGAACTATCATGCAATTGACTTGCTAGCATGCACATGCTTCTCATGTAGCTCCGCAGTGATTAGGACTGGGGACGAGATAGAACTCAAATTCTATCCTCGCATGACAGTTATGGGGCTACGCTCTGCGGGCCGCTAGGGAGCTCCGCTATAAGGCGCAAAAATGAAACCGCTGACTATAGAAGAGCGGGGACCAGAACAGTTTTGGTGAAGGAGGGGTGGCTGCGAGGATTTACATGGACCCCCAGCAAATAATTATAAAGGGATTCCGAGCACTGAATATGGATCGATTGAAGTTTGTACACCTGAAAAATTCCCGAGGTCCATGTGATATCAGTTTGGTGGCACAGAATGGAAAACAGTTCTAAGCTCACAGGCAAATTCTTTCTGAGGCAAGTCCTTTCTTTGAGAAGCTTTTCAACAGCAACATGAAAGAGAGTAGAGACGGATTTGTTCAATTGGATTTTACCCAGTCTCAAATGGCAGATATTCTCGAGTTTATTTACACTGGCAGCTTTCATATTTCGAATCTACAGAAAGCTGAGGACTTGATCACAGCGGCTGATTATTTGTTCCTAGAACGCTTGAAGTTTTTCGCCCAGAAATTTATTGCACAGAACTTATCGACTGCGAATTGTATTTCTTATTATTATCTAGCTGAGAAATTTAATAGTGAAGAGCTGATCAACAGCAGCCGGAAATTTATCCATTTGAACTTCTCAACTGTCGCCGAATCAGAAGAGTTTTTGAATCTGCCGAGTGATGAGGTTGCAAAATGGATTTCAAGCGACCACATAGTCATAAGCGAAGAGGAAGATGTGTCAAGGAAAGAGCCAGCGAGGTGTGAAATTCGGCGAACTTTTTCGTCACGTACGACTGACTTGCATGTCGCGTGACATTTTGGTGACTGATGCGTGACCAACGATCTTGTCAATGACAATAGAAACTGCCTTGATAGCGTGACCGAACGACGGACTGCCACGTGTCACGGCCACATCGGCCAAGGGAGGTTCTGGAGTCCACTGTTACCGTAACTTGTCAAGGGTTTAAACCTTTCGAATCTTTTTGTTATTTGCCGGAGAAAGATGATTGGTATCGCTTTCCAACGTTCGAGTGCCAGGAAAGCCCGTTTTGTGGACGTATAATTCGCGTAGTTCCTTATCGAGGTCAGCTGTACGCCATTTTCGATTGCATTTATAAATCAAAATGTTATGACCCAGATTTGAATCTCTGGTATCCTGCGCCCTGGGCAAAAAGGCGAGATCGAATATTAATCGAAGTGGGCCAAATAGTTGATGAGGTTTTGGTAGTCAAAAACGAAATGTGTTTCATTTCCCAATTTCTTGACCCCACCCGGCAAGCTTTGTAAATACAATCTTGAGTCAGATTCAATTTCTTTACCACAGGATTGGGTTAACGGACAATCATTTTGTCCTCTTGCCTGTGATAAGTACATCTTTGCTATTGGAGGGTATATGCTATTGGAAGGCAATGAATCAGAGGCTGCTCGATTTGACGTAGTTGAAAACAAATGGCAGGAGATTGCGCCCATTCAAGAAGCGAGATTTTACGCTTTCGGCGTGGTCGCAAACAACAAGATTTTCATTGCGGGAGGAGTTGGAAAAAACAGCAAGCAACTGAAAACCTGCGAAGTGTATAACATGTTTGCAGACGAGTGGCAGTCTATAGCAAGTTTGACGGTTCCCCGTAACCAAGGCCATATGCTATTGGTCAGTGAAACGCTGTACGTTCTGGGTGGGTGTTCGCAAGGTTTGTTCACCCTCCTAGTTGAGTGTTATGACCATGAGAAAGACCAGTGGAACGAGAAGACCCTCCTTCCTGCCATAACACAAGGTCTTACATTTTTATGTACAAGGCGACTTCTCTAAATGTTTTCAATGGATCTTTGAATAACCTGCACGTCGTTGAGGGCGAAGGGTCTAATTGTTTTAGTATCACCCAACTAGTCGGACAGACAAAAGCAATAATAAAGTTAGAAAATGCAAGTTGAAGAAAGGTTTTTTGGGGAATAAAACGAAAGAATTTCGCTACTCGATGACTATTGCTAATAGTCCCCTAGTAGCATAGCCAATCAAAATGCAGGATTTGCATTAGTCCACTAGTTGGGTGATACTAATTTTCACAATTAGACCCGTAGCCCGCAAGGGCTACAGATCAATAGCCCATGAGGCGAAGCCTGATCGGCTATTAAACCCGTGGTCCTTAAGGGCAAATTGTTTTAGTATGACCAAACTAGCCGGAGAGAAAAAACAATAATAAAGTTTGCAAATGCAAGTTGAAGAAAGATTTATTTGGGAATGAAACAAAAAAATTTCGCAACTCCGTGACTAAAACTAATAGTCCTCTAATAGTGTAGCCAATCAAAATGCAGGATTTGCAGTAGTCCACTAGTTGGGTGATACCAAATAACGTTATCCACCGGATAAATCGCTAATCACAGTGGATATAAGTGATTTATCTGGTGGTAGCGTTATCCACCTTTTGAACAACCTTCAATTATTTCAATTTTCCAGGACTTTTCTTCAATTTTCCCTGACTAAAAAATAAAATTTCCCAACTGTACTTTTGCCAATCCTGTGTTTTTCGCATTCCAGACTGACCAACCTCGTTCCCAGTTCTCGAGGTAGGGAGAGGGCCCTGGGAACAAGGTTGGAAAACGTAAATTATGAAACATTACATAACACATAAGACTGACAATGAGCATGCATATTCTTAATGGTGATGTCAGTGATTACCAATGTATCTGTTTTTTCTGTCTATGCGAGAATACAGATTCATAGTTCGTCTTGTACTAATTTATTCCCTTTGTGGGCATTTACGAACATATACATTTACGTGTACCGTAAAATACGAGTAGACAAATGGTAAAAAATAATGTTGAAAATATATTTTTTTTCAGATGCAAACATTTTTGTGTGGATCGAGCCCCGGAGGATACTCCCAGAAAAATTGGGGTAGGGGTGTGCAGCCTGCTTCCCAAAACTGTTACCCTAGTTACGACCAAAATCTGCCATTTTCCTTACCCTATTTATGACCTGACCAAAAATTTGATACCTTCTTATGACCTGACTCTTAGATGATTAGGAGAAGGGCTTTTCTTTCCTGGCTTTATCTAAAAGAAAGCAAAGCGTGGATGGAAGAAGAAGGGCGTGATGAAAAAGTAGCTTCTTCTAAAGAAAAACCGATTGGAATACTAGAGTGCGAAAATCGATACCCTATTTATTACCAAAATCGCGCCAAAATGGCTAGAATCGATACCCTATTTATGACCAAAATGGCGGAAAAACCATACCCTTTGGGGCTGCAGATACCTATATACCCCATATACATTGTAAGGGAGCACCCCCCCCCCCATCAGGATGGAGCACTAAATCGTTTGGTATCCATTTCTTTTCTTACAACAGCACACCAGTCCTACAATCAACAGCACAAGGAGGACGCTTCCAGCAACGATAACAGCTATTTGCCAGGTTTTCAGTTCTGGACCACTAGACTGCTTGGCCGCTGATTAAAGAAAAGAAAAGAAAATACTTTTTTTATTGTGAAAAAACACCAACTGTGTCTGAGAATACTCCCACCCTCCTAGCCCACCCTCCTGCCACACCCTCCTCTCCCCCATTTGATGGATCCACCATATAAAAAAGAATTTGCTTTTTTTCCTTTGTTAAAAGTTGTTAATAAAGTAAAAAAAGAACTTAAAACACAAGTTGTCCTTTTCAATTGTTTCATCTGTTTTGGAAGGCACCAAAATGCCGTGTGTGGCCTTAATAGAAGATTTAATCACAGAACTACTTCAGGTACTGTACTGGCGCCTTCGACCGTCACAACATAACACAAGTACACTGGCCTTGGTAGTCTCCACTACTGGAAGCATTCAGACCAAAAGGAAAAGACAACAGGTTGAATGAAAAACAGTTTTTTTCTGATCGACTCTCAGATCCATAGGAACTCTTACAGTGCATTGCTTTGGCCACCTGTGGTAGTAGTGAAAACTGTTCATATGTACATTTGATCAACATCACTTAAAGGGGGTTGTGACTCACTTTCCTGAAAGTTGCGACCACAGCTTTCCAGTTGCATTTCTCAAACTCATAAAGAATATTGTGACCGTGACAGTGACAGTGTCTGGATATCTTATCTTAATTACCAATTTACCATATATTTCAAACAATAAACACCGGATATCCAAACTAAAGTTAGTTAGAAATACTCCACTGCATGTCGTAAATTTCAACTCTCTTCTCTGTGTTTGGAAATGCAGTCAAACACAGCGTTTTGTGTTTGATGAATTAATAAGTACATACTTGGTAACCTATGAATGGTTAGCAAATATTTCTTCATGAAACAAACCTGACGGTGTTACTGGCACTTTTGGCGTTGTGCTAGGAGGAACTGAGAAAAAATATAATTAAAACCTTACATGTAAATGATAAAACCAGTTTCAAGTTTTTTTTTTAAAAAAAAAATAATAAAAAAAAGCCTTTTTAATTGTCAAATAATCTAAAATATTCTTAATAATAGTTCCAAGTTTTTTAAACTTACCCTAAGCTGCCCATTTTATTGTTGGAAGCAAGAGTAATGTACGGAGAGAGATGTACATGTAAGATTTAGAAGCGAGCATAATAAGGTAATATTGAAAGTAACAAAGTGATTCAAGTAATGTAACTTGTAAAACTAGGTGCAAAAAAAAAACAGTGTAAAATTTAAAAAGAAATTATGCTTGTAGGTGCCACGTGCGATTAAAATGTCTCATTTTGTGACACAAAACAAAAGAAAAATGCTCTACAGTACGTTTCACAAAATCTCAACTATGAGCAATGCACCCTCGAAGCAATGTAAATTTTTAAAAAAGTACTGGTATGCTTGAAGGTTCCACATGTGATTAAAATGCCTCATTTTTGCCATACCATTATGACCTAACAGACAAATATGACCGTAAAAATAAATCCATGGTTGACTGTAAAAATATATCCTGCATTACCTGGTGGTATTCCACATTTTCCTGGACAACAGCACTTGCTGGTCAATGAAAGATACTGGTGGCAAATAAAGTGAAATGTAAAATCAGCCTTAGCCAGAGTGAAGGAATCATTACAACAATAGTTTACTGGATCTTGGCATGTTCATTGACTCCAATCTACAGTCAGTGACAGTATTGGCCATGAAAATGATACAATCTGAAACTGTGATGTTTTCACTTCGGTCCTCCTGTTATGATCTACGTGGCAACAATATTTTGTCCCTTTGTAAGCCTAGAACAACGAGCTTTGGCCTTAGTTCTGTTTCATATTTTGGAGCTAAACAATGGAATGCATTACCAGATTGTATTAGAACAAGTGACTTTACAGAGTTTAAAAGGAACATTCAGGGAATGACTTTTGTTTAGACACGTTTTGCTTTTGTTTAGACACATTTTGTAAATATCTTAGGTAACATTTTTAGTGCGTTTTTTATTATTTTTCTTGAAGATATTAGCTACTAATATTTACAATATTATAAAGCTACTCTAAAATTCGAGAGGAAATAAAGTTTTTGATTTGATTTGATTTGATGCAATGAAAGGTTTTTGGGAAACTTGAGAAATTGTTGTAACTTCTCCATAAATCGGCACCAAAATTATGAGATGTCAAAATTGTTGCTTCCCATATACCAGTTTCAAGCATTCAAGCAAATAAGGTGATCTAATGAGTTGTCCTGCACTCGCAATTTTAAACTCATATGTTATTTGCAGGCAAAACAAATTGAGCAGGGTTTTCCCCAGGGGAGGGAAAGGACTCCCACGTAAAAAGAACGAGGGTAGTTGTCATACCATTTGGAGGTTACATTGCTGTTTTGCTATCTTCTAGGGTGTATCTGCACTGAGAGCTTTTTTTTTATTTATTTATAGTCGATTTTTTATGGACACCGTCCAAGGGGAACAAGCTGCAATAAGGTTAGCCCTATATTAAGCAGCAAACCCAGAACAACAACAACAAGATCAGACCACAACACTGGGAACTACATTCCCTACTCTTTGCGAAGGGTGTGTGGGTTCTTTAACGTCCCCTGGAGATAGGAGATAGGGGCAACGATTTTTTGTCCTTATCCGAGAAGACTAGAATGTCTAACCATTTGCAGATGTAAATACAAAGGCAGCACATTCTCCTCAGTCATTTTAAGACCCCGAGTGTTGGTCCGGTCTGGGGCTCGAACCCTCGACCTCACGCACGGTAGTCCGACGCTCTACCAACTGAGCTAACTGGTCGGCAGTTTTGTGGTACATTTTAGGGTATTGACCCAAAAAACATCTGACAGGAAATGTATTGTGATTTAGAATAGCCAATTTTGATATACACTGTATTAAAATTCAACCCAAAACAATAGGCCTCAGCAACAGGTTTCAAGTAATACCTACAGAGTTTGAGGGGTTTACTCCCCAGAGCCTTCTGCAGAGGTCTATTGCTTAATTATGAATTTTAATAAGGGGTGAAAACACTTCAAGCCACGCCCACAAAACAGGATCCAATCTAGATACCTCTTAGGAGTATACTGGGGGGAAGTATATTGGAGTCTGCCCCTGTAGGTTTTCCACCATCTACAATGTAACCAGTCTTACATATAAAAATGGCATGATCATACATTGTAAAAATGTCCAAAACTATGTGGTTTAACAGTTAACCAAGTTACACATATTAATTTTTTTTTTGTCATTTCTATGGTCTACAGGCAGTCTGTCAGAGTTTGCTCCTAAATTAGAAATATTACAAGGTTGACTTCAGTCCTTTTGTATATCATATGTAATCAATTAATTTTTCCTCAAAATTGGCAATACATTTTATTTTTGTCAATGTGTTGCATGTTGTCTACATGTGTGTTTGTTACACTAGGTTGAAATTTGAATGTGAAACCAATTGAAAATTAAAGCTTGTTTGTCAATTCCTATAAGCTATAAATTGAAAAGCAAGACAACTCCACGTCAAATTAAGTGTGTTCCCCAAATTTTGGGGTTATTAAGAATTCTTACATTCACTCTTTTGTTGTGTGTAGTTCATTACTAAGTCAAGCTGAGTATTCAAAGAGTGCAAATGCTTTGATGTAAGTGAGACTTTTTGCTTTAATTTGTTTTAAATTATCCAAGAAACCCTGGAATCCCATTGCAGTCTGTAATAATATTATATATTCATGTTTCAGTGTTTTTCCCTAGCAGTTTTCTTGACAAAAAGCGATGAAAAGGCTCCACCAAAACTGTAACAGCTGTGACTTATAATAACAAGCAAGCCAACCAAACATGACAGCACTTACAATTCAATTTCCCATTTTTCAGCTGAGGGGACTAAAAATTGGAAAATTTCCACTGTTGCATTACGAATGGAAAAAGAGAACTACCACTGGTAGGTGGTCTACAATTTCAGAATGGATTAACTAGAAAACTACTGTTCCGGAATTCAAACAAAATTTCTGGATTTTGTGGCCAAATGGTAAGCACCCTGTAGGAATACTTACATATGTGTTGCTTGGTTCATTCTTTACACCAACGTATTCCAAAATGGACTCAGTCTGTGACACTGAGTCATTACAAACTAGCGAAATCACAGCTGAGTGATGTTCACCTTTGCTACTCCTGAAAATTTGAAAACAACAAAAGAAACATGTAATTCAACTGTCTGTTTTGAGGAAAGCAGACAATCCTATTCCTTTTTGCTAATAGACCTTTCATAAAAATGGTGGTACTGAAACCAGGTCAGGGTGGACAAAAGATACAGAAAATATACAAAAATGTCCATTCTAACCCTACTCTGGTACTACTGTTTGACTGTACACACTAATTAAAAGTGGATTGCGGGAAAAGTTTATTGAATCAAATTTGGTGAGTAAAAATTCAGCGGGAGACTCCAGAAAATATCCGTACCATACCACGGATGGCTTCTCGAAATTCCGAGGGCAAGGGGGGTTCTTTGGATAGGAATTCCGAAGGCATGGGGGGATACTTACAAGTGGAATTCTGAAGGCATCGGAGGGGGTTAGATCTGGGATTTACACAGGCGGCAGACAAGAATTTATTCCTTGAAAGCTCTTTTTTATGGACGTTTTAAACAAGTTTGTAAAAAGAGCACGACCTAGTGACATTTCGTCCTTAACACCGAATAACACGATAAAGCAGTTTCTGGAATACAAGTATAATCATTTTTGAGAACCTTTTTATGTAGACTCACCGTTTTTCAATTCTCGTACACGCTAAAAACATTGTTCTTTTTTTTTTGCCGAAACGTGTTTTATTTTTCACAGAGGATGCCATTTCAAGTTCATGAGATTGGGAGTGACTGCTGACCCTGATGGCTCAAATTCAAGATGACGGAAACAAAACATACTCGATCGTAATATCTTCCGCGAGGACACAAGTTCATCACACAATATTCTTATTTTAATGTTCTGTACCAGTTTAGGGCAATGTAAAGTTAAATAAGGTTGAGTCTGTTAACTAGTGGTAAGGAGAAAACGTTTAATTTTTTAAATCAATCAATCAATCCTTTATTTGTTAGAGCAGGTTAAAAAGACAAGATTGAATGAACAATATTGGATCGGCAGCCAAAAGGCTGATGTGGACCTGCTTATAATAGTAAAATAACTAAGATAAAAATGGAACAATAAAAATTTTCATTCCAGAACTTTCAGAGTCAGGATAGGTCTCTATAACCAGTTGTATTGTACGGAACAGATTGAAGTAGAGTAATTAGAAATATTTTTCCGTAAAATAACCGAAATTGGGCAAATTAGTGAAACCTTCAAGGGTCTGACAAAAAAATTGAAAATCTGAACGGGAGGGGGAGGGGTTACGATTATGGAAATCTGAGGGCATGGGGGGATAACGCATTTTGGAAATTCTGAAGGCAAGGGGGGGTTAAAATATGGAAGTCATACATGGTATGGTACAGATATTTTCTGGAATCACCCAATTACCTCTTTAAAAATTAGGTATATTTTCCTTCAGCTTTCTCTGGCAAATAATGGTGAACTTGCAATCAAAATATATAAGGGATAACAATATTGACAAGTCTTACTCATGAAGTACAATCGCTTCATGGAATTATTAGCTTGGCTGACCTCCATTCAAAAGAGAAGATCCAACTGGATCTACTCTTGCTACTTATTAACACTTACTGGTTTACCTTGCAAAGTTTAAACTCTCCAAAACTAACTGTTCATCGACATGATCATGCTACAATCTTGGACAAAATAAATGCAACATCTGGACCACCTGTCCCCCCATTTCAATGATACCAAAATGGCGCGCTTTTGCTCCTTCGCGCCTTCATCATTGCTTTAGGGAGGATGGGGGATTTATAATTGTTCCATTTTATTCTGTCCAAGATTGCAATCTTCGACAAAATAAATGGAACATCTGGACCACCTGTCTCCCCATTTCAATGATGCCAAAATGGTGCGCTTTTGCTCCTTCGCGCCTTCATCATTGCTTTGGGGAGGATGGTGGATAAATGTTCCATTGTATTCTGTCCAAGATTACAGCCTCCACACCCTCAATACTGGTACTTCAAATATTGTTTATTTAATGATTGTTAATAATGTTAGCAATCACATTGTGTTGTAAGTGGTGTTAATCTTAGTAGACTATGCAGTGTAAAAAGTATGTTTGTGTGTCACAGTGGCCTGCTCACTCAAATAATTAAAAAAAAGTAAACAATATATAAATAGTTTTAAATCAAAATAGATAAAGAATGATAATTGAGGGGGGCGTAAGGGGGGTCCAAAAACCGCAAAACCACACAGAAATACGCCAAAAAACCGCAAACCGCATCGGATTTTTTCCTGAATACCGAAACCGCACGTACATGGAGGCCACAATATGAAAGCTGACGTCAGCAAGACTTGTGATATATTCTGATAACATTGTACGTTAATATTAAACTGTAAGCTGATATAATGAACCCTGATGCGTTGTAAAACAAAACACTTGGCTTGCGCTTGCAAAACAACCGCATGTCGACCACCTGCCAACCGTTCTAAAGAGTGTTAGCACCGCAGACATTTTTTTTTCACCGAAAACCGCGAGTTAACGGTTGTAATAACCGCAAACCGCTTAGTGCTTTGAAACCGCAATACCACGAGTTAAAATGAAAATTACCGCAAAACCGCATCACCGCAAACCCTTACACCCCCCTCATAATTAGTCTAGCTAGGAAACTGGCAATGAAGTAGACAAAATAACATAATTTTTGAAAATACTCACATAAAATTTAAGGTGAGATTTGATTTGATCAAACCACCTATGCTGGCACTCTTAAATGTTGCACTGGCTTTGTCACCAAGACTATCACATCGATGAGTTGACAGATTTGTCATTCTTGCGACCTACAGATCAAGAAACTAAATGCAGTTGGGTACATTTTAGGGTTATTGGCCAACCATGAGGTCAAGACAACTAAATATTGGCCAAGATCTTTCTTGTATGTTTGTGCACTGAGACAGAGTCAAGTCCACATAAACATGCAAATAAAGAGTGAGAATGAGGCCAATATCACTACTGAACAGCTTGGTCAATGAAGGGTGTACTATATGACAAAAAAAAAACAGTATTTTCATTTGTGAAACAGTGGTAATCCTTAGTGGGTATGGGAAGGATAGCGCCATCTTGCCAGTGCAAATGCTCCAAGGAGTTGATCGGTCAGATGGTGACCTGCATTTGTTGTCGTCTTATTTTGAAAACCCTGATGTGTGCAATTTAATTGTTCTGGGTCACCAATACGGCGGCTGTGACATCATGTGAAAGCAGTAGATTATTTTATAGGTTTGTAAATTACTCAAAATTATCTTTCTATTCTACAGTATAAAATATGTACTTACTGATGCATTAACACAAGGTATAAAACCAGTGTTGTTTTCACCAACAAACTCACTGAACTCTGCACACGGGCTGTAAAGATAGTACCACTTGTTTTCAGGACTAGGATTGGTAGTAAACCTGTAAAAACGCAGGTCCATCACCCAAAATAGATTAATAACTAACATTAAGAAACGAAAGTGAAGAATATAAACATCACTCTCTAATGATTTTACCAATCTAGTGAAATATCTAACTATCAATCAAAGTAAACAGGAATTCTGTCAGAGGCATTTTAAGTTTAATAACCACGCTTGCATGCTTTATGCATGGTCAAACACAATCTTGTCCCCAGAGGCTGTACTCCTTTCGGTTAGCACCAAGAATCTTGACCTCTGGGCTTGCCCAACACCTGAAGTCTGCCATTCAGACAGGCTGAAAATACAAAATGAAAACTTTCTATGCTCCGAAAATCACATCTTGTCAGAGACCGCAATTCTTGGTACTGACCAAAAGATTAAATGTGAATTTTTGAACTCACCAGGCATTTCAAGAATGCAATAATGAATTGTTTCTTTGAATATTTAACCAACAAGTTAATCCAATATGGTGAAGAGGTTCAATATTCATAAAAAAAACCAATCATTTATTGCACCTTTGAAATGACTAGCTAATTAATGGGATGATATTCAAATAATCAATTCATTTTTGCATCCTTGAACTGACCAATGGGTTCAATATTCAATATTCCTTATATACATGTAACCTTAGGGGATACCCTTTACTCAGTTTGATTCAAATGTTCTTGGAAGAGTACAGTTTTTATATAGACGGAAGGTTGAGAAAAACAATGAACTGCAAGGAACAGATAATATCCAAGGACAGATATCAGAGCATATTTTTGAAGTGTTTATATTTTATAATCCTTAATATGTTTTTCACAATACGTAGATCTTTTATCAATGTGACATCCTCAGACGAAATGTGTGCCACTAAAAATATATTAGTGCAATATTTACTGATGGGCCAATGAGTCATACTAAGGATTACCTCTCTTTTACTGTGATCACGCCTTATAACTCTGATTTTTTGAATTAATATTTTCATGCATGAATGTAAAATGCTTTTCATACAACAATTGCATGTCACAGGGCTAAAATTGCTGTCCCATTGTCCTGGACAAGTATAATTTCCTTCTGGGGAAATAACTTTTTATTCTCGCTTACTCAATGGACAAGACAGTTGCCAAGTAAAACATTAAAAGAACAAAATAAGACTTTCCTGAGGAAGGAAAACTTGTCGTAAGGGCAAGCTGGAATTGGAAGTTTTTTTTGAAGTTTTTTTCGGCTGCATAGATTTATGCATGGTGCATAACGTGTCTTATGACTCTCATATTTGCAGAACAGTGATCAACAGTGGAAACCCCAGCTTCTCAAATCATTAATAATTCATCAAAATAAAGAAAGAAATCACAACCGTGAAAGAGGTTTGGAAACCTGGAGATACCGATATCTGGAGACAGCACAGTGTTACATCCGACTATCCCAAAACACTTCGAATTTCGTCAAAAATAGATAGTCCACTGCACTACGTATTATCTTCTCGGTGTTCGGATATCTCGATGAAACATTGTCTCTCGTGTTCGAAGTATGAAACAAAAAACTAGTTCCTTTTGATTTTAAAGAACTACTGACTCTGTACTCATTTTACCTTGGATTTGAAGAGTTTCCCTTCAAGGGGAGTAAGTTGATATACTCCCTAGTGTTGTTAACTCCCTCCTTGTAGCATGCACAGCTCTCATGTCCTTCAGCTGGGATACATTCAAAAGCAATGGAAGTACAACAGACTGCCACCAGTAAAATGCAAATGAACAAAACTGCTTGTTTAGTTGCCATCTTTATCATGAATATTAGTCCAGTCTTCGTTCAATAAGTCACGTTCGCCTCACGTGGATGCTAGGTTTAACCAATCACAAAATGTTTACGGTGTGAAGCAAAAAACGTAAGATTTAGATCTGTGCGGTTATTCTTTCGCGCGTTATTTGGAAAAGTGTTCCACCCAAATTTTGCCTTTGGGGGCATGTGCTATAACCCAGACGGTAGACGATAGACAATAGACGATAGAATACATGTTTGCGTGACAAATTTGTCACGCAATCTTTAGAAACGGGTTGGTACAAAAACAAAAATAGCGATCAAATAAATAAATAAATAAATAAATTTATTTCTGTTTATGATCGTGGGCTTGCTAGACAATTTGGCCGCCATACAGATTTTATTGGAAGGTAAAATTTGTTTTTTCCTTGGTCACATAGTATGTCATGTGACTATTTTCCAATAAAAAAAAAATCAGTAGGAGGTAGCAAGGCGTGACAGGCCACACAATCTCTACCGGTGTGAAACATTTGAGAACCTTTTATATTTTTGC
>OMLO01002820.1_pt1 | contig 14200 bp, 12 predicted proteins | sample 1674811 | NCBI WGS metagenome assembly OMLO01 (sample SAMN06265003, study PRJEB25207) | coral metagenome | isolation source: Coral host | place: Mexico:La Bocana,Puerto Morelos, Mexico | collected 2008-11-13
TTTTTTTTTCAAGCAGAAGACGGCATACGAGATTCAAGTGTGACTGGAGTTCAGACGTGTGCTCTTCCGATCTAGTCCATTACAGGGTTACTCTCACCATTAGATTTACTGATACCCATTTGTACACCTGGGTGGAGAGAGGCACTGTGAGAGTAGTTAGTGCCTTGGGCCACAATGTCCAACACAATGTTTGATCTGAACTGAGCCCACTTACCATGAGACCATAGACTGAATCTCCAAACATCGAGTCAATCTTGAAGCTCATCCAGTCAGTCATAGAAAGACAATGACAACCATTATTTCTACTCTGTCGCATTTGTGTCATTAATTATTAGTAACTATTATCAATGTCATGATTTTGGTTATTGTAGGCGTTTCCATTTGTCCATTACGCCCAGTCAAAAATGGCTCAGGGAAAGAAGTCATGAATCCTATGCAAAGAACTATTCAATGGTTTTTAGTCATGATGAACCACTTGCTTCGAGAAATATGCGATGTGATCCTTTTCACAAGGTAGTGTTGTTAACGTTCAATAAGTAAACAAATCAGATGAACATATCTTCTAGTCAAGTGTCTGTGAGTTCAAAGCATGTTTTGATATCTTAGTTAAGAATGTTTTCAGTCAAACTAAAATTGTAGACAAAATCGTTCAATATAATATAAACAAACTTAATATATGCAAGCAGTTTGTCTTTTGTTGTATGTGAAGTAATGTTAGTACCCTTTTGTTCATTTGTGATCAAGATTAAGGTTTGACCAATGCGCTATATGTGCTCCATGAGAAATTATGTCAGATCTGTTTTATGATTCAGTGTAGCTGTTTTGTAGCTGTTTGCCCAATTAAACTAATGTCTTATATTTAATATTTGATGTTAGTAATATTTATATATTAAATTTTATAGTCTGATATTAATTTTCTCCTAAATCATAATACTAGAGATGAGGGGACACTCTGGCTATTGATAATGACCGACTGTTAGTAATTATTATGATTTTCCATTGACCTCTGGTAACAATAAACAAATGAAATATCAAACTTTTGCTTTGTTAACATGTCATTCCTTTAATTGTTAGTATGTATTTCAATAACATTGTCAAATTGATTTCAGGTCCTGTTGGACAAAGGATGTGTTTACCAGGAGCGACATGGCTGGGAGAGACCAGGCTGGTTTGTTCCTAATGCAGAACCTGAGGTATTCATGGCCCTCTCCTTATCAAGTTTTAATTATAATTTGTGTTGTTTTATAGGTTGATTGTAGAAGTAACGTACAGTTTTGATGCGCATTGACTTAAAACAATTTTCACCCATAGTAAAGATTGAAGTCTCTGTAAAGTTTTTTTCCAAAGTTTGTCTTGAGCTACCCACTGTCATTGTATGAAATGCGTAATAAGTTAGATCTTTGAACATGCATGTTGATTTGTGTTTAATTTGTTTACATTCAGGTAAAGGAGTATGATTACTATGGAGCTTATGATGTTAAACAACACCAAGACTATAAATACAATGAGTTACTGGGTCAGGACTACACCTTTGACTTTCCACCTCATCATGATATTGTAAGTATTTCAAATATAGTCAATAAAAGTTATTTAAAAAAGAGGCAAGGAAGCATTGTTTTGGTTCAGAGTTCTGAGTTATTGTATTTTGTTTTAGTCACGATCCAAGACTTTATGAGACAGTGAGCATTTACACGTAACAACGTAGCCCAAGGAAAACAGTGAATTTTGTTTCCCTGAGATCCTCAATGTTCCCCCTGGTGATGCCGACGTGAACATAGAGGTCAAGGGGAAACAAAACTGACTGTTTCCTGCAGGAACAGTCATTGAGTGTTTTATTATACCTCCCAACTCAAGAAAAGGAAAAAAACTGCAAAAAAATAGTTTGCTTGATGCCGGCTGGCACACAAATTTGCCACAGTTCCAAGGAGCACAAGCTGATCTTGTGTGAGTCGAAACTTCAAGTTGTTGTTTCTCTTGGGAGTTGGTAAGTTTTGTTCGCCTTAGCTAGGGATTTAGTGCGTTTTAACCAATGGCATGTGCCACATCCTCCTCTAATTGGAAAATGTATTTGAGTTAGGAAGTATAACAGTGATAATTTACATTCTAAAGTTTGCTTAAGAATTTGTTTGCCAGCACTACAGATATTGAGTGTGATATGAGATGGACCCTTTATCTCTCCCCTTGTCCTTCAGACAATAAAAAAAATGATAAGGATGACTTGTGATAGGGGGAGAGTGGGTGCGTAGCAGTATTGTTCTGTACAGAAAACCAATGAGAGTTTCATTTATAGCCTTGCACCTTAAGCAGACATTAAAACATGAAGTGCTTTATGCCACTTTAAGATCAGAACTATTTGCCAATCATGTACATTTTTTGATAGGGGGAAAAAGATTCCAGAGAACATATCACATATTTGTGAAATACAGTTGAACCGCACTATTTTGAACTCTCAGGCGAAACAAAAATTACCTTGAAATGGTGGGAGTTTGAAGAGTAAGTTGAAGGGAAACGATTTTAAGTTAAAAATAACAAGGAATTGGAGTTTGAAATGGTGGGCCCAACTGTAGTATTGTTTATTAAGGCTGTCTTTCATCAACAGATTGGAAAAGAATGTCTTGCTTGTCGTGAAAAAGTAGCTGTTTTCAACATGTCGTATTTTGCTAAGTTTTATTTAACTGGCCCTGATGCTCAGAAGGCTGCAGACTGGATATTTACCAATAATATGGCAAAACCTCCAGGTACCTGATGGTAAATTATAGGTACTTACAGTATACATATTGACTGCTTTCATCTTCTCAGTTAACTCATCAAGTTATACAGTAATTTACCATTTTTGTGTGGTTCCAGATGTCTTATTTCCTTAAAATACTTCCTCATCCACAAGATTTCCAGTGATTATTGTTTGGGTGGATATGACTATTTTGTAGAATAACTCGTTAATCAAACAAAAGTTAGAGTCTCCTGCATTCAAGTTTTCATCTTCAGGTAGAAATCTTTTGACTTTGTGATGAATATCTTCTCCAGATGTGCTGAGTAACTGATCTATTCAAATACACAATTCACAGGTGCAACTACTTACACCTGCATGACAAACAAAGATGGTGGTGCTGAGGCTGACATCACTGTCAGTGTCTTGGAGAATGGCGATGGTTCAAGTGTTGTAAAACCAAAATTTGAGGGTGAGTAATCGATCAAATTCAAGTTTGTTGCTTGAACCCCCAAGGGGTCTCCCTTTGATGGAGTAAAATCGTCTGGCATTATACAGAGTAAAATCATCTGGTATTAGACAGGGTAAAATCTTTAAGTCAATCTTGGGGAGTAAAGGGTTAAAGGAGATACTGTATGCTCACCTGATCACTCACTTGTAAAATTCAAGTCAAATGTAGAACCTGTAGAATGAACTCACATGGTGACCTAGTGAAAGCATGAGGTCCCAGCATGCATTGCAAACATATATGGGCATGACAATACTGACACACAATTCTTGTTCACCTTAGTTCACATATGAAATAGTTCCTCTAAACAGAGCAAGAAAATTAAATTTACCGGTAATTGCACCATGCATATGGAACACACCGCTTGTGCCAGCATTCATTTTCATATTTGAGACTCAATCATTAGAACAACATAATTTGGAGTGTTTTTATCCACCGTTAAACAACAATAAGTTACGTTTCTTAAGACTCCTGAAATTATAATCTCTGTCTTTTCTGCCCCAAGAAAATCATGCTAAAACACTCAACAGGTCAATGGGAAAGTTTGTGTGGTGACAATATTATATAAGGTTACTTAGTACTAGTAGACCTGACTTGAGAGACCGGATCAAGTTGAGGCTAAAAACAGAAATAAGTGCATTTCTTACTTATTATTTTCTGAATGCACCCTAAAAGATATTTGGATAGTAATAAATGGTCCGTGGTGTTTTGTCATCAACACCCTTTGTGAGACCAGAGTCCTTGATTTATAACCCTAAGCCAGATGACAAGTATCTCTTTAAATAGAAGTCTCCCTGGCTTTAATAACAGCAATTGTGTCACCATACCCTTTTTAGAGCACCAAGGACAAAAACCATAGACTATCTTGTAAAAACCTATTATAGGATATGTAAGAGAGTACTTACCCACCGCTGGGCATTACTTGACCTAGGACCTGTTTCAAAGGTTAACAATGTCACATAAGTCACCCTTACTATGCTTTCATCAATCTCCAGGTGATGGATTTTACATTGCAGTTGGTGGTGGAATAGGTCAGCATGGTTGGTGTCATATCCAAAATATTCTTCAGGACAAACAATACAATGTCAACTTTGAAGATCACTCAGAGAAAATGGGAATGCTAAGTATACAGGGACCAAAAAGGTAATTGACCAAGAGAATTTCTCATGCTTGGTAGCAAACAGTTAATATGTTAAAGATAATTATGACTAAACTTCTACATGTAAATGCTAATAAAATGTGAAGATCTGTAGTTACTGGATTTGCAGGTTTGTACAACACCATGTGAGTGATTACTGGGAGTACCACTATGTACCCGTCTAAATGCAATGGCTGCTTCAAAACTTAATGACAGCCCTGTCTGTAACAGGGAACGGTTATACATTCTATCTTGGGTTACCCAGCAGTATTTTGTAAACTTGTAGCACCACCACTTTGACAGTGACTACACATCTTGTGCAATTTCTTTTCAGTCGTGAGTTACTGCAGTGTCTAACTTCAGCAGATCTTAGTAACGAGGCCTTCCCTTTCTCCACCCACCAAGTCATCAATGTTGCAGGCCATGACGTCCGTGCTCTTAGGATCACTTTTGTTGGTGAACTTGGTTGGGAGTTACACATCCCCTATGACTCGTGTGTGCGAGTTTATGAAGCAATCATTGAGGCTGGAAAAAAGTTTGGTATTGTAAATGGTGGCTACAGAGCTTTGGATTCACTCAGTGCGGAGAAAGGTTACAAACACTGGCATCAGGATTTAAGACATGACGACACTCCTCTGGAGGCAGGATTGGGTTTCACTTGCAAACTGAAGTCGGAGACACCATTTCTTGGAAGGGAAGCCCTTGAACGGCAGAAAGCTGAAGGTCTTAAGAAGAGATTGGTGTGCTTCACCATTGAAGAGTAAGAAACAATATTAGTATAAATACATGTATAAGTTGTTACTAGCTTTGTGATGTATGCATATCCAGGGACTGTGCAGGGGGAGGGACAAACAGTAAAACAAATAAATAAAAAAAAGCAAAACGTAATATAATAGCTTATTATGAATATTATGTAGGTTGTCTTCATTTGTGGATTATATGCCTGGAAATTCCTATCATTGGATCCTGGTGTATTAGTAAATTATTAGCTGGGGTGTTACAGTAGAGTAAATTTCATTTTGCAAAGTTGGATTTAATAATTAAATACCAGGTGATAAATGTTTACACATACAGTATAGTACAAACTTCGCTGAAAGTTTTTAACTATGTGATGCCTTGTTTGTCATTTTGAATGCATTTTATGTTATTTCTTGATTTTCTGGGACCCCCTAGTGCATTTTTTTAACCCCCCCTCCCACTCAAAAGGTTGCTGCACAGGCCCTAGGATCTAGGATTGACTCTGGACCCCACAATTGGATGAGCCTTTGTTTATACATTTTAGGGTGTTGAGCCAAAAATAATTGACAGGAAATGATGTTTTGTTTTAGAATTTGTACCTCTTTTAGAGTGAAAATCTTTTCAAAATTTCTGGCGAGCACCCACATATTTTTTATTTGGGAGCTGTGAGTATCAAACCAAGAAACTTCAGTGGTCAATGACAACAAGGGTATTTCCTGGAACAACACAGTGTAAGCTCACATCATTATTTGCATCTTATATTTACAGTCACAAGGCTCTCCTTGGTCTTGAAGCAATATGGCGTGATGACAAGGTTGTTGGCTTCATCCGACGGGGAGAGTATGGTTTTGCACTAGGCAAGAGCATGGCTTATGGATATATTAAAGATCCTAGTGGCAAGCCAGTGACTATGGATTTCATAAAGTCAGGCAATTACAGTATTGAATCAATGGGGGAACTGTTTCCTGCACAACTACACGTCAGAGCACCATTTGATCCTAAGAATCTTAGAGTACAAGGAATTTACAGTTAATGTTGTGTAGCTGAGTAAGCAGAAGTATAAAGCAAGAGTGTCTTCAATATTGAGCCCCAATCTTGACAGCTTTCGATATCAAAAAATATATAAATTACAAATGCTTTAATACTTATATTACACAATACTGGTTTTCCTTTATACATAATGTTTTTAAACTACTAATGTGGAGAAATTTAATATTAGTTATTTCAACCTGTCACACTAATAAAAATGTTTCTTTTGTCATGTTTACTCTCAATAATGTAAATAAGGTGCAGATCATTTGGACTTGAAGAGAGTGGGCCAAATTGGTTCTACACATGTAGGAAATTACAAGTGCACAGCGAAGAATTTGTAATTTGAAGGAACCATGACATTGATGTTGAAACTTCAAACAGCCCATTGTCTAGTCTCCCCAAATGTTATCAACAATCCTTGTTTCTTTTTTTTTTGTTTTATTACCGGTAGTACCCCTTAAATGAATTAGGTAGTAAACTTTTATAATTGTAGTTTGAAAAATCTCAAAATCTTTGTATGCTTTACTTTGCAAGCTTTTGAGGTCTCTCTCATTTGACTATTCATAATAATCACTGCATCCATCAGGTCTCAGTATATCTAGGTTTGTACAGTTAGTTAGATTTGCACATATAAAAATTTCTTACTTTGTAAGAAAGCTAAATAATATATTAGATAGTGTGGATAGTGTTCATAGAAAAGCTTGGTTCCATGGCTACCCAGTCATTTTGAGGCATCTCATTTTTTTTTACCCTCAATGGAAATGGTAAGATCTATTAATTTTAATAGGCAGCATGTGAAAATGTATTGAAATAAAATGAAAAGAATATAAGATGTCTTGACTTGTGTTATACAACAATCACCAGCTTTGTATTACTTCTTGAGTATATCATGGCACTTGGCTAAAACTGTCGAGGCTGACAACAATTCATGCAGGATAACATTCTTTTAAACACATTAATTTTAGCACTTTTTGTATTCTTTTCACATGTTTTTAATTTTATTTACCAGAGGACACTTTATTCAATAATTGTGATCAATCCTAGTAAATGATCCTTGAATTTGTACTTCAATATAATCCATCAACATTGAGTATTTTTTCCTTGCATGCAAATGTGTACTATAGGGCTAACTGTAACTGCCAAGGTGAAGGTGGATACATTTAAAGGAAAGCTTAAACCAAAGCTGGAATTCCAGAGGGATTTAAGGGAGTGCTCAAACTAAAATGCCCTTTGGGGGACGGGTGTGATTATTTGCTGGAACAACAAAATGGGAAAAAGATTTGAACAAGGGAGGGTAAGTTTCTACTAGTCCCTAGTGGTTTATCAAGGGGCAAAAGAAAGTGAACTTAGTAATTTTCACTTTCTTTCTTTCTTTCTACTGAGTAGTGCCCAACATGAGATCACATTATGGCTGTGTGGTTATTTTTAAACAATTTACTTACAAGGCTAAAAAAGGGTTAAAAAGTAATTTCAACACTAGGTCATCTTCACCTAGTGTCTAAAATGTTCAGTGTTTTTTAGCTTTGAAAATAGAAATTATTTTAAACCAAAGCGAACATTATAGACAATTACTGCCCTTGATAAAGTGATCCCAGTTACCGTGATAGCCAATTGTCAACTGACAGACCAACTGACCAGCCAATCAAAAGGACAATCAAATCTTTGTTTCTATAATAAATCAGTTCTATACTGAATAGTTATGTTTGCAGTTTCCTATTTTTGTGAGACAAAAATCTTTTCTTAAAGATGTGCATCAGATAAAAAAGGAAAGTTTTGCGATAGTTTAGGGAATTTTTAATTATTATAAATAAATTGTGCTAGCATTTATGAGAGGGGGGGTGTTAAAAATAACCATCAAAGGATAGCCCATCCTAGGGAAAGGTGGTAAATAGAACCCTACAATAGTGAAGGAGACGTTTTCAGCTTAACTTGCACTTGATTAATTTTAAATTAAACAAATTTCCCACTCCAAAATACAGGATTTATTTAAGTTGGAAAAGTTAAATTACTTATTTTAGAGTGTGGTTGCCACTTAAAAATATAAACGTTACTAAGGCAGCTTTGGTTAAAAAAAAATAGGGCTGGTGAATTGTGATTACAAGCTCATAATCCGCTGCAAGTACATCATGTATGAGGATATATATTTGAGCTATTTCTCAACTGAGGCAAGAATTTTCTAGCATCAAACAACTTTTGTAAGCACTGAAAATTTAAAAACAGTGATTCACTACATAATGATGCTGTTAGAGCCCTAAATCAAGACAACAAAAACAGACATTTGGGTCTTTTGATTTACATACACTTGACAAACTTGGTTTTTCCATAGTTTGATATATTTGGTTAAGCCTTCACCAACCATCTTTCCATGTTCAGTCATCTGTTCTTAATGATACAATTTCTTCAGGATCCAGTAATTATTTGAGACATTGTTAGATTTAGGCTAAGACAACCTAAAGTACGAAATCAATACTCAAGGCTACAAATATGCAAATGAACTGACTTCTACAGCTGAGTAACTGAATACATGCACTGAATATATAAATGCAGCGTACATGTTGCAGTCAAGATTACCCTTAGTACAACTTGGTATTTTCACATACATTGTAACATAATACCATACACCAGAACAAAGAAAAACACCAAAATGTACAAAGCTGATATTGAACCATGACCTATGCATCAAAACAAACCAAGATAAACTTGAAAAAGGTTGGACTGTCATTTTTCCATCCAAGCACTCTTTTTCACTGTTTTGAGTTCTTTACAGTTGTAGGCCATTATTTCAAATTTCAACGATCAAAATATCACGATGGGCTGTTCCATGACTTGTCAGTTGGTGCCTAAAATAATACATCCTCTTAAGAAAACTTTAAAGTGTTACCAGAAGAAAACAACAAGCCTGCTAAATGAGTAGCATGCAGCTTCCTGCTTTGAAAATCAGGAGTTACTAACAGTCTTGCAAAATTTCTCAACATTGTAATTCTTAAGAGACATGTGAGAACTAAAAGAGTACCAAAAGTGTGGTTCAAGGAAATATCCATGTCTACCCCAAGGAAGGGCCTTCACAAATGAGGTGTAGGGGAATTCAAATGCCAATCTGTTAAAGAAAGTTGGAGACTAATGCACAATTTTCAGAGATCTGGGGGTGAGGGGGAGGGGGGTTAAACCAAAAAACTTCTGTGGAAGCAGTATGGATATTTGTTGGAACACTAATAACATGCTTAAGACGTTTGTTTGTTTAATTATTTTGAACTTAAAACAGAATTTTTAGGCAATATTTGACACCTTGTAATTACGGGTAGCTTGAGAGACTGCTCATAAAATAATATTGATAGTACATGAAAGTGCAGAAAATCAAACTTCACTTCGACAACCACTTTCCAGGTTACAGCTCATGTATGATGATAAAATAATAAATTCTAACAGAATCCTTTCAATGGAAAATTCACAGTAAATGTTACAGTTGCCTTTGTTGTGTACCGAATAACCTAAAAGTTGATATTAGCCAGTTTTAAAAGAGACATACTTTAAGCTTTCTACAAAAGCTCTGTGTCATATTGGTTTTGAATTCCTGTATAATTATAGAATGCCATTCACATTTTGTTTCAAAATGATTAAAAGATAGTAATACCATAGTTATACTCTAAATGATATCCATAAGCTGTCATAGTTTGAACATGAAACAGAATAGGTATTTCCTACATGTATAAGGACAGTCTACTGGTGACAATTAAAATCTGTACTTATCATGAGTTAAAACTCATAATGCCTTGACTAACACAGTTCCAAAATCTGCATTGACCAGAATGTAACTGAATCCACAATCTGAATCCTCTCTCCACACACATAGCCTAACACCACATTTGAATGCCACTGCCAAAGTTACCTTTTTGTGGAATGAAGGAGCTCTGACAAAGAATCACTTGCGTTAATCTGTCCCGTAAGACTCAACATAAAAAGACGTTCTAAACTTTTGGTGCCAATCGATCTCAGTTCAGGTAACCTTAGAAGAATGTTCCCAAAGCGATTGGGTTCACTGGGGTGAAAATTGTTGTTATACTCCAATAGTGACGCATGGACTTTATCTTGCAGTCTTTCAATAAGCTGCTGGTCATAGAGACCTTTGACATCTAAACAGAGACACAAAGCAAATATTGAGTAAAATAGACAAGAGCTCGCTGGCAGTAACTGGGTCTTTGTTACGCAGTGGACTGTTGCAATGCCACCAAAACCCTAGCTCCACCCTGCCCCCCCTATGCACAAGTAATGATCACATGGTTTGCCGTCATCACTATAGACAATGCCTAGATGTCATCCAGAACTTTTGCCTCAGTCAGTACTTAATTGTAATAAATAAGTCAATCACTTGCAGAGCTGTGCTTTAGAAGTGCACAAATGCCACAGGCCACTGACTTTTGCCTTTGGGTGACTGGAAAAACTTTTTTTCATACAATCGTAAGTGCTGGACACCCAGGATTTCATGGTTAGGAACCTTTGGGCTCCTAGTAATTTTTCCTAGACCACAGCCTTGACTGGCATAAATTATATTATCAAGTGCCCACACATAATTTGCATAAATTGTCATGTATGTTAGATCTAGGACTAGTAGAAAAAAACTAAGGAATGAAATATCATTTCAACCTTTCTAAGAATAAAGACAGACCTGAAGTTATTAGTTAGGCCCCCAGAATACATAACCCAGGTCCTTGGTTAATTTGATAATTAATGAAACAAAAGGATTGATAATCTATTACATCAACGTTGTTGTTAAAAATTAAATTCAGCTAAAATAATAAATTTCATTGTCTCTTAACCCTACTTATTCATTGATTATGAATAATTAGGGTTAGAAGACAAAGGAAATTGAGAATCAAACTAGGTTTAAATTATTTTTACCTGAATTTAATTTTTAACTACAACATCAATATTAAATAAGGGACAAAGATTAACTGAGAATATGGAATACTACATGTATACCATGGAGAAATACTGTGCAGTAAAAACTGTATTAAGCAGGCACCATTGGAACACTCACTAGTGTCCACTCAATACAAGCCATAGAATTTCATTATTTCATGATTTTTATTTTCAGTAAATGTGGGAAGAACATTTAAGGACCCAAGCTGGTCTCCACTTACATTTCTGCTTAATACAGATTTCACTGTACTTGTAAGTACAAAGTTCATAATAATTATGAATTTTGTAATTATTACTAATTGTCTGAATTGACAGACAGTTAATAAGTAAACTGAACACGCACTTGTCAAATATACATGTACCACCTGACAGTAGACTGACAGTTGCTTAGAGAATATTTTTATTAAAAAAAAAAAAAATTGTATAACCAAACTTTAATTTTCCTACCTGGGTTTAAGAGAACAATAACCTTTATGCAAACAAATTCTGCATCATCCAAATTCAGTTCTTTAAACTTTGCTGTAAGTTGCATAACACGATGCATAATGTCACCAATTCCTGTGACTTCTGCAGTAGAAAAGTCCAACACTTGCCCTTTGCAGAGAAGCACTCCGTTATCTAATTGCAAAGATTGTTTTGTGAGATTGATCAGCATAAGTTCAATCCAAGCACTTCTTGAAAGAACCCGTTTATCGCTTTCACTGATGTCATGAAGCAAAGGCAAGCATTTGAACCATTCAAGGTTTCTCTTAATCTGCTCTTCAGCTTTTTGAGTGACATGCGCTAGAGTCTTTTGTCCTGTATCCTCCAACTGGCATCCCTGGCAAACCATGGAAAGGTGTTCAACCTGAGGTTCATATCTCAAAAGTTCTTTAATAAACGAAGGGAAAGTTCTCATTGGGATTTTAACAGTTGGGGCAGCATCTACATGGTCTGAACTTAAACTGCTTGATGATGAGCTTTTTCTTGGCTGCTTGGCAGCTGGTTCAGATTTGATGCGTGCATTAAAAGTAAAAGATGTGTTTTTGTGTTTTCCACCAGGTGTCCGATCTTCACGAACAGCTGAAAAATCAAATCAAAGATAGAAAAATTTGAGCCTACAACATAAAGTATAAGAAGAGTTACTACATGCCTTGATATTGCACTGCATATATGAAACAAATTTAACAGTTATCAATGTAATCAAAGTTACTGTTAATTATTACAGCTCAACATATTTCCTAGACCGTACAGTATACTGCATAAGAAAGATAGAGTTTAATGGAAAGCAGATAGATGAGTAAATTACACTAACCTTCTTTCAGCATGCCAGCTTTAATACACTTTTGCAATCTACAGAACTGGCATCGGTTTCTGTGACGTTTATCAACAGGACAGTCTTGAGTCAAGTTGCGACAAGAATAAACTTTCTTATTTTGAACACTTCTCTTAAAGAATCCTTTACAGCCTTCACAACTTGTAACACCATAGTGATGACCTGTGGCCTTATCAGAGCAGATGACACATATGTCATCATCAGCAGGTGAAGTTTGTTGAGGGGTGCCTGGAGTTGATGGTGTTCTTGGTGTCAAGGGTGACAGCGATGGCATGGTTACCGGGGGTGTGACTGGAGCAATATCAGGATCTGGTTCTCTAACATTCCCTAAATTGTTACTAATAATAACAGAATCTTGTGCTAAACAAGGACCCATATCAGCTTCATCCTTTCTGTTAGCTTTCTGTGAGGTGCTACAAGACTCGGCAAATCCGTTTTGTGTGCTGGTACCAGATTGAGTTTCCAGGCTTGTTGAAGATGAGTTTCCATTGAACTGTATCAGCGATGGAACATGAGAATATTGGTGCAGAGCAGTATGTTGTGAAGCTGCTAATTGATGAGGTGAAAAGAAATGAGGCGTATAGAAAACGCTGCCCGCCTGAGCCAAATAAGGTGAAGCAATGGACACCAATCCTCTTTCCCCTTGAACTAAAGGCTGCTGAACCAGAAGTGGCTGTCCATTTGATGCCACCAAAATGGCACGAGGAAACACTTTAGGCTCTGTAGGGGATGGCAATCCGTTGACATGTGAACTACCACCTAGAAAATAGAAACAGAAACAATATCAGACTAACTTTGCTTTTTAATTCACTGGCAAAATGAACAACCTTTCCCTGGAATAGTCATTACTTTTATCACATGGCCAATTTGACTTTCATAGAAGTTGTATACTTGGGAAGGAAGATGCAAATTTACATCTGAAGCTACATGTACATGTAAGACTGAGAAAGCATTATACTCTGTCAGTATCAGTTGGAATCTTTGAAAACTGTATATATTACCCTTATTTATGCAAATGTATTTATAATTATTTGTTCTCAATCACAGAAAAAACACACTAGATAACTAATCAAAAATAATGAAACCACCTAACAAAAAGGAGTAACAACAGACATCAGGATTTATAGAGGATATCACATGGTGGCGAGAAGATATGAATTTTATGTTCGAGTGGCAAGAACAATATTTTGCCATGAGAACATAAAATTCATATCTTTGAGCTAACATGTAATGTTCTTTTTGTGGTATAAACAAACAACCACCTAAACACAAACAGACATGAAAAAGCGGGAAATGACATCATCGATATCTTCACCAGTGAGGATATGGAAAATATGCCACTCAGGTCCCGGATGCAGTTTCGCATGAATTTTATGAGTATTGTATTTTCCAGTAAAACACCCGTGTCTATATAATAATTTTCATTATTTTTTGTAAGGCTACCTAGTAAGAACGTCTAAACTTTACCATAAACAATAACTTAAGCAATCGAACACAATTTAGATTGTACCAAGTGGATTCTGTTAATTCAGTGGCTGCTTGGGATTTGTGTAGCACAAATGTGACTACAATTTCACTATTTCAATACTTTAACATATCTTTAGAACATAGAGTTCTGTATAATGATGCATGGTAGAAAAACAACTTTCAATCTGATGTTTTTTTCTGATATCTAAAAGACATGTTGACTAGCTCTTACACTTACTAGTTTAAAACAGAAATCCTCCCTAACTGCTTCTAAAGAAATTTGTTCTACATTTGACTGTCAAATTTATAATGGTAATTGAACTGAGTGGAGTGCAATTTGGTCAGAAATCATACGCGTGATTTCAAAATCGAACGAGC
>OMLO01002821.1_pt1 | contig 14196 bp, 6 predicted proteins | sample 1674811 | NCBI WGS metagenome assembly OMLO01 (sample SAMN06265003, study PRJEB25207) | coral metagenome | isolation source: Coral host | place: Mexico:La Bocana,Puerto Morelos, Mexico | collected 2008-11-13
GCGAACCTCTAAGTCGTGCCGTCAGAATAGTAATTTCAGACTAATTCATTCATTCACACGTCAGAAATTACATTTTTCATAATTACTATGGATTATCGTATTCCTAGCTTTTCTTCTACAATTATTATTGCAAAAAGTACTTATCATATTTTATTCTCTAATGTGTCCCATATTTGTAAAAGGATCATTTCTTTGGCAAGTTTTATTTGACACAGAAAAAAGCTCTTATTATAAAAGAAGCGTAGTAAATGTGTTACCACCCGAGAGTGAAACCTGAACTTCAATGTACGCCTAGATTTCCCCCTGTATATAGTCTCAACCCACGATATTCAAAATTTCTAAATATTCAAGTTGAAACATTTACGGGACATACTTTAATAATACTAATTCATCAACTTTAAGTCCTCCTCAATACGGAACTCGCTGCATAACTCATCCGCGTCGTCTTTATCCTGCATCCGCAGTTTGTCCGTGCTTGATTTACAAACTGGAAATGCTATCACACCAGCGCTTTGAAGCAAAGAAATTCAGAGCTGGAACACCCCCCCTCCCAGTATATTTGGAATTGTAAACTTGCGTTCTCCCTCCCCATGACTTCAGAATTCCAGTTCAAGAAAACTCCATCTCCCTTGGAATTCCAAGATACCGCCTGTGGTATGGTATGGATATTTTGTGAATCGCCCATTTGGTACTGGTGGATTACTTCATGTAAAGCTGTGAGGTTGGTCTTACCTTGCATGTCTTGTCAAATGATCCAGTGGCTATTTTGTCCCTAAAATGTGGAGAGAAATGTGCTCAGAGAACAACTTTTCAATAGAACAGTGAGGATCAAAATCTACCAACCACAGTTGACAACTTCAGCACATTTAACGTCATCACCACGAGGACTACTGGCAAGCAATGAAAACATGAGATGACTAGATTGTGAAACACACAATGAAAATTGTTTATCACCCTTCAACTGCGGTAATTTTTCACTTACTTAGAATAATGACCATGGGTTGATTACAGTGTACACGTACATGTAAACACAAATTAAGGTATACAATTATTATTACTTATTCAAAATATACCAACCCATATTAAGCGACTACTAAACGGCCACCTCCCATTTCGCCCAGGGTGGTTGCTTAATAGGAGTTCCATTGTATAATGCTGACCTTAGCAACAAATAAAAGCTAACCTCAAATGAGTCCAAATAATCATAAGCAAACAGACATTCTGTATTCAGCAAAAAAAACTGCTGACATGGTACTATATAAAACACAGGTCACACACTCAGAGACAGTGTTGGACCACGTTTTCAAATACCGATAAGAGAGTTGAAAATTAAAATATGATGGAAAGTGGAGTATTTTTGACACACTTCAAGAAACACGGTCTTGAGTGTTTGATATATCTTCTCAGTCGAAACTATTAAAGAATATAGTAAAAAAAATCTGTGCTTTTTAAGATCAGATATCTAAAACACCATTATGATTATGATTTCCTTTGTTTAAAGTTATGAATCATATTATAACGAGTTTGAGAATACTATGTACAAAAAGTTATTGAATATGTTGTAAGTACATACCCATAAGGATTGTTAAATGCGATTGCATACACAACATTCTTGTGTCCTTCCAATACGTGAAGCTCTTCTCCTGAGGCTGTATCCCACACTTTACATGTTCTGTCATAGCTTCCTGTTATGAAACTTGACAGAATTGTGAATATCATGAGGTTAAAAAATTAATATTTAAGTTAATTAAAAGGTTGTTCAGCTGTCTGATACAGTTCGCCACTTTGCATTTCCAACAAAATTACACTGCCATAATTTGCCACCTTGAGCTACACAAACGCACTACAAACGTTTGAATAATACCAAGATCAAGTTTTCTTGCACGCTTCTAAGAAGTTACAGGCATTTTAGCTCGGGGGTATCACTGTAGGCCATTTCAAGCCTGAAATTGGTGTAGGATTTTTCGCTGAGCTTGACAACTCTACAACAACACAGTACCTTTTCAAAACAAGCCATTTCTGCTTCTTTCTTGTATATTTTTTACCTAATGTTTTTACTTATAGAGAGTTGTTGTCAGGTTAACCAGCTTCAACTAAATTTAAAATGGGACTGTAGCAGCATGCAATAATAAATATATAATACAACATAATAACCGGCCCTATCCCCCACTCGGGGGCAAGGAACTAAGCTACAACATAATAAAGCTGGCATTATGATTTTAAAATAGATCAGTAGAAATCTACATGACATTATAATTAAAACTTTCAGGTACAGAAGCAGAAAAATTGTAATCTAAGGGACGCTGTGATACCCCTATGCAAAAGGGTTCCTCATTCTCCTGATGTCACATCAAGTGGTTATTACGTACAACATGATATCCAAACAGGAAATTTGTCAAAATAACATCTGAGTACAACACAAAAAGACTTCAAACCAACCAAGTCAATAAAAAGATAGAAAAACCCAAGAATGTAAAATGCCTACCATGGAAACATCCCCTTCTGAGTTAAATGGCATGTCATAACAAATAAATTGTTCCCACATATATTTCAGACCGCAGTGCAAGGTTTGGAAACATTTATTCAAATTTACAATGTTAAAATAAGTGCTTCCCCATGCCCCAAGTTTTGCATTGGTAAAATACTGAAATGAGTGTTTTTAAGATCTGAAAACATTATATAGCAAGTGATATTAAGGTATTAACAAATGATCATAGCCAAATTAATTTTTGTGTTTATAGCCTCGACTTCCACATTGCTTCAAGCTAGCACAGAAGTACTGTACTAAGAACTAGCCAAATTATACACTTAGGTATGTAACTTCATAAAAAAAGTTCTATGCCAGATTACATGACAATGATACATGTATATGCAATAATATATAGATTTAGCCAGGCCTAACAGCAGCCTGCAATCCAATCAAAAACCAGCACTTGCTGAGCGGTCCACTTCAAAAAACATGTGACCTCAATAAGCTCTAAACTTGAGCTTGTGATATGATCATGTGATACTGGTCAGCCGATACTTTGTTTTGACAGCTGTCAATTGACAATAACATGGATGTCCAGTATCAAAGGACACTACAAGCCAAGGCTGTATGTCTTTGTAAACTTATTACCTATGGCCGCCAAACACGACGGTGGCTCCATCACCATTGCCACCGTCGTCATCATGCATACACGCCCACGAGCAATACCGCTAGCCATGATAACCACGAGAAAATCAATCATGGGTCTCCTTTGCTTTACTAAATGGGTGTGGGGCTCCACTTGGTGGCCGCCCTTCAGACCACCAGAACTCTGCTAAAATACAACAACATGCCTATAACTGGCAAATGAATTATTTTTCTTGGTGGACTAAATACATTTATGTGGTGAAGTGGCCTTATGCCTAGTGCACTAGACTCTGGAGCGAGTGCCCCTGTGGTGAAGCCCTGACCGGGGACATTGTGTTGTGTTCTTGGGCAAGACACTTTACTCACATAGTGCCTCTCTCCACCCAGGGTTATAAGTTGGAAAAAACGAAACTAATCTTGAGGGGTAACCCTGCGATGAACTAGCATCCTATCCATGGGGAGTTGAAATACTCCTAGTTGTTCTATGCTACTGAAACCGGAGATAAGTCCGGCCTGATGAGCCACTTGGCTTCTATACAGACTTAACCTAAGTCCATATAATAAGTTGTTAGACATCTCATGTCTTTACAGCAGAGCCCCTGCACACTGAAGGAGTGCAGGATTGGCGTGCAAGTGAAGCCCTATATGCAAAGGAAATCTGATAACTGTGACTGACCGTACATATGTCAGTCCGTAAGTACCTTCATACACCAAATACCTTGAAGAATAAGAGAGTAGAACCATTACCATAGCCACATCTTTGCTTTTGGGCATCTATGTTTTGGTTAATTGACAGCTGTCAAAACAAGCTATCCTCTGACCAGTATCAAGTGACCATATAAACAAAACAATTGCCACTTTGCAACAATACTTATTCAGTTTGTGAATGAAGCTTTCAATTACATAGCGCTGTTCATGCAGTAATACTTTCTCCTCGTTGAAATGTTCCTTGGAATCGATACTGAGATACTCATTTACAGTGATTTTCTCTGTCAAAACAAAACAAATTACGGTTGGCTAGTTATAAATGAGTACACTGCTGAGTTTTGAAAATTGGTTTTTTTGCAGGTAAATAAGACATCTTTACTTGTTAGTTCCAAATAGTAACTTGACACTTGTTTTTTACACACAAGTGGTTGCAATTAAAACTGACGAATCAGTGACTCTTGTCTGTCAGAATAAACAAACTAGAAGCCAAACTACCATCATGCCCAGAAACTTTAACTTGATAAAGAGATTTGAACATCTCTTTTCTTAGTGTCATCAGTGGCATTTTAATCCCTTGTATTATGGAATTCTTAAAAACGGGAATTATTAGCATGGATTTTCTTAATAGTTTGGTGAATGGAACCTCTTCAAATGTTCCTGAAGACTCAGTGGCAGCAAGACTACAAATTAGTTAGATAAGACTTTGAGGTCACACAGTGGTTCTTTTACTTTCAAGCAGATTAAAAGGTATCTTACATCCATCATAAAGTGACTAAACGTTTTCTGTAACTGACTTTTTGTCATCAAAAAAAGGTCTCAAGGGTAATATGACAAGGAAACTAGGAAGTCTACAGATGTGTGTCTGGTTGTTTCAAGTCTCAAGTTACATGTAGGTAACACTGTTTATCTTCCAGAATGTCTTCTCATTTAAATGGGTTTTGATATGAATTTGAAGTGAATTCATGAAATATCAAAACCGAAAAAATTATGATCATTGCTTTTTTTACAGAATACTAGTAAGACCATGTTAAAAACTGGGTCTGGTTCTAAAATGAGTTAAATTTGGTAATATGTTGACTAGCAAACTTGAAATTTTACTTCTCATGCCACACCGACATTTGCAACTAAATACTTTTGTTTTCCTTGTAAAGGTATACAAAAGAAACCCTTGCTTTCTTGAAAGAAGGGGCAATGTACTTTTTCTTAATTGCTGTAGACAAATGGACAGTATAAAGTTAAATATCTGGTCAAAAATGAAAGACGTACATTTAAAAAAAACACTTATTATCATTTCACTGATTTTTGTGTGAAAAAGATATGTCCATGGGTCTCTGTTATTTTGCAACAGTCAAAGATATTAAAAGGCATCTTTTATGAAGTCTTGACAGCCATATACATGTCACAAATATTTTAAACCCTTCAACGCTGTTCAAAGATATATTAAGACAAATTTTCTGCTTTAAAAAGTATAATTATTTACATAGTCAACAACTATTTAAATCTGTCTGGATAATTATTACAAAGGACTTACAATAACTTGATGATGCACTTGAATTACTGACAATATTGCAAAACATACCTTGTTCCAGACTTGTTAAACGCCACATTAGTCAGTGGTAGGATGTGTGCTCTTAAAACCTTTAGTACATGTAAGTAAAAGAAAAGGAGAATCAATCATATGCAAAAACCATGAATACTGCATAACATGTTGTTTTAACAAACACAATTCAAAATTATGTGGTAGTATCACTCTACTAAGTTCCAATGATCTCTGCTTGAAGTTGAACTTAAATATCTCTGGAACTAATACAGATAATTAAAAATGTAAAACACCATTACATGAAAACTTTTGTGGAATTATCTCTGATACTCCTAAAATTCCAAGGGGTAAATATTTGATAACTGTTTCAATTTAAGGGACCGTTAGTACATTCAAGTAATTTTATTTCCTCTAACACTGAGTCCTACTGAAACCACTACTCTGCATGATAAGCTTAGAACAAATATAAAAATTACGAATTTGTTAATGAATGTTAAGCAATTTTTTAATTAGACGAAATAATCAAAATACTGCAAATCCTTGAATTAGTGCCTCCTCTCAAAAGAGTATCCCTTCAAATAAGGGCCCATCCTATCAACCAAAATTTAAAAAGAGGAACCTCCCCTTGAACAAGTGCACCCATCCCCCCCCTGTTTTATGGAAGAGTATTGAGTACTGAACTTTGTCTACACTACAATCTAATGTGACTTTACTTCTGATACCTTGAAGAGGTAGAAATGGTGATCCACACTTTCTGCTTGTTTTTCTTGGAGTCCTGTTTATAAATTAGTCAAGTCTAATATTTAAAACAAAACTTTTCTGTCTTTTTAAGAAAAGAGGATAAATACTTCCAATAAGGGAGCAATGTTACAGTGTTCACGTAGATGTAATACAACCATAAATTTCCTTCCCATCATGCATTGCAACATATAGAATGGAAATTTATTCAAACAGAGTGTTTCACAGCCTTTGTATTTAAACCGATAGTGGCAACAAACTTCCTCACAATACCGTGGTAAACAGTAAGACGCGGTACAGTTGAATAGGCTAATATACCTTTTGTTTTGATTCATTCATTTTACAATGCCATCTTTCACTCTTCAGTGATAAATCATGTATCCATCATATTACAGTCTGGTCAAATGTAAGTTGACAGTCACTCAAAACTCGAATGACTCTACTGGATCCTCCATCCTCAAAACTCAAAATCTTTGAGTATTGAGTCTCACGTTGAGTCACTCGAGTCAAGTTGTTTGAGTTTCGAGTCAAGGTGTTTGAGTTTCGAGTCCAGTCATTCAAGGTTTGAGTCGAGGAGACAACAAATTTATTACTCAATTAATTTTTCCAAATACATTATACTGTATATGTCAAACTTGCTGGTTTACTTTTGGAGACAGGGAAACTTTCGAGTTTTTGCCTCTGGAGGAGGTAAGCGCATGCAACTGAAAATTACCAGCTTCTTAAGATTGTGTTGATGCTGGGTATGAACACATTTCTTATGATTCAGAGCTACCTTTCATCCATTCGCTGGTGATTTCAGAGTAACTTTTTCAGTCAGTTTTCAATTTGACGTTGGGTTTTGTTTTTACGGCTTGATAGAAGTTAGAAACTCTTAAAGCAGCACATGTTTGATATTTACATGGGGTCGATCTGAATCAAAATTGCCAAGGCTTGTCTAGTTGTATGCTTTGTCGCTCAGTTCATACACTGCATACATGTAGAATAAGAAATGAATGCCGGCAAATCCATTCTGTTTACTGGCTTAAAGTCCCAGATGGAAAACACCTACTCAGTCAATGAGCTAAGAAGTTGTATTGTTACATCTCCTTGCCTATATATTCTGGGCAGCAAAGATAATAGAAAAACTAAACATCCAGTCATCTACTGAGTATGCCCTCGAAATATACCAGTTCAAACACGGTTGGAGGAAAGCGTGATAAATTCATGTCACTACTTTTATTAATTTTTCTTATTTATCATCATAAATGCCACAGTTCTCATAAACGTTATTGTGTGTGTGTTTCCCTACAAAAGAAAGAAAAGGAAGAAAAATAAATGCCCTGGTTCTGCAGCTGATTAAATCAACTGTTCTGGAGAATTTGAAGTTTCTATAAATAATGGAAACTAAGAATTTGATGTAATGTTTACTTGCACCGGTAATTATGCATTAGAGGATAGAATGTTCCAAAACTGTGTGGAGTTTCGTTGTAAACCCAATAGGGATTGGGATGCATGGAATTACATGTATTTGACAGTGTTGATCGTACTTTTATTGTCAGTGTCTGAAGAGTGCAGCCAGGAACTACATGTAGTTTCCGGAAGCTTTTCCCTGCTGCTCGACAACTATTGGCAAGACTTTGTGAAAGTGCCCAATATACTTCTTACACTTTTCTGCATCCACTCTCATCCCAAAATCTTTCTATCCCATTAATTAGCTCTTCCTTTTTTCTTGGTTTTGAATTGTTTCAAAGGAAATGAATTAGCTCGTGCCAAAGCACATTATGCAATCAGCTGTTCATTGACTTTGAGCCCTGGTGTAAGATTTGCAATCGTATCAGAACTTGACCTTTTTGTTTTCTTAAATAAGTTTAATTTTAATTCTCAGCTTCTACTGAACAGATCGAAACCTTTTGCTTATGGAGCTTGGCAAAAACAGTCCTGGCACACTTCAGGCAATATTTCATTTCATCCTAAAGGACAGACGGCTTCCAAGGTAGCAGAAGCGATTCACATTCTCCAATACTGTTCCATCAAAATGGATCACTGTCAGATCGTCGTTTGAAGTGTTGAGGAGTGGTTCGTAGTGTACCTTGGATGTTGATGCTCAGTTCAGGTCTCATTTTTGAAAGACAGAAAGGATTCACTTTCATGTGTATATAAACTGAGGCAATTTGCAGCTGCGATACAACAGTTGGTGAGGTTATTATTTGCATCCAATTGCACAGAAGTGTGGTCTCATATATATGCTTGATGAAAAATGCAGTTAAAATATGCTACAGATGGTCCTCACTGAGTGCTGCTTCACTGTTATCATCAGCATACTGGAGCTCCAGGATACTGAGCACAGTTGTCTCGGTCTTGCTTTTGAGGCGGGCAAGGTTGAAAAGCTTGGTGTCCATACCGTAGGAGGTCTTGATGCAAGGTGGAAGGTCAATGATCTCCAGAACCTTCACAATGAAGATGGTGAAAAATGTAGGTGCTAACACATAGCCTTGTTACGCTCCAGATGTACCGGTAATTGTGATAATCATGGGTCTACTGCAGGTGTTAGAAAGAACCAAACTGAAGACCTAAACCTCTAATCTTCAATAATTTCTTTACTAATTAGGAATAGCTAAACAAGAAATATCTAAGAGCTTGAAATTTCCAGGGGCATGCCCCTCAATTCTCTTACAGAAACATGCCCCTTTTTCCAACATGACCGCTACACCAGGTGGGCAACGCCCATCTTTGGGAACCTGCCTGCTAAGTGGTGTGAGCCCTTGTTGCCTCCACAGGGTTTTGGCCCAGAGGCCAAAACCGTAGGAGACACCCTAGGAGTCCCTGGGTGTATACATATAAGGACAAAGAATATTGGTTGAAAAAGTAAGAAATGTGTTTGAAATAGGCAAAGCATTCTCGATGTGACGAAACTTGGCACGCACGGTCGTCTTGGGTAATATTTTAGCAAGTGCGCACGGTGGTGTTGGTTACTTGCAACCACGAGGTCGCGTTTTGTCACCTTCGTCTTCTAGCAGCATCTTGCAGCATTTGAAGGTCTTGCATCTATGAGTTCGTGTTTGTTTTGTCGCCTTCGAGCTTCGCCATCTTTTAGTAGCATCTTGTAGCATTTGAAGGTCAAAACATTAATTTCTCAGCAGTTGTATACGCAATTTTTGTATTCAATAAACATCCAATAAACGGGATATCAAAAGCGGGGGCAGCTATGTACTAGTGAACACTATTTCTAGTTATGAAAACGTAGCTGGAACACTGATTTTCAGAGAGCTCCTCCATAAAAAAAGAAAATTTAAACGAAAACACTCTTTATAAAACATTACAAGAATGATGATGCACTAAAAATCATGCGGGGAAATATTTCACTGTAGCTACAGTCAAATTGAACAAAATCCATTGATCTTTCAACTTAGCAGTGCTAACCAACTGAATGCAATGTATTTTTTTTCTCCATTACATCTCCACAGATTTATAAGTTAAATGTTCAATTTGAAAGCTGAGTGAATGCAGAGGCCACAGAACAAACCATTTAGAGGCCACAATATGTTACATGTTAACAGCCAAAAACTCATGCAGTATTTCAAATTCCAACACAAATCAGTATCTTTCAAAATGTTCGGTTAACCATATCGTAAGTTCATTTTACAGCATATTTATATACAGAGTTGAAAATCAAAGATATATTCCTACATGTACATGTAAGAACATTACAATTTGGTGGTCAAAATGTTATGTAAGGTAGCTTAACTGGTCAAGGCACATTCCCTGTGTGGACTCTATTCACCAATTATTTGCAAGGATTAGTGTAAATGTGAATATCTCCAAAAGGATACTAAGAATTAACTTTCTAACTTGCTCCATCTTGGAAGGTGTAATCAATGGTTCCTTGGCAACAATGTCATCAAGCAAGATATCCACATCAGTTCTAGAAACAAATGTTCATTATGAGTATGGTTGTCATGGTATGTCATGTCACTACATAATATTAAGTTTGCATGATGTTAAAACTTTGCTTCCCACAGTATGTGTCCTTTAGAAACATGTAAAAATTTTTACAGACAGATTACCAATGATTAGAACTTTTAAAAAATTAGTCAGAATAATGCACGGCGTCTAGAGTGGTTTCTTGTTCACACTTGATATGAAGCATGCTTCATTAGGGTGTTGTATGATTGCGATATAGTGGGTCCCATGAAAACTTATAGTGGGCTGTTCATTGATCTACAGTCCATGAAAAATGGAAAAATGCACAACAGCAACATCCGACTGGTCAACACAAAAGATGCAGCTTGAGATACAGAGAACTGGGTCAGGATCTGGTTCTGTAAAATGCCATCTTTGCGGACATGCAGTTCAACATTGAGAGGAATAAACTTGAACCTATTGAGTATTGATATACAGTATTGCCTGAAATTATTTACCCTTCTACCAAGATTTTGCTGCAGACGATTCCGCATTCTTGCCTCGATAATGACACTGCATGCCGAAATTTTATTGAGGTTTTACCTAGGTTTTCCTTGGTACACAATACTGCAGTAAACAGTAAGATGCAGTAGAGTTGAATACGTTAAAAAACCTTTTGTTACAATTCATTAATTTACAATACTGATTTTTCCGCTTCAACGACAACAGACATTCCTGCTCTCCCCAAGCAGCTGGCTGGCCTGGCATTATCAGGGAAAAAAAGAAGCAATCAGCGAAAAGTTGTCACATGAGCAGGTGAAACGCCTGACAGACAAGAAGGTCAAGAAGTACCAAAAAAGGTATGAGGCATACTGTATGTGGGGAGAAAAACACTGAAACCTTGATTGACTCCTCTATGATGTTGACCACCTGAGCAGTTGGCCAATCAAAAATGCGCTGCAGAAAGAGCTCCAAAATGATTACATAATTACAAACAAGCTGCCAACCTTGGCTGGAAATCTTGCTTTGAAGTACGGAAAGTTGCTTGTCATTGCAGATGCTGCGCTAATCAAAACAATGCACATTAGCTTTGATGGAATGAAAGCAAGCAAAACTGAGGGATCACTGAGCAATGCCAAAAAACTCCCAAGCAATGTTGAACAATTGCATTGCAATTAATTATTCAGGTAGATGTATATAAAATGGTAGACAAGCAAGCAATTGCAAGTGTTGACATGCAACATGCCACCACACAACAAGTGACTACACGGACACCAGCCACTTAACCAGCAAAAATCCAAAGCGGGTGACTGCCGGCAAAGTGACTGCTGAAAAGACCTGTCTGGTGTGCAAAGCATAAAAAAGGAAGACAGATAGAAACCATGCAAGCTGCTGCGCTGCCAGTCACAAGCCAGTATCTACTGTGTGATGGAAAGGCTTCCTTGTTGCTGCTCTAAACAACAAGGCGAAAAGCCTTACCGGCAAGAAACCAGCAGTTGCTATCAAAGAAAAAGCTATCACTGCAAAGCAAAATACTCAAGACTTCTTGGGCAAACAGAAAAAAAGCTCCCCTCCCTATTAAAGGTCAGGTGTTTGTACCAGCCAGGTGAACTTGAAGGTGGGGAAAAAGGGCCACAGATCTGAAAGTCTACAGTGTTGAATAGTCTGTTACTAAACCAGATGAGCCTGTATGTATTACTTGCACAACAGTCCCAAGCATCGCTTCCTGAGGTTATTCCTCCAAAAACAGAATTACCACCCGAGCAGCAACCTTAAAAGTTCATTCCATGCCATAACTGCTTTGTACCAAAAAGTGTTTCCTTGAACTGTTCATGCATTATTTGTTTCTAGACAATGTGACACTCTTTTTTCCACCCTTCACTTTTTTGATTTTTGTCATCTGCCTTTAAAGTTGTCAGTTAAAGAGCATTGTACATGTATTTAGCGTAAGCAGTTCAAGTATTGTAATTAGCGTAAGTAGTTCAAGTACTGTAATTAGTGTAAGTAGCTGTATTGTAAGTAATTGTTTTGTATGTAGTTTTTGTATGTAAGGTAGGTATGTGTGCTGTTAAAACCCTTTTTGTGTGTTTGCAATAAATAAATTTTAAAAAAACGAAAAGAAATTGTGACAAGGTTCATTCGCGAAATCTCTCAAGCAGAAAAATCACGACCATCAAGCTTTATGCAAATTTCGGCTTGTCGGTTGTTTGTGTTCGCCGTGCAATATTTGGATCAAAATTTCGATAAATGCTCAAAGTTCATCTTTCAAACATGGGAATTGGGAAAACTCCTTTGCTTTGCCTTTCCACTCATCTCACTCTCTGGCATTTGACAAAATCTTTTTAACAAATAAATTCCATGTTGCCGTGCATCTGTTCAGTAATAGATCACAGATGACGTCAAAATGTGGTAAGAACAAAAAAAGTGGCACACGAGGCAATAGCCGAGTGTGTCACTGATGTTCTTACCACATTTTGACGTCCTCTGTGATCTATTCACTGAACAGACGCACAGCAACATGGAATCTATTTGTTTTATACAATAAAGAAACAAACTACTACAGCTTTTTTATTTTAAAATCTTTCTCAATTACTCGAAAGCTGACGAGCACGAAAAAAGCCATTTGAAGTAATCTGTTGTCTATACAAAATGAAGCAATCTCATTGGTTGCTATGCGTAGCAAAGAATTGTGATTGGTCCACAAAAATCACGCCACTGTCATACTTGACTCAAAAGGCTTCTCCTGGAATGAAAACTGACAGCGAAGGCAGAATTGAACTGTGAAATCTATAAATCTTAAAGAAAATACCGGAAAAATCAAGTCAGTTTTAATCATCAGAACAGCCTTGTGAGCCGAAAAGCTTGGATGTTGCCTTGAACATTGCAGGAGTTGAAAGAATACAATGTACGTTCAGAAAACTTGTGGTTGCGGATAACGATGGAGGCCATTTGATTCGAGTTTTGAATGTAAGGAGCGTTACCAACAGCGGAAATTTTGTATCCTCTAAGGTTGGTGATTCTCCAATCAGTTCGACATAGTATCGGAGACACCTTATAGCTGCAATACAGTTGGCCGTGAGCTGTAGTGATCTGAGCTTTGCTCGCTGTTGTGCCCTTAAACAGACTGGAACATTCCCGTCAGAAAGCAAGGTTACATGTTTATTTTAACTGATTTTAAGAAGTGATGATTCTATGTTTCATTCCTGACATCAATCTGTGTCAGCAATTATTTTGAGACTGAGGAAAGTTTAATTTTTAAATAAATTAATTTAGCAAACATTTTGTCTGATTTGTTAAATTCGAGACAAAGTGAGTTCAATTTAGTGTTTGGTTTAGTCTCACTAAACTGCCGACTGAGACTGCTCGCTTATTTTTCCAAGTTATTCTCTAAAAGAGCCACGGCTTTTTCTTAGTTCTTCCTACTTCTCGTACCTGTTCAATGCCTCAACAAGACTTTTTTGTACCTTATCTTTGCCAATCATGTAAAATATTATCTTAATTTTCAAAACGTTCCGCCATTTTTACGACTATTTTGCAGAATGCGAAATAGGAGTTTAGTGAGCGAGAGCGAATTCACTTGCTTGGTCGGTCGGTCAGTCGGTCGGTCGATCCTTGGGTCGTAAACTTTTGTTTGTAGTTCCGCTGACCAATGCACAACTTCACTTGACGAAGAGAAAAATGTCGTTGAATGGTTCGGCAAATGTGAAACATAGTGAAGCAATGAGCGATGAGATAGTTACTGCTATGTCAACAGCATGTGGTGCGAGCATTTTCTTATTTGAATTGTTTAAAAAAAATCTAGAAAGCATTTGTTGTCCTAGTTACGAAATGAACGCGGGCTCCTGGCAAGCATGGGTTTAATAACATGATGCTTGCAATACATGAATATCGAGCAAAATAATAAATTATTATAAATGGAAAACACTTATTAGCTTCATGGGGAAAAGAAAAAGAAAGAAAAAAGACGTCGGAGGGAAAAAAGAAAAGAAAAAAATTCGTGTGTTTGCAACCCCCGAGACTCGAACTCTCACCCTTCACGCTTTCCCCAGCTTTCCAATACATATACCAACGCACTGAGCTAACTTAAGATTAATCCACAAGGTAAAGATCTTGGTGAAACTAGAATCGCTAATTCCAAACAAGTCAATTATGGTCAGTCTTACTCTTCAGCGCACAAGAACCATGAATAGTTCTTCTTCTGGGGTCAGCTGCT
>OMLO01002822.1_pt1 | contig 14194 bp, 10 predicted proteins | sample 1674811 | NCBI WGS metagenome assembly OMLO01 (sample SAMN06265003, study PRJEB25207) | coral metagenome | isolation source: Coral host | place: Mexico:La Bocana,Puerto Morelos, Mexico | collected 2008-11-13
ACAGCGTGGCGCGAAGACAAAAATAGATTGAAAAAGATTATCATAGGGCACGGGGATGTGTTCTCTCACCTCATTTTTTCTTGATGTGATTTATGTTGTGATCTGACTTCATATTACCTCTGTGATGATGTTGTCTTTTGCCATTGTCTCCCAAACCTTGTACAATGCACTGTAAATTGGCGAAAACGACTGCGTATTCCTGACGGGGTCTTTCCTTTTTTCAACGTTGCTGACGCTGATGTTGCAATCTACATCATTCACAGGAACAATCATAGCCAGTCTTCCGCCTTGGACAAAAACAAAAATTAAAAAGAAGTGTGGCGAGGGGTTATTTTGGTAATAGTTTCTCTATAAGAGCTATGTTGAACTTGGCGCTGTCATCGTTCATTGCAGGCTTTCTCACAGCTTTGTTTTCTTACCTTTTGATAGCTCTCTTGCCCTCATCAGCAGAAACCGTTCCCAGTCCTTCTCGGCTTGTTTATGGAATTCGTTTCTCTCATCCTGAATTTCCGACAAACAATGTAGGACTGCTTTTGTTAAGTTGCAGGGCTTTTGGCTCAGCCACTGAGCCGCAAAGCAGCAAAATCCGAAGTTAACAAACCCACTGGGAAAACACTGATCGTAGAAGTTGGTTGCCGTCGCAGACACAAAAACATTTGGGAAATCGGCGAGAAAACTGGATGGAGCTGGAAGTAAACCTACAGAAACAAAGCAGATTCTTGAAATGCATTTGAACGTTACACGGTTTATGTTGTATTCTTGGTTTTTGGATGAGCAAGACTTGTTATGGCCTTTAAAAAAACAATTTATTGGACATTTACTCTGCGCACAGAGATAGAAGATTTAGATGAGCTAGCAAAACGCTGGAGAAAAAGCCACTTAATACCACATTTTAGTCGTAGTAAAGATCGTGAAGCTCTGGCACCGTCGAGTTAAATGTTATGCATATCCCTTACCTTGAACAAAATAAAATAGCGACTTGAAGTCATTTTCTGGTTTGTCTTCGTAATTGATATGCACCTCTAACTCATTCCCATACAAACTCTTCAGTTCCTTTACGCATGCGTGCATCAGCGGCATCGAGGTTCCTCCATCTGCACAACCATAATCAGCGATGGTGAACACATCACCGACCTTCACAGGAATGGACTTGACAGACTCGATGGCTCGAGGAGAAATAAATTTTATGCTTTCTTCGGAAATAGAAAATTTAGAAGTGAAGTAGCCAGCTCCTGAACCGATGTAATCTGTCTGTGTGAACGAACATATATGGGCGAGAGAGTTAAATCGCCGGAGCTAGTGACTTTGGAAACGCATATTTACTCCTACGCTTACCGTAACGCCCACACTCATAATCAGTCACAAACATGAAGCTTTTAGAAAACCCTTTCAAACATGAAGACTTTGAAAACACCGGCTTTTAACACTGAATTTTATTGCTGAGTTGTAAGAAAACTATTTTCGAACGTACGCAACATTGAGTTTCAGTATCACTTCAAAAATTTCCCGTACAAATACAGCCTTATTGTTATTATTATGGGGAAACGAAAGATTAATTGACATTCGTAACGGAACAAAGAGTTCTATTGTTATGAAACTTTGTCACGATATTGTATCGCGGAATTAATTTGTGTAAGGTACGATTTGTTATGATTAGTGTAGTGGTGAAGACTTTGTAGCTCGTTTTTGTGCAAGTGATTTTGCGATCACGTTTCAACAAAGCGATCGTACTCCAACTCACATACTCCAACACTCACAAAAGCATACTATAATCTTTATTCTGATTAGCATTCCTACGTGTCGTGAATGAAGCCAAGTGTATCATGCAAAATGGCAAAACAAGAAAGAACGATAGTAAGAGAAGTAAGCACCTGTACTGTGGCCTTTGTTGGGCTAAATTTGTTCGTAGACTTATTTGGCGTTGTTGATGTTGGATCCAATTCCACTACACCCGCTGCCGCTTGGACACTTGCCATGCTAGCAATCGTTGTTTGTTGTCCTGGTCCTTCAGCTGGTTCGTATAAGGCAGAAAGCCGGCTGACCTTGATCCTAATGTCTAAACTAGCGAGAGTATACGGCTTATTTTTTAACAAAGTCAGGAGAGCGATCAAGAGGTGCTTCGTTCGTTTAACCGCAGGAACAATTAGAGACTTTTAAATCCGACTGTTTGTACGAGATTGTTTTTTTTCACTGGGCAACGCGCATGCCTCATAGACGTAACACCTGGCCGCAATTTTCGTTGCCGTGAACGCCGATATGCATTGCGATCCTGATGTCTGAACTAGTGAGAGTATATGGTGTATGCATTAACTGTGTTTTTGAGTTTAAACAGTGCTCAAGAAATGCAGAGGTTCCTGGTTTGTTCAACAGCAGAAATAAAACGTTTAGTTTTATTACAGCCAGCATTATTGTCTTTCACCAAGAGAACAATCAACATCTCAGTTAATTGTGGTTCCCCGAGGGGCATCAACATGACTTCTCCATGCCAAGCTTTGAACATTTGGGTGAAACACTTCTCCAATAACGCCCGAATGAAAAACCGCACAGACCTCGATCTTGGCGAGGTTGTTTATATAACAATCATCTATCATATCTCAGATCCTTACAGCAATTTGTTTTATGGTTACGATCTTAATTTTTAATGACGTGATACTGAGTGCAAACCAGCAATATGCATAGAGAACATACCAATTTGAATCCATCTAGTTTATCGCCTCGTAATTTGACTCAATATATATCGTTCCTCAAGACTTCATTCCTTAATTGCTGCCCAAGTCTGATGGATTGTTCACAGCCCTATATTTTCCCGTACTTTTATTCTATCGTTAAACCGTGGATAGAATCGCGAGAGAACTAGACGCCAGCACAACACGGGAGACTTGAGCTCGCGTTAATCGCTTTTACTTTCGCGTGGGCTGAAAAATAGAGAGCTTGTGACGAAACGTGCGACTATTTAAGGGTTTCATTTCAGGCTCGAATTTGATTGGTTTTGAAAATAATGGAAACGAGCGGAAGAAGAACACCAGCGACTTGGTTGAGTCGCATATTTGTCAGACAGGCATGCGCAGCTCAACCGGAAGTACGATACTTTGGGACTTCTAACCAGAACTCTCCAGGGTCACTCGTTTTCCGACCGCTAAACAAAGGGGAGCAAAGGCAATGGATACGAGATTGTTTATTCCGCCACTATTGGTCTTATAGTTAACGTCTTCTTACAAAGTCTTGCACATTTTGTGGACTGGGAGGGCTGCCGCTGTGGTTAGCAATTAAATCTGATAAAGAATATGTCACGGACTAAACAGACTAAACACGCCACAAAAGGTCTTCACTCCAATTTCACGTCTTGACTCTTTATTTCTCCTTAAGGCTTCCTGATCCCTGAATCTTGTAGCGACTAATCCGTAACAAATCTCTAAGCAAAAAATCTCCTGACAACAACAGCTACTTCAATATATATGTATTACGTGTTCTAAATATAGCTTATTACATCATTCTAGAAGTTTGACTTTCACAAGTAAGCATGACTTCACGTAATCTAGAATGTTCTGGAAACTGACTTAACATCATCACTACAACGGACTGTTCTTATCTAGAAGGTTCCAGAATATTGACTCATCACAAAACATTTACAATGGGAAATGTAACCTTTGATAATATACAGGTTGAATTATGGAGGAATCAGTAAGGATTAAAAAAAACTCTTTATTTGTTATAAAAAGTACAAAGAAATCGCAGTACAGTCATGGATTTACAAGATATTACCTTTTATAGCGTTTAATAACCAAAACATTTCTCGTTCTTTAAAACTTCAACTCATGTTTTACAGTCGTCTGCCCGGTGACCCGGGCTTTGAACGCTGTCATTCAAAGGCCAGGTCATTGAACAGACAACTGTAAAATGGCCTGGTCTACATGGCTCGATGAACTCTAACAAAATAATGGTTGCTTTATGTTGCTTACTTAGCCCAACAAGAGCGTGTTCAGTGCATTATTTTCTTACTTAACATAGGAACACCATGTTCTATTTGGTTTAGAATAAAGCGAAAATATTATGGGTTAGTCTTATTGCTGGCTACACAACATCCGGGTCATAGTTAATCTATTATAATATCTAGCGTGCATCAGATAAACAAATGGATTCCACTCTGTGGTGTGTCTGCTCCGTAATTGATACAACAAAAAAGAGGCACATATCGCGATAGCAGAGTGTGTCGCAAATTCTAATTAACTATGAGATTATGAGCTCGAGAGCTCACAGTCCAAGTTAACTATTACTCACAGAAATCGAAAGCGAATCAGGATCTAATTTGTTTTCGTATAAATCTACTTGTCGTACTTCACGCAAAGGAGCGCTAGCAGTCACCATTTTTTGTTAACTGGCGCGCGATGCTAGATTGTATACTACAACAGAAAAAGATAGCGGGTTGCGGAACCAGTAAGAAAAAGATCAGTATTTTCATGATAGAACGTTAGTAGATTGATACTAAATCTCGATAGATATCATTACAGTAGAAATGCAGCAGTAAGTAGGGCGCAGTTATATTGATAACACAGTTGCAGGGTGTATACGGTATTCATTCATTTTTAACGGTGTTTAGTTAAACTACTTTTAGACATGTTTAACGTGCTTTTGTTAAGGAGTACATTACTCGAATGATTTAGAAGCAATCCTAAACTAGTCTTAATTTCACAGACTATGATTTTTCGATAATAATGAATGCATTCCACTGCGTGAGTAGCATGTAATACTCTGGAGAACTCAATAGCTCTTCCTCTAAACGAGAGAAATATTCCTTCAAAATACCGTTTTTTTGTTCAGGAGAATAAGGCTGGCCATCAAGGACTGTCAAGAGAAAAGAAAATATGAGAATGTTATAATCATTCGCACCGTGTACACTGATACAAATAGTTTTTCGTCCTCTTCGTTGAGTGGGCAGATGCAAGAAAGAAGGAAAATCTGTCCTGATTCGTAGTGTGCAATCGCTTTTTATGAGGTTAGAAAAGAAGTGTAAATAGTTCATTTCTGAGTTACCTTGTGGCTCTGTTTCAAAATGAGTCCTCGCGGATAACCTTTCATGTGAAAATGAGTTTGACAGTTTCATATTGAATGGTCCCGCACGAAGAGTCGTGTGGCCATGGAGACGAAAGCTCACTCCGAAATGTCCTCCCTTATGACGGAGGGTACTCCCTATGACGGGCTATACGTTGTAGAGTACCTCAACACCATCCCCCCTCCCATTGCTGCAGGGAGGGGTCCAATACTTTTTAGGAGGGGAAAAAGAAATAAAGATAGGCCTAACTGGCTTGTGAGGTAAACAAAATTGAAGACTTAGCTGGGGGCGGGGGGTGAGGAGTGGAAGCCTCTTGCAACCTCCCCCTACATCCGTTCATAAGCGGAGATTTTGTTCAAAACATTTTTTTACGTGTTGATGTGGAATATTAAAAACACAATAAATTGTTGCCTTCCATGGTGCGGTTTGTACTGACTGTTTTAATTCTGAAGTGACTGTCTTTTTTAAACATCAAAATACTTTCTTGAATATAGAGCTAATTTAGCATTCGACTTACTTGATAAAAACATGGAATTACTCCATGCGCGAGTTTGCTCTGTTGTATGCCTCGCAGCTAATTTGGCGTCTCCAGTTTCTAGCAAAATCTTCTTTTCTGGTAATGGAAACTCTTTAATTTCCACTGAAACAAGTGTCAAGCCGGCTTCTCGAACGGGAGATCTGTCTGACACAAATGGCTTTGTAAGTTCCTCGTGCGTTCTGTAATATTCCGGGATTGTCATTTCCTTAAGTTCATTCTGTGGTAAGAAAACATGACCAAGAATTTGTCTTCATATCAGCTAATGTAGCTAACGGCTAAACGATGGAATCGGCTATTAGCTTTCTTTTTTAACTTTTGGACTAAATGATAATTTCAAATTAAATTCGGAGTTATATGTTTTATCATGGTTAAAGGAAAACATCCCTTGCTTTGAAATTTTCCTCCTCGTATAAGTATATGGCAGTTACATTTTACCCTTTGTACAAGCTCTTTTGGACTTTTTCTTTTGTGGAGGTCGGCTATTTTAAAGAGGAATATTCAAATTAGATGTGATTTATGTTGTGATTACTTCATATTACCTCTGTGATGATGTTGTCTTTTGCCATGCCCTCCCAAACCTTGTACAATGCACTGTACAGTGGGAATAACAAGGCCGTTTTTTCGACGTTGCTGACGCTGCTGCTACAATCTACGTCACTCACAGGAACAATCAGAGCCAGTCTTCCCCCTTGGATAAAAACAAAAGTGAAAAAAAGGGCGGCGACGGATTATTTTGGTAATAGTTTCTCTATAAGAGCTATGTTGAACTTGGCGCTTTCATCGTTTATTGCAGGTTTTCTCACAGGTTTGTTTTCTTACCTGTTGATAGCTCTCTTGCCCTCATCAGCAGAAACCGTTCCCAGTCCTTCTCGGCTTGTTTATGGAATTCGTTTCTCTCATCCTGAATTTCCGACAAACAATGTAGGACTGCTTTTGTTAAGTTGCAGGGCTTTTGGCTCAGCCACTGAGCCGCAAAGCAGCAAAATCCGAAGTTAACAAACCCACTGGGAAAACACTGATCGTAGAAGTTGGTTGCCGTCGCAGACACAAAAACATTTGGGAAATCGGCGAGAAAACTGGATGGAGCTGGAAGTAAACCTAGAAACAAAGCAGATTCTTGAAATACATTTGAACGTTAAACGGTTTATGTTGTATTCTTGGATGAGGTCGCGAGACTTGTTATGGCTTTTAAGAAGAAAATTTATGGGACATTTACTCTGCGCACAGAAATAGAAAATATAGCTGTCAATTAAATGAGGATATGAGCTAGCAAAACGCTGGAGAAAAAGCCACTTTATACCACATTTTTGTCGTAGTAAAGATCGTGAAGCTCTGGCACCGTCGAGTTAAATGGTATTCATATCCCTTACCTTCAACAAAATAAAATAGCGACTTGAAGTCATTTTCTGGTTTGTCTTCGTAATTGATGTGCACCTCTAACTCATTCCCATACAAACTCTTCAGTTCCTTTACGCATGCGTGCATCAGCGGCATCGAGGTTCCTCCATCTGCACAACCATAATCAGCGATGGTGAACACATCACCGACCTTCACAGGAATGGACTTGACAGACTCGATGGCTCGAGGAGAAATAAATTTTATGCTTTCTTCGGAAATAGAAAATTTAGAAGTGAAGTAGCCAGCTCCTGAACCGATGTACTCTTTCTGTGTGAACAAACACATATATGAACAAGAGAGTTAATCCTTCATAGAGAAGCTGAATTTTGATGGTCATGCAAATAAAGCTAGTTGTTGTTGTTGTTGTTGTGGTAATGAAGCCCGGTTCATTGTTATTTATGTGGCAACCAAAGTTTAATTAACTGAACAAGCTGATAAAAGCGTTCCTTTGTTTAGCGATATGATTTGTTATGCTTTCTTAGCCAGACTACTGTGTTAACCTCAGTCAGTGTGGTTACGGTTTTTTCCGTCACGTCAAAATAGTGTTGTAATGACGAAAAACTTCGTCCTTCCCTTTTATGCACACGATTTTGACAATTGTGAGTTGCATTTAAACGAAGCCGTCAGCTGACTGAAGCATGCCATACTGATTAGCATGCCTAGAATGCGTGTCAAGAATGAAGCCAAGTTTATGACGCAAATTGTCCGAAATATATGAAATAACGATAATAAGGTTTTCAGGGACACGAAGCAGAAGCGTATCTCAGCGACAGCTTCTTTTGTGTGACATGTACCCAAATTTTTCTAAAAAGTTCTGTCTCAAGGACAAAATGACCACAACTTTCATTGTACATGTCACATTTTGATGCCTCAATTCCCTTTAAGAAAAAGCTTGTCCTCGGCTCACCTCCCCACAACATGTCTCCTAGTGTGTGTTAGGTTGCAAACATAAGGCGAAATGCGTGGAATGAAGTTATGCTATGGAAAATGGAAAAATGGCTTTTGATGGGCCGACCTTGTTTGAAGACGTCGATGTTGTTGATGGTGGGCCCTGTTCAGCCACATCCACTGCTGCTTGGACGCCTGCCATGTTAACAATCGTTCTTCGTTGTCCTGAACTAGCCAGAACTGATAAACGGTGTATCTATATTATTTGTGCGTGTTTTCTTCAGCCGTAGAAATAAGACAGCAATAAGACGTCTGATTGAAATACAACTTGGTATATATGCATCGACTCGTGTAGCCTGCTACGCACGGTCGAGTTTCGCCATTGTGGAATTATTGGAAAACGCCGGCTCTGATCGTTTTCGGGTGGGGTTTTGGAAAACCACGACGTCATATATCAAGTCCAGTCAGTCTCGGTATGCATTCTACTGCGTGAAAAAACATGACGAACAGAAGACACTTGGGCTTTTTTCAAGTCAAATGACATGCACACTTTTGCATTTTTCGTTGAAGGTGATAGTTAACTCTTGTAGGTTCCAAATTGGGTCGGATTAGATCGAAGTAAGGATTAGGTTTAGTCAAATTGGCTGGAGCGTTGCGTGACGATGCTAAAAACGGTTGCCAGGGATACTAGGTTTAGGTTATGAGTTACCTCATTACTAAAATTTAAACCTATTTATATTCGGATACAATAACCTCTTTAAGATAGACACGCTAGCAAGCGTCAAATTATCTGCAATTTTTCTTGCTGGGAAAACGTTTACTCTTGAATTGGGCATGTGTCGATAAATGCAATAAGACCATTAACAAAAACATTTCACAATGCCTTTAACATCAGTCTGAACTAGGGAGCTAATAATCTCGTACCCAGATCTCACTCTGTTTGACGCTGTATCCCGCTTGGCCGTGGGAGATCTGGGATCGAGATTAGGGAGCTAATTATAAGACGGGTCTAAAACAGTGTACTGATTCAAGGTTTAATTAAATATGAAGTTTTCGGTCAGGTTATAAACAGGGTAAGGGAAAATCGCAGACTTTTGTCTTAAATATTAAAATAGAGCGAGCCGTACACCCCCACCCACCAAATTTTTCCTGGAGTACCCATCCACCCTGGGGGTACCCTCAACAACTCGACCCTCTGCAATGTACAGAGTATAATTTACAAGTTCAGTGGAACCCTGCCTAGTGGCAATTCCATAATACGGTCACTTCGTTATAGATCGTTTTTACGTGACCTTATCATGTTCTAAGATCCAGAAGTAAAGATTCACAGACCAAAGTTATTATTATCCTTATCAGGCACGAGAGTTGCTGAATGTATATCTGTTGAAAACCTTTTCTGCTGTATAGTGCGATTCGTTTGGAAATCAGACAATCAAACCGTATTCAGTTGGTTTACCACCGAGGTACACCAATATGGTGGCCTCATACTCTGGGCTCTGTCTGGGGTTCTGTAAATTCATGCGCAAAGCATTTAGGCGAATATCTGAAGTTTGGGAAAACGCAGATCGACTTAAACCCTCAAGTAAGTGAAGAAGTGTCTCCTTTATTTGTTTCTTATAACATCACTATTTCTTAACTTATCCACTGAATCGCTTTGGATTTATTTTGTGATTGTACGACAGTGAAAACGATGTATTCAGTCATCCTATTATTTTAAAGAACCCTTAGTACGGTAACCCCGTTAGTAAGACCAGCGTTTTGTGGCTCGTTGCAGTTGATGACCGGATGACCGGGACTCGAAACAAGATTCATACAAGCGATGTTTATTTCAGTATTCATCGCAGAGTTACTATGAACCTGTGTGGTAGTCCAGCATTCTCATAGGAAAATTACATTTATATACATAATATTTGTTAGAAAGCTAGATGACATAAAATAACTATAACAAAAAGAAATAAAAAATGAGCAATAACAAACAAAGCAATGAAAATTAAATTAAAATTAACTAAAATTATAAGAAAAATAAAACAAAATACAAATACTGAATGAAAGTAAAATAGGTCAGAAAATAATACTGTAAAAAACGAAATAAAGTAAACTAAAAGTAAAATAAAATGGAATAAAATAAAGATGTCATCGAAAGTCAAATTTGATTTCACTTTTGTTTTCTATTTGCTATGAGAATGATAGGCTATCAAAATACAACATCTGATTTTCATTTTTGTTTTGGGTTTGCTATGAGAATGATGGGCCATCAAAATCAGTTCAACATTTGATTTTCACTGTTGCATAGCGCTATATATCTTAAATGTTTATTCATCCCAAGCGATAAATTCATACTGAAATGGGGAACTACATGGAATCACAAAGTATTCGCCAATAAGCGCCGACCATGGCGATAATGACAAAAAACATATCATTGACTTATAGGGCTCTTCAATCAAGGGGACCATGTTGTCAAAACGCAGGTAGATACAGCGCAGCACAGGAATATGCGATCACGATAAAACTGGGAGAAAGTCTTTTCGAGAACGATGAACCCGCAATCATTAGTGGTCACGATAATACTTATCGCTACTTTTCAGCGACCACTGTTTGATTGTTAAATTTATAAATCTCTAGATATGTAAGCTTAACTCGCTGTTTTCAGCGCAAACCTAGTGTGTGTTACTTGTGTACTGTAGGTGTTTGAGTGTTAGTCGGAATAGATGACGTGAATATTGCAATATTTATAAGCCTAGGTGCTTTATAGGAAAACAAAATACAAGAATACGTATCGCGTGGTAAATGTATTTTTACACGAGCCCACAAACTTTGAGCTTTAAATCTTATCGTTTCCAAATAAAGGATATGTATGTATGCCACGCTACAGGAACCACGTGGTATTAGCTCTCTGTTCCGCGAGACGACGTGACTCTTGTCCAGTGACTATCATCGGTCGGACAAACTCCTTTCATCCTGACATCGTGTGAGGTAACGACACTACTAAAACGATCTCTTAGTTAATTGTTCGTGAACCCTAAAGAAAGAAATTAAAATGAAAACTTGCAAGCACTAGTTCTTTGTTGTGATCAGTGATTAAGTGGTCCCTGAACAGCAAGCATGAATACGTCAGAGTTGCATTCCTGGGAAACACGATGAGTTTCCAAGACTAAATGACAAAGATTAAAACATCGTTCCATGATTGGTTTGCGCAACGAATAAGATTATCATATTAAACAACCGATCCTAAGAAAAGCTAAGGACAAGAAGGTAGCGTAAAACTTACTTTGTTTTCTTGTTTCTAAAGCCTACATGGATATCAAAATGTTGCTTCATAATCTCCGTGAAGAAGTGTCTTGCTCGGTGTGTTCCGACATATTTACCGAACCAAAACATCTGCCATGCTTACACAGTTTCTGTCTGCACTGCTTGAAACAGTGGCATAGGACGAGCCATGGCTGCGACACGATTAGATGCCCAAAATGTCAAGCCGTTAGTAGAGTACCTGAAAGTGGCGATTTAAAAGATCTTCCAACCAGTTTTTATCTGAATGGCTTGATCGATGTGCTGGAAATCAAAGAGTGCAGAAGTAGTCATGGAAGATGTGGAAATTGTGAGAAGAACAGCTCTGAGAATTCTTATTGTTTCCAGTGTTGCATATTGTGCTGTAAAGAGTGTGTAACTGCACACAACATCATGCGAGGCAATAAAGATCACCGTGTTCTGGCGCTGAAAGACTTTGAAGACAAGGACTATGAGGATGTGCTAAAGCGACCTGTTTTTTGTGCAAAGCAACGGCACGAGAAAGAAGAGCTAAAGTACTTTTGTAAGAACTGTGAAAGGGCGGTCTGCCAAACTTGCGTTTTAATAGATCATCCTGGTCACGCTTTGGAACACATAGAAGAAGAAGCTGAAAGACAAAAGATTGAAATGAAATCGATGATTGAAACACAAAGGCTTGCTTTACAAGCAAAGATGACTACCGTTACTAAACTTGATGAAGACTACGCGAAGTTGAAACAACAATGCGAAGATGTGAAGAGAGACGTTCAGAGGACTGTTGACAATTTAATTGCCAACATTGAAGCGAAGAAGCAAAGTATTTTTGCAGCAGTGGAAGACCGAACAAAGAAATCACTCGAAAACTTAGCATCGCAAAAGACAGAGATCGAGCAGCAAATAAAGGTGATCAAATCGTCGTTGGATAAAGCTGATAAAGTTTTAACTCGGAGTACAAACGCTGAAGTCGTTCAAGTGAAAAAGTCTTTAGAATCAATCTTCGAGGGCGTGGATCAAACTACTAAGCCAACCGGGTGTGACTCGAAACGTCTTCCGATTTTGGTTTTCGTGGAAAATCAAAAAATGTTGGAGATTATACACACCGAGGACATTGGAAAACTCGAAATATTTCAGCAAACTGAAGCAAGTCAGTCTGTCGCTGAAGGTAAAGGACTCGAAGAAGGAACTGTTGGATGTGAGGCACAGTTTGTTCTGATCACAAAGAATGCAGAGGGAAGACAGTGTCACAATAAACATGACCGTATAACAGTAGAGATCGGGGACAAACAAGGGCGAGAATGCGCGACTGAAGTGCGAATAAATGACAATAAGGATGGAAGCTACAAGATCAGTTATTCGCTCAAAGATCAAGGCAAATACAAACTGGCAGTAAGGTTGAACGGCAAAAATGTTCGTGAAAGTCCCTTTTCTGTTGAGATAAAATTATTTCAATTCAGACCTGTTTTATCTTTTGGAACAGAGGGTTCGGCAATTCGAATTTTAAACTATCCCTGGGGGGTGGCTGTGAATGCCAAGGACGAGATAGCTGTAACTGATTGTTTGAACCACAGAATTGCAATCTTCAACAGTGATGGAAATTACTTACGATCTATCGGTCGGCAAGGTAGCAATGTGGGTGAATTTAAGTTTCCAAGGGGAATAACGTTTTATAAAAATGGAAATATTTTCGTAGCAGACAAAATTAACCACAGGATCCAGATTTTCAGTGGAGAGGGAGAGCACCTGGGTATGTTTGGTGGGAAAGGAAGCCTCGATAGTCAGCTCTACAATCCTTTGGGTTTATCTGTAGACAGTGATGGGAACATCATCGTTGCTGATACGGGTAACAAAATGGTAAAGATCTTTTCTCCTGATGGCAAGTTTCTAATGAAGATAGGTGGGCAGGGCTCTTTTACTTTTCCTATCCACTGTGTTCAGTGTGATAAATATCTCATAGTGTCAGACTACCAAGAACATTGTGTAAAAGTTTTTGACAGAAACGGAAACCCTCAGTACAAGTTTGGAAAACAGGGTGGTAGGGACGGAGAGTTTAATTATCCTAGTTGTTTGTCAGTGAGCAAGTCAGGACACCTGATGGTCTGTGATACAAGTAATTATAGGATACAAGTATTTGATCGCAATGGAAAGTTTGTTGGCAAGTTTGGAACAGAGGGAAGCAGTTTAGGAGAATTTAAGTCTCCACAATCCTTAGCAGTTCTTAGTAATAGTCGAATTGTTGTTTGTGATAGGAATAATAATCGTATTCAGATATTGTAGCGATACTTATGACGTTCATACTAGGCCGAAAGATGTTCCTTGTTTCGGAAATGAAGTAGAAAGCGGTTCAGTAGACAGCGAGAGCTCTTTTCGCAATCTGGTCCCGCGCAAATTCTAGTGTTACAAGAAAAAATCGAGGGAGCAGCGGTGTTAGCCTGCTTTTGCTATCGCTTCAATTTACGCGCGGCCAGAATTGTTTTTAGCTTGTTTTTAGAGATTATTGATTAGCAGCTCATCGATAAACAGTTATACACGGCAGGTCGGTAAAATATGTAGCTTGCAGTGATCATTGCTCTTATTTACCTACCGAACCAATACTTGCTTTGTAATAGAACGGAATTCATTAGGAGTGTTTCTTAGATATAGTGCCACTGTATGGAATCCCGCTGTTTGGAGCCCCGGTTAATAAGGACATTACTAGACCCAGTCAGTTGGTTTCTCGCACTAAATCCCCTTCTCGCCTGGGCCCTTCTCGCCTGGGCCCCTCGGGGATTAAGCACGTGAAGACTGCTGACAGTTTAGACCGTTCTATCCCCAGTCCAGCTCTTCCTTTTTGGTCCCCAAGTCAGAAATATTACATTTTATCTTTCTCGGTGGATTAATTTAAACACTCTGCGTGGTTCTTACAGTTTCTACATTAACATATTTATAACATATCAATATTCTGCATTATTCTGTATCATGATTCATGGCGTTCAAATATATCTTATTATTTTTTTCTTGGCTTGTGAGCGGGCGGAATTCTCTAAATCCTGCAATCTGATTGGTTCCGGGAGCGGGCG
>OMLO01002823.1_pt1 | contig 14194 bp, 6 predicted proteins | sample 1674811 | NCBI WGS metagenome assembly OMLO01 (sample SAMN06265003, study PRJEB25207) | coral metagenome | isolation source: Coral host | place: Mexico:La Bocana,Puerto Morelos, Mexico | collected 2008-11-13
GTCGAAACAAAGGATCTTTTGTTCTTGTGGTTGGCATATTTGAATAACAAAAGCAGTGTTTGTAAACAGATATCTTCTCTATAGATTACAGGTTGCAATGTGAATAACAAAGGAAGTTTGCTGTTTATTTTGCATGTAATTTGTCAAGTCTTACATCATACGCCGTGCATGTTCTGCCTGTATAGACACAATAATACATTCAGATGCTTTCATATGCAGATTAGCATGGGCTGACGATCGCGAAGGCTCGAAGAGCGAAATATATATCGAACAACTGCGATTTTACAGTTTTTATATCGTTTTGAAGTTATTTTAAGTCGATAAAAGACTTGAGGTCTTCTTCTCGTTAGCACTAGAGAAACTGCAACAAAAGTAATTTGCAATGGCAATGTTTCACAGAAAAGTCGACGACTCACTAAAAAATTTAAAAATCCCAATGCTTTAACGCCCCTTTAAGGAGACTGGCGCTATATTAATATTTTGCTTTTAGTAGTATTACTAGACAACTGAATCCTGTAGTATTGTCTAGTTTCAGACCGGACGTATAAGCACGGTCTCAGCAAACAAGTATTTCGGTTTCGACAGATATTGTTTTGAAGAATTGATTAAAAAAAATACCCAGGTTTCCGGTATGTACATTATTGATTTGATATGAACGTCATTTCTCTTATGACGACAACCGCTGCCGACTGCTTGGCTATTTATAGTGTTGTGGTACGCAAATCTTGCTCAATATCTCGCAATATTTGTTATATATATATATTATAATACCTCAAATGACGCACGGTCTTGAGTAATAGTAATGTTTCGGTTTCCCATGAGATTGTAATTATTTGTATTTGTCGAGGTGAAAATCAAAGAGGTGTTTTTTTTTTTATTCGGGAAAAAATTATTTTTCCCTTTTTTTAATTTTTTTTTCGAAGTATGACGCTCAGACTTCTATTAGCAACTCAGATATGATTACAATATTTTGATAAAGTTTCGACGGGCTGCGAATCTGTATGGCAAAAATTATAATATTCGATTTGCATATCTTACTGCTGCGGTTATGAAAAAAAAATCAGGAAAATAATAACGAGCCCATCTGTCTATGGTTTAATCAGTACAATTCAAGCGGTAGGTTAAGTTCATTGTATCAATAGGCGAAAAAGGGAAACCTCTGGATTAAAGAGGGCGAGTTTGATCCAAAATATGCGGACATGTAACATAGCGCTAGCGTCTGTCGTGGCCGACAGGCCGATATGCGGTCAGTACGTTTGTTGCTATGAAAACACTAGAAAGCATAACAAAGTAAGAAGATTTAACAAGAGACTGACAAGCTGATCAGGAAACAGAGACTGCAGAGATGCCGACACGAAAACTTACTGTGTGATTACGCCGGCAATATTGACAACAAGCAAGTAAATGCTCATGAAAAGTGAAATATTACATAACATCAAAAAAATACGAATGAGTGGTCCCGAAACTAGCAAGAATAAACATTTTAATTCTAGTGTTCAACAAACGGATTTCACTTTTGCGTTACTTGTACTTCGTGTACCGCACACGTTGTCAATAATCTGTGTCGCAGAAGCTGCGGTTACTGGCTAGCTACTCAGTACTATTTACAGGGAAATTTCCGTCTGCAACGCTCTGCAACGCAGCCAGTTGTAAACGTCCATGGTATTTATTTTCATATCTGCTGTGCGCTAGTAGAGTGAGGGTCAAGGGCATTGTTTTTGGGATAACCTCACTCCCTTTGCAATTAAAATTCTTCTCTGACTCATTACTAGTAAAAACTTTTGCTCATGCTATATTCAGAGAGAAGGGTTAGGGTTTGTTATCAGTGAAGTCCTCTGTAAGAGTTTTTGTACACAGAAGAATCCAATGAGTGGAAAGAATGCGGTGAATCAAGAAAGCCTGGCATTGTTGTTTATATTTGTTGGAAGTGGAGATCAAAGTTAATCAAGATGAATCAGTAACACTGCTTTACGAACTGTTTAACTTAATCTTTAGCCTAAGTCAATGTAACAGTGTAAAACGAATAAATAATAGTTAAAATGGGTAACTGTGTCACACTTTTGTTGCCTGCCTTATATCGTACTCGAGAGTTCTGTTCTGTACTTGTTCTGTACTTGTGACTTGTTTGGGGACATCTTTTGGTAATTCCAGCACGTAACATGTTTCACGTTCTTTCTCTTATTAGAAAACCGAGATAAGGAAACCGGCACTTTCCAGGACGGAGTCTAATCTGCTGAGTCCATACGTTTCATAAGTACCTGCTATTTTCCACTCGTGACTCAGCTGAAAAAAATTTAACCCTTTAAACCCAGATATCAATATATGCAATTCTCAAATTCTTCAATTTTCTTTATTATAACGTCCTCCAAGCGCCGGAAATGCCTATCCGGCCCTGTTATTTTAAATATAGTCTCTCGAACCGTTGCGTTTATTGAAAATATTCTTTTAATGTCAAATAAATCAGACACGGGTACGGTTTCCGGAGACTTCGGTTAGGAAAATATGGATTACTTTCCAGTCTTTCCGGTTTTATAGAAGGGGACAGTGATTCTTCCGTTTCCAGGTTTTCTGCGTAGACTTTTGTGCTCTTACAGATAATATTTGCATAACTATATTTAGAGGTCAATTTGATATAATGCAACACTGATCGAACGACCATGATTTTTTCTTTTTCGGAAAGTGTTCGAGTCGACTTGATCAATCAAGTTTAACTTACCTGACGCTGAATCCTTTTTTACGAGCGAGAGTTTCATCCTTACAGTGATGTTGCCAAATAGAAGAAGCTACGTAGCTTTGCCCTTAATTCGAGAAGTCAAATAAGCCAGTTTGTTAATGCACCGGCGATAGCTTGGGTTGCCAACATAACTTAAACAGGAAGGACAGGAAGGGGTATACCCCTCTTTCTAATTCCGCTCTTCGTCCTGTAGGTCTCCTCCATTTTGTGCCTGCTTTGCAGGCGATTGGGTTCTGTCTGGGAACAAACCTACTCTGCTTCGATACTCGTAGCACTGTCTTTCTTCAGTTGGTCGGTGATTTTGGCAGATTTCAGGCTTCACCTTTACACAACAGTCACCAAGACCTGTTATGACAAGCGCGCATCATTTCTAAAAAGATAGTGATTTCGCGGATAAAAATTTTGAGAATGATAACAGTAACCCAAAAATAATCCAACCATTATCCCGGAACTGAACGGCAACTTGTGCTTTGGAATTAACGCGATATTATAAGGTGTAACAATTACACTGCTTGTTCACATTTTCTATCGGCTTTGAAGTTAATGTTTTCACTTAGTAGTTTTCAATCGAAAACTTTCTCTATAGAGCATAAGACTTGTTGACTCAGTCGAATTCGATCGAGTGCATAATAGTCAATGGTGAAGAGGAAAATTTGGCTTAACTTGGAGAAAAATGATAGTAGGCCATAGAAACCTGATGTAGTATTCAGTAGCTACAATGTAGTTCCTAAGCGATTTAAATTTCTTGCCTCAATGTCCGCGCGATGCTTGGGAAGAGTCTAACGTCACCCCAGACTTCCCTGAGCCTAGAACACCCGGAGACTAAGTTGAGTTCATCCCAGATGTGGCATGGGAAACTTGGCAAATTGCCACTTCAGCATCTCGCTCATAAAATTTCACGCCGCTTTTACTAGTAGAGATTCTTACATAGAAATGCCCCGAAAAACCTGCGAAAATAATGGTCACAACAATTACTCAGTAATTGTAGTCAACTGTTCAAATAGATTCGGCTTCCTGTCAAAACTGTCTTCAGTAATAAGCTGCCTGAGATACTTGATGGAATATGTAAAGTATCAACAGAGAACTAAAAGACGATCTAATTTTCCTGTCTTCTTGTTTCCCTTTGCTTTGGCAACATTCCCGTCAAGGTCCATCAAGTCTCCAGGGCAACCGAATTTAATGCTCTTTGTGGAGCATTCAGTTTCTTTGATAATTAAAATTAATATAGGTTTGCTCTCGTTTCGATCAAGTTTCAGTCCTTGAGGTGCCAGCATATAATACGTATATTCTGCAAGAGCAAGGGAAGCGTCTATTGCAAGTGCTTTGCTCCTTATGAAAGCCTACACAACTCCATATCGACACGTACAGGAGAAACAGGAACCGTTCTACAACTGATACTGCATTGATAACGTCACCAAATATCATGCGCTGGCGAAGCGGCAGACAATTTCTTATTGGCGTGGCATCGTTCACTTTTGGTTGTATCGTGACTCTTTTTCTTTGTTCGTCCAACGAGTCAACTTTGGACTCAGCGACTTCCGAACCGAATCAAGCGATAAAACAAATTCACGAGGAGCGTATTTGGAAAATTAGCACCACGGAGGAAATCTACACGAATCTGCCAACCACCACATCTTTTCCAAAACAGACCTTACCTCCGTATCCGCCCGTATCAAATCGGAAACCGATCGTGCTTACTCCTTCCAACTGCAATGAAGACGCATTTCTCATTATAATCGTAGTTTCTTCAAGCAAGAATTTCGAAGCGCGCAAATCTATACGCTCCTCATGGGGGAAAACCATTTCAGAAGTTCAGCGCTTCAATTCAAACTCCACGCGCGAATCTTTTCAAGTGTTTTTCGTAGTCGGAGGCGACCAAGTAAACGACGAAAGAGTCGAAAAAGAAGCGGAACAGTACGGAGACATTTTGCGAGGGAACTTTATGGACACTTACGTTCAAAATGAGCAGCACACAGTTAAGACTCTTCTGGGACTGAAGTGGGCCACCTCCATTTGCAATCCACAGTACATCTTAAAAGTCAACTCGGATTCGTTCGTAAACGTCCATGAGACGATTAAATGGCTGTATTCACTAGGAGACAATAGCGAGCCTGTTTTTAAACATAAACAAGGCTTATACACGGGTTACTGTCATGGCGGGGTAAGGCCGGTCAGAAATCCTCAAAGTGCCTTTTTCATCTCGGAAGACCAATGGCCAGGAGATCTTCTACCGGAATACGTGTCAAGTGTAGGAATTATCCTCTCGCGCGATGTTGCCGATAGGATGGCGAACCATGCTCGGGAGGTAATTAAGATCTCTTTGTTGCGTAAAATTGAATATATCAGTTAATCATCAGAATCTATAGTCTGTGTAGCTGGTTAGGCTTCCTCATAAGAATTAGCCTGCGTAACAGTCTTTTCCGTTTCCTCTTAGCGGGAGAAAGCGAGAGCCAAGGGGAAGTCGCGCGAACGCATGGGATGAGAGCAAATTTTTTGTTACATGTACCTCTGTCCCCATGCCCTCGCGCGATTCCCGCTTGCCTGAAAGGAAACGGAAAAGACTGCTACGCAGGCTACATAAGAATAGCAAAAGGTCAGGAATACCCACTCTCCTTACAGATTTGGAGCTCTCCTTAGATATCAATAGATACTCCGCCGTGAGTAAAATCTCGCCTGTGAAGGTAGCCGCTACTGTAACGACACAAACTGACTTTAAAATGTGATAGAACCTGCACCCTTGTGCCCAGGCCCTCGTATTTGTGTCTGGCTTTGTAAGGACTGGACTTACTGTGCTAAACAAATGCGCATGTACTGACGTAAGAGCATACGCAGGCGCAAAAGCAAAGTAATGAATCTTATTTTTTTCGGGGATAAACAAATAACATTGGTTAAAACTTATTATTTATTTGTTATTTTTTCTTTCTATTAGACACATCTATTTGTTCTGTAATCTTTTCCCTTACTGGGTGCGTCAATACAAATAATTCAGTTAAATATGGCAATGCCTCTTTCCTGACTATATAAAGTAAAGTCTGCATATGAGCCAAGTGGCTCACCAGGCCGGAGCTTTAAAGCTTATCCCGCTTTCTGTAGCATGAAGCGACTAGGAATATTTCTACCCCCCCCCCCTCTGGATGGGATGCTAATCCATCGCAGGGTTACCCCCAGCATTAAATTCGCCAGTACCCATTTATACACCTGGGTGGTGAGAGGCACTGTGAGAGTGAAGTGTCTCACCCATGAACACAACGCAATGTCCCCGGCTAAATCTCGAACACGGAGCGCTCGATTCTCACTAACCATGAGGCCACAGCGCCTCCAACTTTTCCTGACTATAATTATATATAATTTTAATTAACGAATGGTGGTCGCCTAACTAGTTTACCTTTTAACTTATTTTGGGATACCAGCTACTGTTTGTTTTTTTTAATTCACGTATTATTTTATAAGCTATTTACTATTAACAAATTATTACTTATTAACAAGTTATACCAAAACTTCTATTCCAAAGAGGAAGATAAATCATCATGTTAAAATGTCAAGATATATATGTAGCAACAGTTATTCTTTTTGCACTTGGACTTGAGTTTTCTTGCTTCGTTCATCCAACGCTAACACAAACACGACTACCGGCGTAAGTATCACTTTTCATAACTTTGCATTTGGGTTTGCGTTACGCGAATCACAGGTGCTTTTTGTTCTCTGGATTCCCTGCTTAGGTTTGCAGCGCAACTGCGAACCCTACAGTACGGACGGTGAGCAAAAATGAAAACTAACAGCCTTACTTAAGTTTTTTTCTTTTTTTTAGATGAAACTGATCCACATCGATGATGTTTTCCTTGGAGCTATGGCAAAAGATCTTGGTATTGGATGGATTGACGAAAGCTCTCGTTTCGACATCGCTTACACCACGATGCTCACCGAGTGCGAAGATCTACATTTTTGTGTCCTTGGGGGCGTTCCCGCAAAGGACATGTTTTATTTAAGTCAGAATGTGGAACATCTGAGAGAACTTTGTCTCGATGAAGAACCGAAAAGGGACTTACCTTTAAATCTTATGTATGTATAAGGCACTCAAACTGAAAATCAGCCTTGTACTTTTGAGAAACTTAGGCTTTTACATTGCGCTGCTCAGTACCGCGTGTGATGGTTGTCGCTAGAAAATGAAAAAGTTCGGCTAACCACACATAAGAGCGTAATGGAGTGACCCGACCATTGAATCCCAGGTAGCATGCATCTCCTTTCTAAAGCCTTCATTCTATGTGAAAGGCTCCAGAGATAAGAGAGAAACGAGCATTGATAAGAAATAACTTGTAGCCTTCCTAGATCGCCGAGTTAGTGCTTAAAAAAATCATTATAAGTTGTAAAGAAGAGAAAAAAAGTAATTAGAAGGATATTACAGAAACCCAGATTAGCTGATGTACATGACTGTAAAAGTGTTTATTCAACATCGTTTCCAGCGACTTTTCTCTGGCTTGTGGGCGCCGCCTGGGAACGAGGTTGGTGTTTATTTAACAAATAAACAAGCCTACACTTTTATCACAGTGAAATACACGACTAAGACTTCTTCATTTTCTTTATGAAATATGGCGAAAAGCAATAAAACGCGCTTTTTCTTTGTTTTATACTCTGAGCGCGCAGCCGCTTGGGCCAGAGTCACGCAACCGCCCTCCCAAGGATTCACGGGAAACTTTAACGCTCAAAGGCTTGGTTCGCAAGTTCGAACAACGAAACAGTGTGATCAGTGTGATTATCTTCCGCAGTGTATGTAACTTTCGCACGGGTTGTTTTCGTCAAGATTTGCTCTCCTCTTCTCGGATTCTTCACAGAATGACTCGTAAGTACTTCATGTAACTGCCTCAGAATATTTATGGCGATTGTGCTTGCGATTGTACGGTTTTATTGGAAAAATTGTATTTGCGTATACATGCATGTCGGTGAGTGAGAAATCTTCTTTTTAGACTGTGATCGGGTCATGTTGCTTTTGGCCGCTATTCTTTACCAATCCCTGATCGATTCAGTAAAAACGCTAGGTTAATAGACATGAACCTGCTGTTCTGTTTCTTTTAAGAAGTGGCATTGAACACAAGTGCAGCATCTAGCTAATCTCGATTTAAACATCTCTGCACCTAAATCCAATGTGGAGAAATTTTTTTTATAGAACGACATAAGTTTGCTAACATCGATAAGCTTAAGTCACAGCAATCCGAACTTACTTTTAATGAAAAACATGACCGATGATTATTATCTTTTTCTTTGATGTTTCAAAAGCGTTGTTTAAATGAATAGTTTAAATAATTAATTGGGGAGGGATCGCAGAGTTTTAAGTACCTATGAATAAAGTAAATAATAATTGCAGCTTATTTGAAACGCTTTTCAAAATACATTAGACTGGCGTTTTCCGTTTTGGATTATCTTTTTTCGTTTTAGAGGTACTGACTTTTTTGTAGCATTGTAAATGGTTTGAACCCAGGAGTATCAGTAGTCCGTATAGTGTGATAGCCCGGTTGAGGGTAGTTCTAAAAAGAACTGTTGTTGGTGGCTGATGTTTCAACAACCTGAGTGGAAGTCATCTTCTGAGTCAAGTGAAAGTGTTTGTCAGCAGATGATGTCTGGTCCATTAAAAATACTTTGTATCCCACAAACCTACTACTACATTACAACACTTGCTGACCAACCTTAACAACAGGGATGAAAACCAACAGTAGACAGAGAGCAGTTTACATGATTAAATGCTCCGATTGCCAGGTTTCCTACATTGGTGAGACTGGCAGAAACCTAAACATGAGACTGACTGAACACAAACAAGCCACAAGAAATGGTGATTCTAATAATCACATTGCTTTACATCAACTGACTAACCACAATATTGACTAGGACAGTACCCAATGGTTAACCCACAGTATGAACTATTTTCAACGACTGACTTTTGAAAGCTGGTACACTAACTTAGAAACCTTAACATGAGACTGACTGAACACAAATGAGCCACAAGAAATGGTGATTCTAATAATCACATTGCTTTACATCATCAACTGACTAACCACAATACTGACTAGACCAGTGCCCAATGGTTAACCCACAGTATGAACTATTTTCAACGACTGACTCTTGAAAGTTGGTACACTAACTTAGAACAAATGCCTCTTAACAGATGTCAACTACTACCGGTGCCTCACAAACGATTTTTATCCACAATGTAAACAAAACTGACAAATGGACTTTTAACAGACCAACTTAATTTGACTAACAATGTATGGACCTCCAACTGACTACAATAGACAGATCAAAACTGACCTATGACTGATGACAAACTCAACACAAGTCTTTCAGCTAATACCAACATGGCTAAACTGACCAATCAGTTTTAACGCACCAGACTTATAACATCATCACATGTCAAACACTATTCACTTGACTCCAAAGATGACTTCCACTCAAGTTTTCGAGATGTCAGTCACCAATGACAGTTTTTTTCAGAACTATCCTCCCCCGGACGACACACTATATGAACTACTGACATTTTGTATTATGCAGATGAAGAATGTGATGATGTCACAAATTGTTGTACTAAAACAGTAAAATACTTATCAAGGATATCTGGAAATGTTAGAGCAGTGTTCTTCAAAGTTGGCACCAGAAACGTACAAAGCAAACTCAGCCATGTAAAAAAGTATTACAAAAAATGTGACTTTCTTAAGAGGTTGAATCAATAGCTGCCAATTTTATATGAACAGACGACTAACAAGCATTTTGTTCAATAAGCTCTTTTGATTTTATATTAATTTGTATTAAATAAAGTTACTTTCAAAATTAATATGGGCTTTAATTTAGAAAGCTTGGTTTGTTCCAGCCAATTCAAAACAAAATTTTTGGCTTTCCTACAAAAAATATCTTTATGTCCGGCAACCTGTCTGTCACCATTGTATTTGATGTACATTATAAGGTTAAAATATAAAACTTTTTATATTCATGTCTTGTCAGGTGGAAACCAGCGTGAGTTAGCTCGTGCAAAAAATCTGAAGAAACAACAAGAACAGGCAAAGAAAAAAGGAAGTGAAGGTGGAGCAGCACTGAATGAAAGAAAAGAAAGGTGTGCACAATTTTGTCAAAGAATCCAAAGAAGAAATATCATATCTCCCTGAAGACAATTTTGAGAAAATTTTGAAAACACACTGGCAAATGATTTCTGAAACTGCTGTTTAGGCTCAAAATATTAATATTCTGAGGAGGTTATGGAAGATTTTAAAGTAATTTAGAAGAAAACCTGTAGTTTTAATGGAAACCATCCTTCCTCCAATCCACTCTCCAACTTAGACATCAGTCAGCTAAATTATTTTTCTTTCTGTCACCACGGTGTTTTTTCTCTCGTTGTGTTTAGAGATGCAGCTATGATGAGGGAAAAACAGAAAAAAGCTGAAGAAAGACAAGCTGCTGCAGGAGGTGCAAAGAAATAACCTTTACTTGTATTCATTTTACTTTCTGGATTTTCCAACTGAAGAGAACTTTTGTTAGTTGTACAGTGTTCATTTATAAAAAACTAAGCTGATGCAGGACACTTCATTCCATGTGCTAAATTCTGTTGTCTATTGTATAGTAACAGTAACATTTGCTATCTCTTTGTACTGTGAATGTTTTTAGTTAATCTAAGTGGGTGGTGAACACCCTCGTATGCTGAAGGCACAGAAGAAGGGGAAAATGACTAAAATAAACACTGGAATACAATTTTAGATACTCAGAAAATGTAAATATGAGGGGTGCATTGCTTTTATCCAGTTTTTCTTATCTAGTAACTTGGCATCCAGAACTTGTAATGCTTTCATCAATGTTGTACGTGTAATATTGTGTTACAAAAACACATGTAATTGTATAAGTCAATATGAAATGTGGATGAAAGGTTGAATTGACAGTGTTCTTACTTGCAAAAGGCCCCAAATAATAATAATTGTAACAGAACTTTAAGAACTATGATTTGTGCAATGACCAATGTACTGTTAAGTAGTTCATTTCAACTAATAGTCAGATGCCAGCCTGCTTGATTTTCCTCTGTGACTTTCATTTAGGATTCAACAATACAAAAAGTGTTTTTCAGTACCTGTGCTCTTTCCCCTTTCTGTTGTTACCTTCCTAAAGGTCAATTCAGAAAAAAAGAGATGTTGAAGTACAATAATAATTATGATGATTCTTATAATGGTATAATTTAATATTCTGTCATGAAATATGTATGTAAAGACAGTAGTTAATATACATCTTTTCATCAGTTGAAGTTTAATAAATGGTACGTATAAAAGAAGTGGTCCTTATTTAGGAAATAGAAAACACTGTGTTTCTTAAATAGAAAACCATGCAACTCTTTTTTCATGGTCAATGTGGGGGGCAGCATGGATCACCCAACAACGACAACGATGTCATGTAACATGGTGGCTGTACTCCATCTAATAGGTCAACCAAGGCATGTAGCCTTGGTTTACAATGTGAACATTTGATATTGGACATCCATGTTATAAGTAATTAGCAGCTGTTAAAACAAGGTACATGTATTTGTTGACCAGTAAAGTGTGACCATATTGTGGGATCAGGTTTAATGGTCATCTATGTCAAAGTTACAAACCTCAATTCAAAATTCTCTCTTATCCTGTGTTAGCTTAATCAGTCTTTGAACAACATTGCCCAGGCCCAATGCATGGCTAAATTTTTATATTAGTTGGTGTCAAGTTTGTTGACAGAAGTGTTTAGGGAAGGGCTCCTTTCAACCTCACTCTAGCCATAAGCTCTGCTGGTACATTCGTCTCCATTTTTGGTTACGTTCATGTAGCTGCCATTTCCCGGTTTTCCTACCCATTTTTACTCCTTTCTCCCCCTCCTTGTTTTTCTCCCTTCCTTTCCTTGTCCCTTACTCCACCGGTTTTTATTGGTGTTACCCAGTGCAAAGATCCTAGCTGTGGTAGCGGTTTCCATAGCAACTGTCCATACCCCCTCTCTTGGGTCCCCAACTCACTAAGGAACCAGACCCTGGTGCCTCAACCCTTTGCATCCCCTGACACTCCGTGCTAGTTGTCACATAGCTCAAACGTTAATTCATCCCAGCCCCTATTTGTTTCTGTCTCTGAGTTGTAATGAACTGTTTTGATGGTGGTCATCTTGAAGTTTCCAAGATAAGAAGCCATAATGGAGCAATTTATGTAGAGATCAACCAGTGGTTATTTTCAGGCGAAAAACAAGCTTTGAATTAAATATTATTAGTGAAAATCGTAGTGATCAACTTTTTCTTGAATTCGTGTCATTCCCCCACCGGCGCGGCCGGCCGAGGCGGGTAAGCAATAGCATGGAGACGAGTGCAATGCTCTTATCCCCAGGGCCTTTTCGGTAGTGTTTTTCAAAATGGCGACGAATTTTAAAGAGGCGGTTCGTAAGGTGCCTCGGCCTTCCAAGCTATGGAACCCGTTCGGTTTTAGTGTTCTGCCACGCCGTTTTCCTCGTCAACGTCGTGGAAGCAAGCGCCAACCGATAGTGCCATTGAAAGAATGGAAAATAATACGGGGAGACACGGTAAGCAATAACTTACAAGACCTTGATTAGTGACCATGGTTGAGTCCATGAGTTGCTGTACATGTAACATGTGCAACGTTAACTTAGACTTCAAGCCTAGCTAAATGCGATATCAAACCAGTGCAAGAAAAGAAAAGTCCATGTATGCATCAGTAAAAAAGAAACATCACCTCCCCCCCCCCTCCCCCGCCCCGACCATATCCTGGTATAATGCCTGGGGGGAAGATGTTGAAATTTCAAATTGACTGATGCATTAAAAGGGAAAAGTACTGGAAAAAAGATAATGTCTGAAAACACATCCTTGGACTAGAATGAGAATGGGTGATTACAGAAAATATCAATACCCCACCACGGGCGGTATCTTGGAAATCCAAGAAATAGGGGTTTACACAGTTCTGAATTCCACACACATGGAGAGGTTTCAGCTCTTAATTTCCAGAGGGGGAAGAAAGTGAAATCTTCAATTGAAATTGCTGATCTGTTAACATTTTAAGTTTGTAAATCAAGCACAAACTGACCATGAAAGCAGGATGATTGATCGGGCAGGTGTTAGCACTCATGGCAAAAAGTGAATGGATGGGTTGTGCAGCAAGCTCAAGAGGTCTTAAAGTTGATGAATTAGTTGATAGATTAATAAAAAATAAAACAAGTATGTGGTTCTTTCCGAACTAGAATTGAAATGGAACGCCTGACAGATTTGTAGGCCACCATGCTAGTGATCAGCAGTTACTCAATGAACGATATTTTCAATATGGTGGGGGCCAGCACATTATGAACCTTCCTTTTGTCTTCCACTGTTATCAATATGATCTACAGTACTATCCTAAAAATATGAAGCTGATGAACAGAAAATTTAAATGTTTTATTTGATGTGAAGTAACTTCAAGATAACACTTAGAAGGGAAAGCTTCAGTGTACTGTATTTAATGTTGACAAACTTGAGTTGCTTTTCTGTTAGCTGAAAATTGTGAGCAGAATTTTCTTGGAAAGGGTAAAAAGCACAAGTTTCCTGTTTGTAGAAGTTTTGGGCAGTCATACAGAAATTCCAAAAGGTCTAGAAAAAAATCGGAATTTCTGGAGGGGAGGAGGCGTTAACAATTTTGGAATTCAGAGGGCATGGGGGGGAGGGGGTTAAAGCATTTTGGAAGTTCTGGAATTTCTGGAGGCAAGAGGTAAGAGGGGTTAACATGTTCGTGCAGCTTGTGGTAGAGTAGGGATATTTCTGGAATCACCCAGTATGTTTCAAAGACAGTCAGTTTAAAACACAGACTGAGGGAAATGCAGACTCCAGACCAGTGGTAAAATGCAACCTGCAGCTAGCCTGCGTAGCAGTCTTTTCCGTTTCCTCTTAGCGGGAGAAAGCGAGACCAAGGGGAAGTCGCGCGAACGCATAGGGCGAGAGCAAAAAGAGGAACTGGGGGAGGGGGTGGGGAGGAAAGGAAAAGCCTGCAGCTGAGCCCTTACATTTTACCAAATGCCGTTCGTCCACGAACGGGAGGCAATTAGGCACAACGATTGGTCAATCGCGTGTCAATCAAAACGATCAATATCAACAGCTTGTCAATAGATTCAGCGGAATGATCAGATCAGATCAGATCAATTATGGCCGTTGTCGAAGATAATTCTTAAGAATTTGCTCTGCAGGAAACTGCTAAAGGTTTCTCGCTGAGTGGGAAAAACCAGAACCAGTGGCTGCCTCCTCAACAGAAAAGATGTTCTGGCGGTTTTACCAACTGGTTTCGGCGAAAGTACCACATTTCAATTGTTCGTTCGTGTCAAAGAGTATACGTCGAAAGACTTGGCCTTTATTTTAGTTATCTGTCTTCTTCGAAGCTTAATGGAAGAACAGATAGCAGAAGCAAGATCAATGGGTTTGACAAAGAATTCTCTTCCCGAAGCTTCGCTTGGAGA
>OMLO01002824.1_pt1 | contig 14192 bp, 13 predicted proteins | sample 1674811 | NCBI WGS metagenome assembly OMLO01 (sample SAMN06265003, study PRJEB25207) | coral metagenome | isolation source: Coral host | place: Mexico:La Bocana,Puerto Morelos, Mexico | collected 2008-11-13
GCTTGTTAACAGAAAGCGAAAGTGTTCAGGTGAAACAGCAGACATAAGGGAGAAACGGTTGATTGCCCAATGTGAATTTGTGAGAAAGAGAAAGCAAATGAAAGTAAAGTGTGTTTTTGGCTTTCTGGGCATGTACAAGGATTTTCTTGTATTTTGGGGACCTCAGAACAATCCATTGGGTGTAGGAGGGGGGGGGGGTCAAAAAGAACAATACAATAACAAAGAAACACATTTTTTATGTGTGCTTAACAAATACTGTTCCAAAAAAGACTCATACTAACAAAATTTTACGTTTGTGCTCTTTAGGAGGGTGGCGTGGAGCATTGAGTGACGACTAAAACCAAAGACTGCAAAGAGATCATGTGTAAAAAGTGATAGTACAAAGTTTTAATAATTTTTTTCAGACTGTTACGAAAACGTTTACTGCTCCAAGTATTCCCAGTATTGCCGTACAAGCAAAAAAATAGCCTAAGCCACCAAGAGGTAATTTACCTGTTGAAAACGATGAATAAACATTCAAGAACCCGCCCAAAAGCTTCCAGAGGGAGGGAAAGGGATATTGCTTCACACATGTATAAGTTAATACCCCAAATCCCTACTGTGGATATGTATTTGTTTAAATGATTCCCGCACAAAAATTACTATCCAGACTGACTGATTCCAGGCCTAATTTCACCCCGATTGTATCGTTGACTCACGGCGAGCAACAGTTTTTTTTTTTTAATGATTACGCATCATACCCTTTTTCACTACCACCAACAAAAGATGTTATGTGCTAATCAGCAAGGTAAGTCTACACATTTAAGCGTCTAAGTTGAACTCTAAACGTCTAAGCGTTTAGGTTTTGTGTTAAGCTTGAGCCAGTCTTTTCTAAGTCTAGGCTATGCATGAAAACCCTGCTAAAATGACACAATCCATTCAAAAATAAGTACACTTACTACTGGTACAATACCGGCACTCTCTAACCAATTCCCTAAACCAAACAAAACTTCCCATGAGAGGAGCTCTATCTCTGTTTATGCCAGAAAATAATGAAAATTCCAATAACGCATACCTGGATGCACCCAATACCAAATTTGCAATTTTTTACGATTAATATCTAACAAAAGTTACCCTACTCTATTATTGATTCAAACTGTCCCTTCCTTCAGTTTTTTCCAGTGCAAAAGAACATAAAAGAAAGAATTGAAAATGACCAAAAACCACCAAAACAAAGGTCCTTAAACCCAGAAGTGTGACGTTTTTTTTTTCCTTGATGAAACATTTGCGTTCTGTACACGCTCAAAAACCGCTGTATAAAATGTTCAATGACTATTGACATCACCACAAATGCCAAAATTTCAATTACTGATGGTCACGTTACTGATGACATGAACTTGCTTATTTTCAGCATTTGATCACTATGTCCAAGTTTGGTCTTAATCTATACAGTCATTAAAAAAACTCATTTTTGAGGTCAAAAATATGCTTGCAGACTGAGTTTATTGCATGTAAAACACATTGTTTACTTGTTTGCCAGTTGTTACATTGAGGCCTACTGTTATAACATTTGGAGCCAGTTATTACATTTGCAGCCAATTATTACATTAGAGGCCAGCTGTTATTACATTTGGAGCCAGTTACATGTATTACATTTGAGGCCAATAATAATTATTACATTGTATTACAATTGCGGCCTCAACAACTGGCCTGCAGGTCACGTTCCCACAGCATTCCTTGTTCCCCCAAACTTCCACTCAGGTTTCTACAACTCAGTAGAAACACAGTACATGTTTTCTATCTGGCAATTATCATTGCTGGAAAACTAGGTATCTACCAGGTGCAGAGCATCTGAAAAATATTTCACTATCATTGCATTATATAGTAATAAAAATAGATCATATAGAATCCATTGAACAATCTCTAGCCATAAAGAACAACCCAACTTAAAATCTACCAAGGAAAGTGGAAGCCTCTCATTAACTAGAAACACTTATTTGTATATTTATTGTATAGACACTTTTATTCTGTATTGATAGAAAACATATGTATTGTTGGAAGCCTTGTAAACTGTTTTGAATGTTAGGTACATGTATAAGTAAGGTATTAGTGGGTAGTAGTGTAGTATGCAACGTAGGTGTAAAGTAGAGTCAAGTAGTATGTAATGTAATTAAGTAATTTTCAGTACAGGTGTTTTTAAATATAATGAAATGAATGTAAAGTTCTTAAAAAATATTAATAAATAAAAGATAGCAATGTTACTTACAAGAGGCTCTGTTTAAAATATCAGCATACTCTAAATCCTCTGCAAGTCGCTGCAAAAATAAAAAAATGATACTGATTCAAGAAATAGATCTGTGTTGCCTAGCATCAGTTCAGTAATTGATCACATATGCCAAAATGTGGTAAGAACAAAAAAGTGGCACACCTGGTTATAGCTGAGTGTGCCACTGATGTTCTTAAAGTATTATTATTTTTGATGTCCTATCTAATTAAGAAATAGATTCCATGTTGCTGTGCATCTGTTCAGTAATAGATCACAGATGACGTCAAAATGTGGTAAGAGCATGAAAGTGGCACACAAGGTGATAGCCAAGTGTGTCTCTGATGTTGAACGAAACAAAGTACTAGAGCTTTTTTATTTCAAGATCTTTCAACATCACTCGAAAGCCGGCCTTTACCCACTTTGGCAGACACGAAATGAGTTATTTGCCGTAGTCTATTGGCATTAGAAAATGAAGCAATCTCATTGGTTGCTACATGTAGCAAAGAATTGTGATTAGTCCAGGAAAATCACACCACTGTCAAACTTGACTCGTGTGGCTTATCATGGAATGTAAACTTACAGCAGAAGCTGAATTCCCTCTCACTATTGCTGACGTTACTATCAGACCATGTGAGATTGCCCTAGCAAGCTTGCGTTCAATATTAATGTGCGACTTTGTTTGCCAGGACAAGACGTTAGTCTAGTCAAGAGTATTTTAATCTTCTTTTACAGCGATTTTTAGCGAGAGTGATCTCTCGGTGCTGTTCTATTTGGTTAGTTTTCAGGTACAGTTACCTGAATTAATGCTGCTTGTACAGCTATTTGGAAGCTAACCACTAATTTTTACACTACTTTGCAATCAAAGCTGTGAAGTTTCTCAAGAGAAGAGAAAAACAGCTTCTCAACCCAGCTCTTCAAAGAGAACATCAGTGGTGAAGAATGACTTAATTGAATGCCTTAAAGCCTCAATCTCCCAGGGCATGGTCGAGGGCTTTTGACACATATCAAAGTCATTGTCTTCGGACATTGCAGAGGTTCTCCAAGCGACTCAGAGGACAACCAAAGCCCTGCTCCCACGAAGTGCAAGTGCCACAGACAGAACAAGGACAGTGAGAAATCTGAGAAAACTGTTGAAAGTGATTTTTTAGGGTCCATTGCCACTGAATATGATCTCAAGTGATGTGGACCCAAAACTTGCCAAGATAATAAATAAAATGACCCAGAAAAAGTTGTAAGATAATAAGTTGAAAGAAAATCTTTCAAACAGCAGCAGACCTGGGAACTGCAAAAATGTAACAGGACTAAAGTCAACCCTGAAGTCTGGTCTAAAATTAGATCAGGCATGAGTGGTCGAGACTTCAAGCTCCAATGACTCCAAAACGTAATTCAGAAAGCAACGATCCCACTGATCAAACTTGCAGATCAGTGTAGGAAAAGGTGAAATTTCAACCTTGAAATTGTCAGATGAAAATGTTGCTCGAACCATACTGGATGTCATTGCCTTGTTGGGCCATGAAAATTGTGAGCTCATTCAGAGATGATGAGACATGATCAGATCTTACTACTTTGTTGTTTGGGAATGACCTCCAAAACCAAATCACCAACAGGGTTGGGAAAGAGCTACAAAGTGGTACCAAGGCCAACGATAACCAACAACACAAATCTCGCTTCTTGAAAAACAGCCACACTCACTGACTGCAACCCAACAACTGGGGACAACGCTGGTAAAAGCCAATCACCCCATTGCACAAATGGTGGAGAAGGTAGAGCACCAAATTAACAATCCATTGTGTGTCAGTGAGTAAAGACTGTAAATTAGTGGATGAAAACCCCATAGACCCCTTAAGAGTGGCAAGGGCAGCTATACCACTTCACTTGCTTACCTAATAGTTTAGCTTGTGCCCCTTGATTATTTACAAAGATACTGAAACCTGCTTATAGCACACTCAGGAAACAGTTGGCTATGTTGACGATCCTAATTACATGCACAGGGTATCACCAAGCTTGAAAGTCAGAATAATGTTCAAGCCACCACTAAATTGCTTGATACTCTGGGCCTTTATGTTAAGTTCACTTAGACAAATCAATCCTAGAGCCATCACAGGTTCAAGAGTTTCTAAGTTTTGTCATTAATTCTGTGACTATAACTGTCACTTTGTCTCATGCTAAGGCTGAAAATATCAAGCATGTTTGCAAAGATCTTTTGACCAGAACACAACCTACCATCAGGGAAGTGGAAGTTGTCATAGCCAAACTTGTGGCCAGTTGCCCTGGGGTTGCAATGGGACCCCTGTTCTATAGGAAGCTAGAAAATGACAAAATGGCAGCCCTTAAGTTTCATCATGGTAATTTTAATGAAGGCATGGTACTGTCACCTACTGCAGAGATAGAACTAAACCAGCTGCAGAGTTAGATCTACAGTGAAAATGTCTCTAATCCCATTTCATAAGGTAATCTGTCTTGCACTCTTTATACAGATGAATCCTTACAGGGATGGGGAGCTGTTCTTCAGGGACAATCCATACACCAGCATATTAGTTGCCTTGAATTAAAAGCACCTTACCTGGGATTACAGTCCTTCTGTACAAACTTATTTCATACCCATGTGAGAATTTTTTTTATAACACCACAGCAGTTTCTTACATCAACAAGAGGCCTAGAGGCCTTTACACGGATGCTCTTTTTTAAAATTTGCAATGACTGTTTTTATACTAGAGATGCGTTACCCGTCTGGACAAGTTACGGCAAACATTAATGTTTGTAATTCATCCGCATTTCGAAAAGTAGCTCGTCTAGACGGGTAATGCGTCTTGTGCCCGTCTTTATACTAGAGTCGGATAACTGGACGAATTACAACATGTTTGCCAAAGCTCGTCCAGACGGGTAACACTTTAGTCTTTAGTAGTAGGTCTTTAGTATAAAAATGGCCAATGATTATCATTGGTCTCTGTGCGAAGAGTGATGCCTGTAAATGAAATTAAGTGAAAATGGTGAAAGATTTTTTCTACTGAAAGGAAAGATAAAACCTTGGTTGTTAAGATTGTTTCTTGATTAGGTTGAGCGGAATTGCGAATAGTTAAGCTGAAAACTTTCATTAACAACAGCCCTTTAAAAGACAAGCAACATATCTTTTGAACAGTTTTATCGATATAAAGATAATTTGTCTGGGAATTTTCTCTGGCTTCACTACAAAATCTTGTTTCAGTACAGTACTTATACCGGATAAGATACACCTTCTGACACCTTTTCATTCAAAAGTAGATAAAATGACCTCGAGCAATCAAACACGCTCTTTCCATGCGAGAAAAACAATACAATGTAGCAATTTTCCGAACACTATTAACTCGATCTCTCGAATCAATATATTGTTTTCTATTATTCTGAACAGTTTATCACAGATGTTACCCCATATTTTCTACACCGGAGCCATACAGTTTTCGTTCGGATTGCTAATTTGCTCGTTGTTATAAATTATCTGATCTTGAAGCGTAAACAACTATGCTAGCTGAAGAGATACAATAGACAACATCTAGGAAGCTATTGATTTTACTCACTTGGCACTTGTTTCTTTATCAAGGGGGAAAACTCATAAGGCACCACCAAAAAACTATACGTAGAAGTGGAGATTGAACTCTTAAGTGATCAGCAGTTCTGTTGCCAGAAGTATGAAAAATAGTCTAGCAAACAAAAAGCCCAGGGCTTCACTACAAGTCGTTTTTATCCAAATGAAATTTGAGTCACTGGCACAACATGTTACTTATCATGTGATCAAAATCTACATGAAAGATAATTGGTGGTAAAATCTACTGAAAAATTTTTTTTGTGAATGAACCATTTTATTTTTGGGCTGAATTGTATTAAACCTTTGCTATTTCTCTGTTCTATTTTGTTCCCTTTGTAAACTCACAGCTGTTTTGAAGATTTCACATTGCATGACGATGGAAATATAGAGAGAACGACAAGTGTCTTAAGAGAAACAAGATGTGTTTCACAAAAACAAGAGAAGGGTTTTTCATACCAACATCTTTTCGTACCACCCATTTTCATACCACCTAGATACACGTCCGTACCATATCGTATACATGTTTGTACCACATAAAGTACATTCGAAATAGCACAGATTTAGGGTATTTGATAGAGATTTTAGATGTATAGCATGGTTTTGGTGTGATTTCTTTAAGTAAAGGATATCACAGAAGAAGTTCCGGAGAATAATTATCCACCGAATAACACTCTTATCTTCACGTGAGTTATTGCGTTATTGTGTGACAACAACAGTGTGAAGACTCGTGTCAATCGGTCAGACTTTTTTGAGAAACTCGGCTTTCAAGAGAAGATCTTTAGCAAAGAGGCAATTATTTTGATTCCTAGCAAAGTTCTAGGGGATTTCAAGGCAAATAAAGTAAGGTAAACATCGCCAATGACTGAAAAACTTCAAAGACGCGAGTGAGTTATTGTGTGACAACAACAGCGTGAAGACTAGTGTCAATCGGTCAGATTTTTTTGAGAAACTCAGCTTTCAAGACAAGCCTTGCAATCCCCTAAAACTTTGCAAGGAATAAAAAGAATTGTTTCTTTGCTAAAGATCTTGTCTTGAAAGCCGAGTTGTCACACAATAACTCGCTTGCGTGAAGATAAGAGTGTTATTCGGTGGATAATTATTCTCTGGGACTTCTTCGGTGATATCCTTTACATAAAGAAATCACACCAAAACCATGCTATACATCTAAAATCTCTATCAGATACTCTAAATCTGTGCTTTTTCGAATGTAGGTGTATGTGGTATGAACATGTACATGTATAAGATGTGGTACGAACATGTATACAATGTGGTACTAGCGTGTATCAAGGTCGGTTTTTTTTGACAGTGGTAGTTTTAAAACAGGAAAATAAGACACTGAGCTTCAAAACATTATTTGTACGTTGGGAGAAGGTTCTTTGGAACTGACATTGTATAATGCACCGGCTAATATTTTCTAATTAAAAAGAATAATTGGGATATATCTCAATGGCGGAAGGCGGCGGCAAATTTGGTTACGATGACCCGGAGCTTCAGGAACAGCTTGACCACGATGATGATGATGAAGAACAAGAGACTGACAGAACCCGGCCTTTTCAACCAGGTGCAGCATCCACTCCCTACCATGGCGGAGAGACAATAGAAATGCAAACGAGGCAACATGAGAAGACCGGGCTGTCACTTCGCCCTGAGACTTCTTATGTAGAGACGTCGGACACCACCAGACCGTGGTTTGTACGAAGCAACGATTACTGAATTGATTGAACGTCAGATCTTCTGGCAAAGCGCTTATCCTCGGAATACCTCCTAGCTGGTACAAAATGCGCCGGATCGTGAAATACATGTGGAAGATTTAGAAAGCTCTTATCTGCGGTGGCAGGTTTTTTCCGTTGTCAAAGATTTTGTGAGAAATTCCACACTCTTGTGTCGTGCAAAAAACTGCGAAGTTGAGCTGTTGCGGCCAATATTTCATGTCAGGCCCTCCTAACCAGTGTTTTGATTCGGCTTCAGAAGTGTGCCTGAGTTTGGTTTTTTGAAATATTTCTCTGAATTTTGTTGTGAAATGTTGGTCAGGCGTGACATATATTTTGATTTCGGCGTTGAATATTTTCTTCAAGCTTGGCTTGGAACCGTAGGGATTGCCAAAGAAACTTTTGAGCCAAGCAGCGACAATTGATAAGGAAAACCTTTTTCATTCCCGCGCTACAATAGTGTCTGTCCGAATCGAAGACGCTTTGTAATGAGCCTTCGCTTTCTTTGAAAAACACCTCTGCTGTCGCGTTGCCCTTCTCGTCTAAGACCGCTTGTGAAACAAACCGGCTTTTGTCCATTTTTGGAAAGTGTCTTAAGAAATTGGTCCACGCTTTTTCCTTTGCAATAACTACTTTTTGCCGAATCTCGGGGGCTTCTCACCACTTCGCCATTATTATTTGAACAGGATTTATTTGTTCATTATAAAAATTGTTGTTCTCACAATTGTCACAGAAAAGAACAGAGAGACTATCTTTTTTGAAGACCCGATACCAAAAGTCCATTTCATGAAACTCATATCTTGTAGTTTGTTCAACAGCTAGGACACCTTGAAAAAAGAAGGTTCAGCCTCCTTGGAAAACAAAGATGAAGTTTTATCAATTAGTAGATTACCCTCCTGGGCATTACAATTTAGAAAGCTTGGCAAAAGAAATAGGCGATCTGTTCACCAAATATAACTATAAACTGGAAACAGAAACAGATACGACTGTTGGCCGGCTTGTAATCAAAAATTCTGGGTTAAAACTGATTGAATTTGATCGTGATTTAGCCGATTTACTTGGCATTGGGCAAAAGTTGCAGATTATAACATTCGTAAAAAGGCTTACATCTCCAACGACATATTTTATTCATTGTGATTTGATTGAGAAAGAACAGAATCTGTTCAATAGCAAAAAGTCAGATGTCTTGGCCCTGTTTGATATAAATGGGAAGCCTTTTGAAAAGGTAAGCTACCATGGTTCTCCACAACACGTTTTGCGTGACTGCACAACAGATGAGTTTATAAATAGCATCACTATTAGCATCAAAGATGAAAATGGCAAACTCTTTGATTTCAAGGGCTTCCCGCTTATTTCTGAATTAGAGTTAAATTAAAATTCTTTTTATACAATGTCTTCAGCAAATGTGTTACCAAGCACACCTCCTGCCGAGCCTCTCTATCCAGTACTGGCGGTGCCAGCTGAAAATTTCCGCTTGCAGAAGATAAACGAGATCGCCAACATCTTGGACCATGAGGTCGGCCACTATCGCCTCGTCGCCAAAAAATACAAACGAATGAAAAATTCGTTAATTGGACCTCTGCCGGCCAAGTGGTCTTTCGGCAGTATTTTCCAGCACTAGTTTTGGTTCCGCTCTTTCTGTTGTTGCACTGCCCGCTGCCGTTCCTTTAGGCGGCGTTGGGGCCTTTTTGCTCTCATTTCTGCCTTGCTAATTCTTGCCAGCAAAAAACTTGATTCAAAAATTAAAAAACATGAAGAGATCACTACTCTTGCCATTGCCAAACATGATACAATCAACAGATTGCTTTCGAAAACTATCAATAACAACGAAATCTCTTCCCATGAGTTTGACATCATCCTTTACGAGGTTTAACTGTTCCGCAGAAAGCTTTGTAAAAGTTAGCAATTCCCTGGGGTCCCCCTCCTAGTAGGAGTTTTGCACACATGCACAGTAAGACCTGTTGTTCGACCATGAGGTTGCGAGTTGTCGGCCATGTTGAAAAGTGTATTCGTATATCTCCTTGGAAATTAAAATATTGTGTGTTCTAAAGACTGAACTTTTTTGCTGATCTTGGAACCTGGGACATACGGAACATCAACAGTATAACTTTCTAAAGGAACAGGTCCGTGCAAAGATGCTTGGCCAAACTTCTAAAAAAGAAAGATTGCTGATGTTGATGTTCAGAAACTTGAGAGAGACATCTGCAGCAGACTTGAACCTGACCTGATAAAAAATATTACAGAACACCCCACTTCGAGCTCACATTAAATAAAAATCGGTTTTCTCTCCATATTCTAAAGACATAATTTACCGCTTCTCCTCTGTTGCGGTTTTTATATTCGGAAAATTTCCTATTTAACAAACACTTTTTATGTTATGTCACTATGGATCTCATACAAACAGAATCTCCTGTTGACTCTTGTCCACCAGAATGGCCTTCTCTCAATGACTTTGAAGAATGCCAAATTGTTCTTAAATGGCGCGATATTCCACTTGATACTTACAAAGTCCTTGAATTACACGATGATGGCCGCAATAACTATGGTGGGCCTAAGGTCGTACTAAAACTTCAAAACAAGAGACGTTTTTTGTTTGGGTGCCCACTTCTTTGTTTTTTGAAATGAAAAACGCAAATCTACCAAATTCATCATGAACCTTGGTGCTAAGATTTTGAAAGAAACAGGCAATATCTTCTATGATTTCAAACTTTGTTAAAACATTTGGACACAAAAAAATATGTTTATTATCATGCCCATCACTTTCCACTTGGTTGCATTTCTTCTGAGTGAATTTTTCACTCCAGATTGGCGAAAAAATGTTTGTGATGTTGCGCGCAAAGTTGTTTCTGCTATGAAAGAGGCATCTTCTTTCAATGATGATGTTTTTGATTAAACCCCCAATCTTTGAGTATAAACACCCACCTTTTTTTTCTTTTATTAGTTCAAAAAATGGTTCTGATTTTGTTATACATATTAGCCTGTGCATTATACTGTATGCATCTTTCCTTCTTTATGACAATCAAGACACATGTAATTCAATACACAAAATAGGTGTTTTATGTAGAATAACACTTTTACTATTTTTTTCTTTCTCTACAGTATGGCAACTCTTCAAGCTCGTTGTGGACCCTTGTCCACCCCATCTCTTTTTTTATTGCTATTTGTTCAAGTATCTCTTTGCTAAAGCACACATACTTGTTTGCTGCCTGAACCATTTCTGCAACTGCGATATAACCACCGGTTCTCTTTTCTCTAATTGTCTGCGAGGGCGTTGCTGCTATACCACAGCCGCGACATGGGGCAGGCATTTTCATCCCTTTCTTGAGCTGATAGTTGTGCTGCCGGCAGTAAGCGCCCACACAGTTCTTTCTGCAGTTTTCTTTCCGGCTGCGCATTAACCACACACACTTGTTTGCTGCTCAAACTATTGGCGCTGCTTGAATGGTATAACAGGTGGCGTTTTCTGTCTAATAGAAAGTCCTTGTATGCGCCTCTGTTGAAATGGTTGTCGAAAAGTTGGTTGTCGAAAAAAAAATGCGCTCTCAGTAGTATAAAGGGAAGTAAAAAAAATAATGTTTTGAAGCTCAGTGTATTATTTTCCTGTTTTAAAACCCCCACTGTAAAAAACGGAGCTTGTGAGGTTTTTTACAGTGGGGGTTTTAAAACAGAAACGTTTTGAAAACTTGCTGCTAAACGAGAGTTTGATAACCCTATGGACAAGCACGCCATGAAAGTAGTGCTGGGCAATGAAATGGTCGGCCATTTCCCTCGAGAGTTCTCCCTAATAGCATGTTATTTTCTAGCACATAGTGGCGAACTCAGTGTTAAAGTGATCGGTTGCAGACGACATTGTAAGCAGCTGTGAGGAGGAATTCCATGCTAGTTAGAGTTTACCTGTTCAAACATACTGCAAATGAAATGCTTGAAAGAACTTTTGGCGACATTGATTTAGGTTTAGAACCCGACGATCCAAACAAACGGCTCCTTAAGGAGCCATCACTTCTACCGAAAGCAATGATTAACAATACATAAATCTTTCCTCACTGAAGGTTTTCAGTTCAATTTGTGACCCCTACCAAGCCCTTTTACTCCCTCTGAAAGCAATTTTCTGGTGTATAAGCCGCACCCACAATTTTTGGCCCAAAACTTAAGCAAAAAAAGTGCAGCTTATACACGAGTGTTTATTGTATTCTCCCCAATAAACCTATCTTTAAGAAATCATTATCTACAAGGTTCAGCAGAACTTTTTTTAGTCTGTTTGCAATAGCTTTGGTTGGAATTTTGTACTCGCAATTCATAAGGGTTATTGGTCTTAATAAAGTTCTTAATACAGTAAGGTTCTGCATCTTTTTTGGGGATTAATTTAATGATTCTGTGTCTCTGGGTTACCGAAAATTGACCTGTTTGATATGCAAGATTAATTGAATTAACAAGGAAGTCCGACAAATCGTTCCAGAAAACTTTATAAAATTCAGCAGGTGTTCCATCTGAACCTGGTGCTTTATTTGTTTCTGTATTTTTTAGGGCTTGCAAACACTCCTCTTTGAACAGCAGGCCTTTGCATGAGATATGCTCGTCTGGGTTCAGCACCTTAGCATTGTTCTTGTCAAAAAACATGTCATCAACATAAGTGTCATTGGTATTCATATGAGAGCTATATAGATTGCTATAAAAGGATTCACACAGATTTAGGATTTGTTTCATCATCACTAATGTAGTGCCTTTTTTCCATGTTTAAAAAGTATTTTGTATTTCTTTCTCCTTCATTATACCACCTACATTTTGATCTTAAGATTGCACCTTTGGTGCAGTACTCAATTATATTCTCCAATTCTGCCTTTTTTCTTTCTAATTTCCGAGCCCCAACTTGTTTTGCATTGTTTCCATATATATTTGCAAGTTGTTAATTGCTTTTTCTAGCTCTTCTTCCCGTTTTCAAATTTTAGCTTTTTTGGCAGCTGCATATTTTAATGGTCGTTCTCTGATTTTCATTTTTATCATGTCCCACAATAACGCGTGGTTAACAGTGTCATCATTTTGAAATTCTTCTTTAATAGCTTGGATTGTTGATTTTATTTGGTTAACGTATTCAGTTTTGTTCAAGAAAGAAGTATTAAGTTTCCAAAAGCCTGGTCCTCTTGGATTCAAATGAACAGCTATACTGATATCAATCATTGAGTGGTCTGTTTTGTATCCTGTCAAAATATAGGTGTGCATGACGTTACACATTAAGCTTTGGTTAACAAGAAAGAAGTCTAGTCGGCATTGAATTTCGGTTTTCCATCGGCGCCAAGCATATCTTACAGAATCGGGATGTAGCACTCTTCAAGCATCAATCAGATCTAGTAGACTGGGTCGGGCATGCCTTCAGCATAGTCGGGTCAAATCGAGCTCTGGCTAAAATCAAAATTTTGAAGGTGTTCATGGACGAAATTACTCAATACTTCAAACAAAAAGACAGAAAAACCAGTTCTGAGTCTTCTGAAGGCACTTCTCCGGAGGAAAAGAGAACCAAACCCAACGAATTTCAGGCTGGTAATATGCCTACGCCGCCCGTCATGGCCGAAGACGGCAAAGGCCTCCTGCCGAAACTTCAGCTAGTCCTTGACAAGCTGGTCGTTTTGGAGACAAAAGTCGACAGTATAAATAAGCATGTGTCCAGTATCGACGCTAAAGTTCTCCAACTTCAAAACAAGGTCACAACGCTCGAAAGCTCGTTAAAGGAAAACGTCAAAGCAGTAAATGAGATGGAAGCTGGAATTACTTCTCTTAATGCTGACGTGGAGGAAATGAAAGTAAAAGCCGATAAAACCACTGATGAGGTGGTGAACACTCTACGCCAGCAACAATGGTACTTAGAAACCTACCAAAGAAGAGAGAATCTTTGTTTTTACGGGATTCCAGAACAACTTGATGAACAGGAAAACACCCTGGAAGTGCTGGTTGACTTCATGGTGAACAAGCTTAACCTTGAAGACGCGCCACGATTCGAATTTCAACGGGTACATAGAGTCGGCAAATTCGATGCATCCAGCGTAAACCACGCCAGATCATTGCTCGATTCCTCCGCTATGGGGACCGGGAGCAAGTTTTTTCTCAGGCAAGACAACTCAAAGGCATAGGTATGGGAATATCTCCCGATCTCCCTAAAGGAGTCGTGGATATTAGAAAGAAGCAGATCGATACCTTGAAAAAAGCTAAAAAGGAAGGTAAAAGAGCTTATTTCAGCAGAGCAGAACCGGACAAACTTTATGTAGATGGACACTTAATCCCGGTTTCAGAGTAATTTAATTTTAGTTAATTTTGTAGGCCTTCGTTTGAAATTTGAAAAATTTGAATATTTGGAGCTACCATTATGCAAATTACCTGACTTAAGTGCAAGATTCGGTTGTTAGCAGCTAATCAACAGCTTTGCTGGTTGCTTTTTAATTACTGCTGTGCAGTGTTTTTGTGTGTGTGTTTGTTGCGCCTTGTTTTTTGTCCTTGTTTATGGTCTTATTGTTTATCGTTCTTAGTATTCTTTGCATTATCTTATTGTTTTCAGCTTTGTATAATCTATGTACAGTGCAGCTCAGATATATCCGAACCAAAATATACGTGTAATACGCGTCAGCCCAATACGCGTATACGCGTATTGATATACGCACATACGCGTATTGATATACGCGTATATGCG
>OMLO01002825.1_pt1 | contig 14192 bp, 15 predicted proteins | sample 1674811 | NCBI WGS metagenome assembly OMLO01 (sample SAMN06265003, study PRJEB25207) | coral metagenome | isolation source: Coral host | place: Mexico:La Bocana,Puerto Morelos, Mexico | collected 2008-11-13
AATCAGGGCTTCAACGGGATTCGAACCTGTGACCTCCGCGATACCGGTGCGATGCTCTACCAACTGAGCTATGAAGCAAGGTCAATTAATTGAGTTCATATCTTCCCATGAGAAGTGAAATGATGAGAAGTTTATTCTTCGTGTGCTCGATGGTTTTTCCCCTGCATCAATAGGTACTTTCTGAAACATGACTCTCGATGCCTTGTTTTTCTTTTCTCTGTAGTGCGTCAGAAATTCTAGCAATGCTTTCATCTTCTCAGCCACGGATACCACGTGTTGACAAAGACCATCCGTTGACATGAACAGCTTACAGCAACAACGATATAGTGTCAGGGCCGTCTGCTTGACAGTGTAACTCTGATCGAATTCAGTTACACAGAAAGTCGCGTTTTCTAGCTGAATGACATTGTACTTCTCCAGAATGATATTCGCTTGTGCCCAGATATCCTTAACAACCGCGCTCGGTAGATCTTCCAAGTCACATTTACTGACAGGCACGGACATAAAATCAACGTCACATGCAAACTGTGCCCTGGGACCCAGGTTCTGTTGTTTCATGTGGAGCACTTTCTTGGTGTACTCTTTCCGCTGTTCGGTTGTCATCTGGGACCACTTGGACGGAGAAACTGCCTTTCCCTTAAAATCCTCAGCTAAACGGTATTTTCCCATACAACCAATAGCCTTAATCAGCTCATCTCTTTGATCTTCTACCACTCTTTCTTCGATTAGCTCATGGATGTGGATCTGATCGGTTTCTTTTCTCATGGCTTCTTCTTTCACTACATTGTTTGTAGATTTGCTTCTCTGATTGTTGAACTTGTTTGGAGGATTCCCCAGGCCAGCATGGATTCTCACGGATTTCAGCATGCACTTGCAAATGGTTTCCATGTGCGATCTAATTCTCCCTTTGGTTGACTTCATCCACTCAGAAAATGCTGGTGGTAGCTCTTTTTGTATGTTAGCCCATTCCTTGTCAAACTCTCCATCTTCCACATCAACCAACCCTTTCAATCTTTTCCCTTGGAATTCCCCTCCCAGGATTCTTCTGACGATGTAATTTTGTTTCCCTTTAGGCTGTTCCAGCCTCTTTAACTCAGCCAGCATATCCCACTTTAAATGTTTAAAACATCGCAAATGGATGCTTGCGCTGCTGGGTGGTACACCATCAATTGGAAAGACACTCTCAAATCCTTTTTCCATCGCCAGTTCTCCGTCAGTGCCATAGGTCAAGGTCTTGACTCCATGCTTCTTAAGATTCGATGCAAAGTATTTGTAATCATGCACATCTCTTTGGTGGGATGCTTCGATGTGTTATTTCGAAACACAAATATGGGATATGCGATGGTCAGAAGCATCAGGTAGAAGGGACCAGCTTTATATGTCATGTCGATTCCCAGAGGTGCCTTGGAGTTTTCACCGCTGCAGTATGTCTTGATCCAATGTAACTGTGTGTCAGTGGTTGCAAATGTACTAGGACAAGTGACATCATTTCTCTTTTGGGCCTTTATGGTGAAGGAGACATCTTTCAGCAAATTGCCTGTTTGCATTTTCATCATTAAACGAGAAAAATCCGGCATTCTAGAAGGACCTGTGTTACGACTTTTAATTCTTCCAGGAACTTTCTTGAGAGCGTTATACACTTGCTGGCAATCTCTGGGGATCTCTTGAGGGGATTCTAGTGCACTAACACCGTCGGAACCCTGCAGATGCCGAATGACATGTTTGGCTGATTCATTCTTTCCTTTACTCTTTATCTTTTCCATGATAGAAGGTTTTGTTTGCAGGTAAGGCTCCTTGTCTTCTCTTCTGTCATTTCCATGCAGTGAAAGGCTAACATGGCGACATTTGTCCCCCACTTTGTATTGCACAATGGCATAACGGAGATAGCTACAATCATGCTCCACTTTGCTAACAATTTGACAAAAGTCATCAGTGGATTTATGCCAGTTCTATTGGCATCTAACTATGAACAGCTCACTTTCGTCTTCATCTTGTTTGGAGTTAGCTTGCCCTCTGGTTAAGGTGGCCACGGAATCAATTTTACCTTTATCAGTGGGCTTTAACTTGACCCTTTCCGAGGGAGACGAATGCTTGCCATAGATGGCATTGTCATTGGCTGAGATTTCCTGATGATCCACTTTTTCCAAATCTATGACGAATGTTGCAGTCGATCGCACAGCTTTCGGGAGTTTAGTGCAGATTTTATTTCCAGGAACATCTCCAGAAACACAAATTTCCAAGACCCTCCTTAAACCTAAACCTCTTGGGCTTCGCGAGAAAACTGGACATCCATTTTCTGTTAAGAGACCAAAAAATAACAATTACCCTAAAGAGTGATAGACACGTTAAATGTGACCGTGTGTAGTAAGAGTACCATTATGATTCCTCCAACAGACTGTGGTTGCTACTTCTTGATCGTAATCAAGACACAAATGTTATGTGGCACGTGCTCAACACCCTTACCTGCTTCAATTTCACTGGAATCTTCATCACTATCTGAGCTTGAAACATGGTCACGCTTTCTCTTCAGGGATTTCCTGAGCAGTTCCTAGGTATAGAGAGATAGTGAGACCTTGAATTCTAAGATGAATTATCTACAACTTCGCAATGAATTCGCCGGATAAAATTGGCTGTCATCAATGGTAGACTAGTCATAGTAATATCTGTGGTATTAGTATTGGTATTGGTACGTCCACATTTACGCTCATATTTGTATTCAGTGTTGATAGTTTCTGTATACAGATTTATACCTGTCTTGCCAGCGGAGTTCTTTTACAGTCATCCCCTGTTGTGACAGAGACCACTTGCACGTCGCTGTCACTTTCTTGCTCACTTCTGTCGTGCACGGACTCCACGACTGTCGAAAGTGAGGTGTCGCTACTGTTACTGCTGTCGCTGCTGTTACTAAGTGTCTGCGAGAAACAAGTAGAATCGTTAAGTGTGGGACATCAATACTGTTCAGCGTAACATCTGTGATATTATTACCAATATTAGTAATAGTACTATTATTACATTGCAAGTTTATGCCCCCCCTTTGCTGGGGGGATTCCATATCAAAGGAGTGCGGATGCTTGTCGTCTCGCTTAGGGGTGTAAATTTCAGTTTTCGGTCTCACTTAGGGTGTTCTGGGCAAAATGCAGTCAATGTCTCGTTTAGGGTTGTGGTCTCCTTTAGGGGTCGCAAAAAGCTTGGGCCACGCCCAGATTGGTCTCCATTAGGGGTTTAATTCAAATTTTCTGACAAGGATCCTGCCCTTGTTATATAGGAGTCCCCCCCCAGAGAGGGGGGTCAATGCCTAAAACAGCCCGCACAACTTTAAGTTTATACCTGTATTGACTTCTTTGTAGCCAGAGGCGAACTTTCACAATTCTTTCCTGATATGACAGTGGTCATTTCCACATCGCTATCTCTGGTGCTACCTGTCATCATTTCGGGAACTACACTTCCCTCTCCGTTGAATTCACCCTCCTCATCCTCCATTTCCCATTCTTGTCTCTCCTCTCCAGTTTCATCTGCTCCCGCTTCATCTTTTCTTTCATTCCCAGCTTCTACACCATCTGAGATTATGCCACTCCCCGAAAGGTTTGACTGGCCATGTTGTTCTCCATCTGCAAAACTTGTAGAATGTTGTCTGAGGAGAAATATTGGTAATAAATATACTGCCATAGACCATATCTATCCAGAGCCATTTACATAACAGTTCTCTTTCAATTTCTATGATGTGGTCAGTTACTTCTCCTCAAGCTTAGCCAATAAAATGACTAGCTCTGTGAGCTTTGTACTGGCGTCCATATAAACCTGCTTATCCTTCATAGCAATAATTCAACAGAACTTACCTGTGTTGTTCCTCAAAGATTAGAAAGGACTGTAAGGAACTTTCTGGTACCCCACTATGCTCCAAACGTTTCCAAATCGAAGCACAAAGTTGATTTGGCGAGTCAGCATTCTGAGGCGGATACACTTTCACAATGCCATTGTCGCTTAAATCATCCAACACAACCAACACGAGGACTGTAATTTAGTGTAAACCGTCCACTTATTTTACACGTTTCACAACATGGCGACAACCACGAGGTCGCTTACAAAACTGCTTATCACGTGACGTAAAATGATAGGCAAGCAATGTGTACAAATAACAGAAACAATGAAAATATGAAATGTCAATGTTCAGTCACGACAGCCATTACCATCCCCTCCCAGCTGCTCCGATATAGGATGGGTGTCAATGATAAACAGCTGTTTGGATTGGCAGCCAACAACAAATATGTAGATGCCACAGCTGTAAATTGCAATTTTGGTTCCCCCCTGGTCGGTGGATATCGCGTGGACTGCTTTTTAGGTGGGCCTCTCTTCCTGTCTTCGAGAAAACCGAATGAGGAGTGATGATTTCTTCCCTAAGTTCATACTTAGCCTGGAAAGAGGAAGTGACACGCGCTCCCGCAACATATACTCAGTTAGGAGTCAGTTAGCGTGATCATGCGCGATGTCGAGGTTCCCGCGAGCAACAGATACACGATGATAGCACGCACAGGCTATGTTCGGATGTTTTCACTAACAAAGTTAGACTGAAAGTGCATAGTGTTACAAAAGTGCAAACTCATTTCATGTACCATTGTGACCGGAAGTCGCGGCAAAGTAAGACCACTTAACCTGATAAATACCGCAGCCAATCGTAGTGCTTAGAAAAACAGATGCCTGCCAAACTATTGATTTTGTAACCATCAAACATCACAAGCGCATTGTTTTCCGTCCGTTTCGGATTCTTGTTTTGTTGATTACCAATTACGGCCACTATTGGTAATTGGCGAAATAAGAATCTAGCAGGACAGATATCTTAGAGGAGAAGAATTTCTAGTCAGGTACATTCTCTTGCGCTAGTGTAGTATTACTGTATTTTTTTTTTTATTTTTCAATTTGTTTCGTTTCATTTCGTTTCGCGGAATACCATAAGCCAGCTTCTAAAGCTAACAACATTTTGCGTCAAACCTGGAAGGAGTTAAAACAAATAATTTCATGAGTTTTTAGCTACAATAATAATCAACAGGTGAACTTTTTACCTAAACTTGCTTACCTGTGGTTAGTGCCTGTGGATTATGCAAATGGTAGGAAATGTGGCACTAAAGACGCTCTGCATTGGTATGATTAAATTAAAAATTAAAGTCCAAGCAATTAAGGCATACCCCTCAATATTACATTTTATTTAATGAATCGATTATTCAAATTTGGAATGCACTAGATGTTTCGAGAATGCAATGATGAATTGATTACTGTCAGTGCTACTTTACCCTGAATTCACTCCAAAAAATTACAGTTATGGGTTTTATAATTAACTAAAAAAATCAATTTGATATCATTGAATCTTGAAATGACTATAGCGAGTTCAATAGTGAAAAAATTACAAGATTGCAGTCTAAAAGACTAGTGGGTTCAATATTCAAATAATGAATTCATTTATTTATTCTTGAGGGGTACACTGTAAGGAATAACACTTACCTCTTCACCAACAACTGTTTCATCTTGATTTTGTTGGTTTTCTTCCACTTGTTTTCTTTGGTCTTCCTGCTCATGAAAATTGTAGGGAGAACTTTTAAAACCTGTTTCACCCCTTTTCGATGTCAATTTCCCTCAAATTTCTACCCTTGTCTGTACCAAATTTGGTTAAAAATTGAGCATGATCAACCTTTTCAATGGAAGCTTACTGATAGTAATAATTCCTCCTCTTGTCGCCTCCATATTGCTCAGTTTTGCTGTAAAAGTTCCCTGTAAATTGTTTACATTCAAACACAGACGACCAGAGTTTGGGAATAAATTTGGAGCTTAATTGTTACACTGATCGAGAATTCAAAAACCGAGACGTGTTACAGCCGTAAACAATAAAACTCCGACACCTTAAGGGTGGGAGGGAATAAAGGTGAACCAAAAGCGATTCGAACAGATCGACTAAAGATTACGACTGAAATATAAGCTCGATGATTACTAGATTAAATACGCGGTGTCACAACCTTCAACAATTAACAGTCCATCACTTAGGTAATGATTTACACAATTGTTTACATTAAAACACAGACGACCAGAGTTTGGGAATAAATTTGGAGCTTTATCGTTACACTGATCGAGAATTCAAAAACCGAGACGTGTTACAGCCGTAAACAATAAAACTCCGACACTCAAACCCAAACGAAATGGTCTGTGTTTAAGAAAATTATGAGAAATAATTAGAGAGATAAAATGCTACCTAAAGACCGATTTGCTTTAAAGTGTTAGCCATAGCGGTGACAGCGGCTCGTTTCTGACGGTCCGTCATTCCAAGATAAACTAGATAAGCGTCACTGCGCCAGTCCCCTTGTAATTTAATTAGTTCTGCGGGAAGACCGCAATCAAAAGCGAAAGTAGCCCCCCCCCCCCCGCGCCGAAAGCTATGAGGAGAAAATGTACTGGAATTTGCCCCTATAGCCTGCAAGGACTTAGCCAGAAAACGAGAAAACTGTGAATAAGTAATGGCCTGAAACGACTCTGAACTGCGATAAGATGTTCGGGTTTTCCATTGCTGTAATTTGAGTAACAAATAATCGAGACGCTCACGCGGCACACGAAGACAAAAAGTGTTGGTATCAACCTCAATACCGAGGTAAATCATGGTCGTGGCTGGTGGACAGTCCTTTTCTTGCGAAGCTTGCAAGCCTAGACAATCAAATAAAGACTGGAGCTCATGAAAAGCGTTGGACGCTCGATTGGGGTGTTCAGCGCCGTAGAAATCGTCCAAATAAACATCTGCTGTGTATAATTACGTTGCATAAAAATGTAAATAACAGCCGAGGTAGTTCGTTGGCAGATGATAGCGCTGGTTCGTAAGCCAAACGGGCAACGAGTGTCGAAATACAGACGACCCTTGAACTTAAAACCTAGCAGATGATAATCTTTTGGGTCGATAGGAAGTTGTCTGTATGCTCGTCGTAAATCCTTTTTATAGAGAAGACAACCGCGGCCATGTTGGAGAATAAATTGACATAAACGATCGATGCCGGGCAGTCTAAGTTTGTAAGGCGAGTAGACGGCGAAGGAACATGGAGAACATGCGGCAAGAGTCCAGATGCGGCAAGTTCATGATCTAGTTGGTCGATACGCTTTTGTACAAAGTCATACTCGAAGTCTGGATCGATATTAGGTTTGACTTTTCTGCTTGACTTTCGCGGCAGAACGGGAGAAGCAGAGGATTGAGCCATGCGTTGTCGGAAGATGAACCAAAAGCAATTCGAACAGATCGACTAGAGATAACGACTGAAATATAAGCCAGTTGATTACTAGATTAAATACGCGGTGTCACAACCTTCAACAATTAACTATCATCACTTAGGTAATGATTTACACATAATTTACCATTTGTATTAATATTGATTACAATTAAAATGTTGTAGTAACAGAAATTGTGACAGTTCTTGCATTTGGCAGATTAGATTGGAAAAGTGTCATCTAGAACAAATTTCTTTCAAAAGACTCTCATGCACTATGTAATCATGAATGATTACTGTTTAATACACCAGTGACACTAATGTTCCACAAGCAATAAGTGATACTTTTGACTTTTGCTGTTTAAGATTCATTTTGCATGATTAAAATAAGAAAACATCACAAAGATAATAAATCATGTTCCCTACTCGCTTAACAATTACTACTGGAGAGAATGGAGAATTTATTATAGTGGGGGAGATACAGTGTAGAAGCAGAAAACTTCAAAATTCCACAGGCGTTCCTCAATTCATTTATAATAACAGTACTTAACTCTACCTTCCTTCTAATAGAAAGTGACAAAAGTATTCTTCATCCATTAAGCCAAAATAGCATTCAATACAGGAAACCTAACTAATAGTACTAGTCTTACCTGTTTGCTTTGATAGCCTCACCAGCTTCCTGAGCATCCTGGATTGCATCACTCAATTGAACAAGGAAGTTGTCTTCCTCTCCTTCAGTGGGAATTTTAAATATAACACTGCCATTAGCACATCTATATAATTACTTCCCATTCACAACCTACATGTAATTTCTTCTCAAACCTCGGGAACCACTGCATAATGTTTTTAGTAGGGTATTCTTTTCACCTCTTCTGCTTTGGTAGTTTCTTTCTCAAGAAATTTACAATTTGCACTTTTTAAACAAAGCTAAAAGAGGGCTACTCGTGACATAACCTAAAATTATTTTGAGCCTGTAACACGTATGTAGCATAACACAAATTCCTCGTCAAACTGGCTTCCTTTCAAAGCTACATGCACATAGCAATTGGCCAGTTGTGGCAAAAAGGTCTATAGTCGTCATAATTACGAGGCTCCTATACAGTATTGTTCACAACAAAAGGAAAATGGTTAAATACTACAGTGTAAGACACGCATGACCATGTGAACAAGAAGATACGACAAGCTGTCATAACGAAAACACAGTGTCTTTTATCAAGAAAATGAAGAAAATAGCTGCATTAGTTGTACTACATGTTGCATTCCTAAACAAAATCTTTAATACCCACCTAATAATGCTAATGGCCTTTGCAGTTGGGATGTATTGAAGAAGCACTAGTAGAGTGCAATCTACATGGCTCTGCCTCCTCATCTGAGAAATGATAAGAAATTCTGCTGTTAAATTATTACATCTTCCATATGCCTCTACGTGTTTTGTTGATTTGTACTCTTATACATGTAATTTTTAAGCTGGGATTTTAACTTTATAGCACTAATTAAGCTTAATAACATCATAATATAAACTTTTTGACAGATATTTAGTTTACACTCCCTCACTTGGGTATACTTTGCATAAAATATGTACACACTTGAAGCAATCTGCCCTGCCACAAATACTTCTAAATAATCATAATCAAACAGTCATCACAACTTAATGGGATAAAATACGATAGTTCTTTTTTTGAGTACCACTCAGGCCTAAACAAAATTCACATGCTTATTCTTCTGAGGCAGATTAGGGGGAGATGCAGGGGGGTGCAGCCCCGTCCGAGATGAAACCCTCTTGATCTTCATATTCACTTTCAAAATTTGTGCACTAATGCACTAATGTGCTAGTAACAAAAAATTTTGGTGTGTCATGAACATGCATTCACAGTTGATACCTCAGTTTCCTGTTTGACAAATCTATAATCATAACATGAATTTGCTATCACTTAACTTCCTGAGCATTAAGGCAGAGAAACTGGAGCCTTTGTGCACTTTATTTTATTCTTGACTTTTCATAACACCTGGCACCATTTTTGAATGACCATCTACATGTACTTGGTCTAATTGAGGACCTGTAAATCATACGTAGGTCCACTTCTTGGATCTACAGTTTGCAGTAAAGGTCAGTCTGCGGCAGCTACCAGTTGATTGTGAGAAGCCACAGAAACTTAAATAATTTCTCACTGTTTGATATATTAAGAGCACTCTGGACTTATAAATAGCGCCAAGGTACTCTTCTACCTAAGCAATCTTGCAAGCTTTATTACTTACATGCTACTTGCTAGAGTTGGAAACCAATGAAGTCTTAGCAGGAGGCTTTCCCTCACTGTCAACAAGGGATGGTTTGTCACTGTAAACAAAAATCAAAACTGTGCTCTTTTATTCGAACAAGGAAAATAATTCAAACGTTGGACTAAAGCTCAGAAGGAAAAAATCACAAAGACTTACCACTTCTTCGGGAAAAACTTCTCAATTGAACGCTGCATTCCGATACTTGAAAACCATGCAAAGAAGTAATCAAAATGGAGAAAACAGCAAAGCAGGATGTATCGCAAAAACCAATATGGTGGGAAAGAACTCACAAACGAGGCTCAATATTTGCGTTGCTTCTGGCTAACTGTCATTTCCGGGTTTCAGGCTTGAATTCAACTGATTCTAAAGGGGGGTGGCTAGCCACCCAATCCACCCCCCCTGGATCCCCCCCTGACAGGTGTATAAACATGTCTATCACTAGACAAATCACAAGATAATTATGTGGAGCAGAAGTAAGGACATGGTTTTTGTTTTTGTTTTGTAACAGCTGGATCATGGAAGCACCTAAAAGAGAGATCAACATAATACATGTTACATGTAGTACACCTAGAAGAAAGTAAAATGGTGAAGCTTGGAAAAATTCCTTCCGGCACGACTTCCATCGTCGTCAAACTTTAGATAATGGAGCCAGAAATAATGGAATATTGAATCACAGAATGTGTTAATTACAAAAGAGCGATTCGGTAGTAATTCAATTTATCTCACTTATTCTCCATCCTATATACCTTATAACAAGTTAACATTGAAACATATTTCATGAACTAGGTGGAGATGATTTTTTAGTGCTTATTTCCTTGTTGTTTTATTAAGTGGCGCATAAATCTCCATATTATTAAGTTCTGTCAATTTTAAACTCAAGCATTTCCTTTTATTTAAAACGTGCAGTGTCGCGTTCCCAGTGTCGTGTAGCGTGGCGTGGCACTGATCTGGTCTCGGCAGTTGCAAGTTCTCCAGTAAAAAGTCTCTGATAAATTCTCCAAAAGAAATGTTTCCAAGGAAATACTAAGTTGATGTTAACGTGAGACAGACTACGAACAACTGACTAAAAACATGAAAAGAACACTAGGCTATATGAATCGTTGAATGACGTAACGGAAATGGAAAAAGGGAACAAACGTCCTGTTTGGTATACTAAAAAGGATATTGACTAATTCACAGTATTTAAATAAATCACAGACAATAGGCGATAAATGACGCAGTTCATGGGTTTCCTTCACCTAAGGGCTTAACTCTAGATCGAGCTTACATACTTATTAGCCTAATAAAGAACATAGAATCTGGCTCTAGAGACTGGCTCGCGTGTTTCTCGTCACTCGCGTCATAGCGGCAATACATCGTTGCGCATATCTATGAAAGCGTTTGCAGAGGCAGCTGCAGCAAAGGAAAGCGCAGAATTCGAAAAACGAATGGCCGCGAAGAAACACAAGCTTAAACAACGCGAAGCAGAAATTGAGCAAAAACAAAAGGAGGAGCACGCGAAGCACGAGAGAGAACTCCCAGTACTCGCCGCTGATAAGAAGGTTGCAATTGTGAGCACTAAACTAAAGGCCATCAAAGATGCACTGGAAGAATAGGAGTTAGGAGTAAAGATAGAGTTTTTGGAAATTTCAGTCATCAAAAAAGAGGAGAACTTTTGCCAGGGTTAATTTAGCCCCGAATAATCGCATTCCTCCAGAAAAAACAGATGCAGCTGAAGGAAACACTCTCCAAATTGGAGTGCATGACACACTGGAAAGCACACATAGACACGCAACGGCAAGAGGCTGACCGCAACAACAACGCACTCGGTCAATCATTTTAACTCCAATGAACCTGTCCGGAAGTCAATTGATAGAAACACTGACATCAGTGAACCAGAAAAACGGCGCTAGTCTCGCATGACAAAGTCTGCCAAAGTGTCACCCAGATGTTTTTTCCAGAGACTCTACCATTTTCGCTCATGGAAGATAGCGTTTAAGGCGATGATAAATGATGTAGACGTGCCCCCGGTCCAGGAGATAAATTACCTGCGAAACTTTACGAGTGAAGATCCTCAAAGGCTCGTTGACAATTATCAGAAACGAAAACACTTTGACCCCGGAGTGCTATTAAGAAAACTTTGGACAGAATTAGAAAAACGTTTCGGCAGCGCCGCGACCATCACTAACGCGTTACTCCAATGTGTGCACGCACTCGCCTTCAAAGAAAGCAAAAATGAGAAGGTGCAGGAATTTGCCGACATTGACAGTCAAATATCATGCCTGCCTGGCCTTGCTTGCCTCAATTACCCGAATGCAATTCAACCTATTGCAGCAAAACTTCCCCCAGCCCTCTGCGGGAAATGGGAGAAAGAGATCGCTAAAAACTCGGGGAGAAATGGTGATAGTTACCCTAATATACAAGCCAAATATAAACAGTGCAGCTACGTTAGCCTCGCCAGTTACTCCAACGCCTAGTCAACGCCTAGTCGGAGGACAAAACAAAAGATCTCTTAAGAGGAACACAGACGGACGGAAACATTCCAATGAGAGGAGATAAGGCCAAACACTGCCCATTCCACAGCCGAGGTGGTCACACCTTAGAAGAATGTAAGGCCTTCTGTGCTAAGACCTTAGACGAAAGAACGAGGTGGATTCTTCAGGCCGGACTCTCTTATCGCTGTCTGGTCGAAGGATACAGAGCGAAGGACTGCAGGAAAAACATCAATGACAACCGCCACACAGCACTCCTCCACAAGGAAAGGAAGCAAAGGCCAGTGAGTGGAGAATCAGTAGAAATGAAATGCACCTACTGTGTAAGGCCACGGAGCGCGGGGTCTCTTGCAGCACAATAATGTTAGTTGACGAGGCAATGAAGGAGAGGCCCGACAATGCTTACCAAGTCTATGCAATCCTCGATGAGCAAAGCAATTCATCACTCATTAGCAGTGAGCTTGCTGATGAGTTGGGAGTAGTAGGCGCTGGAGAAAAATATTTCCTAACAACGTGTAGTGGGGAAAAGGAAGTAAAGTACAGGCGCCATCGTAAGGTCTCTTAATGGTACCCCAACAGAGTTGACAACTCTTATCGAGTGCGAAAATATCCCTCCCGATAAACGAGAGATTCCGACACTGGAAATGGCCAGAACATTCGCACACCTCCAAGATATTGCAGACGAAATCCCACCCTTGGATCGAAGTGCCGTGATTCACCTACTTATTGGTTGGGAAGCCCCAGAATTGCTCAAAATTCGCGAAGTTAGGAACGGCCCAAGAGGAGCCCCCTGGTAGAAACTTTCCTTAGGCTGGACTGTTATTGGAAAAATGTGCTTGGACTTCCCCGATGGACCCAGGCACGTGCCTCATAACAAGTACTGATGACAATGAAGTGAGTCCGTCCTGTGAAGACCAGCGGTTTTTTTCAAATCATGGAGGCTGGCATGCACAAAAATATTCATGACAACTGGGAAATGCCACTACCCTCTCGCCACAAGGACCCATTAATGCCAAACAATCGGATCCAGGCACTCAACCATTTCACTAGTCTCTTTTATGTCCACGTCCCAAGAAGCGATAAAGCTCGTCAGTACAACACAGGCCGTGTTAGCCACCGCCAACCTCAGGCTCCACAACATGGTTTCAAACTCGGTCAAAGTGATGGAGGCTTTCCCAACAGTGGACAGGGGAAAAGAGGTGCGCGACTTGGATCTTTGCCATGATAGTCTACCCGCGCAGCGCTCCCTCAGAGTTATTGGGACTTGAAAATGTATTTACCTTCAAAGTCAATCTTCCTGAGAAACCGTTTACGAGGAGAGGGGTGTTATCGGTCGTCAACTCCATATATGACCCCTGGGCCTTGCCGTCCCAGTACTCCTGGAAGAAAAACTGCTGTTGCAATGACTGGTCCTCCTGAGGAACAACAACATGCCTCTCGGATGGGATGACCTCCTGCCAGACACCCTCCTGTCACAGTGGCAACAATGGAGAAACTCTTTACATACTTTGGAGAAGGTTTCAGTGCCCCGCTGTTATCACCCAGTGAGTTTTGGGAAGACAGCCAGAAGAGAAATTCACGCATTCTCAGATGCAAGCAAAGACAGTGTGGGAGCTTGCATATATCTTTGCCTCCTCAATGAAAAAAAAGGAGATTTGCACACCCTTGGTCTTTGGTCAGTCCAAAGTGGCGCCCGCTCAAACCATGAGTATTCCCCGACTGGAGCTCGGTGCCGCTGTTCTCGCCTCGCAAGCAGTTATGAAGATCATGAAAGAGTTAGGCAGCCACAACATTGACTCAATCACATTTTACCCAGATTCCAAAGTTGTTCTCGGTTATATCCAAAACGAAAGCCAGAGATTCCATGTTTACGTCGCCAATCGTGTTCAAGCAATCTGAAAAGTTTCTTACCCGAGCCAATGGAGGTACATCAATACAAGCAAGAATCCCGCAGACCTCGGCACCCGCTGCATGACTGCTCAGAACCGGTTCATGGTCATTTCGCATACAAGTCAATTCTCATACATTGAGGTCGTTTCGCCGACACGACCTTGGTCGATTCGCATACATCGAAGTCGTTTCGCCGACAATTAATTTAAATGTTCCATCAATATACCAGCTCTTAGCTTTACTTAGACGCTCAAGTTGTTGGTCGGTTGCTAGGATTATGTGGCGTTTTCCATGCTTTTTGATGTCCGCTTTTAGGAAGGCGTCA
>OMLO01002826.1_pt1 | contig 14188 bp, 9 predicted proteins | sample 1674811 | NCBI WGS metagenome assembly OMLO01 (sample SAMN06265003, study PRJEB25207) | coral metagenome | isolation source: Coral host | place: Mexico:La Bocana,Puerto Morelos, Mexico | collected 2008-11-13
TCCCACCAAGGCCGTGCCTTTTCATCAGCTGGGCAAAGGTCGAGAACCGTCGGGAGCTGAAACAAAAAGAACGGATAGAAATGACAGAAACAATAATCTAGATGGTGGTTTCAAAGATTTTTTTATGTTCATCCCTATGTGGGGAGAAGATTCCCATTTTGACTCATATTTTTCAACTGGGTTGGTTCAACCACCGACCAGAATACTTGATTGCCTTTTTCAGTTCGGGAAGTTTTGGAAGATAGGATTATGGCAATGGTCTTTGAGTTGTTATTGGAAACCAATTGAAGGTTTGATATCTATTGAAAACAAAGATGATTGCCTGATATCGATAGCGATTATGAATCTGATTCAAGAGGTGCACATACACATACACAAACCATTGCCATTGATATGGTTTTTCCGCATCAATCCATCCATCCTTGTGTCACACTTTTTGACATGGCATTCATGCCTGTCCACAACGCCTTCAGCATCGCACCTAGGCGTAAGATGACTCCTGAGTTGCAACTTCACCTGCAGGTTCCACTCAAGTTGATGTGAGTGTCGGATGGTTTCGTTTTTGTTCCGAGGAGATGTAAACAAGACAATCAGAAAAGTCACAAAGAATTTAGACCCTTTTCTGATGCTTGGTAGTGAATCAAAATGAGGATCAAGACCATGAAGGTTTTTTTGGGGTAATGACGATAAGGATTGTGATGTAGTATATTGACAACATATATTGAGAATGACATACACTACATAAAACACCGAACCAAGGGATCATGTTGTAAACTTGCGGACATGACTTGGCTGCAATGACAGGTGCAACAGCAGGTACGCGAGTTGATGGAAGAGATATCTCCATTCATCGGATCCTTATTGGAAGGACTGGGTTTTCCACGCCGATAGGTCAGATAAGGGATTCTCTTTCCTGACCCAGGGATGAAAGGCTGATTACATCTTGAAAAACTACAGGGTCTTTTTGTGGGAAGAATCAACGCCTCTGCAAGTAAAGGTTTGACTGAGTGCTGTCCAAATTGGCATTTTTCGAGCCATCCCTGTCTTGTTTTGAAGGCAGTTTTTGGATCGGAACACGGCCTCCGAGCATTTGCTTGTTGAGCATTTGGTTTTAAAGATGCTGAGTGGAAAGATCACGTGGATCGGTTTTTGCAAAATTGGTTTAGATGATACAGGAATCACAAAGCCAAGCTATCTGCACATGATGTAGCATCACATCCCTTGCTTCACCAGTTGTTCGTGCAATTGGAGGATCTGAGACAGAGGCGGGGAGGGTTTGGCTAAACACTTGGCATGGTGAAAACACTTCGAGTTGGTTTGGATATGCATACCGCATCAACTGGTACAGGATTTGTCTATCAACAAGATATTGGCCATTTGTGGATGCGTAGCTTAGGTAGTAGGGGAAGGACCTGTCCTGGCTTGCGTATGCTTGCTGTTTTTAACATTGAAAGTTGGTTGCAGTGAAACTACTTTGTGCTGGTAGGTCTTGGTGCTGAGACGTTTCATGCATTCAAAAATATCCCTCAGATAACAAAAAGAAAAAATAACAAAACAATCATAGTTGAGTCCCATTGTAATTCCCCTTTCCGTTTCCTGTTCTTTTGTTTGAGAACACATTGCTTTCACTTATAAAAAGATCAGGTTGTCAAAAACCGCCAGGTTTTGAGATAAGCTGAGTCTTTTTCGAAACTGCGGCCAGGAGGAGGTGGAGAAATTCTGTCAAAGATTATCGGATGCCAAGCTCCGGGCCGCCTTTTGTCAGGTCCGAAACTGAAACGGACGGCAGGGTCAGTTGATCCAGTTTTGGAATGGGAAATTTGGTTGGGAAAGTTACCTCCAACTAGTTTGAGATATGTTCGGATGATAGTTGATGGTTGATTTCTTGAAAATTGTTATGAAGTATTTCCAGGATTCATAATATGAATGACTTTTAAGTGTTGTGCGGTTTCAGCCATCAACAGTTGTACTGTAAGTAGCAAGGACTTTGCTTTAGATTCGCAGTTGGACTTAGATTAGATACCCTGCTTGGAGCATGTTCTGTTCAACCAATTGCTTGCAAACTTAGTTGATGTATGGTTTCCTTTCCATGTATAGTGATTTCCACATCCAGCTGATCATTTTGACTCGGGATTTTTGAGGGGAATCTCTACTTTTGGAATCTCAAGGATTTTAAATTTTAAAGGGGGAAGACTTTCAAAGTTGGGTCCAGCAAACGATGATTGGTTTGTTCAGCCTTGAAACATGAAGTGGTAACCACAAGTCATAGGAGATGTATATACAAGGAACCGTTGCAAGGGCAAAGTTTAAGCAAACCCATGTTTTGTTGCCACAAAAGATGCATTTCATCCCTAGTTGGAGAAATTTGTTTTTTTTGCGAGAAGAATAATATATTGTGATTAATAAGTTCAATTAGTGTTCAATTTTGATTTCGAAATAGATATGGCTCGAAATGATGAAAATTGTCAACCAGGGTAGACTTTTCTCAGGGCAAAGGGTTTCAATGTTGAAACCACCAAGTAGAACCCCAAGTTTTTCCACCTCTGAAGGTGGTTCGCCTTGCTGTGATGAAAACTGATCCTGCAGCAGAGATCGATAGCCAGGGAGCTAAATTCTACCGTCTAGAGATGTCGCCTCAAATTGTGGAGTCGTCAATGTTTTTTTTTCGGGCAGTTGTTTTCAGTTCATGAGCAAACAAATGGATTGAAGCAACGGACCAATCTGGGGTGAATTTGGGCAGGAAAGTAGCAGTCCCTTCAGCCAACCCACCCAGGTTGCCAATGGCTTCCCCCCTCGTTGAGGTTCTGCTGGGAAGAATCTCAACACTGCAGCCTTCGAGGCTCTGAAAAAACCTGTTTTGAGTGTGAACAAAGGTTTCGGGGTAAGATGTCAATTTTCTGAAACTGCAAAAAACAAGGTGGGATTGTAATATCATATGGTACTGACACATGTTTGATCTTCAGGGTCTTGGACGTTGAGATTCCACATTGAAACTATTGTATGTTTCGGATTGTTTCGGTGCATGTTCCAGGTCAAGCTATTTTTGTTTATTATTGATAGGTCATAATCTACCACTAGACATGGACCATGTCCAGGATTCTAGTGGTTCTTGTGTATCTCAATTAGTGCAGGATAATGATCCCTTACGTGGTTCCTCGAGATGAGACACTGCAAGCCGTACCACAAAAAAAGAAACCGACTGATCAATGCAAATGTATGGTAAATTTGAGGGATTTCCCATGAATCGTGCAATTTTTTGGGTTGGTAATATCAAGCTTGATGTTTTTTTGGCTCAGGAGGCTCCGGGCATGAATTCCATAACTGTTTGAACTTGACGAGGGTTTCCTCCAAGTATTGATTCTTGAAACAATGGATCTTCCAAACAACCGCTCCATTTACTACAAATTTACTTAAACAATCCACATAAACATCTTACTTGAGCCCAAACAGCTGCCCAAATGTGAATGTACAAATTCTTTTTAAAAGTTTTCTTTTGCTAAAGATGTTTAGTCCGCGGGTCGTGCCTCCTCCTCCGAAGAAGCCACATAAGCCACGAGTTGTGCCGCCTCCTCCGAAGAGACCTATTATGGATGATCAGGAACACGAATTGATTGAGATTGAGGTAGAGGTAGCGTCAGAGGACGATCACGACCCAAAAGCCAGCGGCATGAACTTGGGTTACGATCAGGCTGTTGCACTGCCTGCGATGCAGGCTGATGGCAAGAGTGGTCAGGAGGAGAGATCTTACAAACAATGGACCCAATGGAGTGATCATGAGCCACGAAAGAAAAACAGACGGGGACAACGACGAAACGGACGACGAGGCGGACGAGGAAGGAAACTTCCAAGGTTAGGTATCAACGGAGTTTCGTGCATGGTGGACGTCCGAGAGTTACGACACTCCCAGTTGTCGATCAAACAGAAATTTCAATGTGGTCGATCAGTGAAGCAATTGGTACAGGATCTGTTGGATCGGAAGGTGAGATTGTCTGCACGATTCTTGCGGTTGACGGTCTTTGAAACTACAGATGAAAGGACCAATGAAACCATCCTGAAGTGTATCGATAATCGTCGACTATGGGCATTGAAGAGGTATGCGCGAAGAAGTAGAGACTATCTTGTGAACGTCAAAATGTTCAGCGAGAGTACAGTCATGCAGGTCCAGCACTTCCTTGCAAATTCAGATTCAGATGCCACTGACGGACGCGATATTTTCATTGTGCGTTAAGAGGAAGCCACATCGTCTTAGTAGAATTTAGGATGTTTTTTCCACTCAAGATTTTTCAGCTTGCATGCGCACTGGAATCAAGCGATTGCAAAGCAATGGCTGCCTGGGGTTGCTCAGGCTAGTTCCGTGCTGCACAGTGCAAATGTGACGACTTGTGGGCCGGACTTGAAAAACTTGCGATGGGCGGCTCCTTTGGGCCAGCTCTTTAATTGTGGTAGGTGCATGTGTGGTAGGTGTCCAGTCTCACAGCTGTCTTCAAAATAGTGGATTTCATTGAACGTAACATTGTGAACATGTTTATCAACCGTATTATGGCACAAAAGTGTATGAGCCTTATTCCAGCTTCGGCTGAATCATGGGGACATTGGTGCAATGTTTTGATGGGGTAATTTTGCTGTCACTATGTCAAGCATTTCCGAGACCTGTATCCCAATGCAATACGGAAACCATGTCCCAGAAGCACCCATCGGTATTTTCTGAGGGATGTTTTGTGATATTTTTTTTATCATGTTTCATCCGTATTATTAAACTTCTTGAGATGTGATTTATCATCCTCCTGTCGGTTTATGTTGGCTTCTGAAACGTCCAAACACGTTCAAAACTGTTAACATGACGATCGCAGGAGATTGTGACGGAAGCTGGCCGGGAAGTTGGCGAGCTACAAGGACGAATGGTTTGATGGGTTTGTTGCAGTTTGCTTTTGTAGATATTATAGGTATGTTTGACTCAGACACTTCCATTCTAAGTATAAAGTTAGGGTCACCATTTTGATGTGCTATAACATGAAGTGAGAAGGGGATGGGTTTTGAATTTATTTTCAAACTCACTTAAGTCTTTAAGAGAGGAGAGCTTTTAGATGTCTGGATTGGAGTTCAGTGATCACTGATAGCCAAAGCTTGTCAACCAGATATATAATTCACAAGGTAACCAGGTACTGAATGGATAAGGTGACAGTTTAGGGCTTACATCGCTTGGGTTTGTATGGTTCTTTAGGTTTTTGAGGGGTACAATCTAGGTGGACCATGGTGGACCCTGAAAACGAATTTGGGCTTAATTGTTGTGATTGGTATGTTTTTTTTGGCCCCTATTAAATTCAAAATGGACTTGAGGAAGGCTTGTGACATTGTGGGGCAGGAGCCCACTTTTCAGTTGAAGGAGGAGAAATTTGTTCATGATTATCCTACTTGTCACGGTCAACTTTGGGATCATTATTTTCAAAGATTTGCATCTTTGATAAGTTCTGGTCAATTTATTTTCCATACAAGTTAGACCCTGAATAATGACTTGGACCTTATAAACATGCAGTCCGAAAGCCATAGAGGACATTAGTAGTATTTCTTTGATTTGCTGCAGCCAGCCAGTCCCAACCAATTTCAGTGTCAGTTGCCTTGGCAAACTTAACTACTCTAACATTAATCGACCCTGGTACCTGAATCTGATGTTTTAAATCTTATCTGACAGAGTCAACTCATGTCCAATTGACAGCTCCTGATCTTGTCCATTAATTCAACAGACACAATGAGGACATTGGACCGCGTTTTTTCTTTCTAACCTGCAAGTCAGTCAGCCAGTCATGGCACCAATGTTTTCCAATCGAACATCAGCAGTGATGTTATCCTTTTTAGATTGACGCAATTGTCTGAAGCAATGGCCGGGGAAATTCCACTTAGTGATGGGTTTGCCCTGGAAGATCTAGAAGACGATCACAAGAAGGAGTTGGATTCTGAACTGAAGTTGGAGTTGGAGTGTTTGAATGCCTCCAGCTCTCAAGTCGACGAGCCCAGCCAAATTGACGATCCCAGCCTTTTCCCGTTTCGAGCTGGCTTTGATTTGAATGTGGCGGAGGAGCCTGAAGCTGCCCACTCGGATGGTGGTGATGGATTTGAATGGAAAGATGAAGATTTCTTTGATTGCATTGATGACGATCCTGGTCGGTGGCGACCTGGTTTCAACGTTGGCAACTTCATTCAGCGAGTGAACTCTCCATTATCAGAGCAGTGTCAAGTCATCATCTCGAATGTGTACAGCTCTTTGCAGCGACTGCCAACAAAATCTGTCAAGGCATTGTGCAACATGTTGCTCCCTCTTGGGTCCGCAAGAGAGGTGAGGCCATGGGCATTGCAAGCATCAGCTCAATTGACAAGGGTTGCTGGCAACACTATCGGCACTGTTTGGAACAAATTACGCAGTCAGTCTTGGGAGCCACGCCCTGTGGCAGGTCCTTCTGCCCGTGCTTCAAATCAGGAGGATAGCAACGATGATTATTATGCCTTCAAACGTAAATCTGATGCTGAGATCCTCCGATTATTAACCACCGAAGTGGTGGCAAACGCATCAGCTGGGCTGACGGACGCCCACCTCTTGCGGTCATTGCAGAGGGCGATTGACTGAGTATCTTGCCTGTCGTTGCGTCAAAGCCCTTGACACACTTGAGCTGCAGGCGGCCTTGCCTGCGTTGGGGGTGCCAAGTCACTTCAGTTTGATGTGGGACGGAGTGAACCTTGGCGCAACTTCGTTCGCTCGTCATGAGAGTTTGGAAGTCGTGGCCATCTCCTTTGTCAATCAGACGGGGCAACTTCATGCCAGGCTTCTGGCTGCTCCAAGTTCTGGCTTAGATCGAAGCGGGCAAGCGATCGCCGAATTGATCAAGAACACTTTGCAAGTTCACGAAGCAGGCATTAATACAGAGGTATGTAAGTCCAGACTGGCCTCCTTGGGCGGAGACGGAGCCGTGACTCGTGGGGGACCAAAGGCAAAACACTCATCAACTTCAGCTGCTGAAAAATTGTGGACATTGCTTGGTCGGACTGACCAGCCTTCAATCCACTGGGACCCGTACCATCGTGACGAGGCAGCACGGCGCCATGCTTCTGCAGAAGTGCCCATGGTGGCAGAACTCTTGGACCTCGCAGCTGTCATGTCTCAACTGCTTCTTGATTGTCTTTATAATTATGATTTATGTTTATCAGAACTCTTGACTTTTATTCCATAGTTTACTAATATTTCTATTCGTGATGATGATGATGATGATGATGATGATGATGATGTTTTCATGTCCAAACACAGGGTGTAGGCAATGTCCAGTAGTGTAGTATCAATGATCATTGCTGAATTATTAGCGAACATATACTGAATATTATTAAATATATATTTTGATTTTAGGCCATGTCCCATCGGCAAGAGTCAAGAGGTGACCATTCATTTCTCGATTTTCTTGCAAAGCAGATGAGGTTTGGCACAGGGGTTGGACGTGTAGTCCTACGTGCTGCAGCAGAAGCTATCAATTCTAATCTCTGGAAAGTTCCACGGGCAAGTGGCACGCGATCCATGGTGAGCTTGCAAGGAAACAACACTGGGAAAGTTTTTGGAAAGCATCTGGAATTTGTGTGTTATGATGACACCACGTAGCTACGAAACTGATTTGCCATCCAACCATCATATGGAACTTAACAAATGAAAGCTTGACCTATACTTAAAAAACTTTTAATTTATCAGGAGGAGTGAGTAGTCAGACATCCGAAACTTTTGGCCTTCATCACTTTTTTAACTAACTATATGCACACACTTTTTGCACCACAACCTGGCCCTGCAGGATCGCCAGGGGAACTGCGCAGGAACTTTCGATCTTATGTTGCAGGCATCCACGCCAGGATGGATCTTGTGAGGCAGAATCGTACAAGTCAAACTTTGTCGTCTTTGGTCGAGATTAGCCGACGTTTGACAGCACCGGACTTTGTGGCCTTCCTCCTCCTTTATGATGACTTGCATTCTCAGATCCTTTACCGACATGGACAGCTGATGCAAGCATCAGGTGTTGAAATTTGGACCTTGGAACGTCATACTTTAAAAGCCATCCGCCTCCTCTCTGAGAACAGCATCGCAAACCTCCGCTTTTGGGTGTTTTTCACGGCATTGTGCAGAAACTATGTGACTCAAAAGGATTTGAAGAGTTTGTGGTCTGCTCTGTTGCTTTCGAACTTAGGCCGGACTTGGCCACGGTTTGTTGGCGCTATCTTCCATCTTTTTCTTGGCAGCAAGCCAAAGTTTCAAGATTGTTTCTTGCAACTGCCTGTGGATTTCCAATCTGGCCAAAGATTGATGTCGCCTCATTGCCAGTGTGGTTCTCGGAAGAATCGCCGTGAAGAAATGATTTCAAGGACAGCGCAGGTTGCGATGAAGGTGGGTCAACGCAAACGTCGTCTCCGTGTACCATTGTGGGTGGCGCGATCACAACATCACAAAGATGACTGGACGCAAGAAATTAACAAATTGAAAGAGGAAAATACAAAAGCCATCAAAAGAGGCTCAGACCTGAATTGCACTTCTATCAAGTATCGCATACGAACTTGGATTCGCAAAACTGATGCCCCTGTGCCTGTTGGATTGCAAGGTGTTTGTGGCCTTTTCAGTGCCAGGTGCCATTTCAGCCTATGGTTTTCCTATGTGTATGACTGCATTGACAAATCATTGGGGGAAATTGAGAAATTGCATGCTGCCTTGGAAAGGGAGTACAAAGAGTATTGGGGAGATGTTGGCGTAGCTCAACATGTCCGATTCCTCAAGCAGTTAATGCTGAAATCTTTCAACTTTGAAGCTTTTTTTTCTTATGGCGGTCCAGATGAAGAAGCTCGCCAAGCATTTCGGGATTTGGTTGAGCAACTTGCACCAGTTCTTAGCCAGACAGTTTGGCCTGATCCGACCACGCATCCCTATGTTCAGAGAGTGTGGCCTTCGACCGACCAATTGATTGAGCAGTACGATTGCCTCATTGCAAGCTTGTGTTATCATTCAAAGCAAGAACCCTTCAAATACCTTTGGTATCCGGTGAAAGGGTACGAGGCAGGGGCCCTTTGTTTTTTGAAGGGTTCGAAGGTTAAATCTGTACAATATATTCGATTCATGAAATATTATTTGGGTATTAGAAGGATGAAAGCCCTGACCAGGTCGAGCCATTGATCCTTTCAGGGCCCATTGATTTGGCTTTGCGCTACATGTTCCAACGAGCCGGTGCATCAAAATGTGAACGGGAGGTTTGTTGCTCCGTGATTTCCAGCTTTGCTATTTCGGACTTGGCCAAACTTGCTCGACTGAGTGCTTCATTTCATTTGGCGCCGGATTCAATCAGGAGGGTCGGTTATGCCGGGGCGATGCGTGGACTGCGCAAACAACATGGAACTTATCGGGGAAGCTCAGTGGCTGCTGTTTCATCCAAAAAGCGAAATCTTCGTGGGTCTGACTTGGGCGGCAAGCTGGTCCGTGTATTGAAGCCGACGCTTTCCTGGTTTGAGTGTTTATTGTCGGAAAAATTTGTGGTCCAAGAGTCCAGGAGTCAGATTTCAATAAATTACAAATCACATTAAAAAACCTTTCTGCTTAGTGCCCATCCTTTCTGATCATCATTTTCTTTGGAACTTTAAAGACGCTATCAGGCGTGTCGTTTTTTTTCTACTATGTCGGTGCAGTCTTGCAGCTTTGGGTAGACTAAGGATTTGCCCTTTGAATGTTGGTGCTGTCAGTGCAAGCATTGATGTGTATCCAGTGCTGCATGCTCAGCATTATGGAGCCATTCATTTTGACAAAATCCAACATGGCTGGCACGCAGCGTTGGTCCACCATCACTGTCGCTGCCACTCTTGCTCTGAGTATCTTAACCTGGCTGTTTAAGTATGCTTTAGTTTTGATTTAGATTAAGTCTGGGATGATCAATGCTTTTAAATTGGAGTTTGATCGTGCAACTGGACAGCATCATTTTGTGACATTGATTTGATGCTTTTGTGATCTAAGCCAGGTCCTTCTGTGAGCGTTGTGGCAGCTACCTTCACGACTTGTTCGATCCTGAAGCAGCTGTTTCTGCCGACAGGGCTGTGGACCGCTTGTTTCTCCGACAAGCACGGGTGCAGTGCTTGGGTTCAGAGAGGGACGATTTCTTGATCGATCAGATTTGTGCAATATTGAGTCAAGATCTCAAAAAATCAGCAGTGGTACAACGGAGGCAGGTCCTCAATCGTTTACGTGATGGAGAAGCATGCGAGCTCGTCAAAAGCGTTGAGTCGAATTTCGAATTCATCAGTTCTCGATGTTGGCAATGCCGGCCGGTCAAATTGGGTGAAAGTTTTGGAAGAAGGAGAACGATTGTTGGAGGTGGATCCTACAACGATTGGTTTGGACAGGCAGAACTGGGCCTCATATCACAATCCCAAAGAGTTGAGTGGCCGGACGCTGGATGCTGTTCGTGGGCAATTGCATGGCCACATGTTGGGCCCACCACCTGTTTTTGTTGGAGATAAAAAGTCAGCGAATTCCACTGTGGCTGCTAGAATGAAACGATGGCTTGATTCAGAGGATGGCCGGTGGTGGCAGCAACAAAGGGCATCACTGCTTGGAGATGGTGGTCGCGCAGACGAGTATCAGGAGTGAAAAAGTATTGCCAGTTTCTGGAATCTGGAACAAGATGTTGTCTTTTAAATGTTTTGTGTTCAATTGTAGTGGTTGGTTGGCTGGCCTGGCATTTGGAGAACGACACTCTCCAAAAGCTGTTATCCATCAGTAGATGAAATGTGTTTCAGGTTGTACCTTTTTGTTTGCAACATCTTTACAATTCATACAAAGTTACGGGAACTTTAGCTGACACCTTCGCTAACGACGAGGGGAAACAGGGATGTTTGTTTCCATGGGGCAGAAGGTGTCTTGAATGTCCAATTATAAATGATGCTTGGGGTCAGATGGGTCGAGTTGTTTTTTCAACAAAATCCCTGGACTGACAGGTCAGGTTTTGGGTTTAGTATCCCCCTTCAAATTTCCCCCACAGAATGGCAGAACTTGAGTCTGAGTTGTGTACAAAAGGGTTTTCCGATACCATTTTGTACAGTTAAAGTGATGTTGAAACTATTTTTTGTGGGGAACAGGCAATTTTATAGAGAATAGATGTTTATCATTATTTCGCAAAACCGAAAAGTCATTTTGTAGACAATCAACATGTCACATGGTGGAACAACAAATCATTTTTTTGAAAACACCAGTGTAACTCTGGATTTGGAAACGTTTACAAAATGCACTCTGGGATCTAGACAAGATGTTGTATGTGGTCTTTTGTTCTCTATGTTGGCCTTGCAAAAACACCAGATAATTTTGTAGAAGGCCTCGAATAACCGTTAACCCGGTAAGTTACTACCCAAAATGTAGACTAAATAAATTTTCTGCCCATCATTCTGTAGATCCAGGGTATCGAATCGAGGGCTCGATTGTAGCTACAAAAAGGTGTACACCCCTGAAATTTAAACGCGGATGGTTTAGTAGTTTCAGTGACTTTCCAAACAGGTTTTATATTTCATCTCTCACGTCACGTACTCCATGTGCCAATTGCTTAAGTCATTCTGAAGGGTGGCGGCCCAGCGTTGCTGTAGACAGACTGAACATCAACTTCAACAAATTAAATTCAAGTGATCCGGGATTTGTTGAGAATGTTCAACTTTCTTAACATCAAGGGGTTTGTCATTTTGAGTGGTTAATTATTCTCTTGGTCATTCCATCCTTTCCAGCAAAGAAACTTTCAAGCTAGCGTTTGACACAGCTTGTTGTATTTTGGACCGGAGCAGATTCTCAGATTCACTCATAGCGATGGCTGAGACTCCCACCCGTGCCCTTTGCGTTCGGAAACCGTGGTGCGATTTGATTTTAAGTGGGGATAAGGATATTGAGCTCCGGTCTATGGATACTTCTATTCGTGGCCGAATTTGCATTGCTCAGTCTGGTACAAGTGAACTTGTCGGTGAAGTGGATTTAATCGATAGTTTCCTGATTGCCACGCGTGATATCAATGGAGTTTTGCGTGATGTTCCTCCACATTCTTTGGAGGGGCTTTTTGGCAGGCACCGTGTCAATGTTTCAGGGACTGATGCATCTGATGTGATCCATGGCTACAAGAGAGTTTTTGCTTGGGTGTTGGCAAATGCATCTAGGTATGAGACACCACGGAGGTATCATCACCCGGTTGGCGCGGTAAGATGGGTCAACTTGAGACCGCAAGAATCAGCAATAAAGAAGAGGCGTGTTACTACAACGACGTCACAAAGCTCTGGTCATGCGCAAAGCTTAGATTTGGAGGACGGTTTCTCTTTGGATTTGAGTCCAGAATAATTTGACGCAGTGGTGGGAAGTCGAGCATTTGAACCCACATACTCATTCAAGGGTGGTGTAGTGAAGCCACAGAACATTGGTGATCCAATGGGAAGGGAGCGCTTCATGGCAGCAGGAATTCTTAGCAAGAAATAGCAGCATTGGACTTCCGATACAAAAGCAGTGCATTTGTCATCACTCAATTAAATATGTTGTGATTCTGAGATTTTGCCTGATTAGTCTCAAAGGTCAGGTGCGGTTGTAATTTGCAGCAGGAAGCCAAAGTGCCATATCCGAATCTGTATTCCAACCTGATTGAAAAAAGGTGTTGATTTTAGTGAGTGGTTCCAGCTCTCACATGTGGAACACATCGCAGAAATGTTTGATTCCTATTATAATTTTGAGTAAGTCGAGCTAGGGTTGTAATCCATTAACTGGGAAAAGACTCTGCCAAAGCTTCATGTTGGACCCCAAAAATTGTTTTTGCAAGCCCAAACAAAAAAATCAATTCATCATTTTTGGATTGCACTGTATTAGTAGTCTACTTGTGTGTACGTAGTTTTTGTTCGTAACTAGATGTATTTGTATATATAGCAGCATTTACATATTATGACATTTCTTTTGATAGTCGAGATGAGATATGTATTTGATATGATAGCTGATTTGATATTTGATATCTACATTGTTTTTGATTTGATATATAGAATGACAATAGGATTGTTGTGATTTACGAACGATATATGGTAGATTATATTTGATAGATGGGGTCTTGAAAAAATATATGATATATTTGTATATAAAGGCATATTTATACATGACATATGTATGTATATATATATATATATAATGCGCACAAACGAGTTGAAGAAATCACCACCAACACCTGTGAATGATCTTGTGCCCAGGGAAACTGACTGCGACCAGTGCAAGTTCCCTAGATCAATTTTGACGAGGCAGATGTGGGGGTGCGAAGCTGGGAGAATTGTGCAAGTCGCTTTGTGAAACCCCTAAACCCAAAATAAGAATAATCCGGGTGTTGCTGAGGAGGGCGATCGCCGATCGCCCTCAACTAGGGCCCCGAACGTTTACCCTAGGTTCATCCCTAAAAAGTTTCATCCATCATTAACATATTAAACTGTTTATATTATAATGCATTGAGGTATTTGGACTCCCTTGTCAAAGAAAGCAGGACATCCCAGTGGCATTGTTTTTTATTATTGAAGCCGTGATGACATGGATGCTGTTTGATCCGACTTTGTGGAACCTTTTTAACCTCGAAACAAAGTGTCATGAAACAAACAAGTTTGGCTTCCCCTGAAACCCTGCCTGCAACTAACAGCAAAATACTCTGAAAATTGATGGTCGGATGGGAGATCGTCCGGCTTCCTTTTGGGGGCAAAAGCTTTTTGTCAGGGGCTTTTGCCGTTGGTTTCAGGGAGGGTAAGTACGTTACGTTATTGTTGATTCTCAAGAGTTGCTTCTTTTTTGACACGTTTCCTCCACGAGCCTTTTGCAAGGCTAGCGCCTTTTGGCATGGTGCAGGGAAACTTCACTACAAAAAAGAAACAAAGTGCGTGAAAACAAAGTGCGTGAGATTGTGCAGGTGTCATTGAATTATGGCGGAATGAATCAATACAAATCTATAGTAATTTTCAGGATTTTCCCTTATTATAATAATCTATTCTTGTCATAGTTGTTGCATACCTAATGCATTGTTTAGCCTGGTAATTTAATGCCCCCTGTCCAACAATTGTTGTCTTCTTAATTGTTTTTCCTTTGATAAGTGGGATATTTATATGCCTTTGTTTCACAAATTTAGAAGAAACATACTTATATATAAACACA